>Ga0209048_10001313_pt1 | contig 25701 bp, 23 predicted proteins | sample FrelakmetCRP12CR_FD_187146 | JGI IMG/M metagenome (GOLD analysis project Ga0209048, IMG submission 187146) | Freshwater lake sediment microbial communities from the University of Notre Dame, USA, for methane emissions studies - CRP12 CR (SPAdes)... | ecosystem: Environmental > Aquatic >... | reverse complement strand
TACCATGGTCACCATAACGGTGTGTCTGCAGTAGTATGGTCTCCCGACGGCAAATACATAGCTTCTGCGAGTTTTGATAAGACTGTGCAAGTTTGGAATGCTTTAACCGGTCAACTCTATTCTGTCTATCGAGGACACTCCAACTGGGTTACCGCGGTCGCATGGTCTCCCGACGGCAAATATATCGCCTCTGCGAGTTTTGATAAGACTGTGCAAATTTGGGAAGCTCTGACCGGTCGACACACTTTAACCTACTATGGTCACACTGATGTTGTGACAGATGTGAAATGGTCACCTGGTGGAAATTATCTTGCATCCAGCAGTTATGACAAGACCGTGCAAGTCTGGAGTATAGAAGCTCATGCCACGACACGTACAATTCTGGTGTATAGAGGACATACCAACTGGGTCATGACGGCTGAATGGTCTCCCGATGGAACATTACTTGCTTCGAGCGGCCTAGATAAAACGATACTGGTTTGGTATGCTTCAACTGGCAAAACTCTGCTGAGCTACCATGGTCATGATGGGATCGTGACTGGAGCAGTGTGGTCGCCTGATGGCAATCTCATTGCCTCGGTAAGTGTCGACAAGTCGGTACAAATGTGGAATGCATTTACAGGCAAAACTCTTTGGATTGGATGCTGCCGTCTCGACTGGATAAATGGCATTACATGGTCTCCAAATGGGAACTTTGTTGCAACAGCAGACACCAATAAGACAGTGCAGATTTGGAATGCCAGCACGGGCGCTCCATTAACAACCTACCTGGGGCATCATCTTGAAGTCGTCGCCGTAAGCTGGTCTCCCAATGGAAAATACATTGTATCGGGCGGTGACGATGGCATAGTGCAAGTTTGGCGACCTCTATAGGAGAGATAGACAGCAATTATACAATTGCTTTCATCAATTCTTCCGGTGTATTGCTGGCACATCCCAGGCGGCGCACAACAAGCGCGGCAGCAGCATTCGCAAGAAAAGCAGATTCTGCAAAGCTTGCTCCGGCAGTGAGAGCCAGTGTAAAGGTCGCCGCTACAGTATCACCCGCGCCATTCGTGTCTACGACTTCGATACTATGATCTAATTGGTGCACAGGCAAGTGCAGTGGGGGTTTATCAATCTCGAACAGACTCATACCCTCTGCACCACGTGTTATAAGTACGCTTCTGGCATGGCTTCCATCAAGCAATTGTTGCCCTGCTTCTTCAAGATCAGCCTGCGAAGTGATTGCTCTACCCAGTGTTAGTTCTGCTTCTGGTTGATTTGGTGTAAGAGCTGTGACGCCTTGAAAACGGAAAAGAGAGCCATGCGAATCCACTACAATCACTTTATTCAGTTCAGATGCTAGAGGAATGCAGGTTTCGATGATTTCAGGGCTGATGACACCATTTTCATAATCTGAAAGGACAATGGCATCAACCGAAGGAAGTATGTGCTTAATATAGTCACAGATTATGCCTTTGTCGGACTGTTCTATATCTGAAGTATCAACACGATCAATACGCACAATATGCTGTTGCACAATCTGTGGGCTGCCAGCAAGAATACGCGTCTTGGTAGATGTAGGACGGTGCGCATCGGTCACTATCCCTTCCTGGTGCATTCCCAGATCAGCAATCGCGCGACGCAAACGCTGGCCTGGCAAGTCGTCACCGACAACACCCGCGAGAAAAACTTCCGCGCCAAGCGTGCGAGCATTAACAGCAACATTCAACGCACCGCCAGGAATAGTGCGCTCCTCGTCCAATTCCAGGATTAAGACGGGCGCTTCGCGAGCGATACGTGTCGGTCTACCGATAAGATACTCGTCGGCAACCATATCTCCGATCACTAACACACGTTTCTTTGCAAAGCTCGCTACATGCGAATGCATGTCCGATTTGTCTATATGAAATTCACGCGTCATGCTTTTTACGCCCTCTCAAAAGCACCTGTATTAAGAAATGAGGTAAAGCCAGCATGCGTTTCCAGCGCCATGGCTCGCGATACAGTCGATAGAGCCATTCCAGACCGAGGTGTTGCATTGTTTGCGGCGCGCGACGTTGACGTCCCGAGAGAAAATCGTATGCTCCTCCAACTCCCATTGCTAAGGCAGCGGGGAGACGAGAAAGATTGCGGTATATCCAGAGATCTTGCGCTGGAGCACCATACGCAACACAAAGTATGTCTGCATTCACCGCATGAATACGCTCAATAATTGCATCCTCTTCAGCGGGCGCGGGTGAGCCGGCATAGGTACCAGCTATCTGGAGTCCAGGAGCGAGCGATTGTAAATATATACCTGCCTGTTCAGCTATTCCAGGTGCCGCGCCAAGCAAGTAAATACGATAGCCCTTCTCAGCACAGCGCTTAGCCAACGCTACCAAAGTATCGGTGCCGGTAATACGTTCTGGCGTGGGAAAGCCCACAAAACGCGTTGCCCAAACAACGCCGATGCCATCGGCAACAGCGAGAGCAGCACTGTTGATAGTTTGACGAAACTCGCTATTCTTCTGAGCAGCCATCACAAATTCGGTATTGACAGTCACGATCTGCTGGCATGGTAACTGGTTACCACTGGCCCGGCGCGAGGTGATTAGCCGATCAATTTTATCGAGTACCTGCAATTGAGAGACCCGGTCTACTCTCACACCAAGGACATATACAGACGCGGGTAAACTCTGTTGGGGCATAGAATCTAACTGTAACGACATGCTTGTGTTTCTACCAATTGATTATTTCCACCTCTGTATTGGTCACTATGATATCCGGGCGTGTCTCTTCAATAAAACGCTGAACGTTTCCCAGGATTTGATCAATATGCTGGCTACTATTGCTGACGCAACTCACGCCAAGTTTAGCGATCTGCCAATGGTCTTGTTCATCGACTTCCGCAATCGCTACATCAAACTTCTTGCGTGTCCTGGCCATGATAGATTGAAGTACCTGGCGTTTATCTTTTAACGAGTGACATCCAGGTAAGTGTAACGTGATCTGGCTCACTCCAACTTTCATGCAGCTAGTATAACATAGTTCAGCAGATTCGACGCCTTCCAGGTAACTCTGGTAAAATGGATTCAGTACAATAGCAAAAAAGGAGTATATTTTTATGACCGAAACGACCACATCGAGCGGAGGACGTCCGAATTTGCCCATGCAAGGCGTGCCGCAACCGAGCCGGGATGAAGTGTTGAATCTGCCTCGCGTGCATATTTCTTCCCACCCGGTAATGGCGCATAAAATGACTGCGTTACGCAATAAAAACACACAACCACCTGAGTTTTATCGCCATGTGAAGGAGATTGGCGCGCTGCTCGCTTATGAAGCAACGGCCACACTCGCGATTGAGTCTTCTCCCATAGAGACACCAATGGGACCAATGATTGGTGAACGCCTGGCAGGTGGTATAGGAGTGACACCAATCTTACGTGCCGGCCTTGGCCTGGCGGAGGGATTCCGAGAGGTTATCCCGGATGCTCAAATCTGGCACCTTGGCCTGCGCCGGGACGAACAAACATTGGAGGCGATGGAGTATTACAATCAACTCCCTCACCGTGTAGATTTGCAGGTCTGTTACGCGGTTGATCCCATGCTTGCCACAGGCGGCTCTGCAATTGATGCGATAAACGTACTCAAAAGACGGGCTATTCCTCGTCTTTGCTATGTAGGCATTATCGCTGCTCCCTACGGCTTACTTAAGCTTTCTCAGACCCATCCTGATATTGATATTTATATCGCAGCGCTTGACGAGAGTCTTAACGACGTTGGCTATATTCTTCCAGGTCTGGGTGATGCAGGAGACAGGCAGTTTGGCACTTTTTAACCAGCTCGACATACTGGAAGATGCCTTGAATGAAACGAAGTATGAAGAAGGTAGTAGATGACACTTCCATTCCCTCCACCAGGCCAACAAGGGGACGACGAGGAAATAGCAGATAGCTTAGAAGCAGAGCAAGAACTCCAATCAGGAGAGCAAGCGACCGCGGAAGAGCTAGATTCTGACAAAACCCAACTTCCACCGGAAGCGCAGGGAGAGACCAATGGTGGACCGCTTGGTTGTTGTCTGGGCGTGACTGTTGGTCTGGTGCTCAGTCTAACGGTTGCTATTTTGAGCCGCCTATACGCTGATCCGCTTGCGCAAGTGTTTCATGGCAGCCTCTCAATAAGTGTACGTATTGTCATGATCACTTTCGCAATTGTGGGCGCAGTGCTCTGTGGCTATATCGGCTGGAAAATCGGCAAACGTGTGTACCGCGAATATGAATTAAGCCCGAGACAGCAGAAGAAGTTAGCGCGTCTGGAACAGAAGTATCAGCAGCGCCAGGCGCAGAAACACTAGTTTTATAGGCAGGTAGTAGGTAAATCGGTCACTTTTCGCCCTGAGAGGCTCGACTGCCCGTTACTGATTACAGGAGACCTGGTTTATGACATTGAGCAACCAATCTATGTCATAGAGGCTTGAAGGTATAAGGATAGTTTTGTATCCTGGAGAGTAGATTACACGTAATTTGAAAGAGGCAAGGTATGCGCGTCGTCATTTTCTGTGATATGGAGGGTGTCTCCTGTATCGAGCATTGGGATCAAGTTTCTGCGGGCACCGCTTTTTACGAGCAAAGCAGAAAACTGTATACAGACGAGATGAATGCTGCGGTGCGCGGTGCGCGGGCAGCAGGGGCAAGAGAAATAGTTGTCGTCGATTGCCACGGAGCGGGCGGCGCGTATAGCTTCAAAAGCTTCATTCCAGAACAATTGGAATCTGGAGCGCAATATGTCTTCGGGTATACATGGGCAAGGTATATCACTTCATTCGAGCAGGGTTGCGACGCGATCTTATTTTTGGGCGCACACGCAATGGCCGGCACGCCTGATGGCGTCCTGTGTCATACAGTTTCTTCAGAGGCCTGGTATAATGCCTGGATCAACGATACGCTGGTGGGGGAAAGCGGCATCCTGGCAGCAGTCGCTGGCTGCTGGGAAGTTCCAGCTATCTTCGTCTCAGGTGACGAGGCAACCTGCCGCGAGGTGACCGCGCTTCTAGGTGAAGATGTTGTGACCGCTCCAGTCAAAACCGGACTTGGGCGCTATTCTTCAATCAACATGGCTCCCAAGGATGCATGTTCTTTGATTGAGATGCGTGTTGCGCAGGCAATCAGTATGAAGCATTGGCCTAAACCACTGAAATTCACAACTCCGGTTACATTTAAGGTGGAACTCGCTTCTCCAGATCGTGCTGATGATTTCAAGGGAAGAACAGGGGTGAAGTTCGAGGGCCCGCGCACAGTTACTTCGACGGGTGAGAATTTTTGGGAAGCGTGGGATCAGTTCTGGTATAGGAATTAGCTATTGCCCCACGACGTGGAAGACAGACATACGCGAACGTAGAGAATTCGTCAATTCTACAAGATGGGCCAGCGATTGATTCAAATTACCGGTTTGGCCCGCGATCTCACCTGTCATGCGTGAAATTTCATCAACGGCATAGACTACCATTTTCGAACTTTGAGATTGGCCTTCGGCGGCGGTGCAGATATTCTGCACCAGGTCTGCCATCTGTTCAGTCACTATGCTAATTGCCTCAAGGGCAACACCGGTCTGAGTAACCAGCTCGGTTTGCATTACCACCTGCTGGATATTTTGTTCAACGCTTTGTGAAACAGCCGCGGTCTCACTTTGAATAGCTCGCAGGCGGGTCGCGACTTTACGCGATGCTTCCGCGCTATGCACAGCTAACGTGCGGATTTCCTGGGCAATGGCCGCGAAGCCCTGACCTTGCTCACCTGCTCGAACAGCTTCAATTGCTGCATTGAGCGCCAGCAGGTTCATACGCGTGGTCAGATCAGTTATTTCCATGACAGTATCGTTAATTTCCTGTCCGCTTTCACCCAGACGTTTCATAATACGGGCAGAATGCATGGTGGTTTCTCGAACCTGACGCATTCCATCAGCAGCACGAGCTACCTTATTCTGTCCCTCAGTGGTCACATCAGACGCATCCCTGGCAACGAAAGAGACCGTTTCAGATTGCTCCGTCACGCTTTTCAACGTGCCTGCCATTTCATCGACGATATGCGAAATCTGCCCTACCTGTCGTTCCTGCTGCGCGGTATCACGAACCAGGACTTCCGAACTCCGCTGCACATCCTGCGCATGTTCATCGACAGCCTGGGTCACCATTTGTACGCTGCCCAGTATCTCACTGATCTCCTTAATCGTGATGTTGATTGCTTCAACTACAGGTTGAAGTTTCTGGTGTGAGGATTGCACGCGCACGCGCAAATCGCCACGCTGCACCTGCTCAAGGTCTTGACGCAACAAGACAATTGCTTCTTCGAGGGCTACACGCTCTGCTTCACGTTCCTGGAAGATGCGAGCGCTATCAATAGCAATAGCAGCCTGATTCGCAAAAAGCTCTAACATCTCAATGCTTTCGAGTGTGGGTATGTTGCCGTTTTCGGGATCATCTAAAGAAAGGACCCCAAGAAGTTCCTTTTGCCGGGGGCTGAATAACGGCACTATTAACATATCTTCAGGATGCCACCCACCGGGTTTGTAGTTTTCCATAGGCATCTCTACAACTATTTGGATTTCCGCAAACTCATTGATATATTCATGTGGAATAAAATAACTCTGACTGACGCGAAACGCCGGGCGCAACAGCCTATGCATATGCTCCACAGTCAGTGGGTTTTCAATGATCAAGCGATTCCCTTCTTCTGACCCTCCAGCAAAAGCCACTGGCGATGTAAGATCGCTATTATTTTCGACGAGGTTAATAACCGCCATACGAAAACCGGTGCAAGAACTGATCGAAGCAACGATTTGTTGAAGCACTTCATTCAATCCCAGTTCCGCACGCAGGATATTGCCGAGACGTATTAATTCTTTGATCTGTTGCGTGCGCTGTGCTGACTCTGTTCCGCTGGGTAGCGATATCATCAAAGTATCTTGAGAGCGATCAACTGTTGTGGAAGGATGAGCAGGCGAGGTAGATGAAGAATGCTCGTTTTCTGATTGCGCTTGCTCTGCTAGTGAGCGCAATCGTACACGTAATGGAACAAACACATTCTGCTGCTTTTTTTCTGACATAGCCTGTTTCTTTTTCCTTCTTTTACTCAGTTTCCTCTTGAAGCAGGATAGCACATCGAGTGCCTGGCTACAAGGTTGGTAGGAGAAAAGAGACAAAAACACATGTATGGCTGTTTCAGGTTGGGAGGGCGTTTGATATGGTAAGGCGTTTGATATGGTAAAATGAGTCCTAGAGAATGACGACTCGTCATATCGAAATTTGAATTGGTTTTGTGGAGGCTTCCATGCGTAGCGAACGAACTGCAATACGATCTCAAGGCAGGAGCCACCCGACAGATATAGTTTCTTTTACTCGAGGGTCAAAGCTGGTTCTGGTTATTTTTCTATGCCTTCTGGTATTCCTTCTTACTGCCTGTGGAGGAAGTGACAGTTCCCCGGCACCTGATGCGAAGCAACTGATCAAAGACGCACAGGCTACTATTCTACGCGTCACCTCATATCATTTTAAGCTTGTAACAACGAATGTAGGTACAAAAGCAAAACTACCAATCGTAAGCGCTGAGGGTGATATTGTAGTCCCCGATAAACTGAAAGCAAACGCGAATGCGCTCCTCCTGGGTAATATTGTGCAGGTACAGATAATAGCAATTGGCAGCCAGCAGTATATATTGCTCTTTGGTGCGTGGCAAGCAACAACGGGACTGCTTGATCCAAGAACACTTTCTGATCCACAAAAAGGAGTCGCGTCAATCCTGGGCCATATACAGAATCCCAGCACACCAACCGGCTCTTCAGTTGGCGGAAGACCATGTTGGCAAATCAATGGGAAGCTCGATTCTGTCTACCTGGCAGGGATTACAGGTGGTGGAGCTCCTGCAGGATCGAGCGATGATATTACCAGTTGTATTGGGAAGACTGACAAACTGCCCTACCAGATTATCATCAAAGGTCCGGCTGCAACAGGCGATACCGATAAGACGATGCGCACCTTTACTCTATCAAATTTTGGTGAGAACGTAACAATAGAAGCGCCCATTACGCCTGCGTCGACGCCATCATTGACACCGTCAGTTACTCCATAACAGCCATACTATCTCACATGTTGAGAGGATTGAGGGCATGCAACGCCATGATCTAGAACGAAATACAGCTTTGCTAGCAATGTTAGCAGCCTGCAGCGCTGTATTTCTGACTGCACTCGATCAAACAGTCGTGGTTACTGCTCTCCCAAAAATCATTACTGATTTACAGATTACCCCCGAGCAACTCGATAGAGCAGCGTGGATTGTCAGTGGCTACCTGCTTGGATACGTGATAGCTATGCCGTTCATGGGGCGAGTTTCAGACATGTTCGGACGACGGCGAATATTCATCACCTGCCTGTGTATTTTTGGCTTTGGATCACTTTTATGCGGACTCGCGCCTATGCTTGGGCAGCAAATTGATATCAGCTTTCTGCAGCGCATCGGGATAAACGTGGCAGCGCCTGGTGATTTTAGTGATCCCACCGCGCTTAATCCCAGCCTGGTCTGGCTGGTAGCGGCAAGGTTTGTGCAGGCAGCAGGAGGCGGCGCAATGATACCCGTAGCTATGGCCATTGCAGGCGACTTTTATGGCGAAAAGCAGCGTGCTCTAGCTCTTGGCCTGATTGGAATGGTGACTGAAGCAGGAGGTGTCCTTGGACCGCTGTATGGAGCGATAATCGTTCAGACCTGGGGCTGGCAAGCCATTTTCTTTCTAAACGTGCCTATTGTAGCAATACTCGCCTTTTTCATCTGGCGTCTCATCCCACCAGGGGTAACAACTGCGAGTGTTGGATATCAGAGAGCACGTATCGACTTTGCAGGTGCGCTCCTGCTGGGAGCTGCCCTGGTTTGTTTGAGCGCCGGGCTTTCCCAAGAAGCAGCAAATACAGCAATTGCTACATCCAACTCAAGTTCCAACCAGGCGCCTATACAAAACAATCCCTGGCTGATCGGCGCTTCTCTAATCTTGATAGCAGCATTTATCGTTCTTGAGGTATTCCGCGAACGAAGATGGCTCACTTCTCTCTCAGAGGAACCAAACAGCCAGAGTGGATTGAAGGAAAAACGTGTATTGCCTATGGTTGAACTTTCCCTCTTTACGCGCTGGCCTTTTTCAGCAAGTGCGCTGGTAAGCTTTCTGGTCGGGGCTGCGCTGATCATTGCCATGGTCAACATCCCACTCTTCATTGCAACGGTGTTAGGTGGACAACCTATCGATAGCGGTCTGGCTTTACTACGCCTCACTGCTATGATTCCCCTGGGAGCAATTAGCGGGGGCTGGCTATGCGCGCGCATTAGCTGCCGTCTCACAGCCATACTCGGGCTGATCTTCACCGCAACAGGCTTCTGGCTGATGCATCTGTGGCCCATACAGGTCAATTGGTTAGAGATTACCAGTAGCGCGGTGATTGGGGGCTTTGGATTTGGGTTGGTGATCGCTCCTATCGCGACTACTGCCATAAATGCTGTAAGCAATCGCCAGATGGGAATGGCTTCATCAGTCGTGACAGTATTGCGTATGGTCGGCATGATACTAGGGCTTGCGCTTTTAACCTCGTGGGGATTGGGATATTTCCAGCATCTCTTACAGGCCTTCAAGCCGCCAGCCGGCATCATTCCCTTTAGCGACCAGTATAATAAGGCGCTTGCTCAATATGCCGTCTATGCAGCTCACGAGGTGTATACATCGATTTTCCTGGTTGCAGGTATCATCTGTCTTGTTGCAATCATACCTTCCTTTTTGTTAGAGGGAAGAAAACCTTCGCTTTATGCCGTTCGTACTAGCAGGTATAGTAGGAATTGATCAATACTTTTTCTATGCCGCCTCTGGGACTTGGAATCCGTCCTGTCAACGACGCTCACGCGTCTACCTACGGTCAGACAGGACGTAAGGAGGCGGCATATTGGGAATTGCTACGGGGACACCCTGCTAAGGGGCCTTGCTGGCCCCTTGGATCCCCCTGCTAATTCTCTTACAAAAATCGCTCGTAACGACCAGAAAGTGAGCATGAATCAATATGAGCAATGAGAGCGACACATCTCAGGAGTCGTGGGAAGAGCCTGCTGAAGAGAGCGACGAAGCTGAAACACAACTTCGCCAGAAGCCGCAGCGCTCATCTCGTGACGCTTACGATGATGCTTCTGCGCACCAGAGACAACGCCCACCGCAAACTGGTGGTTCCCGCGAATCCGGCATAGATAGGACAGACGCCTACTATAGACGTCCAGGGCGTCGTCCCGATCCTAACAGAAGCACTGATACCCGACAAGGTTATGATGCTTATGGACGACCCAGGCATGGTACGCGCACATACCGTAACGCTAACGAAAATACGACTGACCCCCCCAGGGATCGACCGCGCCAAACCAGGGATTTTCATAAACGTCCCGACCCCTACTATGAACTTGATGAAAGATATCATCAGCAGCACCGGATGTCCAGACGATCGCGTGAGGAAGCAGAGGCTCGCCTGAGAATGCGCCAGCGTCAGTCTGAATATACGTACGATGAAACCAATGATGCGTTTATGCATCCACGACAACGCAACCACTACTATGTAGATCCCGAGATACAAGAGTTCGATAGACGGGCATATCGCCCGCGTCCCAGAACTCAGACGACACAATTGCCGGCTAAGAGACAGAGGCGAGTGTGGTCTACACTCCTGATAGGCTGTGCGGGTGGTGTGATCACGATTGCACTCATACTGGCCGTTGTCGCGTTCTTGTTTTTGCGAAACGCTCCCATTCATATTGGGGTTGGGGGCATTGGTAAAAGCAGCTATTCAAAGCAGATAGCCCAGCAGACGCTACCTATTACAGCCAATGTCACTCAATTACAGGTACATAACCGTGTGGGTAACATCAGCATTATGGTTGATCCGTCTGCAACACAGGCAACCCTCACCGGTGTTATGAAGGTTCAGGCTGGAAGCAGTAGCGATGCCGATAAGGAATTTGGACGCAGTAAGGTGGATGTCACTCCCAGTAATGATCAGAGTACGTTGACCGTGAATGCGACAGTACCAGACGCAAGTAGTGGCCTACTTGCCAGTTCCAGTGATTCCGTTGATCTGACAATTGTCTTGCCTCAATCGGTAAATCCCAGTCCGCCTTTTAAACTTGGTGTCAGCGCGAACATTGTAGCATCAGGAAACATTACGGTACAAAATTTCAATGGCTTGCTTTCACTCACGAATAACACAGGCAACATTGCTGTAACTGGAGGACTTCAATCGGAAGGTTCCTGTTTGCAAACAAATGTCGGAAACGTCACGTTTGCAGGAAACCTGGTCACCGGCCAGGCGGCAGATACAGGGCTTATTCCGTGTACTACAAACACCACGCAAAATACTCATCCCTGGTTTAGCTTTAAAAGCGGAACCGGCAGTGTCACAGTAACGTTAAGTGCTGTGACATCAAACCTCACGCTCGATGCCAGCACGAATAATGGCAAAATCAATGGTGGTGATTTTGGCTTAAACATTCAGCAGAATAGCGACGGCTCGGCAAGTTATTATGGTCCACTCACGCAAGGTACGTCTCCTACGGCAGTGCTGAAGCTGGCTGTTAGTACGGGGGATATTATTTTGCATAAGGCAGGGTAGGATTCTGTGTGTCATCCTTCGCTTCGCTCAGGATGACAAGGGGAGTAGGATAGCAAGGTGAGCAGGTTGACAAGGGAAGCCTGGCTGGTGTGATGCATTACTACTATAGCGTCAAGGGAAGAAGCATACCCTGGCCGACGATAACCTTGACGAAATATATTAGGGTGTGCTAATATCATACTAGAATAGTCGGAATTTAGCGCATACTAACTTTCATTTATGGCTCTTCTCGGTTACTTTTTGAAGGAGAATAGAGCGATGAGTTTTTTTAGCGCCCATGTCAATTGCTCACAGTGTAATAAACCTCTTACGCTGTTGAATATAAACACCTGCACAAAGTGCGGGCATAAGCTGTGTAGTCACCATGTTCATTTATTAAGAAATCCGCATAGTTATGTGCTTTCTTCGGTTTGTTATGGATGCACTGAGCATGCAGCGCTGATTTCCCACGCGGGGATTGCTTCTCAAGGGACACATCGTTCCGCCAGTGCATAAAGAGTAAAACTAGTCAGGCGTTGCCAAAGATGAAGGCTGCCGCGAAGACAAGCGCTCCTCCTCCCACGACTTGCAGCATTGAGATGAACCAGTTCGTCCCGAAATAACGGTGGCGAATGGCGGCAATTAACACCAGTTCGAAAGCGACTACAACATACGCGACAAGCAATGCTATATGTATGTCGGAGATCAGGAATGGCAGTGTGTGCAGCGAGCCGCCAAAGAAGGTCATGATACCTGTGATGCCTCCTCGAACAGCGGGACTGCCGCGCCCGGTGAGCTGGCCGTCGTCGGAAAGTCCCTCAGAAAACGCCATGCTGATTCCCGCGCCTGTTGCTGAAGCCATGCCTACCAGGAATGTGGTTGTTGAGTTGTGCGTGGCGAAGGCGGTTGCAAAGATGGGCGCCAGGGTCGAGACCGATCCATCCATCAGGCCTGCCAGACCAGGTTGTACGACGCGTAACAGGAATTCACGCGATGAGTCATCTTTGTTCCTTATTGCTCTTAGCAGTTCCGCTAGCTGTCCTTTGATTGTTGGTGGTACAGGTTCAATAATTTTTGTTGAGTCTGGGGTGACTTCTATTTTTTCGGGTATTGAGGGTTTCTCTGTGTTATCCGGGCTATCGATTGGTGCTTTTTCTTCCAGGGACATTCGGTATACTCCTTCTATGGTTTCAATATTACTATACATGAGAGATGCCTTTATTGACATATACTGGGTCGTAGTTTACAGTAAATACTACCCTACAGTATAATTGCCTCGGAACTAGACGCAGCGAGGAGATTCTCTTACTATGAGTGTAACAAACAGGCCTCAGGAGTCGGCTTCGATCAGGTTTCTTACAGGTCCATTGGCTGGTAATAGCTATCAGATTACCAAGCCGATTATCACCTTTGGACGCGACCCTGGCAACGATGTTATTATTTCCGATCCAACTGTTTCACGCAAGCATGCTCAGGTGGTGAATAACGCCGGTCAATGGAACATCGAAAAGCTAGCAGAACAAAATGTGGTTACCGTCAATCAACAGAATGTTCATGCTGCCGTTCTTTCTGATCGTGATACTATTGGCCTGGGCACGGGTACTACATTCCTTTTTCTGGTATCGTCTCCTCACATTCCTGCCGAGCAACGACCGGTAACACCATACAATTCCGTACAAAGTCCTGCACCACAAATATCTCCTGTACCAGCATATAGCGGGCAGCAGCCACAGGTACAATACTCTTTTCCTGAAGCGGCTTCGCCACTGCCGGCAGGTAAAGCACAAGGTATACTGATAGATCCGAACGAGCCAGGCACTATTGTGTCCAATCAAAGCACGCCTGGAATACCAATGCTAGAGGTAAGCTCTAACGTTCATGCTGAAAAGCATGCATTTCCGCTGACTCAACAGGTCATCAATATTGGGCGCGATCCATCCAACGATATTGTCATCAATGAGCTGGTGGTATCTGGTTTTCATGCCCAGATAGTGCGGGAAGGCAATCAATTCATACTCGTTCATCCTCACCCGTCTCGTGAAAAGACCCTGAATGGACTGCTCTATCAGGGTCGTCATATTCAGGGAGACGAAAAATTCCGCAAGCCACTTACACGCGGCGACATATTCCGTATCGGCGATGAGCATGGCACGCTTGTGACATTGACCTATAATGACGGAAGTGGAGCCATTCAGGATTTTGTCCCCGAGGTTCGTCCCATTCCGTTGGGTGCGCCAGTGATTACGATTGGCCGCCTACCAGAAAACATGGTGGTATTAAGCCATCCGCAGGTTTCTGGACGACATGCTCGCCTGGAACTTGTACAAGGAGGCTATCGCATCATTGATGTTGGCAGTACAAACCACGTGTACGTCAATGCACAGCGTGTCACACATCAACTTCTACAGCCAGGTGACGAGATACGTATCGGGCCATACAAATTCACATTTACGGGAACGCAACTAACACAACAAGATGAAAGCCACGGGATACGCATCGACGCATTGCATTTGCAAAAAGTCGGTTCCAAGCATACTATCCTCATCAACAATATTTCTATCGCAATTCCCCCACGCACATTTGTAGCCCTGGTGGGCGGATCAGGCGCTGGTAAATCGACACTGATGGATGCTCTTAATGGCCTGCGGCCCGCACAGAAAGGCCTGGTGCTTTACAATGGTCAGGATTATTACCGGCACCTCGCAGCCTTTAGCACGCAACTAGGTTATGTTCCACAGGAAGACATTATCCATCGCGATTTGACTGTCGAACGTGCGCTGTATTATACCGCCAGGATGCGCTTGCCTGAAGACTTCACCCAAGCTCAGATCAAGCAACGAATCGAAGAAGTGCTGGAAGATGTGGACATGAAACACCGGCGGGGATTGCTTGTGAGCAAGCTTTCAGGCGGCCAGCGCAAGCGTGTTTCAATCGCGTTGGAATTATTGGCCAATCCAAGCGTCTTTTTTCTCGATGAGCCAACCTCTGGCCTCGATCCAGGCCTGGATCGAAGGATGATGTTTCTCCTGCGCAGGCTGGCCGACAAAGGACACACCATCGTACTGGTCACACATGCCACCAATAATATCAATGCATGCGATTATATCTGTTTTCTGGCTCAGGGTGGTCGCCTGGCATACTTCGGGCCTCCGAACGATGCAAAAGCCTATTTTGGGAAAACTGACTTTGCTGAAATTTATAGTGCTCTTGAGCCTACAGAAGCAAATCCTGGTATTCCAGAAGAGGCTGAGAAGCGCTTCAGTGCATCGCCAGATTTCCAGCAGTACGTCGTTAGCGCATTAAACCAGGGCCCTGCAGGTCAGGCAAGCGTTTCGCAAGAGACAGGTGTGGTGCAACAACCAAAACGAGGTAATCCATGGAAACAATTTTCTCTACTTTCCCGGCGCTATCTGGAATTGCTCAAGAATGATACTGGCAATCTGCTCATACTACTATTGCAGGCACCAATCATCGCTGCAATCCTCATATTAATGCTGTCATCAGGTGGATATGGCACATTCGATCCAAGCAGTATCGCCAAATGTCCGCTCCATCCTCCTGGCACAAACATACAAATACCCCAAACTGCTCCAGGCACGTTAAATTGTCAGAATGCTCTGAACTTCTTGAATGGTACACCCGAGGGGCAGGCAATTGTTGCGAGTCACGGAGGGAACGTATCACAAGCCTTGCAAGATTTCATTGCTCCAGAATCGGGTTTCGATGCTCAGAAATACCTGTTTATCATGGCTTTTGCTGCCATGATGTTTGGTTGTATCAACGGAGCACGCGAGATAGTCAAGGAAGCTCCCATTTATCGTCGCGAGCGAACAGTGAATCTGGGCATAGCACCATATATGTTCTCGAAGATTGTTATTTTAGGCATCTTATGTCTGTTGCAAAGCGCGGTTCTGGTTCTTGCTGTGAATTGGGTTGCTCCTATACAACAAGGTATTTTGCTTCCTGCTCCATTGGAAGTGTACATTACCATGGCGCTGACCTCGCTGGCAGGTTTAATGATAGGGCTGACTGTCTCGGCAATAGCCCCAAATAATGATCGAGCAGTTAGCCTCATCCCAATTATTCTCATCCCACAGGTAATCTTCTCAGGTTTACTTTTCAATCTAAACGGACCTCTCCTGCAAGCCATAGGAGCGCTTTTTGCGGTCCGGTGGGGCATGGCCGCCTCAGGCTCTTCAGTCGGTCTGCATGGTGACAAATTGGGAGCTGATGACTTCTCATACAAAGGAACGCTTTTCTCTACCTTCAGCCAGGCAGAAGCGGCTTTCCATCTCTTCATCTGCTGGTTTGCATTGATACTGATGATATTGATACTGGGAGTCGCAATCGCTTACTTTCTGAAACGCAAGGATGTCCGAGCGTAATCGTATGGTACTTCTTGGCATCTTTATTGTTCAGGAGTATCAACCTGTGTTATGGTAGCCTGGGCCTTGACTCCAAGGCTTTGTGAAGGGAACGAGCAAGCGAACGGTGTTACTAAATAAACGCATTCTCGTCGGAATCTGTGGTGGTATCGCGAGCTATAAAGCTGTCGATCTGGTTAGTCGCCTGCAACAAGCTGGTGCTCTCGTTGATGTCATTATGTCTGAACGAGCCGATGAATTTGTACGCCCATTGACATTTTCATCTTTGAGCCATCGACCTGTCTATAGCGACTTATGGGAACCGTCGGGAAAAGCAGCAGAAACACATATCGCATTAGCTGAGGAAGCGGATTTATTCGTTGTCGTTCCGGCAACAGCCAATACAATCGCGAAGCTGGCCCATGGTGTGGCCGACAATATGCTAACCGCGGTGGCATTGGCTACAAAGGCTCCTCTACTGCTGGCTCCTGCGATGCACCAAAACATGTATACGCATCCGGCAACACAGGCAAACATAACCTTGTTGCGGGAACGTGGCGTGTTTATAGTCGATCCAGAGGTGGGTAGACTTGCCTCAGGAGAAGTGGGTTTAGGCAGGCTTCCTGATACCAGCGTTTTGCTCGGAGCAATCAACGTCGTACTTGGACGAAACGGTGATCTTGCTGGTTATCGGGTAGTTGTAACAGCCGGAGGTACCCAGGAGCCAATCGACCCGGTACGCTATGTAGGGAATCGCTCATCTGGAAAGATGGGATATGCCCTGGCAACAGAGGCACGAGATCGCGGCGCGCACGTCATTTTGATCTCTGGCCCCGTTGTATTAGATGTACCTTACGGGGTGGAAGTGCGAAGAGTCGAAACCGCGATACAAATGCGAGATGCGGTACATGATGCGGTTATCGACACCGATGTACTTGTGATGAGTGCTGCTGTGGCTGATTTTCGTCCATCAGAAGTTGCGACACAGAAGCTCAAGAAAAGTGAATCACAAGAACTCAATGAACAGAACGGGTTTTTCTTACGACTGGTTCGCAACCCGGATATTCTGGAAGAACTCGCGGATTCTGTTGATGCGAACACTGGCAATGAAAGGTTGGAGCGACGCCTGGTGCGTGTAGGTTTCGCCGCTGAAACAAGCAATCTGATTGCTTACGCAAGCGCTAAACTTGTAGCGAAACGCCTGGACTTGCTTGTGGCAAATGATGTAAGTCGCTCGGATAGCGGCTTTGGAACAGAGACCAATAAGGTTCATATCTTTCATGCAAATGGGGCAGTGGAAGATTTGCCTGTAATGCCTAAAACAGGTGTTGCGGCAGCCATTTGGGATCGAATCGTATCTCTTTTGAGTACGACATAATCTGGAGGAGGGGTAGTTGTGTTGGGAGATTTTGTACTAGAAGTAATAGGTACACCTATGATGCAGGAGGTATCCATGATGGATCGTGCTGCCAGCACCGGTTTTGAAGGTATTGCTCAAATGCTGCTTGAGCAGAAAAAATTAATGGACGCTTTAGAAGCCGAAAACCGAGAATTACGCCGGCAATTAAATGACTTACGCCGTGGGGTAGGTATTGCAGTTGTCATTGATGGGAAGACCATTCAACTCGCCATTGATGCGAGCAATGTTGGGCAATCGCAATCGACATTGCAAAGTTTACAAAATTTGCAAAACACTCCACCCATGTCAAATAGCTATGCGCAAAGCGGACGCCAGACAGGTAGCCAACAATCGGTTAACCTGAGCAGCGACAAACGGGAGAACGGTTCTACTCGCAGCCCTCTGGCAGATAGCTTCGTGCTCTAGCTCTTATAATGTCATCCAACACATTCGGACTCATTGATTGATCTGGAACAGCCTGGCGAGCCAGGGTTGTTGTGTCCAAATGATAGTATGCATTTCTGCTAGACTTCACATTAGATAAAGGCAAGCCGAAAGACTCAAAACTTCCCTGATCGTTCGGTTTGCCTTTATCACTTTGAAATCGGGATTACCTTCAGGCATCCCAAATATTGATAGCATACTTGCTATGGTATGTTATTATCAAGCAAGATATATTACTGTTCAGGATATGCGAAACTTGCTTTCTCTTCATGCCTGACAGCAGGTAATAATGACCTGTCCAATAGTGCCAATTCTAAGGAGGCCAAAATATGATTTGTCCCCGCTGTCAAAGTCAGGTTGCCGAAGGGGTGAAGTTTTGTGGCGTCTGTGGGTCGCCAATGCAAGTAAGCCAAACCCCTCCACCGGTGAGTCCAACTCCTCCACCCCAGGCTCAACCCCAGAGTCAATACGGAGCGCCAGCGCAAGCAGCTTACGTACCACAAAATCAGTATGAAGAGTATAGTAGCAACCAGGCGCTCGGAGGTCAGGTACCAAGAGCTGAACTACACAATCCTAAAGGGCCATTACATGTAGCAGACATGACAATTACCGTTGATGGGCAACTTGTGCCAGTGGCAGATGTTATGCTAGGTGCACAGCTTCCAATCTATTTCGAACACCACATTCTCCTGTGGAAGCATCCAGGGGTACAAATCGGCTTCAAATCTCTGAGAGGAATGGCAAAGCGCTTTTTTGCAGGTATACAAATCTTCTTGACCGAAGCGCATGGGCCTGGAAACATCTCTTTCTCACGTGATGCGCCAGGCCAGATCGTGGCATTGCGTCTACAGCCAGGTCAAATGGTCGAAGTACGCGAACACCAATTTCTGTTCGCTACTGGCAATATAGATTATGGCTTCACGTTCGTCCAGGGCGCAGCCAATATCCTCTTCAGTCGCACTGGCCTCTTCGTTGATCAGTTTACCTGTCAGGGAGGCGAGGGAATGCTGGTGCTACATGGATATGGTAACGTCTTCGAGAAAATGCTGGCGCCAGGCGAAACCCTGGATGTTGAACCGGGAGCATGGCTGTGGAAAGATCCCTCGGTGCAAATGACGGTGACAACAGTTGCGGGATCACAGCGTGGGGGCGGTATTCTTGGAGCTATCGGGGGCATGATGGCGGGCGCATCAATTATACTCAACCGTTTTACCGGGCCTGGCCGTCTCGGTATCCAATCTATGACCTACCATCCACCACAGAATGAAGGTGCGCAACAGGCTGGTGGAACGAGCAATATACAGGGAACGTGGGGACAGTTGTTCAACCAGTAGTAATTCTGTAGAATATAGTTGTGGCATTTATGGGCAGCGGACATATGTAAGGGCATCTTTAGAGATGCCCTTCTTGCTGTTTTTATCTCACTCCAGAAGATCTGAAAGCGAATAGTTGATATTATGTACATACAAAAACTACGAACCGCCTGCAAAGAGGCCGCGTGGGTTTTTGGATTGAGCCGCTTGATGATCTTCGTGATTAGCTTAATAAGCATTTTCTTGCTACCTCGATTCATCCCATTCTATAAACAATTGTTAGCATTGAATGAACCTTACAAGGACGATCCCTATGGACTTAAAGCCTTTTTCTTCTCCTGGTTTCGTTGGGATGCCAGATCCTATGTAAACATCTCAATGCAGGGATACAAGCATACTCCCGACGTGGCATTCTCTCCTCTCTGGCCCCTGATCCAACATTTTGGAGGTCTGGTGTTGGGCAGCATATGGCCCGGCTCGTATTACCTGGCCGGTCTACTTCTTGCCAATATATGTTTCTATATTGCGCTTGTTTTATTTTACTGCCTGTTAGCTAAAGACTTCGAACCACGGCTGGCCAGGCGTGCCTTGATCTACCTCACATTTGGACCCTTTGCCCTCTTCTACTTTGCTGGCTATTCGGAGTCGCTCTTTTTGTTACTTTGTATCGCTTGCTTCTTACTCTTCAGACGCGGTAGACCTCTCGATTGGTGGCTTGCCGGATTCCTTGGTTTCCTTGCGACTCTTACTCGCTCCGCCGGCCTGATGCTAGCTGTACCATTCCTGTGCGTTCATATCCAGCGTTTCTGGCTATCCCCTGAAAAGGAAGACTCTACCCTGTTCCAGAAATTGAACGCACTTGTGCCTATAGTGTTACTTCCCCTGGGAATTGTAGTCTATATGGTCTACCTGTATAATACAAAAGGCGACCCATTCATCTTCCAGACTGAACAGGCTATTGTGTGGCAGCGACATTTTAGCCTGCCATGGAACACACTCAGTATGATGGTGGTTGCGCTATTTACCTCACCATCACTTATCATGCTGGCCTTAAATGTGATTGATAATAGCTTTGCGCTCTTACCTCTGTTCGTGTTAGGATTTGGCTGGAAGCGTATACCGCTGCATTATGCTCTTTTTGCGCTAGCTCTTGCTGCTTTCTCTGTGAGTTTTCCTGCAACCGATATTGTTCCGATGCTTTCCCAGCCCAGGCTTACGATAGTTTTCTTTCCAGTTTGTGTTATTCTTGCGATATGGGGTAAAAATCGGCTCTTCAATGCGTTTTATCTTGGCCTCACATTGACACTTCTTGTCTTAAACATCGTAATGTTTATAGGAAACATCTGGGTGGCTTGAGAAAGAGTTATCTAATCCCTTTTTCTTTTTCGCGATTTATTCGTAAAATCTTGAGCATGTATTGCTCCGAGTTCAAGTAATAGGGATTTCTTTTGATATACTTGCCAACAACAGCAATTGGATGTAGTTTGAGCATCTCAACGACCAGGCTTGGGACCAGTTTACTGTGATCGTAGTGCATCAATGCAATGATGGGGGCATTTTGGAATGTGAAAACGGCATCTGATGCTGCCTCATATTTGAGGATTTGTTCGGGAGTAGCGATATCTTTGCAAAGCCAGGTCATGTCAATTGAAATTCGTACGGCCTGCCATCCTTCACGTAGAGCCTGAGCAATAAATGTCTGGTGTGAAGAGAGTAAATAATATGGGTCAAAGCGATTACCATTTGCCAGAAATTCCTCTCGTTCTTCGTATAAGACCAATTGTCCTGCCTCAATCGCTTTATCTACGTCTATTTGTAATTTCTGCAACTCATCACGTAATTCATTCACCTGTGCCGGGGCAGAAGCAAATAAACACTTTTCCGATAGCGTAAGACCGACTCGCATTAAACGTGCTGTCACTCCAGGAATTTCAACTACTTTGCTGTAGAGCTGACAAATATGCGAGCCAGGGGGAATACGCTCAGATTTACCTTCAACGCTAAGATCCATAGCTACTACCTCCACTGGTTATTGCTGTTCTTTCTATATCTTCCATGTCTGGTGCAAACGAGCAGCTTTATTGCTCATAGTCACAATAAGCAAACCAAACAGGCCAAAGATGAAGACACCTGAAAAGAAAGATAAGATCACAAACAGTACAATTTTCTGTATGGGATATAACTCGATAATAGTTAGCACCAGGGCTAATAAGGACATAGTCAGAGGAAAAAACAATATCCACCCTAACAAAACTCGCAAGCTTTGCTTCAATGAAAGCGGCTGCTCCCCAGTATATGGGTACAGAATACGTCTCATGAGCCTATAGCGGGGCCTATGCTGCATAGGGCTGTTTTATCCTTCTTTCTGCCTGGTCTGTAACCAACGATTTAAAATATCTTCCGCCTGGGAAAGGATATTGACTTCATTCTGATACGTCAGGCGGCGTAACGCTTCAGGAATGGAAAACCATTCTACCCGATCATATTCAGCATCGTGCAGAGAGGTATCTCCACCTATCGCCTCAAATAAGAAGTGACGTACCTGTTTCTGGAAGCGTATCTTATCATGTATAAAGGAGTAGGAAATGTTACCGATATAAGCAATCAAACGTACTTCTAAACCGGTCTCCTCCTGCACCTCTCTCACTGCCACCTGCTCAAGGGTCTCTCCAGTTTCAGGTGTTCCCTTTGGTAAAGCCCACATACCAGAATGACTGCGCCCCACAAGCACTACTTCTACAGACATATTACTATATCGCGCATTTCTCCACTGATCGCTGGTACCCTTCTTCTCGTTTGAATCACCTGAAATAAGACGAAAAACGACACCTCCCGCGGAAAAAGCTCGTATTGTTTGAAATCGCTCCATCAGTCGTGAAGTGCCTTTTCAATTCCACATGTAGTGTAGAAGCCTGATTCGTGTCAGGGCTACACTTCTATACTAGTTCTGCCGAGTGAGTATAGCCAATACCTCAAAGGGTGTCAAGAGAGCGCGCCACGAATAGCCTGCAGATTTCTTTCGGGCGTCTCGGGAGGTATAGAACATCCAGGGGCAAGCAGGAAATGCTCACCACCAGTCGTCTCTATCGCTCGCGCTACCTCCTCACGTACCTGCTCTGGTTCTCCAGCTTTGAGGATCGTTTTCTCGCTAATCCCACCCATCACCGCCTTGCCAGAACGCATTTTACCCTCTTGTAGATCAGGATTGCCCTCCAATGTAGCAGCCCAACTAAGAGCATGCACCGGGTATGTCGCAAGCTGGTCAAAGTAGATGCGTGTACCACAATTATGTAGGATGTTGAACTTGCTCCTGCTCTTGATTGCATCCAGGAACTCCAGGTCATATTGCTCGCCAAACTCACGATACTGGTCGGCAGTCATCATGCTTTCTGAAGCCCAACCGTTTGTTGCATAGAAGATACCACTGGCACCTTGTTCCAGGCTAGCAATGGCAAAATTTACGAATGTCTCGGTAATAACTCGGAGAGCAGCATGCATTGCAGCACGATCTTCATGGATCGTGTGTAATACTGGTTCGCTGTTATTGCCAGCCAGATACTTTGCAACACCCAGTGGACAGAATATAGTCTGCACAAAGTAGGCATCGTACCCAATTGAATGGTTTATCATCTGTAGCGCTCGCAATTGCTCGCCTAATGCACCTTGATCAGGCTCAATAGGGCGTATGCGTTTCCAATCAGAACTACTTTTGATGCGTGTGCCTTCGAAAATGGGCGCTTTGTACTTCTCGCCTGATGGTCGCACTTTAACTCCCCAGCCCTCGACATGGTAGCAGGCACGTGGATTGACCTTCATGTAATCCCAGTCATAACGAGTAAAGTTTTCGACCATCGCCTCCGCTAACAGGTTTGGATCCCACTCGCGTTCAAAGTCGTGTCCCCACATGCTCGCCGGAACTCGATCAACCTGTTTACCCTGTAGAGCTGCATTTACACGCTCTTTTTTATTCAATGTTGCTCCCCTCTTTCCTTTTCAGAACATATGCGGTGGTTTCGCAAAAACAGTATCTTCACCCTATTCTCCCAACTCCTTAAAGCGATAGCCTATGCCTCTTTCGGTCAAAATATATTTCGGATGTGCAGGATCTGTCTCAATTTTTTGTCGTAAGTACGTGATATATAAACGCAAGTAATGAGCCTCGTCACGGTATTCTCGTCCCCAAACTTTGGATAGCAGTGTTTCATGTGTCAGTAACCTCCCCGCATTACTGACAAGATGGTAAAGGAGACGGTACTCGGTGGGTCGCAAAACGACTTTCTTGCCTCGCACAATCACTTCATGCCTGGAGAAATCGATCCTTAGATCAGGATCAACAACGATCTCCGTTTTACGCGCTGGTGCAGCCATGAAAGAACGTCGCAAAAGCGCTCGAATACGCGAGAGCAGCTCCCCTGGATTAAATGGTTTTGCGATGTAATCATCGGCACCAAGATCGAGGCCATGTATTTTATCCTGGTCATTTTGCCGCACTGTAAGCATAATTACTGGTATATTGGATACCTCACGAATATGTCGTAATGTCTCGAAACCATCCATTTCAGGCATCATGACATCCATTACGATCAGATCCGGCAGCTTTTCACGTAATTGTTCCAAAGCCTCAAGGCCGTTACTGGCCTCAATGACACCATAGTGCTCAAGTTCCAGATTCATACTCACAAAGTCGCGGATGCGTGGCTCGTCATCTACGATTAAAATGGTTATATCACGTGGCTCAAAAGCTTCCTTTTCCATCAAAACACCACCATTGGCAAATGTGCTTTCTCTAAACGAGGTAAGCTAAATAAAAACGTCGATCCTTGATGCAAAGCGCTCTCGACCCAGATACGCCCGCCATGCGCTTCAATAATAGCGCGGCAGATGTATAAGCCTAATCCCGCACCTTGCAACGACCATGTCTTGTTATTTCCTACTCTATAAAAGCGGTCAAAGATCTGCTCCTGTTCACGCAGGGAGATGCCCATACCGGCATCACTTATACTGACTATCACCTCTTCGCCGGTAGCTCGGCATACCACTGTCACTACAGGTTTATCAGGAGAATATTTGACTGCATTGTCCAAAAGATTTTCTAACACCTCTTCAATGCGATCTCTATCCGCCATAACAGTTGGTAAATTGGACGGCAGATTCACTTTTACCGTTACGCCCGGACTTTTCACCTGCAAACGACGCGTCACCTTCTGCACCAGATTAAACAGATCGAGTGGCATAAGCTCCATTTGAAGTCCACCCGCTTGAATGCGTGAGGCATAGAGCAAATTGCCTACTAACTTATTCAGGCGATCAGCCTCTTCTTCCACCGCATGGAGGCGATTCCTCAACGTCTCTTTATCAAATACAGCGTCTTCGCGTGCCAGAGTTGATGCGTACCCCTTGATGATCGCTATAGGTGTTTGCAATTCATGCGATATAACTGAAATAAAGGTTGAGCGCTGTTCCTCTTGCTGACGCTCTAGAGTAATGTCTCGTATAGTTAGAATGCCACTTGTTGGTTCGCCTTTGCTTGAGCGGACACATGAAGCTGCCACACTTACATCGAAGAGCTGACCATCACGAGCTGAAATGGTTATCTGACGATCTAGAACTGTTTGGCCCGCATAAGCTTGCAAAATGAGCGAATCCTGCACACCTAGTTCATTACCCAGGCGATCTTTCGGGCGCAGAACTTCGTAATAGAAACGTCCTAATACTTCATTTTCACGCCATCCTGTGAGGCGTTCCATCGCCGGATTGAAGTCGATGATACGTAACGCTGTATCCACAGTCAGAATACCTTCAGCGCTCTGCTGGAAAATCGCTGCCAGGCGCCTCTGTTCCTTTAGCAGGGATTGCCACTTCAAGGCTGAACGCAGTCCTGCAGCGAAGTGTGCAATAAACAGGCTCAATGCGCCTTCCGACTCGCTTGAAAGTTCAAAAGATGAACTTGAACCGAGCGGACGCAGGTAGTGAAGCACCCCCAACAATCCCGCGTTGTCGCTGATACGTAAAGAGCAAATTTCAAGCGCAGGTTGTTCTCCTGTTCTCTTTGCATCTCCAGGTAACTCTATATCCTCATCACAAACCCCCAGTTTTTTTACCAGATCAGGTGGCAATGTATCAACTACTAGAGGGCAGCGCGTATCTTGCTGTTTGCTCTCACGTATATAGGATAAGAGAGGCATTAACGCTGGCTCATTGAGGCGATACAAAGTATACTCTGTATTGCTCTGTGGATCAAATGCGTTGTTCGACACAACAAAAATGCCGGCATCGCCAGAAAGAAGTTTAATGGCGCTGCCGATAAGGATAGTGATTTGATCATACAGATCCTCGGATTGTTGCGTTTGGGGCCAGGACATTCTTCACTCGCTCCGTACAGGAGTAAGGCTCATAAAAACCACACGTTACGCACCTTTGAGATGCTTGGTAACTAAGTACGCCTCAACAACCTCATCAACCGCTTGCTAATGAGAGGCAACGGTGTTATTGTAACACAATCAGCAAGAAGGCGGTAACCCCTCTTTTCTTGGGGTGTCATTCTAATACTCCTCTTGTCATTCT
>Ga0209048_10001312_pt1 | contig 25702 bp, 26 predicted proteins | sample FrelakmetCRP12CR_FD_187146 | JGI IMG/M metagenome (GOLD analysis project Ga0209048, IMG submission 187146) | Freshwater lake sediment microbial communities from the University of Notre Dame, USA, for methane emissions studies - CRP12 CR (SPAdes)... | ecosystem: Environmental > Aquatic >... | reverse complement strand
ATACGCTCGAGCACCCGCTCGCGGATCGCCCCCGGATCCCGACTCTCGCTCACGCGCCCCCCGCCTCGTCGATCAACGCATCCACGCGCAATGCGCGGTCGGTCGTGTCGTCGTAGGAGAACTCGAGCGTCGGCGTGCGCTTCAGGCGCAACTCGCCCGCGATCCGGCCCTGCAGGAAGCCGTGCGCGCTGCGCAGGCCCTCCAGGCTCGCCTCGCGCTCGGCAGTCTGCGATTGGCCGTTCTCGCCCAGCACGCTCACGTACACACGAGCATGGCGAAGGTCGGCACTGGTCCTGACGTCGGTCACGGTTACGAATCCCACTCGAGGGTCCTTCAGATCTAGTGCCACGGCGTCCGCGATGACCTGGCGAATCGCCTCGTCGACGCGACGCATGCGTTCCGAATTCATCCTATCCCTCCAATTCCCTCCAGGGATCCACGCAGACAGGCGCTCTGCATGGGCACGTTCTCGCGTTCGCGTGACCATCTCCGACCGGCCCGATGGGTCCGGTCAGGAGGAGAGCTCGCGCTCCAGCAGGCGCGTCTCGTACGTCTCTAGCACATCGCCCACGCGGAGGTCCTGGAAGTTCGCCAGCACGATCCCGCACTCGAACCCGCTGGCGACCTCGCGCACGTCCTCGTTGAAGCGACGCAGGCTGTCGATCGTGGTGTCGTAGATGACCGTGCCCTCGCGCACGACGCGCACCCGCGAGCCGCGCGCGACCTTGCCCTCGGTCACGAACGAGCCCGCGATCGTCCCGATGCGCGAGGCGCGGAACAGCTGACGCACCTCGGCCTGGCCGAGCGTGGTCTCCACCTCGGCCGGCTCCAGCATTCCCTGCATGGCGGCGCGCAGCTCTTCGATCGCCCTGTAGATGACGGCATAGGAGCGGATCTCGACCCCCTCGCGCTCGGCGATCTGCCGAGCGTCGCCGACGGGCCGCACGTTGAAGGCGAGGATCACGCCCTCCGAGGCTGAGGCCAGCATCACGTCGGACTCGTTGATCCCGCCCACGCCGCGGTGGATGATGTTGACCTTGACCTCCTCCTGCGGGAGCTTCGCGATCTCATCCTCGATCGCCTCCAGCGATCCGGCCACGTCCGCCTTGACGACCAGGTCCAGCTCCTTGACCCTGCCCTCCTGTGCCAGCTTGAACACGTCCTCCAGGGAGACCTTGCGGCCGGACCGCCGGGCGAGCGCCTCGGTCTTCAGCCGGTTGGCACGTTCGCCCGCCAGCTGGCGTGCGCGCCGCTCGTTGACGACCACCCGGACGATCTCGCCGGCCTGCGGGACCCCGTCGAAGCCGAGCACCTCCACGGGCTGGCCCGGGGTCGCCCGCTTGACTCGCGTGCCGATGAAGTCGTGCATGGCGCGCACCCGGCCGAAGTGCGCGCCCGCGACGAGCGCGTCGCCGACGCGCAGCGTCCCGCGCTGGATGAGCACGCTCACGACCGGGCCGCGACCGGGGTCGAGCTTGGACTCGATCACCGTCCCCGAGGCATCGGCGTCGCGGTTGGCCTGCAGCTCCTCCAGGTCCGTCACAACCTGAATCGTGTCCAGCAGCCCGTCCAGGCCCTGCCGGGTCTTGGCGCTGACGTCGACGAACTCGGTCTCACCCCCCCACTCCGCGGGCTGCAGGCCCGCTTGGGTCATCTCCGTGCGCACGCGCTCGGGCTGGGCGCCCTCCTTGTCGATCTTGTTGACCGCCACCACGATCGGCACACCGGCGGCGCGGGCGTGGTCGATCGCCTCCTCGGTCTGGGGCTTGACGCCATCATCGGCGGCGACCACGATCACGGCCAGGTCGGTCACCCGCGCGCCGCGGGCGCGCATCGCGGTGAACGCCTCGTGGCCGGGCGTGTCCAGGAAGGTTATCTCCTTGCCGCCGTGGTGAACCTGGTAGGCACCGATGTGCTGGGTGATGCCGCCCGCCTCGCCGGCGGCAACCTCGGTCTCGCGGATGGCGTCCAGCAGGGAGGTCTTCCCATGATCGACGTGGCCCATGATCGTGACCACGGGCGGACGATCGACGAGGTCCTCCTCGGCGTCTTCGAACACCGGCTCGACCTCGACGTCATCGGCGGCGTGGACGATCTCGATCTGCTTGTCGAAATCGTCGGCAAGCACCTGGATCGCGTCATCGGACAGCGTCTGGGTGAGCGTCGCCATCTCTCCCAGCGACATCAGCTTCTTGATCACCTCCGGCACGGGCGCGCCGAGGTACTCGGCCACGTCCTTGACCGTCGAGCCCGAGTTGATGCGGATCAGGTCCGTCGCCTCCATCGCAGCCGTGTCGATCGGGGCGATCGTCTCGTCGTAGGTGCCGCGCCGGCGGCGTCCACGCCGCGGACGACGCTGGGGTTGGTTGGCCGGGCCGCCCTGCTGGCGGCGCGAGGCCTGCGAGTCGATCACCACGCGTCGGCGTCCCCCGGGCCCGACATCGCCGGGCGTCCGCTCGCCGGTGCGCGAATCGCGGGTCGGGCGCACACGCTCGGCGGCCGCCGTTGCCGCCGTCGCTGCCGTCGGCGGTGCGGGCGCCCCTGCCACCGCGGGCGCCGCTGCTGCCGTCACCGGCGCGGCGGGCTTCTCGGCGGCCGGAGGTGCACCGCTCGCCGGAACGGAGCCGGGTGCCGGAGCTGCACTGCTCGCCGGAGCCGCTGCGCTCGCGCCGTTCGGACCCGAGGGCGTGGCCGAAACTCCTGGGGCTAGCGCCTTCAGCGCCGCCGCCTCATCCACCGAGGAGGCGGCGGCCGTCGCCTCGACTCCGGCGGCCTTCAGCTTCTCCAACAGCTCCTTGCTGGAGAGGCCCTGCTCCTTGGCTATCTCATACACGCGCTTTTTGCTCATCGAGCCACCGATTCTATGAGCTCGGGGTCGATCGTCACCGAGCAACGCAGCGCCCGGGCGATCCCGCCACGGCGCGTGGCGAGAGCCACGCACGCGGCCGCCGGCACCCGCCCGTCGTCGCCGCGGCAGAGATAGGCCCCGCGACCAGGCATCGTGCCGGCCCGGTCGAGCACCGCCCGCCTCGAGCGGCGATCGCCCCCCCGCGCCAGGGCGATGCGCATCAGTTCGGGCTTCGGCGCGACCCGCCCGCAGCCGACGCACCGGCGCCGGGGCACCTGACCCCCTATGTCGCCTGCTCCTCGGCGGCCGCTTGCGGGGCCTGGGCGTGCGCCTGCTCCGCGGCGGGCTCCTGCGGGGCCTGGGCGTGCGCCTGGTCCTGGGCGGCCTCCTGCGGGGTCTCGACGTGCGTCTGCTCGTTGCCGTTGGCGGTCGACACGAGGCCCCCTTCCGCCGGCGCAGACCCCTCCTCGGGAGGCCCCGTGTCAGAGACCGCCGCGGCGTCCTCCCCGGCCAGGTCGGCGACGTTGTCGGTCGCGATGTCCGCGAGCGCCTGATGTACCTCAAGGCCGCAGTAGCGCGAGTTCGGCAGCGACGCGTTCGGACAGCGCCGCCCGTTTGAGAGGATCGCGGCACAGCGGCCCTGGACCTCTTCCTCCTCGTAGCCGTGCTCGGCCTCCTCGGCGGCGAACTCCGTCTCGGAGCGGATGTCCACGCGCCATCCGGTGAGCCGCGCCGCCAGGCGCGCGTTCTGACCCTCCCGGCCGATCGCCAGCGACAGCTGGTCGTCGGGCACGATCACGGTCGCCTGCTTGGCCTCGTCGTCGACGAGCACCTCGCGCACGCGTGCCGGGGAGAGAGCCTTGGCGACAAACCGTGCAGGCTCCTCGTTGAACGGGATGATGTCGATCTTCTCGCCGCGCAGCTCCGAGACGACCATGCGCACGCGCGAGCCGCGGGGCCCGACGCAGGCGCCGACCGGATCGACGCCGTCGGTGTGGGAGATGACCGCGATCTTGGAGCGGTAGCCGGGCTCGCGGGCCACGTTGGCGATCTCCACCAGTCCATCGGCGATCTCGGGGACCTCCAGCTCGAACAGCTTCTTGATCAGCTCCGGATCGCGACGGGAGACGATGATCGCAGGACCTTTGGTCGAGGGGGAGACCTCCTTGATCACCGCCTTGATGCGCTGCGAGTGGTCGTAGCGCTCGCCCTCCACCTGCTCGGACTTGGGCAGCAGCGCCTCCACCCGTTCGCGCAGCTGCACGAGCGTGTAGCGCGAGTCCGACTGCTGCACGATGCCGGTGATCAACTCGCCCACGCGGTCGCGGTATTCCTCATACATCATGTCCCGCTCGGCCTCGCGGATCCGCTGCAGGATCACCTGCTTGGCGGTCTGCGCCGCGATCCGGCCGAAGTCGTCGGGTGTGACGTCGCGCTCGTCGATCTGATCGCGGTATTCCGCGAACTTCTTCGGGTCGATCTCCGGTTCCTCCGGTTCGCGCATCTCGCCCGTCTCGGGGTCGATCGTGGTTTCCTCGTCGATCGTCTCCACGATCAGGTGCGCCTCAAGGCGCTCGGGGATGATCAGTTCGATCACCCTGAAGTCGGCCGTCTCGCGATCCATCTCCACGCGCGCGTACTTGGCTGAGCCGGGCTGCTTCTTATAGGCGGAGAGCAGCGCGTCCTCGAGGGCGACCATGAGCTTCTCGGGCTCGATCCCCTTCTCGCGCGCGAGCGCGTGCATCGCCTCAAGAATTTCGCGTGACACGGCTGCTCTACTCCTCGATCAGGTTCGAACGACGGATCTCCGAGTAGGGGATCGCGACCACGCCCCCGTCGGCGGCCAGCGTGATCTCCTCCTCGGAGGCCCCCACGAGCTCTCCGGTGAAGCTCCGGACCAACCTGCCGGCCGCCGGCCTCTGTTCGCCCGCCTGCACCATCGGGCGAGGATGGCGTGTCCGCACCCGCGCCCGCCGGCCCACGAAGCGCCGGAAGTGGGCGGGCTTGGTCAGGGGGCGCTCGCCGCCCGGCGAGGAGACCTCCAGCGAGTAGCGCTCCCGCTCCTCGCTCAGCAGCATCGTTACCCGCTCGCACAGGGCCAGCGTGACGCCGTCGGGATGATCGATGTACACGCGCAGGCACCTGCCACCGAGAACCTCGGCGAGCAGCACCTCGACATCCGGCTCGCTATGCGCCAGACGCCTCTCGATATCTGCCTGCAGTGATGTCATCAACTCGCTCCTTTACGCAAAAAAAGCGGGCGGGCGCCCACTTTCGGTACGACAGCCTGCGCTCGCACGCCGGCTCGAAAGCTCTACGTCGAGCATAGAGCATCAGAGCGGTGCCGCAAAGCGCCGTCAGGCCAGTTGCGCGTCGCGCCGGGCACGATCGCGGTAGCGCCTGTAGTCCTCGCGCTCGGGACGCAGCGAGCACGCCAGCGCCAGCGGCTTGCACGCCGCGCGGTGGCGACCGAGCAACTGCATCGAGCGACCCAGGCAGAAGAGCGCGTAGTCGTTGGTCGGCGTCTTGGCGGCCACGGCCTGGAACTCCGCGGCGGCGCTTTCGTAGCGCCGCGCATAGAACAGCGCTCGCCCGAGCGCCTCGCGGATCGAGGCCTTGTCGGGCTCAACGTTCCGCGCTTTGGTCAACGGCACGATCGCCGCCTGGTAATCGCCGTGGTCGAGCAGCTCGCAGCCGCGCTGATAGAGGTCGTAGACGCTCTCCATCGGCGCTTACTTTATCGGCTCGCCCGCAGTCCCTCGACCGCGTCGAGGATCGCCTCGGCCACCTGCGCCTTGGAGGCGCGCGGCACGTGCAACCTGCCGATCTGCGCGCCGCCCCCGCCGTCACGGTCGCGCGCGGCGGTCAGGATCGTCACCTCGTTTGCGTCGACGTCGAAGCCGATGTCCTCGCGGGAGATGTCGTTGACGACCACCGCGTCGAGCCCCTTGGCGGTCAGCTTCTCGCAGCCGCGGGCGATCGCGCGCTCGCCCTGCTCTGCCGCGAAGCCGACCAGCGTCTGATCCTCGCGGCGATGGCTCGCCAGGCCGGCGAGCACGTCGGCGGTGGGCTCGAGCTCGAGCTCCAGGCGCGCACGCCCGGACTTCCTGATCTTCGTGGCGTGCGGGGCCGAGGGCCTGAAGTCCGCCACCGCGGCAGCCATGAGCAGCACGTCGCAGGAGGGGAACTCCAGCTCGCAGGCCTCCTCCAGCTCCGCGGCGGTCACGACCTCGTGGCAGACGATGCCCGGGGGGTGCGACAGCGCGACGTTCGCCGCCACCAGCGACACCTCCGCTCCGCGGGCGTGCGCCGCCTGCGCGAGCGCGAATCCCATGCGCCCCGAGGAACTGTTGCCCACGAACCTCACGCTGTCGATCGGCTCGCGCGTCCCGCCGGCCGTGACGAGCACCCTCAGGCTCCGCCATCCCCCCCGCGCGGAGGGTCCGTCGCCCGCACGCCCTCCATAGGCGTCTGCGGCTGCGGCGGCTTGCGCTCCCGAGGGGGCGGCGGCAGAGCCGCTGAGCGCGGCCTCGCAGGCGGCCAGCAGCTCGGCCGGCTCGGTCAGACGCCCCACCCCTTCCTCCCCCTCCGAGGCCAGCCGCCCGACGCCCGGCTCGAGGACGCGCGTGCCGCGCTCGCTCAACGTCTGCAGGTTCGCGCGCACCGCCGGGTGCTCGTACATGCGGTTGTTCATAGCCGGGGCGAGGACCACCGGGCAGGGCGCGGCGAGCGCACAGCTGCTCAGCAGGTTGTCCGCCAGTCCGTTCGCGAGCTTGGCGATCGTGTTCGCAGAGGCCGGCGCGATCAGGAAGACATCGGCGTTGCCCACCAGCGCCAGGTGGCTCAGGGGCTCGTGCGCAGCAGGCGCCTGGCCGGGGAAGGCCCCGCGCGCCGGATCGTGCTCGAACTCGCTGACGAGCACGGGCGCACCCGTCAGCGCGGCGAACGACGCCTCGCCGACGAACCGCCGGCTCGAGGGTGTCTGCACGACGCGCAGCACATGCCCGGCCGCCGTCGCCAGGCGCACGAACTCGAGCGCCTTATACGCGGCGATGCTGCCGCTCACGCCGAGCAGGATTCGCGCCATGACCTCAGTTGTAGACGGTGCTCGCCCCAGCGACAACCACCGATGCGGCGCTTGCGCGCGCTCAGCGGTAGTGGTACTTGATCTTCCCGGCCGCTACCTCCTCGAGGGCTATCGTCAGATAGTTCTTCGAGGCCGTCTCGATCATCGGGGGCGGGAACTCGTCGAACGTTCCCTCGCCAAGGTTGTGGTAGTAGCTGTTGATCTGGCGCGCGCGCTTGGCGGCCACGACCACGCTCGCGTAGTTGGAGTCAACCTGCTCGAGCAGGCGGTCGATGCGGGGGGAGATCACGGTTGCGTCGCCTTTCCTTGTTGGCCCTCGAGTGTAGTGGCCCGCGCCCCCCGACCCCTCGCATCCGGTACCTGGGGGTCGAGTGCGCCCTCCACGATCGCGGTCAGCCGCTCCAGCGCGTCCTCCAGACGGTCGTTGACGACGACGTGGGCGAACTCCGGCTGGGCCGCGAGCTCATCCCTTGCCACCTGCAGGCGGCGCTCCACCTCTTCGGGGTCATCGGTTCCGCGTCCGACCAGGCGGGTGCGTAGCGCGTCGAGCGAGGGGGGCGCGATGAAGACCTGGACCGCATCGGGCACCGACCTGCGCACCTGGCGGGCGCCCTGCACCTCGATCTCAAGGACCACGGGAGCGGGCGGCGTCTGGCGCTCGGCCTCGGGTCCCGGCGCGGCCTGACCGAGCTCTGAGTGCAGCGTTCCGTAGCTGCGACCGGCATAGCGGGCATGCTCGACGAAGTCGCCCTTGCGCACGTGCTCCTCGAACTGCTCTGCGGTCAGGAAGTAGTAGTCCACCCCGTCCCGCTCTCCCGTCCGCGGCGGGCGCGTGGTGGCCGACACCGACAGCCTCAGCCGCGGCAGCCGCTCCATCAGGCCGCGGATCAGCGTCCCCTTCCCAACCCCCGATGGGCCGGTGATGACGAAGACGCGTGCCACGCCGGGGACCCTAGTGCCGCTCTCGGTCCGAACGCCGCGGGTGGTTCGGCTCGCGCCTAGCGGTTCAGGAGGGAGATCAGCTCGCTGCGCTGGCGCTCGGAGAGGCCCCCGATCGTCTTGCTCGGCGCGATCCGGCAGTGGGCGAGGATCTTGTTGACCTTCACCCGCCCGTACTTGGGCACTGCCAGCAGCATGTCGAACACCTTGGCCGTCTCCACGTACTCGGGCGGGTCGAGCAGGAGCGTGTGGATCGATCGACGGCCGGACTTCAGATCGCGCTTGAGCTGCGCCCGCTTGATGCGGATCTGATTGGCTCTCTCAAGCGCGTCCATCCTCTGGTTTAGCGATCGCTCGGGAGCCATGGAAGCGTTTGAGGACGTCGTACGGGTCGCCGTCGTCATGGGCGGCGAGTCTACACGCCCCCGCTCGGCGATCAAGACAAAAAGCGCGAATTCATCTGTACCTCAACCTGAGGTCGAGCAACATCGAGCCTGGTGGACGGTGGCGCCCGTGTTTGCGGGGGTTTTTCGCGCATCGATCTCGACACGGCCGCCCGATCCGGCTCCACCGCTTGCCCCCCGGCAGCCGGCCACTGCTCAGCTCGCCGGCGCTCGGTGCAGGCCGCGCGCGATCCTCCCGCCCACAGCCGGATCGCGGAAGCTCTCGGTGCCGACCGCGACGAGCGTGGCCCCGACGTCGAGCAGATCGCGCGCGTGCCGGGCGCTCTGCACACCGCCCATTCCGACCACGGGAATCGTCACGCGCGCGGCGACCGCCGCCACCTGGGCCAGCGCGACGGCGCGCACGGCGGGCCCGGACAGCCCGCCCCCGCCGCCGCCGAGCCACGCCCTGGCCGGGCGCCCGCTCGGCCCCGGCGTGAGCGCCATCGCCCGCAGCGAGTTGATCAGCGACACGGCGTCCGCGCCGCCCTCCTGCGCCGCCTGCGCACAGGCCGGCGGATCGGCCGTGTTCGGCGTCAGCTTGACGATCAAGGGCTTCTGCGTCAGCGCGCGTAGCGACCGCACCAGATGCTCCAGCTGGCCGGGATCGGCGCCGATGTCAAGCCCGGTCTTCACGTTCGGGCAGGACACGTTCAACTCGACCGCCGCGATCTGCGCATACGCATCGCACGCCTCCACGAGCTCTGAGAATTCATCCACCGTCGAGCCCATCACGTTCGTTATGAGCGGCACCGGTCGAGAGCGCCGCTCGGGACCGCGGCACGCGCTGGCACTCAAATCGAGCGCTGTTGTCAAGCCTGCGAGCAGGGGCAGGTCCTGGTCTATGTAGCCGTGGAGGCCCTTGTTGGGCAGCCCGATCGAGTTGACGAGGCCGCCCGGCGCCTCCCACAGCCGCGGAGGCGGGTTGCCCTCGCGCGGCTCGAGCGTGATCGTCTTGGACACGTAGGCGGCGAACGGGAACTCGGCCTGCAGATCCGCGCCGAAAACCGTGCGTGCGGCGATCGCATCGAAGGTGCCAGAGCCGTTGATCACAGGGTGGGCCAGCTGCAGGCCGCAGAAGCTCACGCTCATGCCGGCGCCCCCGCGTGCTCTTCGACCCGCTCGAGCGCGGCCGCGTCGATCACCGGCCCATCGACGCAGACGCGCAGGTAGGAGCCGTCGCGCGCCCGCACGACGCACCCGAAGCACGCTCCGAAGCCGCACGCCATCCCGGCCTCGAGCGCAAGCTGGGCCGGTACTGCACGCTCCTCGCACATCGCCCTGACCGCCTCGAGCATCCCCGCCGGACCGCACGCGTAGACGACCGTGCGGGCATCCCGGCGAAGCTCCTCATCGAGTAGCCGCGTGACGGGGCCGTGATACCCGGCGGACCCGTCGTCGGTCGCCACCCGCGCGTCGCGCATGAGCGCTGCGCCCTGTGCACGCGCGCCGTCGCGAAAGCCGAGCAGCGCCGTCGCCCGGTCGCCGAGCGCGTCCTTGAGGATCGCTAGCGGGGCGATCCCCACGCCGCCCCCGACCAGGATCGCCCGTGCGCCCCCCTCGAGCGGTGGCCGAAATCCGCGCCCGAGCGGCCCCAGGAGCCACAGGGCATCGCCATGGCGCAACTCGCACAGACGCCTGGTTCCCGGTCCCACGTCCTCGAGCAGGAAGTGGGACTCGCCGCCGCTGTTGCGCGCAAACGAGAAGGCGCGGGCCAGGTAGGGCCGCTCGTCCTCGCCTCCGCCCCAGCGCTCCGCCGCCGCCAGCATCGCGAACTGCCCGGGTTCGGGCTCCGGCCCGTCGGGATCGCTGACGCGCAGTACGCGGTAGGCGCCGAGGAAGTCCATCCCGGCCACCCTCAGCAGCCTGCGCCCGAAAGGCGCCGCCCTGTGCGCCTCCCGCTCGGGCCCGATGGCGCCCCGGCCGTCCGCAGCGCGCGCAGCGGCCGAGCCCCTATCCGTCACGCCAGCGCGGTCCCGTCGAGGCTCGCGGCTCCTCGATCGGCCTGCGAGCCGCGCAGGAGCCCGGGTCGGTCGCCGTGAAGCTCCTGCAGGCACAGAACCTCGGGCTCCCCGTCCCTGCGGGCGCGCGCGATCGCGCGTGCCGCCGAGACCCCGGCCGCGAGCGTCGTCAGGCAGGGGATGCCGTGCATCACCGCCGCACGGCGAATCTCCCAGCCGTCGGTCCGCGCCCCGAAGCCGGTGGGGGTGTTCACGACCAGATCGACGTCCCCGCGCTCGATCCAGTCGAGCACGTGCGGGGAGCCTTCGCCGATCTTGTTCAGCCGCTCAACGGGCACGCCCATCCGTGCGATGGCCTCGGCGGTGCCCCTCGTGGCCACGATCCGAAAGCCGTTGTCGTGCAGCGTCTGGGCGACCCCGAACGCTCCGGCCTTGTCGGAGTCCGTGACCGTGATGAACGCCGTGCCCTCGCTCGGCAGCGGAACGCCGGCCGCCGCCTGCGCCTTGGCGAAGGCCGTGGGGAAGTCGCGCGCTATTCCCATTACCTCGCCGGTCGAGCGCATCTCCGGGCCGAGTACCGCATCAGACCCCTCGAAGCGGTCGAACGGCAGCACCGCCTCCTTCACCGACACGTGCTCGCCGTAGCCGGTGCCCTCCCTGCTGCGTGGCAGGTCCATGTCCGCGATCGGCTCGCCCAACATGATCCGGGCGGCCAGCTTGGCCAGCGGCAGGCCGACCGCCTTGGACACGAACGGGACGGTCCGCGACGCGCGCGGATTGGCCTCGAGCACGTACAGTTCCCCCGCGTGCACGGCGTACTGGACGTTCAGCAACCCGACGACGCCGACTGCCAGGGCGATCTCCCGGGTGGCTGCCCGAATCTGCTCGAGCATGTCCTCACCCAGCGAGTGCGGCGGCAGCACGCAGGCGCTGTCGCCGGAGTGCACGCCGGCCTCCTCGACGTGCTGCATGATGCCCCCGATCCACGCCTCGCGCCCGTCGCACAGCGCGTCGACGTCGACCTCGGTCGCGTTCTCGAGAAAGCGGTCGAGGAAGATCTCACCGTCGGCACCCGCCTCCCGGCGCAGGTAGTCCGCAAGCCCCTCGCGCGAGTAGACGATCTCCATCGCCCGTCCGCCCAATACGTAGGAGGGCCTCACGAGCAGCGGGAAGCCGACTTGGTCGCCCTTGTCCAGCGCCTCCGCGACCGAGCGCGCCGTGGCGTAGGGCGGCCCCTGGTAGCCCAGGCTCCCGAGCAGCGCGCCGAAGCGCCCGCGATCCTCAGCCAGGTCGATTGCCTCCACGCTGGTTCCCAGGAGCGGCACGCCAGCGTCGGCCAGCGGCCCGGCCAGCTTCAACGGGGTCTGGCCGCCGAACTGGACGATCACGCCAAGTGGGCGCTCGACCTCGACGACGGCCAGCACGTCATCGAGCGTGAGCGGCTCGAAGTACAGCCGATCGGAGGTGTCGTAGTCGGTCGAGACGGTCTCCGGGTTGCAGTTGACGAGCACGGCCTCACGCCCGGACTCGCGCACCGTCATCGCCGCGTGCACGCAGCAGTAGTCGAACTCGATCCCCTGCCCGATCCGATTCGGACCCGACCCGAGGATCACCACCGACTCGCGCTCGCCGCGACGCACCTCGTGCCCGGCCCCGCGCTCCCAGCCGGAGTAGTAGTAGGGCGTGCGGGCGGGGAACTCCGCCGCGCAGGTGTCGACCGCCCGAAACGAGCGCTCTCCCGCAAAAGGGCCCTCCGGGTCTAGCGCGAGCGCCTGGAGCTCGCGCAGGAACCACGGGTCGATCATCGTGCGCCGGCCGACCGCCTCGACGCCCACCCCGCGGCGCAGGAGCTCGAGGATCGTCTCGTAGCGGTTGGGCCCCGGAGGATCCAGGCCGTCGATCAGGTCCTCATCGGTGGCGGCGTCCAGGCACGGGGGCTTGTCGAGCTCGCGCGAGCGCATCGCCTTGGCAAACGCCTGGGAGAACGTGCGCCCGATCGCCATCGCCTCCCCGACCGACTTCATGTGCGTCGAGAGCGTCGGATCGACGCCCGGGAACTTCTCGAAGGCGAAGCGCGGCCACTTCACGACGACGTAGTCGATCGTCGGCTCAAAGCAGGCGGGGGTGACCCCGGTGATGTCGTTGTCGATCTCATCCAGCCGGTAGCCCACCGCCAGTCGCGCAGCGATCTTCGCGATCGGGAAGCCGGTCGCCTTGGACGCGAGCGCCGAGGACCGCGACACGCGCGGATTCATCTCGATCACGAGGATCTCCTCGGTCTCGGGGTTCACCGCGAACTGGACGTTCGACCCGCCCGTCTCCACCCCGACCGCACGCATCACCGCGATCGCCTGATCCCTGACCCGTTGGTAGAGCCGGTCGGTGAGCGTCTGCTGGGGCGCGACCGTCACCGAGTCGCCCGTGTGCACGCCCATCGGGTCGACGTTCTCGATCGAGCACACGACCACGACGTTGTCGGCGTTGTCGCGCATCACCTCGAGCTCGAACTCGCCCCAGCCGATGACCGACTCGTCGAGCAGCACCTGGCCGATGGGAGAGACCTCGATTCCGTGGGCCGTCAGAGACCGAAGCTCCTCGGGGGTGCGGGCTATGCCCCCTCCGCGCCCGCCGAGCGTGAACGCCGGGCGCACGATGCACGGCAATCCGATGCCGCCATCGCGGGCGTCCCCCCCGCCCAGCGCGTCGCTGGCCTTCGCGACGGATGTCGCGATCGTGCTCCTCGGCATCCTCAGGCCCGCGCGGGCCATGGCCTGGCTGAACAGCTCACGGTCCTCGGCGCACGCGATCGCCTGGTAGTTCGCCCCGATCAGCTCCACGCCGAAGCGCTCCAGCGTGCCGTCGTCGTGCAGCGCCTTGGCGAGGTTCAGGGCGGTCTGTCCGCCGAGCGTCCCGAGCAGCGCGTCGGGGCGCTCGCGCTCGATCACTTGGGCCACCGGCCCGGGCAGCAGGGGCTCGATGTAGGTGGCATCGGCGAACTCGGGATCGGTCATGATCGTCGCCGGGTTCGAGTTCACGAGCACCACCTCGTAACCCTCCTCGCGCAGCACCTTGCACGCCTGCACCCCGGAGTAGTCGAACTCGGCCGCCTGCCCGACCAGGATCGGGCCCGATCCCAGGAGCAGGATCTTGTGGATGTCGCTACGCCGCGGCAATTCGCTCGAGGAAGCGGTCGAACAGGTAAAGGCTGTCATGCGGGCCGGGACCGGCCTCGGGGTGGTACTGCACGGTCCCTCCCGGCACGTCCAGGAGCTCCAGTCCCTCTACCGTGCGGTCGTAGAGGTTGACGTGCGACAGGACCGCGGCGCCGAAGTCCGTCTGCCAGCGGACCGGCTCGTCTCTGTCGATCGTGCGCGCTCCGCCCGGGCCGAGCGCGGCGAAGCCGTGATTCTGGGAGGTGATCTCCACTCGACCGGTCTGCAGGTCCTTCACCGGATGGTTCGCTCCGCGGTGGCCGAACGGAAGCTTGAAGGTCTCAAGCCCCACCGCCCGGCACAGCAGCTGGTGGCCGAGGCAGATGCCCCAAACCGGCTTCTTGCCCACGACGGCGCGCACGGTCTGAACGATGTACCCCAGCGCTGCGGGGTCGCCGGGGCCGTTGGTCAGGAAGATCGCATCGGGGTCCTCCTCGAGGAGCTCCTCGGCCGTGGCCGCGCATGGATGCAGCGACACGCGCGCGCCACGCTGCACGAGGTTGCGCACCATGGACGCCTTCACGCCCGTGTCGATCACCGCGATCCGGGGCCCGTCGCCCGACCCGTGGCGCTGCACCTCCTTCGGGGTGACGACGGCGGCCAGGTCCTGTCCGGCCATCGGGGGCTCGGCGTCGATCAGCTCGAGCGCCCGCGTCTCGGAAATCGCCGCCGGGAACACCCCGCCGCGCATCGCCCCGGCGTCGCGGATGTGCATCACGAGCGCGCGCGTATCCACGCCGCTGATCGCGGGCACCCCCGATCGCCCGAGCCACTGAAGCCAACCATCCTGCGCGGTCGGCGCATCCTGGCGATCGCACGCCTCGCGCATGATCGCGGCGCGCGCCCACGGCCTGTCCGACTCCATCGCCTCGGCGCTGACTCCGTAGTTGCCGACATGGGGGTAGGTGAAGGCGATCAGCTGCCCTGCGAACGACGGGTCGGTCATCGACTCCTGGTAGCCGGACATCCCCGTCGTGAACACGACCTCGCCGACCGCGTGTCCCTGCGCCGCGCACATCTCGCCGTCGAACCGCGTCCGGTCCTCCAGCAGCACGTATCCCGTCGCGGCATCCATCACAGGATCAGCTTCTGGACGGCCTTGAACTCAGGGGTGCCGGCACGCTCGAGCAACTCGAAAAGCGACGCCTCCACCGTGCCCACGACCGCGCCGGCGCGCTCCATCCGCTCGAGGCCGCGCTCGTAGTCGATCGCGTGGCGCGAGCCGACGGCGTCGGCCGGAACGTGAACCTCGACTCCCTGCTCGAGCAGGTCGTGGACCGTCTGACTGACGCACACGTGCGCCTCGATCCCGCACACGATCGCCTGATCGCGTCCACCGAGCTCGAAACCCGCCGCGCGTGCCGCGGAGAACACGGTCTTCTCGATCCGCAGCTCATCCCGCAGCCCGACCTCGGGCGCGGTGTAGCCGAGGCCTTTCGGATACTGCTCGCTGACGACGGTGGGCAGCTCGAGGATGCGCGCCGCCTGCACGAGCTTCGCGCAGGACTCCGCCACGGGCAGGAAGGAGTCATAGCGGCGAAAGCCCTCCTGGACGTCCACCACCACCAGAGCCGCGCGATCACGGGTGAGCAGGCCCATCAGGACTCCACCGTCGCGAGCGCCCGCTCGCGGTAGACGATCGCGCCGGCCGCGACCGTGAGCAGCACGCGACCCTGCAGCCTTCGTCCGGCGAAGCAGCAGTTCTCCGAGCGGCTCTCCCAGCCACTCTCCCCGGCGACCCACTCGGCGTCCAGGTCGACGAGCGTCAGGTTCGCCTGATCGCCCTGGGCGATAAGCGGGGTGGGCAGGTCGAACAGGCTCGCCCCCGCGGTCATTCGCTCGACCAGCAGGCCGAGCTCGAGGGCGCCGGTGAGCACCAGCCCCGTGTGGAGCGCCGCGAACGCGGTCTCCAATCCTGTCGTACCCATCGGCGCCTGCTCGAACGGCACCTCCTTCTCATCGCGTGCGTGCGGCGCATGGTCGCTGGCCACGCAGTCGATCGTCCCTGAGCGCAGCCCCTCGAGCAGCGCCTGCCGGTCTGCCTCGGTGGCGAGCGGCGGGTACATCTTCATGCGCGTGTCCATCCCGCGTACGTCGTCCTCCGTCAGCAGCAGATGGTGGGGCGTGACCTCGGCGCTGATCCTCCACCCGTGAGCCTTGGACGCGGAGACGGCATCGACCGAGGCGACGCAGCTCAGGTGCTGGAAGTGCACGCGAGCGTCCTCGTAGCCGGCGATCGCCGCGTCACGCGCGACCATCGTCGACTCGCTCAGCGTCGGTATCCCGCCGAGGCCAAGGGCCGCGCTGATGGCCCCCTCGTGCATGCTTCCGCCGAGCGAGAGCGTCCTGTCCTCCTCGTGCAGCGCGACCACCCCGCCGCACAGGCGCTGGTACTGCAAGGCCTTGCGCAGCATGCCCGCGCTCTGGACTGGCCGCCCGTCGTCGGTGAACCCCAAAGCGCCCTCCTGCCTGAGCTCGGCCATCTCGCTCAGCTGCTCGCCCTGAAGGCCGCGGGTGATAGCCGGCAGAAAGCCGACCGAGATGCGCGCCTCGCGTGCGGCCTCGTCGCGCAGCGAGCGCAGCAGCGGAGCGGAGTCGAGCACCGGGTCGGTGTTCGGCATGGCGATCACCGCACAGAACCCGCCGGCCGCGCCCGCCCGCGTGCCTGTCTGCAGGTCCTCCTTGTGCTCCTGCCCGGGGGTGCGCAGGTGGACGTGCGGGTCAACGAAGGCCGGCAGCAGCCTGAGGCCGGCGCGGCCCTCGATCAGCTCCTCGCCGACGTCCTTTCCGAGCGAGCCGGGCGTGCCGATCTCCACGATCCGCCCGCCGCCCACGCGCACGTCGCAAGGGCCGTCGTGGCCTGCGCGCGGATCGAGCACGTGGACGTCACGCAGCAGCAGCGCCGCGGGCTCGGCGGGCCCGTGGATGAGCGGCTGTGCGGACATCACGCCAGCCGACCGCCACCCACGGCCGCGGTGTCGGCGATCTCGGCACCGCGACCCGCGGTCTCGGCCTCGCTGCCCGCGAACGCCGGGGTCCTCGGCCCGGCCAGGAGCTCGTACAGGACTGCCATCCGCACCACCACGCCGGCCTCGACCTGCGCGGTGATGACCGCCTGTGGGGAGTCCACGACCTCCCCGGACAGCTCCACGCCGCGGTTCACCGGGCCGGGATGCATCAACACCTGGTGCGGCGCGAGGCGCCGTCCGTTGACCTGATACCAGGCGGCGTACTCCCGAAGCGAGGGCACCCATGGCTCGCTCATGCGCTCGCGCTGCATGCGCAGCGCGTACACGACGTCGGCCGAGCCGAGCTCCTCCAGCGTGAAGCGGACCGCGCAGCCGAGCGCCTCGATCCCGCGCGGGATCAGGGTCGGCGGACCCGCGACCGTCACCTTCGCGCCCATCCGCTGGAAGGCGATGATGTTCGAGCGCGCCACCCGCGAGTGAGCGACGTCGCCGACGATCCAGATCGACGCACCGTCGATCGAGCCCAGGCGGCGTCGCAGCGTGTAGACGTCGAGCAGCGCCTGCGTGGGGTGCTCGTGCTTCCCGTCGCCCGCGTTCACGATCGCCGCGCTGCACCACCTCGACACCAGCTCCGCCGAGCCCGCCCACTGGGTGCGCAGCACGATCGCGTCCGGCTTGTGCGCGCTCAGCGTCAGCACGGTGTCCTTGAGCGACTCGCCCTTCTCGATGCTCGAGCCGCTCGCGGCGAAGTTCACGACGTCGGCCGACAGGCGCTTGGCGGCAAGCTCGAACGAGCTGCGCGTGCGTGTGGATGCCTCGTAGAAGAGGTTCAGCACCATCCGCCCCCGCAGCGCGGGGACCTTCTTGATCTCGCGGTCAGAGACCTCCGCGAAGCGCGCGGCCTGCTCAACGATCCGCTCGATCGTCGCCCGGTCCAGTTCCTCGATCGAGAGCAGGTGATTCATGCCGGGGCCTTCGCTGCGCTGATCCTGGCGATCGTCGCCTCGTCGACACCGTCGAGCTCGCGGACGCGCACGTGTACGTGCTCGGATCTGGACGTGGGCAGGTTCTTGCCGACGTAGTCCGGGCGGATTGGCAGCTCGCGGTGGCCGCGGTCGGCGAGCACGGCCAGCTGCACGCGCTCGGGCCGCCCGTAGTCGAACAGCGCCTCGATCGCGGCACGTACCGTCCGTCCGGTGAAGAGCACGTCATCGACGATCACCACCGTTCGCCCGGTCACGTCGAAGTCGATGTGCGAGGCGTGCAGGACCGGGGCGTCGGGTCGGCTCGCTAGGTCATCGCGGTAGAACCCGATGTCCAGATCTCCGAGCGGGATCTCGGTGTCGAGCAGCTCTTCGAGCAGGCTCCTCAGCCGACGTGCAAGGAAGGCTCCACGGCGGTGGATGCCGACCACGGCCAGTGCCGAGGCGTTCGGGTTGCGCTCGGCGATCTCGTGTGCGATGCGCGTCAGCGCCCGCTGCACGTCCCCCTCTCGGAGCACGACCTTCTCATCGCGTTCGTCCATCGTTTCCTTCCTGGCCTCACCGGACCGGGTTAAAGGAGCACGACGAATCTATCAGGGCGATGCGACGGCCTCGGCGTCCTCGGTCGTCGCGACCCTCCCCGCCGGCTCCTCCGGCGAGGAGGGCGACCCATCACGCGCCTGGCGCTCGGACCAGCGCACGAGCGTCGCCGAGCCACGCTCAGGTAGCGGCAGCTCGATCGTGTCGAAGTCGCGAGGCACCACCGTGGTCGCAAACGCGGCCCGCGCCTCGTCGCGAAGCTCGCCGCCGGCGTAGCGGCTGGAGACATGGGTGAGCGCGAGCATCCGCACCTCGGCGTCGCGCGCCAGTTCGGCCGCCTGGCGCGCGGTGCTGTGGGCTGTCTGGCGCGCCCGCTCGGACTCCTCCTCGGCGAAGGTCGCCTCGTGTACCAGCAGGTCGGCCTGGTGGGCGGCGATCGCGACCGCCTCGCACGGCGCAGTGTCGCCCGACAGCACGATCTTGCGCCCCTCCCTCGACGGGCCCATCACCTGCTCGGGCCTCACCCCCGCGACGGTCTCCCCCCGCTGCAGCCGGCCGAAGTCGGGCCCCGGCCTCACCCCCAACTGCTCGGCCAGCCGCGCGTCGAGATGACCCCTCCGCTGCTCCTCGACGAGCGCATAGCCGAGCGCCGAGTCACCCCGGTGGCGAACGGGGATGGCGGCGATCAGATAGCCGTCGCGCTCGACCGTCTGCGCCGGCTGAAGCTCGACGACGCTCAGCTCGTAGGGCAGCCGCCCGTAGACGATGCGCATGGCGTCCATGAGCCCGCCCAGCCCCCTCGGCCCGTAGACCGTCAGTGGTCGGTCGCGCTCGCGTAGCGCGAACGACTTCAGCATTCCCGGCAGCCCCAACCAGTGGTCGGCGTGGAAGTGGGTTACGAATACGCAGTCCAGGTCGACCAACCCGACCGACCGCACGAGTTGGCGCTGGGTACCTTCGCCGCAGTCGAACAGCAACCGGTCCCCCCCGCGACGTACGAGCACCGCCGGCAGGCCCCGTCGCGCGCTGGGCACCGAGCCGGCCGTGCCCACGAAGAACAGGGACAGGTCCATGCCGGTTTACGGTAGCGATGGTGCCCGACCGCGGCTGTCCCGAGCCGAACCGGTTGTGGTGGTCGACCACCCTGTACCTTCACACTCGGGTTCGGCACTTGGGCTCGGCCACCACTCACTCGCGTAGCCCCGGTCACGTGGGCATGGCGCCTGCCGGGGGCCCGTTGGCCGTATCGGCGATCCTCGCCGCGGGCACCGCCGGAGCCGCTGCGCTTGCGTCTTGGCCGTTGACCGCCTGCATCAACGGTCCCAGCAGGTCGATCGGCAACGGGAAGACGATCGTCGAGTTCTGCTCGCTACCGATCTCCAGCAGCGTCTGCAGATAGCGCAACTGGATGGTTACGGGATTGCGGCTGATCACGTCGGCCGCCTCGCCGAGCTTGGCGGCGGCCTGGGCCTCGCCCTCGGCGTTGATGATCTTCGCCCGGCGCTCGCGCTCGGCCTCGGCCTGCCGCGCGATCGCGTGCCGCATGTCCTCGGGGATCTCCACGTCCTTGATCTCAACGGTGGTGACCTTGATGCCCCACGGCTCGGTCTGGTCGTCGATGATCTTCTGCAGGTCCTCGTTGAGACGCTCGCGCTCTGCGAGCAGCGTGTCCAGCTCCGCCTTGCCGAGGACCGAGCGCAGCGTCGTCTGTGAGATCTGCGATGTCGCGGCCAGAACGTCTTCGATCTCGACGACTGACCTGTTGGGATCGACGACGTGGAAGTAGGTGACGGCGGTAACGCGGGCCGGTACGTTGTCGCGGGTGATCACCTCCTGGGGCGGGATCTGCTGGGTCACGGTCCGCAGGCTGACGCGCACCATCCGATCGATAAACGGGATCAGCAGTACAACGCCGGGCCCCTTCTGATCGATCAGCCGTCCGAGCCGGAATATGACGCCGCGCTCGTACTCGCGCAGGATGCGCACGGACGCGGCGATCAGGATCAGCCCGACCACCAAGAGCACCGCTATGACGGAGAGGATGATTGTGACGGTCATGGATTCAGCTCCCATTCCTCGGCCTTGCGCACGCGCAAGGTCAAGCCGTTGACCTGTTCGACGACGACGCGGTCGCCCTCGTGCAACTCAGCTTCTTGGTGAATTGGACTCGGCTCGGCGCGCCACAGCGATCCGTCGAGGAAGACCTGTGGCTCGGGGCTGCCGTTCGAACGGACCACGCCGATATGGCCGACCAGCGCCTCTCTGCCGGTGCGCGGGCGTGCTTGCTGGCGGCTCAGGATCCGGTGCCTTGCAAGCAGCAGCAGTGAGGTTGCCGCGGCCGCGACGCAGAGCGCCACGATGAGCACGACTGCGGCGCCGGCGCCGGCTGCGAGCAAGAGCAGGGCCACACCGGCGATGGCGGCCGCCGTGGCGCAGGCGCCGATCAATCCGCCGCTCGACAGATGCGCCTCGGCCAGCAAGAGCACCAGGGCCACCACGATCAAGGCCAGGCCTATCGCGCTCATGACCTCGATCTGGAGCCGTCGCCCGATGCGAGGTTGCCACTGCTCATCGCACTGTCGAGTGTGCCGCCGGCCGAGCCCCCTGCCATCGGGCGATTTCCGGTCAGTTGCTGCGGGGAACTACGTCCGTGGGCCACACCTAAGGCCCCAGCCTGCCCCCCAGCCCGGCCGCGTCGGCTCCGGCTAGAGCCGCGCGCGTCCGATCTCCAGCCGCGTCAGGCGTGGGCGATAAGCCCCTGGAAGAGCACCCAGCGAAACACGTGCATGACTTCGCGGAAACCGGCCTCTCGCAGCATGGCCTCGTTCTCGGCCTCTGACAGCGGCTGCAGGACGCCCCTGATGCTTCGCGTCTTCGCAGCGATCTCCTCGTCGCTGAATCCCTGCCTGCGCTTCCAGTCGAGATAGGCCCCAACGGCAACCTCCTGGGCGCGCGCCGTCGGCGCGAGCACCTTCTCGAACAGGACGAGCGTTCCGCCTGGATCCAAAGCGCTGTGCATGCGCTCGACAACACCACGCCGCTCACGCAATGGCACGAACTGGAGCGTGTAGTAGGAGACGATCAGATCCGCGGGCTCGAACGCCAGCTGCTCGAGCGCCACCGTTTCGAATCGAACCCGCGAAAGGGTTGAGCAGCGCTCTGTCGCGCGCCTGACCATGCCCGGCTCGCGATCGACCCCGATCACCTGGACAAGTCGAGGGGCGAGGCGCTCGGCCAGCAGCGCCGTCAGCGTTCCCGTCGAGCAGCCGAGGTCATAGCAACGTCCTCGGGCGGGCACGAGTTGGTCGGCGATGTCGGCGACGAGATCCTGGCCCTCGGCATAGGCCGGCACCGAGCGAGCAACGTGACTGTCGAAGGCGTCAGGCACGTCCCCGCCGAACGTCCAGCTCCCGGCGGGCGCGGTGATCCCGTCGCCCACCTGCGGGGCGTGCAAGTCAGCGCCATCCTGGCGCCCCTCGTCACGGTCCGTCGTCAAGACGCCAATGCTAGCGGCCCGAACCCGCCGCACGAGATCGTCGGCGAGGTCTCCCCATGGGTCGCACGGTCATAGGATCGGGATGTGATGACCGACGAATCTCAACGGGTCAACGCCGAGGTGTGGCGAAGCGCGAAGGTGCTCGACATCTTCGCCCGGCGAGAGGGCTGGATCGATCAGGGTGAGGCGCTGCAGGTGCGGCGCCTGGTCGAGGAGGCCGCCGGCGGGCCGATCCTCGACATCGGAGTCGGCGGCGGGCGCACGGTCCCCCTCCTGCACGCGGTCAGCGACGAGTATGTCGCGGTCGACTTCCTCGAGGAGATGGTCGCTGTCGCTAGCTCGCGTCATCCTCACGCCCACATCGAGCAGGCCGACGCCCGGGACCTGTGCGGATTCCCCGACGACACTTTTGCCGCTGTGTTCTTCAGCTTCAACGGCATCGATGGCATTCCCCACGACGATCGCCGTAGCGTCTACACCTCCGTCAAGAGGGTTCTGCAGCCAGGGGGACTCTTCGCCTACTCGACCCACAACCTCGACTACTGCTGTGCAGGGCGCCCACCCTGGACGCGCTGCTGGTTGGACCTCGACAACGGCCTGCGACCGATGATCGCCTCGATCGTCCACCTGCCCAAGCGGAGCCGCTCCTACCGGCACCTCCGGGATCAGATCGTCCGCGGGAAAGGGTGGGCGTTCCTCGTCGGATCGGCCTATGACTTCAGTGTGCTCTGGCATCACGTGACGCTCGCGGAGGCCCGGCGGGAGCTCGCAGAGGCCGGATACGCACCGGGTGTCGAGGTCTTGACGAGCACTGGCGTGGGCGTTGAAGGCGGGGACGACACGACCAACTCCCCGTGGCTCTACCTGCTCGCCCGCAAGCCCGAGCAGCGAGCGACATAGTGCTCTGCCGTCGGTACGGTTGGTACATGCCAGCCAGCCGCTCAGCCTTGGCGCCACTCGCATCTTGTGACCGCTTCCCGAAGCCGCGAACAGCCAGCAACCGTAACGGTGCCGCGCAGACGGCCAGGTCCGGGAACCGCATAGAGTGGGTGGTACTGAGATTTGTGGCGCAAATGCGCGACGTTTCGCCCTGCGGAGTCCCCGGGGCTGGTGTGAATGTGCGATCCGGCAGAGCCCCTCGCTGTTGCGGCGCAGACGCCCGTCTTGCTCGAGATCCGGTTTCAGCGGCCCTCCCGCGGGCCCTAACCGAGCTCTAGCCGCTGCGCGAGCCCTTGGGGCCGAGCTTGAAGAAGCCCGTGAGGAAGTCTTGGTCGCACGTCATCGTGGTGTTTGTGTCGTGGCAGGAGAGTCCCTTCGGGAACACGATGTTCTGGTTCGTCGGCAGCGTTTCACCTCTATGCCTGAGCCTCGCCTTGACAACCTCGGCTTTGCCAGTCGGACGTAGGAGGTATGCGCGCTTGGTGGCGAGGAGCTCGCACTCGACGCTCTGGGACGCGGGCGTCCACATGCAGCGGATCTTGCCGCTCGGAGTAGAGAAGTAGCAGGGCGCCTTTGCGCTGTTCGGTCCGCTGCATGCCGCGTGAGCCCGAGCGCCGAGCGCGGCTCCGGCTCGCGCCCACGACTTCGCCGGGGACAGGATGGCGAGGAGCAATGCGACGCAGGCGACGGCGACGAGTGCGGGCGCAACGAGCTGCCGTCGCCCCTGCTGGAGGCTGTGCCTGTTCTGTGGGCGCATCGTCACCTTTCCTCTTCGAGTACGGGAGCGGCCACTAAAGCTACTAGGCCAGAGCGACCGCGGGCCCCAATCCTTCGCCGCTCCGTCTTCCACAAGGAACGCCTCCGTAGCGGCATAGCAGTCGGCTCCCTTGCGACCCAGTCTTCGTGGCCGGGCCACCTGGTGCTGAGCATTTCGTGCGCCTCCCTGGGCGTGGTCGGTTCGTGAGACCATCCTCGCCCCGACCAAGCCCGCCGGACAGGCACCCTGAGGGTGGAGTTGCCTTGCGTTCGATCCCAGCTGTCTCCGGGCTTGCAGGGACGCGGGTCGAGTGGAGCGCGGCGCCGTGAGCCGCTGCTCGGTCTGCTTGGGATCGCTTGAGCGCAGGCGCCTTGCGCGGCTCCAGGCGCTCGCTGAGGGTATCTGCGGCCTGCCGCGTGGCGACCGGGGGCCTATGGGGCGCGACAGATAGCGAGCGCGCGGTCCATGGCCGTGCCGGCCGGAACGTGTAAGGCGTGGACGAGCTCGACACACTCGCCTACGGCGGCCTGGCTGCTGCTGGGGGCCAGCTCGCAGATTTCCGCGAGTTGGCTCTTCGCGGCCCCCGAGAGGGTCGACTCCGAGATCAACTGCTTGCAGCGGGCCATGGCCCGGGCCGCAGCCGCTGGGCTTAGGGCGGTGGACGAGTTGCTGTTGGTCGAGCTGGTGCTGCTCGCGCACCCCGCCATGAGCACTCCGCCAGCGAGTGCAACGACCAGCCATGTGGATAGCTCTCGCATCACGGAGAGCCTTCCAGGGCTCTCTGACGGCTATCTAAAGACGCGCATGACGGCGTGCGATCGGACGAGACGTGCCCCGAGGCCAAGCAGGATGGAGACCTCGGGGCTTGTGCTCGCGTGCGGTACCCGTCTCCGCTCAGCGTCAGCGATTCCAGCTACAGGCAGGGATATCTCGGATACTCTCGGCGACCTGCGGCGCGAACGTGAGCCGGCAACGCTAGGAGGACGCGCGTTCTAGGCGGCTCGCCCCGGCACGCCGCGCGCTGCACCTACTTGTCTGCCTGGCAGCGGCGGGGGCGCACCGGGGGCCCCCGCCGCGGACCGTCTCTGTTGCTGGTTCTGCTGCTTTGGTCCTGCTGGTGTTGCTAGTGGTGCTGGCGGTGCAGGCTGTACTTCACGGTTGCGGTGCCGAGCACCGTTTTGTCGCTCAAGGCGTTCGTTTTGAAGACTTCGTTGAGCTTGGCGGCCGCGCCCGACGTGAGCGTGGCGGTGAGCGGACCGATGGTCACTACTGGCCCCGCGCCGAAATGGGCGTTCGAGAAGTCCAGGTTCAGGATGTCAACGCGGCCGAGGTCAGGCCCGTGCTTGAGGGATACCTTGGCGCTGAGGGTGGCCGATGCGAGGTTGATCCAGAAGTCCCTCATTCGCACCACGGTCTTGTGCCCAGGCTTGCCCGCGGACAGGGTGAGGCCGCCGCTGTGGCGGATAGTGCCCGTGTAAAGCGCATCTTCGACGGGATTGGTGATCGGGAAGTTGACCCCGTCAGACTGCGAGGACGCAGGCGCGATGACGCCCGGGGTGACGCCGAGTTTTTCGAGAGCTTTGAACGTTTCGGCGTTGGGCACCAGAGCGGTCGACCCGTAGGACCGCCAGTGGGCCGACGCCGCCGCCGGAACGAGGGCAAGCGCCACGAGCAGCGCAGTGAGGGCGAGCGGGATGCGCCGGTGATGGCGCCTAACGATGGGCATGATCATGCCTCCTTGTCTTGTGGACGTACCGTGACAAACACGGAGGCCGAGGCGGCGTTGCGGTCCCCGGAGGAGGCACTCGGGCGCACGATGGGCCCAACTCTGGCTGTGCGCCGTGGCGAATGGGTGGCGGCCGGGATCCAGACGCCCAAGGGGCAAGCAGCGTAGAGCAGGTAACGCCCGTAGAATCGGGGCACAAGCGCCCGTAGCTCAGTGGATAGAGCGCTCGCCTCCGGAGCGAGAGGTCGTAGGTTCGACTCCTACCGGGCGCGTCTAGAAACGCCCTGCTTCGTTCATCCTGCCTCGTGTCCTGCGTCCGTCGAGGCTCGATTCAGCGCCCCTGTGCCCCTATGTGCCCTTGTCAGCGCCCATATCCGCGCCCTCCACGAGCGCCCCGATTTGCGCCTGCTCGGCCTCGCCTAGCCCTGTCGGCTGCGCGTAGACCTCGAGCGCGAGCGCTGGGTCCGTATTGCCCATCTCCGCCATGACTACCGGCGGCGGCACCGGGTTCCGCGCCGCTGTTGACCCTGGTCCCGGGGCCGCAGCAGCGCTGCCTCGGGCCAGCGGCTGCCGCAGCAGTAGACGGGTGTCGGTCCGCTCGGGGCTCGATACTGCCCGATGTGGACTCCATAACGGCCAGCCATGGGCAGATATCGCCACGGACCAACAAGGCGGCACCTCGCGTCCGTGAGCAGCCTCCGTTGCGCCTCGCGGGCATCCCCGGCGTCACCTTCAAGTCGATTACCGACGCGCATCCCACCTACCCGTTCGCTGCCCACGCCTGGCACCACGCGGCCGAGCT
>Ga0209048_10001311_pt1 | contig 25703 bp, 20 predicted proteins | sample FrelakmetCRP12CR_FD_187146 | JGI IMG/M metagenome (GOLD analysis project Ga0209048, IMG submission 187146) | Freshwater lake sediment microbial communities from the University of Notre Dame, USA, for methane emissions studies - CRP12 CR (SPAdes)... | ecosystem: Environmental > Aquatic >... | reverse complement strand
GCGAAGCGCGCGATCGCGCGGCGCAGATCGTCGAACAGGCGGGCAAGCGCTCGAACGAAATGGTCGAGGAGGCCAAGGGTACGGCGTCCGCGGAAGGCGTGCGCCTGGTCAAGCAGGCGCACGAGGAAGCGGCGCGCGAGAGCACGCGGGCGCGCGAGGGCCTGCGCCAAGAGGTGGCCAGGCTTGCGGTGCAGGGCGCGGCGCGCCTGATCGAGCGCGAGATCGATCCGAAGACCCATGCGGCGCTGCTGGACCGCCTGTCCGCCGAGGTGGCGAATGGCTGAGCGCGCAACCATCGCCCGCCCCTATGCGAAGGCGGCGTTCGAGTATGCGCGAGCCGCCGGGGCGCTTGCCGAGTGGTCCGACGGGCTCAAGGCGGCGGCCGAGATCGTCGCGGATGTGCGTGTGGCGGAGCTCGTCACCAATCCGCGATGGACGGCGGCCGGTCTCGCCGATTTTATCGGCGGTGTTGCGGGCGCCCGGCTCGATGCGCCGATGCGCAACTTCGTGGCGGTGCTCGCCGAGAATCGGCGCCTGCCGCTGCTGCCTGAGATCGCGGCCCATTTCGAGGTGCTGCGCGCCCAGATCGAGAATACGGTCGACGTCGAAGTCGTTTCCGCGGTGGCGCTCGATGGCGCCCAGGCCGAGAAGCTCCGGCAGGCGCTCGACAAGCGCCTGAAGCGCCGGGTGCGCATGCAGAACCGGGTGGATCCCGCGCTTCTCGGCGGGGCGGTGATCCGCGCCGGGGACCTGGTGATCGACGGCTCGCTGAAGGGGCGCCTGGAACGGCTTGGAACGGAATTGGCACGCTAGAACTTAAGGCTTACGCGGGCCGCAGAAGGGCTCGCAGCAAGAGGGTTGATATGTCCATCAAGGCATCGGAAATCAGCGACCTGATCAAGGCGCGCATCGAAAAATTCCAGTCGAACGCCGACGCGCGCAATGTCGGTACGGTGGTGAGCGTCACCGACGGCATCGTGCGCATCCACGGCCTCGCCGACGCGCGCTACGGCGAAATGCTGGAATTTCCCGGCAACACCTTCGGCCTGGCCCTGAACCTGGAGCAGGACTCGGTGGGCGCGGTGGTCCTCGGCGACTACAAGCACATCTCCGAGGGCTCGGAGGTCAAGACCACCGGGCGCATACTCGAAGTGCCCGTGGGCCCGGAACTCCTGGGCCGCGTCGTCGATGCGCTCGGCCAGCCGATCGACGGCAAGGGCCCGGTGAACGCCAAGTCGAAGTCGCCGCTCGAGCGGGTGGCGCCGGGCGTGATTTTCCGAAAGAGCGTGTCGCAGCCGGTGCAAACCGGCCTCAAGGCGATCGATGCCATGGTGCCGATCGGCCGCGGCCAGCGCGAACTCATCATCGGCGACCGGCAGACCGGCAAGACCGCGGTGGCCATCGATACCATCATCAATCAGAAGGGCACGGGCGTGAAATGCGTCTATGTCGCCGTCGGACAGAAGCAGAGCTCGATCGCCAACGTGGTGCGCAAACTCGAAGAGCACGGCGCGATGGGGCACACCATCATCGTGGCGGCCTCCGCGTCGATGCCGGCCGCCATGCAATACCTGGCTCCGTACGGCGGCTGCGCCATGGGCGAGTACTTCATGGACAACGGCGAGGACGCGCTGATCGTGTACGACGATTTGTCCAAGCAGGCCGTCGCTTATCGACAGATCTCGCTGCTGCTGCGCCGGCCTCCGGGTCGCGAAGCCTACCCGGGCGACGTGTTCTACCTGCATTCCCGCCTTCTCGAGCGTTCGGCGCGAGTCAACGAGGAGTACGTGGAAAAAATCACCAACGGCCGCGTCAAGGGCAAGACCGGCTCGCTCACGGGCCTGCCCATCATCGAGACCCAGGCGGGCGACGTGACCGCCTTCGTGCCGACCAACGTCATTTCCATCACCGACGGCCAGATCTTTCTGGAAACGGATTTGTTCAACGCCGGCATGCGTCCCGCGATCAACGCCGGAATCTCGGTGTCGCGCGTGGGCGGCGCGGCGCAGACCAACATCATCAAAAAGCTGGGCGGCGGTGTGCGTCTGGCGCTGGCTCAATTCCGCGAGCTCGCGGCCTTCTCGCAGTTCGCCTCGGACCTGGACGAAGCCACGCGCAAGCAGCTCGAGCGCGGCCAGCGCGTCACCGAGCTCATGAAGCAGAAGCAGTACTCGCCGATGTCGGTGGCGGAGATGGCTCTGTCGCTGTATGCCGGCAACAACGGCTATTTCGACAAGGTCGATCGCCGCAAAGTGGTCGAGGCCGAGGCGGGGCTGCAGTCGTTCGCGCGCGCCACCTATTCCGAATTGCTGAAGACCATCAACGGCAAGCCGGATCTGACCAAGGAAGTCGAGGCGGCGCTGAAGAAGTGCTGCGACGAATTCTTCGCGACGCTGTGAGGCAGGGCCCCTAGAGAACACCATGGCAGGCGCAAAGGAAATACGCGGCAAGATCGCGAGTATCAAGAATACTCAGAAGATCACCAAAGCCATGCAAATGGTGGCGGCGAGCAAGATGCGCAAGGCGCAGGACAGGATGCGCGCGGCGCGCCCGTACGCGCAAAAGATCCGCAAGATCGTCGGCCATCTGCGCCAGGTGAATCTCGACTACAAGCATCCCTTCACCCTGGAGCGCCCGGTGCATTCGGTGGGCATCATCGTGATCAGCACCGACCGGGGCCTCGCCGGTTCGCTCAACTTGAATCTGTTCAAGGTCGCTCTCGGCGCGATTCGCGAAGCACAAGCTGCGGGCGCCCAAGTCCGCGTGTGCGCCATCGGCTTGAAGGCGGTGCAGTTCTTTCGCCGTTTGGGAGGGGCCGAACTGAGCGCCACGGCCACCCATTTGGGCGACAGGCCGCACGTGAAGGATCTGCTCGGCCCCACCAAGGTCATGCTCGATTTCTATCGCGACGCCAAGGTCGACAAGCTGCTGCTGGCGCACAATGTGTTCGTCAATACCATGAGCCAGAAGGGCGTGATCTCGCAGCTGCTGCCGCTCGAGACCGTCGATAGGAGCGAATTGCAGGAGCGCTGGGACTACATCTTCGAGCCGGATGCGGCCGAGATTCTCGACGGACTCCTGATGCGCTACATCGAATCCCAGGTGTTCCAGGGCGCCGTGGAAAACGTCGCCTGCGAGATGGCGGCGCGCATGGTCGCCATGAAGAGCGCCACCGACAACGCAGGCTCGCTCATCGAGGAGCTGCAACTCATTTACAACAAGGCCCGCCAGGCCGCGATCACCAAAGAGCTTTCGGAGATCGTGGGCGGCGCGGCTGCGGTTTAAGGCTAAGAGGATTATCAAGCATGTCCAGCGGCAAAATCGTGCAAATCATCGGCGCGGTCATCGACGTGGAATTCCCGCGCGATCAGATCCCCAAGATCTACGACGCCCTTAAGCTCGACGACGTGGATCTGACTCTCGAGGTGCAGCAGCAGCTCGGCGACGGCATCGTGCGCACGATCGCGATGGGGCCCTCCGAAGGGCTGCGCCGCGGCCTTATCGTCACGGGCACCGGCAAGGGGATCACCGTGCCGGTGGGCGCAGCGACGCTCGGGCGCATCATGGACGTGCTCGGCAAGCCGCAGGACGAGCGGGGGCCGGTGAGTTCCGCCCACACCCTGCCGATCCACCGTCCGGCACCCGCGTATGAAGATCAAGCCGGCGGTCAAGATCTTCTGGTCACCGGCATCAAGGTCATCGATTTGCTGGTGCCGTTCGCCAAGGGCGGCAAGGTCGGGTTGTTCGGCGGCGCGGGCGTGGGCAAGACCGTGAACATGCTCGAACTCATCAATAACATCGCCAAGCAGTACAGCGGCCTCTCGGTGTTTGCCGGCGTCGGCGAACGCACCCGCGAAGGCAACGATTTCTATCACGAGATGATCGAATCGGGCGTCATCGACAAGGACAATCTCGCCAACTCCAAGGTGGCCATGGTCTACGGCCAGATGAACGAGCCGCCGGGCAATCGTCTGCGCGTCGCGCTGACGGGTTTGACCATGGCGGAATATTTCCGCGACGAGAAACAGGCTTCGGGCAAGGGCCGCGACGTGCTGTTCTTCGTCGACAACATCTACCGCTACACCCTGGCGGGCACGGAAGTATCCGCGCTGCTCGGCCGCATGCCCTCGGCGGTGGGTTACCAGCCGACCCTCGCGGAGGAAATGGGCGTGCTGCAGGAGCGCATCACCTCGACCAAGACCGGATCGATCACCTCCATCCAGGCGGTCTACGTTCCCGCGGACGACTTGACCGACCCGTCGCCGGCAACCACCTTCGCCCACTTGGACGCCACCGTGGTGCTATCAAGGCAGATCGCCTCGCTCGGCATCTACCCGGCGGTCGATCCCCTCGACTCCACCAGCCGCCAATTGGATCCGCTGGTGGTCGGCGACGAGCACTACGACACCGCGCGCGGCGTGCAGGCGGTTTTGCAGCGCTACAAGGAGCTGCAGGACATCATCGCAATTCTCGGCATGGACGAGCTGTCCGAGGAAGACAAGCTCTCCGTGTACCGCGCGCGCAAGATTCAGCGGTTCTTGTCGCAGCCGTTCAACGTCGCCAAGGTGTTCACCGGCCAGGACGGCAAAATCGTACCGCTGAAGGACACGATCCGCGGCTTCAAGGCGATCATCGCGGGCGAATACGACCATCTGCCGGAACAGGCCTTCTACATGATCGGCGCCATCGAAGAAGCGGTCGAGAAAGCCAAGACGCTGGCTTGAGAGCTATCATGGCCCACACCATTCATGTCGACATCGTCAGCGCCGAAGGAGAGATCTTCTCGGGCGAGGCGAGCATGGTGTTCGTTCCCGGTTCGCAGGGCGAACTCGGCATTGCGCCGCGCCACGCACCGCTTTTAACCACGCTCAAGGCGGGCGAGGTTCGCGTGCAGACAGAAGGCCGGGATGAGCAGTCGTTCTACGTCGGCGGGGGTGCGCTCGAAGTTCAGCCGCACCTCGTGACGGTGCTCGCCGACACGGCCGCGCGCGCACACGACCTGGATGAGGCGGCCGCGCTGGAAGCGAAGCAGCGCGCCGAGGAGGCGATGCGGGGCCGCGCCGACAAGATCGATATCGCCGAGGCCCAGGCCGAATTGGCGCGGGCGGTGGCGCAATTGCGAGCGATCGAGCGCCTGCGAAAAAAGCGCTAGGAATTCTTGCCCCAAGGAATCGTCATGCCGCTATCCGTCGTCATACTCGCCGCGGGGCAGGGCAAGCGGATGCGCTCGGACTTGCCCAAGGTGCTGCAGCCGCTGGCGGGGCAACCGCTTCTGCAGCACGTGATCCGCACCGCACGGGCGCTCGAGCCAGCTATGATCTGCGTGGTCTACGGTCACGGCGGCGCGCAGGTGCAGGCGGCGCTGCGGCACGAAGAGCTCGATTGGATCCTGCAGGCCGAGCAGCTGGGCACCGGCCATGCGGTGATGCAGGCGATGGCCGTCATTCCCTACGACCATACGGTGCTGGTGCTGTACGGCGACGTGCCGCTGATCCGCGCCGGGACCCTCAAAATATTAATCGAACGCGCCGCACAGGGCGCGCTCGCCGTGCTCACCGTCGAACTCGACGACGCGGCCGGATACGGCCGCATCGTGCGCGACACCGACGGCCGTGTGAGCGCGATCGTCGAGCACCATGACGCCGATTCGGCGCAGCTGAGGATTCGCGAGGTCAACACCGGACTGATGGCGGCTCCGGCCGCGCGCTTGCGCGAATGGCTGTTGGGCCTTGGAAGCGACAACGCCCAGCGCGAGTTCCTCTTGACCGATGTGGTGGCGGGAGCCGTGAGATCCGGAACTCGCGTGGATGCGGTGCCGGCGGCGAGCGCTGCTGAGGTCATGGGCGTCAATGACCGGATACAACTCGCGCAACTCGAAGCCCACTATCGGCGCCGGCGCGCCGAGGAATTGATGCTGGCGGGCGCGACGCTTGCCGACCCGGCGCGCATCGATGTGCGCGGAGAAGTCGAGATCGAGCGCGACGTGTTCATCGACGTCAATGTGGTGCTGGAGGGCAGGGTGCGCCTGGGAGCGCGCGTCAAGATCGGACCGAATTGCCTCATTCGCAACTCGAGCCTGGGCGCCGATACCGAGGTGCACGCGAACTGCGTCATCGATGAGGCGACAGTCGCGGAGCAATGCAGAATCGGGCCGTTCGGGCGCCTGAGGCCGGAAACCGTCCTGCACCGAGGGGTGCATATCGGCAACTTCGTCGAAGTGAAGCACAGCGAGGTCGGCGCGGGCAGCAAGGCGAATCACTTGAGCTACCTGGGCGATACCCAAGTGGGCCGGGACGTCAACATCGGCGCCGGCACCATCACCTGCAATTATGACGGCGCCAACAAATGGCCGACGGCGATCGACGACGGCGCTTTCATCGGTTCCGGCAGCATGCTGGTGGCGCCGGTGCGCATCGGCGCGCAGGCGACCATCGGCGCCGGTTCGACCATCAGCGCCAGCGCGCCCGATGCCAAACTCACGCTGACGCGGCCGCCGCAAGTCACCGTGGCGGGCTGGGAGCGCCCCCGCAAACTCGACCCCGCCGAGTATGACGCTGCGGTCGAGAGCGCCATGAAATCACCAAAAGACGAGCCTTAGACGCACCGGAACACGGTCGGATCGCTTGCTCGGCAGGCGTACGATAACCCCACCGCCACGGCGCGGCAGGCATTCGCAGGCGGTGATCGCGGCGGACGCGATTTTTCATTGCTAGTCAATGAACGCCGTTTGGCGCTAGCGGCGACTGTGGCAGACTGCCCGGCCGGGCGGCGCGTGCTGCCGGCCGACCTGCGGAACAAGACTCCGAATGGGGTGCATGTATGAGTGAAGTGCCGAGCGGCGAGGAGACAATCAACCGGCGCGCCTGGGCGCGCGATCGGCAATTGCGTGCGGCGGCCGTCGCGGCGGCGCTGGTCATCGTGGTGCTCCTGGGCTTTTGGCTGGGCGGCAAGATTTTCGGCAAACGCGAGGCGCCGGCCGGCGAGGCATCGCCGCCGGGCACTTTCCGCGCAACCGCCCAGCAGCTGAAAACCTTGACCATCGAGACCGTGGGCCTGCACGGCTTCGTCAGCGAAAAATTGACCGACGGGAAGATAGCGGTCAACGGCGACCGCACGACACCGGTGTATTCACCCTATTCGGGGCGAGTGACCCGGGTGATCGCGGGATCGGGCGATACCGTGAACAAGGGCGCTACGCTCGCGACCGTGGAAGCCTCGGAATTCGTCCAGGCGCAAAGCGATCTCGCCACGGCGGCGGCGCAGCTCAAACTCGCGCGTCTCAACGAATCCCGCAAGCACGCGCTGCTCGATGCCAAGGGCGGGAGCCTGCAGGACTGGCAATCGGCCCAGGCGGATCTTGCGGCGGCGCAAGCCGCCGTGCAGTCGGTACGCAATCGGCTCAAGATTCTGGGAAAGTCCGATGAGCAAATCGACGCTCTCGAGACGGCTCAAACCATCGATCCGGTGGCGGCGATCGCCGCGCCGATAGCCGGCGTGGTCGTGGACCGTCAATTGGGTCCGGGCCAGTATGTGCAGGCGGGCGGCGGCACTGCGTTGTTCACGATCGCCGATCCGTCAAGTGTTTGGCTGCTGGCGAACGTCCGCCAAGCGGATTCCGGATCCGTGCAACTGGGCCAGGTCATGGAAGTCAATGTCGCCGCCTACCCTAAGCGCACCTTCGTTGCGCGCATTACCTATGTCGCCGCCATCATCGATTCGGCGACTCACCGCCTGCCGGTACGGGCCGAAATCGACAACCATGATCGGGCGCTGAAGCCGGAAATGTTCGCCAATTTCCGGATTCAAACCAGCGCCACATCGCAATCACCCGCCATACCGGAGGCCGCTGCCGTTTACGAGGGGGATTCAGCGCACGTGTGGGTGCTCGAGGGGGACGGACTGCTCGCCTATCGCGCCATACGCACGGGCCGCACCAATGAAGGCATGGTGGAGGTCCAGGATGGCCTCAAGCCGGGAGAGCGGGTTGTCACCAAAGGCGGTCTTTTCATCGATCAAGCGGCAGTACCGAGGTCGTGAACAGAATCGTCTCCTTCGCGCTGCGGCAGAAGGTGCTGATCGTGGTGCTGCTGGTGATGACGCTGGGCGCCGGCATCGCCAGCTTCCTCACGCTCAACATCGAGGCCTATCCGGATCCGGTGCCGCCCTTGGTCGGCGTGGTAACCCAGAGCACCGGACAATCCGCCGAGGAAATCGAGCGCTACATCACCATCCCGCTCGAGATTCAGATGGCAGGCATCCCCAACGTGCAGGCAATCCGCACCATATCGCTGTTCGGCCTGTCCGACGTCAAAGTGCAATTCACCTACGATTTCACCTACAACCAGGCCGAGCAATGGGTGATCAACCGGCTGTCGCAGCTCGGCCCGCTGCCGAACGGCGCACAGCCGCAAATCTCGCCGACCAGCCCCATCGGCGAGATCTTCCGCTACCGGGTTGCCGGTCCGCCGAATTATTCGGTGACCGATTTGAAGACGCTGCAAGACTGGGTTTTGGAGCGGCGCTTCAAGGCCGTGCCCGGCGTCGTCGATGTGACCGGCTGGGGCGGCAAGAGCAAGACCTTCGAGATCGCCATCGATCAGCACAAACTAGTGGGCTACGGCTTGTCGGTGCCGCAGGTCTTGACCGCTCTCGGCAACGCCAGCATCAACGTCGGCGGCCAGACGGTGGATTTCGGCGCCCAAGCCGCGGTGGTGCGCGGCGTGGGCCTGATCCATTCCGCCGACGACATCCGCCATACGCTGATCACCAATAATCAGGGAGCGCCCGTGGTCATCGGCGATGTCGCAGAGGTCACCATCGGCAACCTGCCGCGGCTCGGCATCGCCGGCTTCGACAACGTGGACGACATCGTGCAGGGCATCGTGCTGATGCGCCGCGGCGCCAAGAGCGTACCCACCATCAAACGCGTGGAATCCGAAGTGGAGAACATCAACAAGAGAGGGATCCTGCCGCCCGGCGTCAGCATCCAGCGGATCTACGACCGCAGCGACTTGATCAACATCACGACCCGCACCGTGCTGCACAACATGATCGCCGGCATTGTGCTCATATTTCTATTGCAATGGGCGTTCCTCGGCAACCTGCGCAGCGCCGTAATAGTCGCCATGACCATACCGTTCGCCCTGTCCTTCGCGATCGGACTCATGGTGTTGCGCGGCGAATCCGCGAATTTGCTGTCGGTGGGCGCGATCGATTTCGGGCTGGTGGTCGATGCGACCGTGATCATGGTCGAGAACATATTCAGGCATCTCGCCGAGGCCTCCGCGCATTTGGGCACCGGTCCCAGCCAATTGCACCGGATGCGCGTGCCGAGCGGCTTTCGCGGCAAGATGGGCATCGTGTCGCTGGCGGCGGCCGAGGTCAGTCAGTCGATCTTTTTCGCCGCCGCGATCATCATCGCCGGTTTCGTGCCGCTCTTTACGCTGTCGGGCATCGAAGGCCACATATTCGGGCCGATGGCGAAAACCTACGCCTACGCGATCGCAGGCGGATTGATTGCCACCTTCACCATCGCACCGGCCCTGAGTTTGCTGATGTTTCCGCAGGTCGTGTCGGACCGGGAGACGCCGCTGGTGCGGGCACTGCGGCGCGTCTACCAGCCGGCACTGGAGTTCGTCCTCGCGAACCGCATCGTGGCCTTCACCGGCGTCGCCCTGCTTGCCCTCGCGGCCGTGTTCGCGGTGCGCTCCCTGGGGCTCGAGTTCCTGCCGAAGCTCGAGGAGGGAAATCTGTGGATCCGGGCGACCTTTCCGCAGTCCGTTTCGCTGCAGAACAGCGACGCGTACGTCAATCGCATGCGCGTGCTCATGAGCAAATACCCCGAGGTGAAATCGGTGGTATCGCAGCACGGCCGGCCCGATGACGGCACCGACGCCACCGGGTTCTTCAACGCCGAATTCTTCGTGCCCCTGAAACCGTTCGACACCTGGCCGGCCGGGACGGACAAGGAGAAGCTCACTCAGCGCATGACGGAGGAGCTGCAACAGCAGTTTCCCGGGGTCGATTTCAATTTTTCCCAATACATCCAAGACAACGTCGAAGAGGCGGCATCGGGTGTGAAAGGCGAAAATTCCGTCAAGGTGTACGGCAACGATTTGGAGACACTGGAAAGAACCGCCAATGCCGTCGCCGCGGTGCTCGCCAAGGTGCCGGGAATCACGGATCTCGCGGTGCTGCGGTCGCTCGGTCAGCCGACCATTCGCATCGATGTCGATCGCGTGCGCGCTGCGCGCTATGGTCTTGCGCCCGGCGACGTCAATGCGGTCGTCCAAACCGCCATCGGCGGGCAAAGCGCGGGAGATTTGTACGAAGGAACCAGCGATCGGCATTTTCCAATGATGGTGCGCCTCGCGGCCCCCTATAGGCAGAGTCTGACTGCGATCCGGCGCATTCCCATTGCAGCGCCCACCGCCGACGGCAACGGCGTCATCCAGGTGCCGCTCGAGGATGTCGCCGACGTCCATCTGGTTTCCGGCGCGGCGTTCATTTATCGGGAGCAGCAACAGCGCTATGTGCCGATCAAGTTCAGCGTCCGCGGCCGTGATCTCGGCAGCGCGGTGCTCGAGGCACAGCGCGCCGTCGATGAGCGAGTGCTGTTGCCGGGCGGCTACCGTCTGGAATGGGTGGGTGAATTCGGCAATTTGCAGGAGGCCCTCGCGCGTTTGATGGTCGCCGTGCCGCTGTCGATCGCCTTGATCGTGCTGCTCTTGTATCTGAATTTCGGCAACCTGCGCGACGCTCTGCTGGCCGCCAGCGTGATCCCGATGGCGCTGTTGGGCGGGATCTTCGCATTGTGGGCGACCAACACGCCCTTCAGCGTCTCATCCGCAATCGGCTTCGTCGCGCTGTTTGGAATTGCGGCGATGGACGGCATTCTGGTGGTGTCGTACTACCACCTGAGTCTGGAATCGGGCCTGGACCGGGCCAGTGCCATGCTGCATACCTGCCGCACGCAACTCCGGCCGGTGGTGATGACCTGCGCCGTGGCTTGCGTGGGCTTGTTACCCGCGGCTTTTTCGACCGGCATCGGCTCCCAAGTGCAGCGGCCGCTGGCGCTGGTGGTTGTCGGCGGCATGCTGCTCGCGCCGATTTTGATACTGCTGGTGCTGCCGGTGCTGATCATGAAATTCTCGACCGCTCGGGAAATGCCGGTGGATTTGCCGCGGGATGCAGCCGAATGATGCCGTGGCGCCGCTCGCGGCCGTATACGGCGGCCGCGGCTCTCGGGGCGGCTCTCGCGGCGTGCGTCGGACCGAATTTTCATCGCCCGGCGGCCCCCGACGCCCAACGCTACACCGAGGAACCCCTGGCCACCGCTGCCGCGCCCGGCGTGAGCGGCGCGGCGCAGCGCTTCCTGGAGCACGAGGATGTCGCCAGGAATTGGTGGACGCTGTTCGGATCCGCGCAGCTCGATGAGCTGGTGATCGAGGCGCTGCGCGCGAATCCCGAGGTACTGTCGGCGCAGGCGGCGCTGCGCCAGGCCATGGAAATCGCCGCGGCGCAACGCGGCTCCTATTTTCCGACCGTCCAGGCGAGCTTCGATGCGCAGCGTCAGCGCAACGCGGTCGGCGTGTTGGCTCCGACTCTGGCGTCGGGCACCGCGCTCTTTAATCTGTTCACGCCGCAGGTCACGGTGAGCTATGTTCCGGACATACTCGGTGCGAACCGGCGCCAGGTGGAATCGCTGGAGGCGCAGGCCGAAGCGAGCCGCTTCGCGCTCGACGCCACTTATCTGACTCTCACCGCGAACGTGGTGACGACGGCGATTCAAGAAGCGGCACTGCGGAATCAAATAGCGGCCACCGAGCGACAGATTGCGCTCTCACGCGAATCGCTCGCCGTGCTGCGTCATCAATTGGACTTGGGCGCGGTCGCTGAGGCCGTCGTGTTTGCCGAGGACGCATCATTGGCGCAGCTCGAAGGCACACTGCCGCCGCTGCACAAGCAATTGCACCAGGCCCGCGATTCCCTGGCCGTCCTCACCGGGCATCTGCCCTCCGAATTCAAATCCCCGCCTTTGGAACTGGATCAGCTGGCGTTGCCGGTGGACTTGCCGTTGGGCGTGCCCTCGCAATTGGTCGAGCGGCGGCCGGACGTGCGCGCGGCGGAGGCACAGCTGCATTCCGCAACCGCGCAGGTCGGCGTGGCTGCCGCCAACTTGCTGCCGCAGTTGACCATTACGGGTAACTTCGGCAGCTCGGCGACGCTGATGAGCGATCTATTCAAATCGGGCACCGGCTTTTGGGCCCTCGGTGGCAGCGCGGCGCAAACCCTATTCGAAGGCGGCACCTTGGTGCACCGCAAACGAGCCGCTGAGCAGGCGTTGCAACAAGCGGCCGCAATGTATCGCCTCGCCGTCCTGACGGCGTTTCAAAACGTGGCGGACGCCCTGCATGCGCTCGAAGCCGACGCGGAGGCGGAGAGCGCCGCGAGCCGCGCCGTGGAAGCCGCGCAAAAGTCCCTGGACGTGGTGCGCCATCAAATCGAGCTCGGTTCGGTGAACTACTTGGCGCTGGTCGGGGCGGAGCAAACCTATCAACAAGCCGTGGTGGGGCTGGTTCAAGCCCGCGCCAGCCGCTATGCCGACACCGCCGCCTTGTTCCAAGCGCTCGGCGGATCGATCACGCCTCCCGCCACCCACCCTTAGGTGAGCGTCAAGATTCGATGAAGTGATCGACGAAGCTCACTTTGTTGCGCCAAATCAGTTTCCACTCCGCCAATACCTCGCGCCCCTTCGCCGTGATGCAGTAGTAGCGCCGGGGCGGCCCCGAGTACGAGGGAACGATGCGGCTGACGAGGAGCTCATCGGCTGAAAGCTGACGCAACACCGGATAAATGCTGCCGCCCCCGAATGGCGAATTGCCCTGATTGGCATCGGCCAGCCGTTTGGCGATTTCATAGCCGTACAAATCTTCGCCGAACCGATCCAGCACGGCGAGCAGTACCAGTCCCACCAGGCCGCTGTTGAGGTTCTTCTGAAACTTCTTCGCATTGCTAGTATTCATTAAATAATATAGCCTATTGACGATGATTACTTAGTTAGTAAGAACACCAACTATCTAATAATCAGCGCCGAAATACTAGATTTTCAGTCGGGCTCGGGCACACTAGACGCCCCTTTTGCATAAACCGCCCGGAGCAAGCCCTATCATGTGCGGAATTGTCGGTGTCGTTGCGGAACGCAATGCCGTTCCCATACTCATGGAGGGCTTGAGGCGGCTGGAGTACCGCGGCTACGATTCGGCCGGGCTTGCGGTGCTGACCGCCGCGGGGCAGCTGGCCCGAGTGCGTGCGGTGGGCAAAGTGAGCGCACTCGCGCGGGCGCTGGAGGCGGACCCCATCGCGGGGCACGTCGGCATCGCGCATACCCGCTGGGCTACGCACGGCGTTCCGACCACGGCGAATGCCCACCCGCACGTGTCGCGTGACGGCATCGCCATCGTGCACAACGGCATCATCGAAAACCACGAGGCGCTGCGCGCCGGTCTCATCGATTTGGGCTACGCCTTCAGCTCCGAGACCGACACCGAAGTCATCGCGCACCGCATTCACCATCATCTGGCCGATTCCGACGACCTGTACCAGGCGGTTCGCAAGACCGTTGCCGAATTGCGCGGCGCGTTTGCACTCGCGGTCATTGCGCAAACCGATCCCGAATGCATCGTGCTCGCGCGCTCGGGCTGCCCGGTGGTCATCGGGCTCGGCATCGATGAGAATTTCGTCGCTTCCGACGTGGCGGCGCTGCTGCCCGTGACCCGGCGTTTTATGTTCCTGGAGGAAGGCGACGTCGCCGAGGTTCGCCGAAAATCCATCAGGATCGTGGATGGCGCCGGAGTGCCTGCATCCCGGCCCATGCGCGAGAGCGATTTGTCCGCCGATGCCGTCGAGCGCGGACAGTACCGGCATTTCATGCTCAAGGAGATTCATGAACAGCCCCGCGCCGTGGCGCAGACGCTGGAGGAGCGGGTGGCGGGCGCGAAACTACTGGACGCGGCGTTTGGTCCGAACGCCCCGCAGGTGTTCCGGCGCGTCAAGGCGGTGCACATCGCGGCCTGCGGCACCAGCTACCACGCCGGGCTGGTGGCCTGCCACTTCATAGAGGAAATCTGTCGCATCCCGGCGCGGGTCGAGATCGCGAGCGAGTACCGCTACCGCGACCCCGTCATCACGCCCGACACCTTGTTCGTCACCATTTCCCAATCCGGCGAGACCGCCGATACGCTGGCGGCGCTGCGCAACGCCAAGCTCAAATCCTATTTGTCGACACTCACGATTTGCAATGTGGCCGAAAGCTCCATGGTGCGCGAGTCCGAATTGGTGCTGCTCACCCGTGCGGGCCCGGAAATTGGCGTGGCTTCGACCAAGGCGTTCACCACCCAGCTGACCGCTCTCGGCATGCTGATCGTCGCGCTCGCCAAAAACACCCCGGCGGGCGCCGCCCGCGAGCGCGACCTGGTCGAGCAGCTGCTGCAACTGCCCGGACTCATCGAAAAAACCCTGCAGCTCGACGAGCGCATACGCACTCTGGCGGAAGCCTTTGCCGACAAGCGGCACGCGCTGTTTCTGGGGCGCGGGCCGCTGCACGCCATTGCGATGGAGGGGGCCCTCAAGCTCAAGGAAATCTCCTACATCCACGCCGAGGCTTACGCCGCGGCCGAGCTCAAGCATGGGCCGCTGGCCCTGATCGATGAGGACATGCCCGTGGTCGCGGTGGCACCCAACAACGAGCTGCTGGAGAAGCTCAAGTCAAATCTTCAGGAAGTACGCGCCCGCGGCGGCCAGCTGTTCGTCTTTGCCGATCCGCATGCCGGCATGCAAAGCGCCGACGGCCTGACGGTGATTCACATGCCGATGGCCAGCAGCGCCCTGCAGGCGCCGACGGTATTCGCCGTTCCGCTGCAATTGCTTGCTTATCATGTGGCGGTTCTGAAGGGTACGGATGTCGATCAGCCGCGCAATTTGGCCAAGAGTCTGACGGTAGAGTAGTCCGAATGCCGGACAGCGCCGGGCGCAAGGCGCCCAAGCCCAAATCCTCGCAGGGTTTCGGGCCCGAGTACTTCCGCAAATTCTATTTGAACCCTCGAACCCGCGTCACCACCGCCCGCGAGATGCGCGCCCGCGCCCGCCTGATTGCCGCCATCCTCGCGCAGGCCGCGGTTCCGGTTCGCACCCTGCTCGACGCAGGCTGCGGCATCGGGCTGTTGCGCAAGCCGTTCGCGGAGGTGCTGCCGCGAGCGAAGTACACGGGCTTGGACTTAAGCGAGTACCTGTGCGACCGCTATGGTTGGACACGGGGCTCCGCGGTCGACCATGCGCCGCGCGATCCCTTCGACCTGGTCGTCTGCTACGATGTGCTGCAGTATCTTGATGACCGCGACGCGGCGCGTGCGATCGCGAATTTCGCGCGTCTGACGCGCGCCGCCGCTTACGTCTGCGCTTTGACCATCGAGGATTGGCGCGCGAACTGCGACCGAACGCGCACCGACAGCGACGTGCACCTGCGCCCCGGGGCGTGGTATCGCCGGCGTCTGCAGCGCCATTTCCGCTACCTGGGGTTCGGAGTCTGGCTGCGCAAGGACGTCACCGCGATCCTCTGGGACCTGGAGCGATCCGCAAGCGGCTCATAGATTGCGCTGCATCCAGGCCACAATCGCCGCATGGACGGGCTCTCCCCCGCCATTGTTGGCGTTTACATCGTTGATCAGCGACACCAGGACCAGCGTCCTGCCGGCCGGTGTGGTCACGTAGCCGGCCACGCCGCTGACATCGTCGAGGTGGCCGGTCTTCAGGCGCACCGAACCCGCGGGCGCATCGCGCATCCTGGATTTCATGGTGCCGTCGACGCCCGCCACCGGCAGCGATGCGATGAATTCCGGCGCATAACGGCTGTGATACGCCGCACCGAGCGCCGAGGCCATCTGCAGAGCCGATATATGCGTGGCGCGAGACAGTCCCGAGCCGTTGTCGATCTCGATGTCCTGCAGATCGAGCGCGCGTCCGCGGGCCCACTCGGCGATCGCCCGGCCGCCCTTCTCCAAGGTCGCCGGCGCGCCATAGCGCTCCTTGCCCAGGGTGAGCAGCAAATGCCGCGCCATCAAATTGTTGCTGAACTTGTTGGTCAGGCGGACGATCTCCGCCAGGCCCAGTGAGTCGAAGGTCACGAACGGCCGGTCATCCGCTGCGGCCGATTCGATGCGCATTTTGCCGCTGAATTGTCCCCCCAGTTCCCTCCACAGTTCGACGAACGTGCCGAACGCATAGTCCGGAGCCCTGAGCAGCACGCGTACGACGCTGCGCTGCGCGCACTTCGCGGATAACGCGCCGCTGAACACAATGCGGTCCCATTGTTCGGATGCAATTTCAAAATCGACCCGATCGGCGGAAGTGCTGCAGCGCCCGGCGGCGAATCCAATGCGATTCTCGACGACCAGATTGACGGGGGCGGGCGTGGCTACGATCTCGATCTGGTGTGAGGCGGCGTTCGGCGCAATTCTAAAGTCAATGGATTGAAAATTGACCATCAGCGCGTCGGGCCGCGCGTTGTAGGCGCGGTTGGGGCGCCCGTCAAAAGCACCCGGATCCTCGGCCGCCAGGGAGAACGCGGTATTGTCGATCACCACATCGCCGCGAATCGTGTCGAGGCCGTTGTCGCGCAGCATTCGCGCGAATTGTCCCCATCGCTCAAGGGTCATGTAGGGGTCGCCGCCGCCCTGCAAAACGAGGTCGCCGTCCAGAACCCCGTCCTTCAAACCGCCGCGTAAAAGCGCGCGGGTTTGCCAGACGTAGGCCGGACCCAGAACGTCCAAGCTCGCGAACGTCGTGATGAGCTTGACGGTGGAGGCGGGGCTGCGCGGAGTATCTGCGTTGAGGCTGGCGATGATTCGCCCGGATGCCGGATCCACGATCGCAAAGCTCACGGCGCGAATCGGCAGATGCTGTGCGGCGATCGCCCGTGCGACGGGCGCAGGGGCGATCGCGGGCGGCGCCGCATTCGCGAGGCCGACCGGCGCATGCGCAAGCGCCACCGCCAGCGCGATGTGCGCTCCATGCTCAAAAAAGATTGCCCGCAAACTCACCGGCGTAACTTAACAGCAAAACCCTCGAGCCGGGTACACTCCTCGCGTGACCATGACAGCGGCAACAAGGCGCGAACTCCCGGGCCCCTTCGCGGCGCACGAGCTGGGATCGGGCCTCTGGCATTTGGCGAGCGGGGATCGCGCCGGCGCCGAAATCTACCTCATCGGCGCCGACCCCGGCGCTGCCCGGATCATGCGCGACGCGAACCTGGCCGTCGTCGCGCTCGAATGGCGCGACCCGGGGGTGCTTGTGACGCTGAATTCAAGCGGGGGGCCGGCACTGTTGCACGCGCGAGCCGCGCTGGTTCATGAGCCGCTAGGACAGCTTTATCAGAGTCTGCCGCTGGCGCGCCTCGACAGCTCCGCACGGCGCTTTTGGCGGCGAGTATTTTGGCTGGTGCGCATTCCCGGCGGCCGGCATCTGTTGAGGTTCCTGGCGCGCCGCCGCCGCGAATCCTAAGCCAAAGGGGCACTGGATCACATCTGCGGACGCATATTGTCAACCGCCACGGGCCCTCTGCTTAAGTTACATAACGAACTGCGACGCCCATCAAGGATACCCGGGGCCGTTTACCGCACATTCATCGATAAGTCTTGCCCCCGCTACTTCCTTCGAGGATGGCCGCTTGATCGACGTCAAACCTATCCCCATTGATCCTTGCGCAACGGAGGCCTCGTTCGAGCCCTATGGCCGCCTGCTGCGCATGCTGATGCCGAGCCTGTGCGGGGTGGCGGTGCACGACGGCTATTCGAACGTCGTCTGGGCATCGGACGAATGGGATCTTGGCGAAGATGACGGGCTGGTAAAGGATGCGATATCGAATGCCCTGACCGACACCACGGAGTTCGCCGGCATCGCACGGTTCGATGCGGATCGAGCGGTGTACTCGTTCGCTGTCCGCGGTGAACACGTCGAATTGTTCGGTGTCGTCAGTATGCAGGTGCGGCTGTCGCACGCCCGCACCGAAGGGCGCCCCCTGCAGTACGTTCGACAGCTGGTGCAGCCGGCACTGGAATGCCTGCGGCGCGAATTGGCGCTGCGATCGAAACTCGGCTCCCGCGAAAGGGATCTCGGGGTACGCGAACGCGATCTTTCGCTGATGCTCGAAATATCCTCGAACCAAAGCATCACCGGCGATGCCGATGAGTTCGATCTGATCCTGAAGACCGGATTGGAACACATGGGCTGCGCGCTCGCGGCGCTCTGGATCCCGGACAAGGGCATTGCGATCTCGATGACGCGCAGCGGAAATCCGATGGCGCCGGATTCCATGCAGCGCGCGCAGCAACATCTGATGGCATGGATGCGGCTGCAGCAGCGCACCATCGTCGTGAATCACATCTCCAAGGTGGCCAGCGAGGTGGCGGCGCCGTACAAAATATTGGCCTGCCCGGTGCGTCATCCGTCCGAGCGTGTCATGGGAGTGCTGGCGCTGTTCAATCCGCCCAGCGCCCGTGATTTCGATGAGCACCAGACGCGAATCGCGGAGCTGCTGGCCAAGAAGGCGATGTTCGTCATCCAGGCTCAATACGATTCGAGCACCGGCCTCATGACCCGGCACGCATTTGAACGGCAGGCGGCCTCGCTGCTGGCCTCCGCCGCAGAGTCGGACCGGAATTGCATTCTCTATCTCGACATCGATCGACTGCACGTCATCAACGAAACCTTCGGCATGCACGTCGGCGACGACGTGATCGCCAGAGTGGCCGAGTGCGTCGCGAAGTCGCTTCCCGCTGCGGCCCTCTCGGCGCGCATCTCGGGTGACTGCCTGGCAGCGCTCATTCCGAATACCGACGTGGAATCCTCCGCCGCGATAGCCGAACTCATTCGCGCGGGCGCCGCGGGCATCGCTCCGCGAGCCGGACACGGTTCGTTCGAAGTCTCGGTCTGCGTCGGCGTCGCCCCCGTCGGCCGGGCTGAAAATGCGCTGGCCCACGCGCTGGCGACCGCCGAAATTGCCTGCAAGGCCGCCAAGGATCGCGGTCGCAATCGAGTCGAGGTGTTCCAGGACTCCGACCATAGCATCATCAGGCGTCATACGGACATTCTGATGATTGGAAAGCTGCGCGAAGCTTTGGGCAACGACAGTTTCAGGCTCGACGCCCAGCCGATTCTTCCGTTGCGCGGCAACTACGGGCGGCCGCGGTTCGAATTGCTGATCCGAATGCTGGGCGATCACGGCGAAATCATTCCGCCGGGGAAATTTCTTTCCTCCGCGGAGCGCTATCAGCTGATGCCGACGATCGACCGCTGGGTGGTGCGCCGCGCCTGTGAATTGTTGGGCGCGCACAGCGTCGCGGCCGGCGAGGATATCGGGCGCTTCGCGATCAACTTGTCGGGCCAATCGCTGCAGGATGATTCGTTCCTGGACTTCGTGATCGAACAGATCAGGATCAGCAATCTGCCGGCGAACGTGCTGTGCTTTGAATTGACGGAGACCGCCACCGTCGGCAATCTGGCGAAGGCCGCACATTTCCTGCGCGCGCTGCAGGATCTGGGTTGTCAGTTCGCGCTGGACGATTTCGGCACCGGTGTCAGCTCCCTGGCTTATCTGAAGGATCTGTCGGTCAATTACGTGAAAATCGACGGCAGTTTCGTCCGTGATTCGTTGCTCAATCCGCGCTCGGAATCGATGATCAAAGCCATCGCGCAGCTGGCGAAAGTCATGTGCATGGAAACCATTGCGGAATTCGTCGAGACCGATGCATTGCGGACGCGAATGGCAGACCTGGGCGTGGACTATGGCCAGGGTTTCGCCATGGGCAAGGCGCAGCCGCTAGAGGATCTGCTGCAGGAGCTCGCCATATACGAGGCAACGGTGAACGCCTGGAACGTGCCCGCCGCCGCGACCAACGGCGGCGGCGCGGCGCAACTGGCCGTCGCCGGCTGATCGCAGGCCGGGGGCCCGCGGGCGGCGCAGATCGCAAGTGCGCCGTGCCGAGGGTACAATGAGCCATGACAGGCGTATTGGCTCAGGCACCCGAACTCACTGCACAGCAGTGGTTCAACACGGACCGCCCGCTCTGCCTCGCGGCTTTGCGCGGCCGGGTGGTGGTGCTGGTCGCCTTCCAGGTGCTGTGCCCCAACTCTGTCGCCGGCGCCATTCCACAGGCGCGGCGGGTTCACGAAACGTTTGAGCCGAAAGACGTGGCAGTCATCGGACTGCACGCCACCTTCGAGCACCACGACGCCCATAGTCCGGCCGTGATCAAGGCATTCATACACGAATACAGGCTCGAATTTCCGATTGCGCTCGACAGCCCGAATGCGCACGGTCCGATACCGCATACCATGGACCGGTACGGCATGCGCGGTACGCCGAGCGTGGTCCTGATCGATAGAAGCGGGTTGGTACGCAAGCATGCCTTCGGCGTGGCGGATGACCTGGCATTGGGCGCGCAGATCGGCGCGCTTGCCCACGAAGCGCCGGCCGCCGCGTCGGTCGCGCGCATTACGGCCGCTTAGCGGCCCAATGCGAAGCGGATTCGCAGGTGTGTGCGTTGCGCAATCGGTGCGCCGCCGCGCAGGATGGGTTGATAGCGCCACTGCGACAATGCGCCGATCGCCGCCTGCTCGAACACCCCGGGAGGATCGGCGGCGCGGACGCTGATGTCGCGCACCTCGCCGTCTTCCGCGATCGTGAATTCCATGTCCACCGAACCCGCGATCGCACTTTTCAGCGCCTTGCTCGGATACACCGGCCGCACCGATGTCAGCAGCTTGAATTCGCTCGCGTCGACCGCCTTCGCAAGAAGCGCTTGTTGCGCGATTGCGGCGTCCAGATCGTGGCGCGCCGCCGCTGCGTCCGGCGACGAATAGCCGACGGCAGCGGCTTGCTCGAGCCAGGCGCGTGCGGCCTCGTATTGCTGAGATGCCAGCGAGTGCCGGCCTTTGGCAACCAGGCGCGTGCCGAGATCTTGCAGGAGAGGTGATAAGGCGACGTTGGTCGGATCGATGCCCTGCAAAGTCAGCAGATAGTATTTGGCGCTGTCACCGGCGGGCTCGATCAGGCGATCCTGTTCGAGACTTTCGCGGGCGGATTTCAGCAATCGGTCCCGCTCCAGGGCGTCCGCCCGCTGCAGACGCTGGGCAAGGGCCTGCTCGGCCTCGCGGGCTGCGCTGTTGTCGGGATCGACTCGCAACGCCTCCTGCACGTAAAATCGCGCATTATCGCCATCCGGCTCGGTGAGGTGCCCTTCGTCCATGCGCAGCGCGGCGAGCACCGCCAATTGTTCGGCGGAAGTCGCGGCGGCGCGCGTCCCCGCCGAACCTCCGTCGTCGCTCCGCACAGCGGCCCGCGGCGCTTTGAGCTGCTCGCGAGCCTTCGCAAGCTGCGCGCTCAGCAGCGCGATACGGCCGCCTTGGGCGCCGGCTTTGCGCGCGGTCTCGAGCGCGACCGACGCCTCGTCCAATCGTTCCTCCAGCAGGGCGTTTTCGGCCCGCGCCAGCAGATGCTCGCGGACTTCGGCTAGACCGGCACGGGCCTCGGCATCCGCCGGATTGCCCGCCAGTGCCTGCAGGTAAAGGTCGAGCGCGCCCTCGCCGCCGGGCGCCGTCAGCCGGTTCGCCGCCAAGGCCTCCGCGGCGCGCGTGATCAGCGGCGGGGTTGGCGCCGGTTCGAGCGTTTGCTGCGAGGTCCGTGCGTCGTGAGCGGTATGGCGCAGCATCCATGTCCCCCCGAGCAACACGCACAACGCCGCACACGCTCCGCCGATCAGCAGTCCATGATTCCTTGTCGATGCGGATGCCGCTGCGCCGCTCGGCTTGCGCTGCTCGGTGAACTTGCGGACCGCCGCATCGGCAAACAGGCGCGCACGGCCAGGCGACATCGGTTTGTGGATGAAGCGGTAGATCGTGCCGTCGCTGATGGCGTGCGCGAGCCCGGCTTCAGCCTCGCGGCTGCCGGCCACCACCACGATCAGGTCGGGGAATTGACGCTTGATCTGGGCGATGAACGGGTTGACAGTCTCATACAAGGCCTGCGCATCCAACACCAGAATGCCGACGCCGCCTGCGACCAGGAGGTCGCTCACCTTGTCGGCGAAAGGAACGTGCCATAGCCGGCGCGAGCCGCCCACTGCTTCGCGCAAGGTTTGCAGAAATATTTCATCGGTGGTGAGCACCACCAGCTCCACGATGTCGCTCGCAAGGCTGAACCGCATCGCAGCGATCGAGAGGCCCTCCTCGTCGGGAGCTAGCACCGGTCTTTTACTCGCATGAAGACACCTTGGGACTTGGTTTACCGCGTCGGGAGGCCGCGTTGCAGCAAAGCCCCGGCCCTGCCTTCGCACGGCTAGTGTCATTCCGGCGGCGACGCTATACGATACGGACTCTGCTGCCGCGAACAATGAATGCTGCGTTGCGTCAAGCGATTTCTGTGACTGGGTACTCAACAAGAGCGACAACGCTACTCACGGGGATGGTATTGAGCGAGTCAATTGGCATCGCTTGCAAATTGCCGATCGAGCAGCGTGCGGCACTCGAACAGCTGCTGTTTTTCAACGTCAATCAGCACCGTGTCCGGTCGGGCATCCAGCAATCGATCGACACCTATGGCGTCCCGGAAATCTACGAGGAGGAGGGCGGCCTGCGCATCCGCGTCGGCGAGATCGCAGGCGTGCAGACGCTGTTTGCGATTTCCACGGCCGGCAGGCTGCTCGGCGTCGCGGTGTTCGTGCGCTCGGCACATGAGCGCTTCGCGGTGCTGCATCTCGGGGTGGCGCCGCCCTCGGCCGCGGCGCCCGAACTCAACATCCGCGTGCTGCTCAAGTTGATGCACGAGATTCGCGGAGCCGCGCGGCGTACACGCGGCGTCGATTACATCGAATTGGTGTACCGGGATCGCCACGCCGTGCGGCTGCACGTCTGATCGAGCCGGCGATGACGCTGGTGAAACCTCATGTGGACGGCAAGCTGCGCTGCGCGTGGTGCTCCACCAACCCACTGTATGTCGATTATCACGACACCGAGTGGGGTGTGTCCGTCCACGAAGACCGACGGCTCTTCGAAATGCTGTGTTTGGAGGGTGCGCAGGCGGGATTGAGCTGGCTCACCATTTTGCGAAAGCGTCCTACGTACCGCCTGGCCTTCGACGACTTCGATGCCGGAGCAATGGCGCGCTACGGGGCCGCCAAGCGCGAGCGCTTGTTGCGAAATCCGGGCATTGTCAGGAACCGGCTGAAGGTCGAGGCCTTCGTCGCAAACGCCCGCGCCTATCTTGAGATCGGCGAACGTTCCGGTTCGTTCAACGACTATATTTGGCAGTTCACGGACGGCAAGGTGCTGCGCAGCCGGCCGCTGCATCTTGGCGAGGTGGCCAAGTCGACCACCTACAGCGATGCGATGAGCAAAGATTTGAAGCGACGCGGATTCCGTTTCGTCGGCTCGACCATCTGTCATGCCTTCATGCAGGCGGTGGGCATGGTGGACGAGCATCAGCGCGATTGCTGGGTCACCCGACACTCATCACGCGGCCCGGCGCCGCGATGAATCTCAGCCCTTGGCGGGAGCTTGCGCCTTGGCTGCCGACTCGGCATTGTCGATCGAAGCCGCCGTTTGGCCGAACAGGATCTGCTTTTGTTCCTCGGTCATCGGGGCGTTGCCGCCGAGCTTCGAGCCGAGCTCATAGGCGCGCATCGTGGCCGGGCGGGCCTTGACGGTTTCGAACCAGCGCTGCAAATGCGGGAAGTCCGAGAGATTTTGGCCCTGCGCGTCGTGCGGCACGATCCACGGATAGGCCGCCATGTCGGCGATGGAATAAGCGCCGGCCACGAACTCGCGGTCGGCGAGTCGCCGGTTCAGCACGCCGTACAGGCGGTTCGTTTCCTTGACGTAGCGCTCGACGGCATAGGGAATCTTCTGCGGTGCGTAGCGCGAAAAATGATGATTTTGTCCGATCATCGGACCTAAGTTGGCCATCTGCCAGAACAGCCACTGGATGACTTCGGTGCTGCCGCGCACGTCTGCCGGAATGAACTGCTCGATCTTCTGGGCCAGATACAGCAGGATGGCGCCGGATTCGAATACGGAAATCGGCACGCCGCCATCCATGGGCGTGTGATCGACGATCGCGGGCATGCGGTTGTTCGGAGCAATGGCGAGAAAATCCGGCTTGAACTGCTCTCCCGTGCCGATGTTCACCGGCACCAGGCGGTAGCGCAGCGCGCTCTCCTCCAGGAACATCGCTATCTTGTGGCCATTCGGCGTGGGCCAATAGTACAAATCGATCATGGGTGATCCTCCGGGGGCTCGGTCGGCATCCTGTGCTCTCGCAAAATCGCTAGGTCGACATCCTCCTCGCGCGCCATGGTGCGCATCCGCGCAATTCGCGCGCGGGCGCGTGCGTCGCGCATCCACGGCAGTATGGGCTCGTTGAGTTGTGCGGCGGTCGATACCCGCCACCCCAGCACGCGCTTGCGCTCCGCCGCGATTCGCGCCTCCTTACCGTCCGGCGGCAATAGGCGTCTCTCCAAACCGAATCCCGCCATCTGCGCCGCAATCGTGTCGCCGCGTTGCATGAATTTCGACACCTTGAGACAGGCCGCCTGCCGCTCGGTTCCCGGCGAGTCGCGACAGGCGTTCTGCAGCGGCGCGAACGGCGGCATGATAACGGCGCCCGCAACCAGCACCGCCTCGCTCAAGCGGGTCAAATCCGACGGCGCATAATTCGAGGGCAATGCGCCGCGCACTTTCTTCAGCGCATCAAACAGCATCACGACCGTTCGGTTCCAATAGACGTCGAAACGCGCCCCTTGAGCCATGTCCGCCAGGACCCGGCTGACTTCCGTGGCGTCCCTGTCCCTCACTGCCGCCGCCAATGTCGGCATCCAGGCGGCGCTGTTTTCGGCGTCCACCCATCGCATGGTGGTGGCGGCGTCGCGAATGTCGCAGCCCGGCGTGTTGGCGCAGATTTGCAGGCGCATCCAGGCGATGACCTTGTTTTCCGGATCCAACTCGCTGGCCTTGAAAGCCAGTTCGACGGCTTCGGGTCTATGCGAGACGAGGCTCAATGCCGCGGCGGTCGCAAGCGAGCGGGCATCCCCCCGGCCGACCAGGATCTGCGCCGCGGCGGCCCTCCACGTCTGATATTTGTCCGCCGTCGGTGCGTGCGCGCCGCCCGGCGACAACGCGAGCGCGGAATGCGCCCAAATCAGTGCGAGGACGGCCAAGCATCGCTTGATCACTGGGCGCGTTTGCCGGCGGTGAGGCCTGCGGTAATGGCAAGCCGCATGGCGTCTTCGACGGAAATGTCGAGAGGCTGTATCCGTTCGCGGGGCAGGTAAATGGTGTAGCCGCCGAAGGCATAGCTCATCGGAAAATAGACGGTGACCCAATCGCGCCCGCCATGCGCGAGAAGCACTTCCGGAACGTCCTCGCGAGTCACGAAGCCGATCGCGTGCACGTCGGCGAAGCGCACCAGCACCACACGCTGCAAATCGCGCTTCTCGCCGCTGCCCGAAGGCAACAGGCTGACCACATCGCGAAACCCGCCGTACAGGGTCTTGACTAACGGGATCCGGCCGAGGAAGTCATTCCAATACTTGAGGAATATCTTGCCGGCGTACGCGTTGACCAGGCTGCCGACGAGCAGCAGCACAAAGAACCCA
>Ga0209048_10001310_pt1 | contig 25729 bp, 24 predicted proteins | sample FrelakmetCRP12CR_FD_187146 | JGI IMG/M metagenome (GOLD analysis project Ga0209048, IMG submission 187146) | Freshwater lake sediment microbial communities from the University of Notre Dame, USA, for methane emissions studies - CRP12 CR (SPAdes)... | ecosystem: Environmental > Aquatic >... | reverse complement strand
GAAGCATCGCCATCGCGCCGAGCACTGGATAGTGGTGCGCGGCACCGCAGAGATCACCGTCGGCGAACAGCGCCGGGCCGTGCACGAAAACGAGTCGATTTATATACCGATCGGCAGCGTCCACCGCCTAGCCAACCAGGGAAAAATCCCGCTTGAATTGATCGAAGTGCAGACCGGCAGCTATCTCGGCGAGGACGATATCGAGCGTCTCGAGGACGTATATAAGCGCAGCTGACCAGAGCCGTATCGTTTCGGTTTGAGTCGTAGCCCGGCTTTAGCATTTAGCTTGAGCATGATCTTTTTTAAATCGTTCCCCACTTTTCGGGATATCGATCTAGGCAGCCTTCAGCGCGCGGCGCACGGCGTCGATGATGCGATCTTGGCTCGGCGTATCGAGATAGGCGTGCATCGGCAAACTAATGACTTCCGCGGCCAGGCGATCGCTTACCGCAACACCGCCCTTGCCAACCGGGAAATTCTTGTAGGCATGCTGCCGGTGCAGCGGGATTGGATAATAGATCGCCGTCGGAATGCCTTCCGCCTTGAGTGCCGTAGCGAGTGCGTCGCGCCGTCCAGCGGGCACGCGCAGCGTGTATTGCGCCCAGACCGACGTCAAACCCGCTGGCGCCACGGGCGTGATTACAACGTCAGCGAGCGCTTCGGTATATCGGCGGGAGATGCGGTCGCGCGACGCAATTTCGTCCGGGAAGATCTTCAATTTCTCGATCAGGATGGCGGCTTGCATCGTATCGAGCCGCGACGCCAATCCGATACGCACGTTGTCGTATTTGTCGTTGCCGTGGCCATGCACACGCAGGCTCCGTATGGCCTCGGCAAGTCCGTCGTTGTCGGTCATCACCGCACCGCCGTCACCGTAGCAGCCGAGCGGCTTCGCCGGAAAGAAGCTCGTTGCGGTCGCGTAGCCGAAGGTGCCTAGCCTGCGCCCATGATAACTCGCGCCGAAAGCTTGTGCGGCGTCGTCGAGCACGAACAGGTTCTCCGCCTTGGCCGCCGCGGACACCGCGGCGTGGTCGGCTGGCAGTCCAAACAGATCGACCGGAATCACCGCTTTCGGCGTGAGCCCTATGCTCTTAGCGGCGTCAACGGCCGCCATGATACCGTTCGCGTCAATATTAAATGTGGCCACATCGACATCGACGAATATTGGCGTCGCGCCCACCAGTGCCGCGACTTCCGCGGTCGCGCAAAATGTGAAAGAAGGGCATAATACCGCATCGCCCGGCCCTATGCCCATCGCACGCAGTGAGAGGACCAGCGCGTCGGTGCCGCTGCCGCAAGTGATCACATGCTTGGCGCCGCAAAAGGCGGCAAGCTCGGCCTCGAAGGCGCGCACCTCGGGACCAAGAATGAACTGGCAATGGCTAAGAACGCGGGCTACCGCCGCATCGACGGCGCTACCAAGGCGACGGCGCTGCGCGGCAACGTCAATGAATGGAATAGATGGGAGATCGGTTCTCAGATTCATCAAAACGTCCGGAATAAAACGACCGCGTCAATCAGCCTACAACGGCGCGCGGGCCTTTCCATTGCGTCGGTGTGACTATCGACGGTCGTGCGGCAAGACAGCGCGTCGCGATTTCGAGGCTCGCAACACCCTCTTCGCCGGTGACTGCCGGCGGCGAACCCGTACGAACCGCGCGCAGGAAGGCGAGCAGTTCCGAGCGAAGCGGCTCGGCATGGCCGACCGAAAGATGGCGCATGGAATAGCTGCCATCCGGCTGGAAACCGAAACATTCCGTGACCTGACGCGTGAGCAGGTCGCCCATCACGTACTTGCCACGCGTGGCAACAGTGACGTTGCGCGCCTTGAACGGCGTGAGCCAATTGGTGTTTATGTGCGCGAGCACGCCCGAAGCAGTACGAAACTGCAGCAGCGCGATGTCCTCACGCTCCGCAACCGCGCTGGAGAGCTGCGGCTGCACCTCGATAATGTCGGAATCGGTGAACCAGCGGATCAGGTCGATATCGTGCACCGCAAGATCGATTACCACACCGACATTCGACATGCGCGGCGGGAACGGCCCGACGCGGGTGATAGCAATCGACAAAATATCTTCGTTACGGATTGCCTCTTTGATCGCTTCAACAGCCGGATTGAACCGCTCGACGTGACCGACCATCAAGGTCAAGCTCGCGCGGCGCGCTGCATTAATGATGTCGTGCCCCTCTTCCACCGAGGAGGCTATCGGCTTTTCAACCATGACGTGAACGCCGCGCGCAATGCAGGTCAGCGCAATATCGCGGTGGAGATGCGTTGGCGCCGCGATAGTGATTGCGTCGATGTTCATGTCCAGCAATTCGCCGATATCGGCGGCGGCGGCGCAGCCTAAGGTACGGGCGACGAATTCGGCTTGCTTACGGTCGGGATCGACAACGCCGACCAACTCGGTAGCCGGCATCCCGGCAAGCACGCGGGCATGATTGCTGCCCATGACGCCAACACCGACGACACCCACACGCAATGAACGCTCCGCGCTCGGACTTGCAGCCTGCGTCATGTCGCGATGGTTTCCCCAGATTGGACCAATTTAACCCAATTATCCCCTAGCATGGCCGAACGTAGTTGGCGATCACTCTAGGAAAACGCGATGAACACGTTTTGATTCAAAGCGTTACAAGTAGACAGACATGCTTTAATGAACCCAGCATCTACCTTCTCATTCACCCGATTTGGCGGAGCGCGATACCGGAGCTGCGAGCTTTAAGCCCGCCGCAAGCGCGTCATCCCGGAATGATTTCACAGCTCCGAGCGAGAGTTCAGCCGCCGTCTTAGTGCCGAGCGAGGGAAGCTTTTTTAGCACATCGGCCGGCGCGGTAATGATGTGGCAGCCCATGGCGTCGGCCTCCACAACGTTGAAGACCTCACGCGTGGACGCCCAGATGATCTCAACATTGCGGGTTTTGTGCGCGCGCGTGATTGCCTCTCGCATGATCGGCCGGTAGTCGATGCCGAAATCAGCCAATCGCCCGGCGAAGACCGACACGCAAGCCGGCGCGCCGCCGTTGAGCGCATCCATGGCGCGCGACACCTGCTCGGCTGCAAAAATTGCCGTCATGTTGATCTTGACACCGTCGTGCGAGAGCGAGTGCACCGTTTCGAACAGCGGTTCCCCGCGCGTCGTGGTCACCGGCAGCTTGACGTACACATTTTTGCCCCACGAGGCGATGACGCGCCCTTGCGCCACCATTTCCGGGATGTCGTCGGAAAACACTTCGAAGGAAATATGCCGATCCGGCACCGCCGCGACGAGATCGCGGCCATAGGCGGCGTAGTCGCTTACGCCCGCCTTCTTCAGCAGCGACGGATTGGTGGTGAAGCCCGCGATCCAGGATTGCTTCGCCATCTCCAGAATCTGCGCCTTGTCGGCGCCATCAGTGAAGAGTTTTACTTTGAGGTCCGACAGTTTTTGCATTTCACACCTTGGCGGGCTTAGGGTGGCATCCTATCGCTAAATCTGCGAATGATCATTTGACACTGTGCTGGCAATCAATGGGTCGGTCACCTCGCGGAAATATCGCTTGCTGCTTGAACCGCCGCTCGCAATCCTTGCAAATACCGGTTTATATGCGTTACTCCCACGCAGGACGGCGTAAGCGCCGCTCATGGAAACGGATCGAGTTTTTCAGCTGCTATATCGGCGTCCACCATTATCTTCACCAACTGATCGAAGCTGGTTGTCGACTTCCATCCGAGTTTATTTCGCGCCTTGCTAGGGTCTCCAATCAATAAGTCGACTTCACTTGGGCGCGTGTAACGCGCGTCGAATTCGACATAGTTTTTCCAATCTAGTTTGACGTGCGTAAATGCCCGATCGAGAAATTCGCGCACAGTCCAGCATTCACCAGTAGCGATCACATAATCGTCAGGGGCGTCCTGTTGCAGCATGAGCCACATCGCCTCAACATAGTCCTTCGCGTAACCCCAATCGCGCTTCGCATCAAGATTTCCGAGATATATTTTCTTGTCCTTACCAGCCAGAATTCGTGCGAGACCGCGCGTAATTTTTCGCGTCACGAATGTTTCGCCACGGCGGGGACTTTCGTGATTGAACAGAATGCCATTCGATGCGTGCATCCCATAAGCTTCGCGATAATTTACGACCTGATAAAACGCAAATGCCTTACCACAGGCATAGGGGCTGCGCGGATGAAACGGTGTGGATTCCCGTTGTGGAATCTCGGTGACCTTGCCGTAAAGCTCGGAGCTTGAAGCCTGATAGAAGCGAATCGTCTGCATGCCGCCAACATTTCTGATCGCCTCGAGAAACCGCAGTGTTCCAAGAGCACCAATGTCAGCCGTATAGACGGGTTCGTCGAACGAGATGCGCACATGGCTTTGCGCACCAAGGTTATAAACCTCGTCCGGCTCAATGACTTCAACGAGCTTTTCCAGTCGGCTTCCATCGGAAAGATCGCCGTAGTGAAGGAAAAACTTGAGGTCCTTCTGGTGTATATCCTGAAATATATGCGCAATGCGCCCGCTGTTGAACGACGAGGACCGGCGAATGATGCCGTGGACCTCGTAACCTTTTTCGAGCAAGAACTCGGCAAGGTATGAACCGTCCTGGCCGGTTACTCCTGAGATTAGCGCACGTTTCACAGCCTGATCTCGCCTTCTTTCGTTACCACATGAGCGTAAGGCATCGGGAACAGGAGCTTACCGCCCTGTTCGAGATATTCACGCTCACGCGCGACGATCTCCGTCTTAAAGTACCACGGCAGGACGAGCATGCTGCTCGGCTTCAGGCTGCGGGCGCGTTCTTCGGAGATCAGCTCGAAGTCAGTGCCCAGCGTCCGTAATCCGACTTTCTCAGGATTTCGCTCGCTAATATAGGGCATCACATCCTTGCCGATGCCAAACAGTTGCAACAAAACGTTGCCCTTGGTTGATGCGCCGAGGGCGAAGACGCGTCCGCCCTTCTTGATTTCCGCGTCCAGAAAGGCCCTGACACGGCGCGACAGGTCGTTGATCTTTTCAAAATAGTCTCTGAACGTCTGTGGCTCCTCAACCTGCAATGCCTTTTCCGAGGCCTCCAACGCAGCGAGGTTCGCACGCCCGACCGTCGTCTGCATCGCACGATTTTCAGTATGGGTAATGAATGCGCGCAGGCTACCGCCGTTGACGGCGTTGGTCGAAGCATCGATTACGGTCAGTCCATTCCGTTCCATCAATTTCTGCAGCGCAGCCAGTGAGTAATAAGACAGATGCTCATGGCATATGTCGTAGAAATTCATATTGGTGAGCATGAACGGGAGATAGCTGAGCTGAATGCACCAGATCCCGTCTGTAGAGAGGATGCTTTTAACCTCTGCCGTAAAGCTGTTTGGGTCAGCGAGATCGTAGAACATTGCATTGCAACCGACCGCGTGCGCCTTTTCGCCCGGAAATTTCTTGTGGAAGGCCCGCCCGCTGAAATAATCGTTGACGATCGTTATGCTTTTGTCCACGCCAGACCAGTCGATATTGCGCGCCGGCTCGAAGCCGACACGCCGCAGATCCGGCGGATAAAATGCCAGCGTCGTGCAATCATTCGCGCCGATGTCGACCACGATGTCACCGGGCCTGAGTACAGCGCGGCTCCGGATGTCGGAAATGACATCCTGTAAATCCTTGCGCATCGTCTCATTGGTTGCCGAGCGGTAGAAGTAGCGGCGATAAAGCAGGTCGGGCTCAACCTCTTCCCGCAGCTGGAGCAGACCGCAACCACTTGGATTTCTGGTGCGATCGCAAAGTGTCATCGTGAGCGGCACACGAATTTTTGCTAGCTCGCCCTCCTCCTCGTTGTTGCGGGTGAAGGTCGGCGAAAGAAACTGTGGAGCGATTGATATAACATCTGTAAGCGTCGATGACCCGCAGCTCTTGCAGCGCTGCAAAGTCTTAAACGGTTTTGAATTCGACTTATCGGTGACGGACGTCATTCTATTTTCCTCTCCGCGGCCGAAAGTAGATAAAGTCCCGCACAATCAGCTTAACGATTTCAAAACCCGTCTTAAATGGCCGCATCTTTCGCACTCCGCCGATACGCTTTGGTTCGCTGGCTGGAATTTCTACCGTCCGCAGTCTCGCCCGTGCAAATCGTATAGAACTCTGGCAAGGCCAACTCAATCCCGGCGTATCGAGACCGAGCTTGAGCGCTTCCTGGCGGCGAAATGCGCGAAATCCAACCAGGGCATCAGTATATCGCGCGCCGAACAAGATATTAACGATTGTCGTGAACATCCAATTGCCAAGAGCGGTGAGCCAATCATCGTCCTCGCTCTTGGCTCCGGACAGATAACGCGACCCAATGACGAGATCGTTTCCTTCGTTTATTTTGGAAATGATGCGCGGAATGTCCTCGGGAATCGAGTTTCCATCGGGCGTGAATTCGACGATGATATCACCGGTCGCATGGTGAAGACCCCAGGCCATGGCATGGCCGTAGCCTCGTTTGGATTGCGAATGAACCGTCAGTCCGATCCCGCGCAGGAATTCCACCGTGCCATCGGTTGAGCCGCCATCGACCACGAGAATCTCGTCCACCCATTCCCTGCGAATCTGCGGGACGACAATTTTCACCGCTTCGATCTCATTGAGCGTTGGAAGCACCAGGGTCGTCGTTGCCCGACTAATCATTCCAACCCCAATTTGGCCGCAGCATTAAGCAAAAACCAATCGTAAGTCAGCTTGAGCCCATCGCTAATTTTTACCTTCGCGGACCAGCCCAGACGAGCAGCACGCGACACGTCCATCAATTTTTTCGGCATGCCGTCAGGCTTGCTGGAATCGAAGATGATTTGCCCGGAATAGCCGACGATGTCCCTAATCGATTCCGCCAGATCGCGAACTGAAATGTCCTCACCGAGCCCGATATTGACGAACGGCCCGATGTCTTTGGCGTCGCGTTGGTTCATGAAAAAGAGCATGGCATCGGCAAGATCATCGACGAAAAGAAGCTCGCGACGCGTCTTTCCCGTACCCCAAACCTCGACCGAGGGAATGCATTTCTTCTTCGCCACATGGAACTTATAGATAAGAGCGGAGACGACATGCGATTTTTCCGGCTCGAAGTGGTCTCCGTAGCCGTAGAGATTACAAGGCATCAGGTTAATAAAATTCGTGCCATATTCGCGATTTGAGTATTCACATAATTTCATCGCAGCGACCTTTGCGATCGCATAGCCTTCGTTGGTCGGCTCGAAAGCGCCCGTAAGAATGTCGTCCTCTTTCATTGGCTGCGCGCAGTCGCGCGGGTACACGCACGAGCTGCTCAAATATACGAGCTTGGTCACGTTGCTGACGCGGGCGGCATCAATAACGTGCAATGAAATCATCATGTTTTCGTACAAAAATTCGACCGGATAGGTGATGCTGGCGCCGATGCCCCCAATATGGCCCGCAAGGTGGAAAACGAAATCAATTTTGTTGCCGGCGAAAAAAGCGTCGACTGCGGAGCGATCGCGCAGATCAACCTGCCGCGACGATGGGGTTAGAATATTGGCGTAACCCTCGCTCTGCAGGCGATTGACCAGTGACCGTCCGACCATTCCGCTAGCGCCGGTCACCACTATCTGCGATTGCTTATCCATTATCGCCCGCCATTGAATTCGAACATCGCCCGATCAACCTAATTAAAAAAGTCCTGCACGATTTGCACGACGACCGCGACATCAGCATCACTCATGCCGGGATGTGGACCCCAATAGATTCCACAATCCATCACTTGGTCGGCCCCCTTCAGATTGCCGCTAATACGATAGTTGAAATGCGCGAACGCGGGCTGCCGGGCCATATTTCCGCAAATGATCGGGCGGTTCTCTACTCCTGCCGTCGCGAGATGCTGGCGCAAGCCGTTGCGGGCCTCCTGTGTGCGACACAACACCACGTAACCAAAGGGAGCGGGAACGCAACGCGGGTCAAATTCCATCAGCCTAAGGTGTCCAGCCTGTTTCAAGTTTGCCAAACCTCGATCGAATTGCAGGGCGATTTCGCGGCGCCGGCGGTTAAAACCGTCAAGCCGCTTCAATTGCTCCAATCCAATTGCCGCATTGATTTCAATCGGACGGACGTTAAATCCAGTAGTCACGAACAAGAAACGGGGATCGATATCCGGATAATCGGCAGCGATATCAGCGAAGGTGCTCATGTCACGCGCCCAGCCATGGGCTCGCAACGCCCGCAACAGGTCGGCAAGCTGTCCATCACGCGTGACGACCATGCCGCCCTCGATCGTGGTGATGTGGTGGGAAAAATAGAAGCTGAAGCTTGCCATATGGCCGAACGATCCGACCTTGCGGTCGTTCCAAAGAACACCAAGAGATTCACATGTGTCCTCGAACAGCCAAAGACCTTTGCGGTCGGCAATCGCACTAATCGTCGCCACATCGCAGGCACCACCGAGCACGTGCACCAGCACGATTGCCACGGTCTTTGCCGTAATAGCGGCTTCGATCACGGATGCCGCGACTTGCAGCGTGTTGGGATCGCAATCGACGAATACTGGGGTTGCACCGGCCTGCAACACTGGCCAGATCGTGGTCGACCATGCCAGCGCGGGAACGATCACCTCATCACCCGGTTTTAACCGGCAGCGGCCCGAATCGAGCGGGACCAACGGATTGGCCATCGCAAAAAGCGCCAGTAGATTGGCGGAAGACCCCGAATTGACCATCACGGCGTGCTCGACGCCAATATAGGCGGCGAATTTCTTTTCGAACTGCTCGCACAGTTTTCCCATGGTGAGAAAACCGGAATCGAGCGAAGCCTTGGCGGCGGAGATTTCCTCCTTGCCCAGCAGATTAGTCGTCAGCGGCAACCGAAAACTCATGTCATTCCTGTGCACTAACGATCAGAGGTGATGATAGTCTCGATACCATTCGATGAAGCGATAGATACCGTCCTTGATCGACGTCGCCGGCTTAAACCCGACATCTCGCATCAAATCGTCGACGTCGGCATAAGTGGCGGGAACGTCGCCAGGCTGCATCGGCAGGAGTTCACGCTTGGCCTTCTTTCCGATTGCCTGTTCGAGCAGTCTGACAACTTCCAGCAGCTCGACGGGATTATTATTGCCGATATTGTACACGCGCCACGGTGCTGTACTTGAGCCAGGATCGGGCGTCTTACCCGACCATTTTGGATTTCCAGACGGGACGCGATCTACGAGTCGCGCGACGGACTCGACCACGTCGTCAATATAGGTAAAGTCGCGCCGCATTTCTCCATTGTTAAATAGTTTAATTGGATGACCGGCAAGGATTGCAGAGGTAAAACTCCATATTGCCATATCGGGGCGTCCCCACGGTCCATAGACGGTGAAGAATCTGAGCCCCGTTGCCGGTAAGTTAAATAAATGCGCATAGGCATGCGCCATCAATTCATTCGCTTTCTTTGAAGCACCATAGAGGTTAAGCGGATGATCGACGTTGTCGTGGATTGAAAAAGGTATTTGGGTGTTGGCACCATAAACTGAGGACGAGGACGCGAACAGCAAATGCCGGCAGCCATTGTGCCGGCAGCCTTCGAGAATGCTCATGAACCCAACGAGATTTGAATCCACATAAGCGTTCGGATCAATCAACGAATATCGCACACCAGCCTGTGCGGCGAGGTGCACTACGAATGGAAAACAATGTTCCGCGAATAATGCAGCCATTCCGGAGCGGTCAGTGAGATCAAGTTTGGCAAAACTAAAGCCATTAAATTTCGCCAACTCAGCGCGGCGCGCATCTTTCAGCATTGGATCGTAGTAGGCGTTCAAATTGTCGAGCCCCACAACCTTGCGGCCATTTTTTAAGAGCCGCCGGGCGACATGAAATCCGATGAAGCCAGCGGCTCCGGTAACGAGAATAGGACCATCAGACATCGGCTTTATTCCGGGCATTCGTAAATCGGCATGTTTCTATAACCGCCACAGATCGATCCCTTTGGGCTTTTGCGAGCGATCGAGTTTGGCCTTGACGTCGAGCACGATGCCCTGTTCTTTCTTGAGCAGTTTAGCGATGAATGGCCAACCGCCTGTCACATAGTCCTTATGGGCGACGGCAACAATAACGGCATCAGCCGGTCGCAGCGACTCAAATGGCGTCAACATTATCCCATATTCGTGGGCGGTCTCGTCAGGTAAAGCGATCGGATCATGCACTTGCACAGCAACTCCGACCCGGCCCAGCTCGCGCACAATATCGATGACCTTGGTATTTCGAATGTCCGGAACGTTCTCTTTAAATGTTATCCCGAGAATCGTCACTGTCGGCTCGCTACAGCCGCGCTGAAGCAAGGCCTGCATACATTCGCGTGCCACGCGCTCGCCCATTCCATCGTTAATGCGCCTCCCCGCCAGAATGATCTCGGGATGGTAGCCCGCCTTCTCGGCACGAAAAGTCAGATAGTACGGATCGACGCCGATGCAGTGGCCACCAACGAGCCCAGGTTCAAATTTATAGAAATTCCATTTTGTCGCGGCAGCAGCGAGAACATCGCCGGTATCGATTCCAAGCTGATGAAAGATCGCCGAAAGCTCGTTCATGAAGGCGATATTGAGGTCACGCTGCGTGTTCTCGATAACCTTGGCGGCCTCGGCAACTTTGATCGATGGAGCGCGATGAATACCAGCCGTCACCACCGAACCGTATACTTCGGCGACAACGTCGAGGGTGCGAGAATCTTGCGCCGAAACAACCTTCATAATTGTTTCAAAACGGTGGCTCTTGTCGCCAGGATTGATGCGCTCAGGAGAATAGCCGACGGCAAAATCTCGCCCCGCGATAAGGCCGGATTTCTTTTCCAAGACCGGAATGCACTCCTCCTCGACTGCGCCCGGATACACCGTCGATTCGTAAACGACGATATCGCCGCCTTTGAGCGCGTCGCCCACGGTTCGGGAAGCAGCGAGCATGGCACCAAGATCCGGCCTGCGCGCGCTGTCGATCGGCGTTGGCACGGTGACGATGTAAAAATCTGCCGCGGCGAGGCTGCCTGGATCATTTTCGTAGCGCAACGTCGATTGGCTGAGATCGGCCGGCTCGACCTCGCGCGTTCGATCGCGGCCCGAACGCAACTCGTCGATACGCTTGCGATTGATATCAAAGCCGATCACCTGCGTGCCGGAACGCGCAAAGGCAACGGCGACCGGAAGGCCTACATAACCAAGCCCGATCACCGCGATTTTACGCCCATGTGCCATTAAATTCCCCGCTTATAGTAATAGCGTCGTCTGTTTAGCCGCCCGATGTTGCGTCGGGCAATAGCTTGCCCTTGCGCCCCAATAGCCGGTCAAAAAAGCCGCGATGTACAAGCAGATCGTGCGCAGCCATCAAGGCGCTGATCACCTTATCGTCGAGCAGTCGCGGCATGTCTACCGGCTAATCCGCGATGGGCCTATCGAAATATCGATCGATCCATTGGCCGTTCGCACAGAAGGATCGTCGAGATTTGATTCAGGCTATCCCGACGCTCCTCATAGGCCGGCAGCGTGGGTGGCTAGCTGCTCTGGGAGTCGAGCCTCGAGCTTCTGAAGTTCGAACGCATTTTAATTGTCGCCTCTCCGCTGTCCGGCGGCTTCGGGGATTGATTCTGGTTGCCCCAAGCGCCGCGCCGGAGCTACTAGCTTAAGTGGTTTGTGTAAAATGCGTTCGGACTCTTGGCCGCGCTTCGTCTGTCCGCTATCATTAGAAAATATGCAAACGAATGCAAAGTCGTCCAGGCTGATGCCAAGCGAAAAGGCAATCAAGCAGTTGATCTGGATTGGGCTATTCGCCTTTGTCCTGCGTCTAGCTTACCAAGCCGCAATGCTGCATTTCGGCGGTAGTTTTGACAATGGCAGCGACTCCGGAAAATACATCGCGGTTGCCAAAAGCGTTATGAAATACGGACGCCCTATCCTTCTGTGGGATCATGCTCGACTATATAATGATACCAATTATATGCCCCTCTATCCATATTTTCTGGCGTCCATCTTCTCGCTATTTGGCTCCGAAAATCTGCGCGCCGTGGTCACTGTCCAGGCGTTTTTGGACAGTCTGACGGTTGTCGTCATTGGGATCGCCGCCAAAGCAATGTCGACGCGACTGGTGATGCCCGCCGCGATTACAGCAGCCGTGATTCCAAATTTTTTAGTTCATTCCTCAAGCGTTTTGACCGAAACCTTATTCATGATGTTCTACAGTGGCGGACTCTGTGCTTTGCTATGGGCATTGCGCGGGCGCAGGACCGCCCCGTTGCTCGCGGTGGCGGGCCTGCTATTCGGGCTTGGCCTGCTGACCCGGCCGGTCCTCGCCTACTTCATGCCGTTTCTGTTGCCCGCGATTATTTTTGCGCTCAGGATGCAGCTACTTAGGTCGTGGCTTCAGTGCATCGCGCTTTCCTTGCTTCCTCTTGTAGCCGTGTCGCTGGTCGCAGCGCCCCGCCTCCTCGCCCACCATTCAGCCTATGGTTACGCCGCGTTGACCACCCAGACCGGCGATCATCTTCTGCATTGGTATTATGGTTGCCTTGCCACGCCTTTGCCTTGCGCGGAGCGCGGCCGGGTCGTCGAAGAAATCAAGCCAATCGAATCGCAGCGAACGCGCGACCTCGGCGCCGAACAGGATAATCCATTCGTTCTCGATGCCATGCGCCGAGACCTCGCAATGCAGCGTATTCTCAGCGTCCCCCTGGCACAAACTGCAACTGCAATTAGCATCGCCGCGTTAAGAAACCTGATGCAAACGGGATTCTACGAGGTCCTCGCCCAATTCCGGCAGCCACAGTTATTCTTCTCGTCGATCCCCGGAGCAAATTTTATTCAACGCTTCCATAATTTCCTTGTCGCCAATCAAACGAATTATTTCATGATGATATGGGCCATTGCGCAAATTTCGCTCATTTTCATGCGTGTTTTTCAAATCGGCGGCGCCATCCATGGACTGAGACAGCGTGAATTGCGCGGCGCAACAGTTATCCTGCTGAGCACGATCATCTATTTTCTGTTGGTGAATGGTCCCCTCTGGGGTCCAAAGTACCGAATGCCGATGGAGCCTGCATTGATAATTCTATTTGCGCTCGGCGTTCATCGTGCTCATTATCATTGGCAAAGGGCGCGCCGGCCTGATTCCTCTGCTAAGAAACACAGCGGTGAACTTGTCCCTCGGTTACGCTGAGAGCAAGCGGGGTACGATTGCCTTGCCGTCAACGATCTGGAAAATCTTTTTCTTTGCGCTCGCAATCCGCTGGATCTACGCCCTTACCAACTTCTCGCTCTTGGGCGAAGCGGGGCTGCAAGGCATCGATTCTCTCGACTATCTTAGCTTCGCTGAACGGTTCGCCCGGGACATCATTAGCGGCAATGTTCACGGCTGGGGGTGGCTGGGGCCAAATCCTTTTATGATGCCCTTGTTCACCTGGCTGCTCGCTCTCAATTTTGTGTTTGCGGGTGTCCTGGCGCCACTGACCTATGTCTTGACACAAGGATTGATCGATGCGGGGACCTGCGTCCTCGTGCACTACATTGCGCGATACTTTAACGGCGGTATTGCAACGGCCGCGGCGGTAGCGGCTGCGGTCAATCCCACTCAGATCGTGTTGAGTGCTTTCGTTTTTAACGACACACCTTTCACTTTCTTCGTGACGCTGTTTCTGCTCGCCTCGTTACAATGGCTGAGTACGCGCTCTGCAAGCTCCGCTGTGCTGCTTGGCCTGGCGCTAGGGGGTGCCGCGTTGTTTCGCATCCTCGTCGTGCCGTGGGCTCTGATTCTTTTGTTGTTTCTTTTAACCGCTTGTCTGATCAGTCGGCGGCTTAACGGCAGATCGCTAATCCAGCTTGTAACTGCCACCATCCTGTTCGCGATTTGTGTCGGATCGATTGCCTGGCGTAACATTGACCGATATGGGACGTGGTCGCTGACTCCCCAGAGCGGAATTCACTTGGCGCTGTGGATTGTGCCCCTCGTGAAAGAGGCAGACGACGGCACGCCATGGGCTCGCAGTTATCAGCGCATGCAAGATCTGACTGCTGAACGGTTCGGTCCGGCCAGCACAAACCCTTTTGTGCAGTCGCGGCAATTCACGGAGATCGGCGCGGAAGAGTTCGCCAAGCTTAGCTTCGCGGCAAAGGCGAAAGCTTGGCTGGTCGGTGCCGCAATCAATCTCTGTGCACCTGGCATCATTCTAGCGCCGCTTATCTCGCAGTTGCCGCGGACCGGATTTTACGCGACGCCGGGGCGCTCACACCTCGAAAAAATCGGCAATTTTTTGTTCCGATCGGACAATGCCGTCTATACGTGGGTGCTTCTGGTTGGAACGGCCGGCGTTCTCCTTATCCGGCTAATTCAACTTGTCGGGCTGGCGGCCGTGGCTGGACAGAGCAGCAATCTACCGGCACTTCTGTTACTCGCCGGCTGGATACTCTACGTGCTGGGGATCAGCGGCCCGGTCGCTTCGCCTAAATACCGCCTCCCGATTGAACCGCCCCTCACCGTTCTCACGGGAGCGGGCATCAGTGGATTACGGAAAAAGCGGCAGCGGAACCGCAACCACCTGCATTAACTTCTGCCATTTCCGCCATATGGCGCTTGTTTTCGGGCGGTTAACCGGCCGCGCGAAACGGTTCTTGAACCCTTGACGTTCATGCCGTGAACGAGCTAAAAGCACAAATAACACGAGGATGATTATGTCCCATACGACGCGCAGCGAGGATGTCGAGAAGGACCGGATTATATTGAGCCTTCTAGAATCCGTGGATAGAGAAGGCGCGCAGACCCAGCGTCGGCTGGCTGCTGAGCTCGGAATCGCTCTCGGACTCGTCAACATCTATCTCAAGCGCTGCGTCAAAAAGGGATTGGTTAAAATCAGAGAGGCACCGGCGCGCCGTTATGCGTATTATTTGACACCACAAGGTCTCGCCGAGAAATCTCGCCTCACTGTCGATTATCTTTCCTATTCGTTCGGCTTCTTCCGACGAGCACGTGCCGACTGCGCTTTGGTGTTCGCCAAGACGCAAATGAGTGGCTGGAAGCGGATTTTAATTGCCGGCGTCTCGGATCTCGCCGAAATCGCCGCCATTTGTGCGCTTGAGCGCGGGCTGGAAATTGTCGCAGTCGTCGATGCCGACGCTGCGGCGGATTTTTTGGTCGGCCGACCTGTTGTCCGTTCATTCAAAGCCTTTGATGGTGATTTCGATTGCATTGTCGTCACTGACATGAAGACGCCCCGCAAGACATTTGATGCCGCTGTTCGCCACGTGGGCCGCGATCGCGTCCTGATACCAGATCTGCTTGGTGTCCGCGACCGCGAGCCCGCGAAGGTGGCATCATGACGGCCCTTATTTCCCATCGCTGGTACGTCGCCCAGACGCACGCCCATGCCGAGACCAAAGCCGCAATGCATCTGCGCCGTCAGGGTTTCGAGACCTACCTGCCGCGCTATCTCAAGCGCCGCCGTCACGCCCGACGTACCGAAACGGTCGCCGCTCCTTTGTTTCCGCGTTATCTATTTGTCGCGTTTGACGCTAGTTGCCAACGCTGGCGGTCGATCCAATCGACCTTCGGTGTCACCCACCTCGTCTGCACGGGCGAGGACCCCGCCACCTTGCCTAACGAGATCATAGAAAAACTCAGGCACCGCGAGGACGAACACGGTTTTATTCGCCTGAACACGGCGGCACAATTTGCCCGGGGAGATAAGATCCAGGTAGTCGATGGCGTATTTTCGCTCTGCTCGGGTTTATTCGAAGGCATAACCGACAGCGAGCGCGTCACCATCCTACTCGAGTTGCTGGGTCGAAAGGTCCGAGTCGTCCTCGATATCGATAGCGTCGCTGCAGCGTGATCGCGATCGGTGGCTGCAGGGCTCTGTGGTTCCCGATATACCTCGACATCGTGATTGGCTGACCCAATGAAGATCGGCTCACGCCAATATAATATCGGCACAATGGAAAAAAGAGGCGTAACGGCAATCGAACCGCAGCGCGATGATCACCGATTCCAATTTGGCAAGAATTGGTCCGCGTTCCTCGATCGTCTTGACGATGCACGCATTGCCGAGGCACAGCAGTCGCTGCAAACTTTGCTTGGACGCGAGCGCCTCGATGGTTTGAGCTTCCTCGACATCGGATCGGGCAGCGGCTTGTTCTCACTCGTCGCGCGACGTCTCGGCGCTCGAGTTCACTCTTTCGATTTTGATGCCGACTCAGTTGCCTGTACAGCAAAGTTGCGCGAACAGCAATTTCCAAATGACGAACATTGGGTCGTGGAGCAAGGCTCAATCCTGAACTCTACCTATGTCGATGCGCTGGACAAATTCGATATCGTTTATTCGTGGGGCGTTTTACATCATACCGGCGCAATGTACGATGCCCTCGAGCGCGCGGCGTCTCGAGTCGCCCGCGGCGGAATTTTTGCCTTTGCGCTCTATCGCAACACTGCGCTTTGCTGGGCGTGGACGCGCGAAAAGCGATGGTATGTCAAAGCCTCGCCGAGAAGCCAAGCCTTCGCACGCTGGATCTATGTGCAACTCATGCGGGTTGCTTTGCTTCTACAAGGCCGCAATTTCAAAAGCTATGTGACCACCCGTCGCGGTCCGCGCGGGATGGATTTTTGGATCGACCTTCACGATTGGATGGGCGGCTATCCATATGAATCGATCCGTCCGACGGAGGTCGCTGCTCTCATGGCCAGGCTCGGCTTTGAGCATGTGCATAGCGTTACGCGCAGGCGGCCTATCGGTCTGTTCGGCTCGGGCTGCGACGAATATGTCTATCGTCGCGCGCCCTGACGCCATGCGCATTCTGCTGCTCATCCGCTCACTTGAGACGGGGGGCACCCAACGACAGGTGATAGCTCTCGCTGACGGCCTTGCCCGTAAAGGCCACCACGTGACCGTCGCCGCATTCTATGCTCGGTCAAATCCTTGGCCGCCTATGGATGGCACCGGGGCGCACTTCGCGGTCTTAAACAAGAAAGGTCGTTGGGACTTCGCGTCGTTCTTCCTCGGACTGATATCGCTGATTCGCCGAATTCGACCAGATGTCATTTATTCATTTCTGCCGGATGCCAATGTGCTGGCGTTGTTGGCGAAGCCCTTCGCTGGCAGGCCGGCTATCGTCTGGAGTATCCGCGCTTCTGCGGTCAATCTTGAACGAACTGATTTTCTCTCGCGACTGTTTTACGCACTCCAGCGTATGCTGGCGCCTTTTGTGGACCATGTCGTTGCGAATTCGGAAGCGGGGCTCGCGCGCCACTTGCCGGCTTCGTTTCCAACCGAGCACCGATCGCTCATCTACAACGGAATCGACTGCGATACTCTGCATGTCGAGCGCCAAGTTGGGCTCACACTGCGTCATGCCTGGGGTATAAAATTAGGCCAAAAACTCGTCGGAATTGTCGGCCGACTGGATCCGATCAAGGATCATATGACCTTTCTGGAAGCGGCGGCGCGAATAGCGGCGCACCGTGCTGACGTCCGATTCGTCTGCGTCGGCGGCGGCGATGCCTTGCTCAAGCGTCGGCTATTGGCCAATCAAATGCGACTTGGTCTCGGGGACCGCGTTATCTGGGCGGGCGAACAACCCGACATGATGGCAGTCTATAACGCGCTTGATCTCCTCGTATTGACGTCCATCGGTGAAGGTTTTCCCAATGTCCTCGCCGAGGCTCTGGCTTGCGGGATTGCTTGCGTCTCCACTGACGCCGGGGAAGCGCGCACAATCCTGCAGGGTGAAGGCGAAGTGGTGCCAGTCGGCGATTCAGAAGCGATTGCCGAGGCTTGTTTGCGTCGCCTCGACGCCGAGGCAGATGCCGGGGAGCAAGTTCGCAGCCATCGGCATTCCACAATTGCCCGACGGTTTGGCCTTGAAGCGCTTTACGACCTTACCGAGGCCACGTTGCGGCAGGCCATCAGCAGCCGGGGGAGCTGAAGATGTGCGGCCTTGCAGGCATCATTGATGCACGGCGTCGCGGCGATGAAGGGGCGCTCACCTTGATCGCTACCGCCATGGCAGATTCCCTTCGCCATCGCGGCCCAGATGACGGAGGGACTTGGAATGATCCGAAGAGCGGGTTCGCGCTCGGCTTTCGCCGTCTGTCCATCATCGATCTTTCGCCCCTCGGCCACCAACCGATGATCTCGGCCAGCGGGCGCTGGGTCATCGCCTATAATGGCGAAATCTACAATTACCGCGAACTGCGCCGCGAGCTGGAGGCGAAGGGACACGTCTTTTGCGGCCATTCCGACACCGAAGTTATCCTAGAATGCTGCGCGCGCTGGGGCGTCGATGCGACTGTTCGCCGGCTCATTGGTATGTTTGCGATCGCACTTTGGGATCGATCGAACTGCACTTTATTCCTCGTGCGCGACCGCCTGGGGATTAAGCCGCTGTATTGGGCTCAATTCGGACAATTGTTTCTCTTCGGTTCCGAGATCAAGGCCTTTAAGCATCATCCGGACTGGCGGCCGGAGATCGATCGCGCTGCGCTCTCCGCCTTCCTGCGCTACAGCTACGTGCCGGCGCCTTACAGTATTTATCGCGGCGTACACAAGCTCGAGCCCGGCCATATCCTAACCGTCGCACCAGACAAGGAACCTGTGGTCAGCACCTATTGGAGTATGGCCGAGGTCGTCGAGAACGGGATTAAAAAACGTCTGGATCTCACGGATGCGGAAGCCATCAGCCGACTCGACGCACTGCTTCGCGATGCTGTCGGCCGTCGCATGGTTGCCGATGTGCCACTGGGCGCGTTCCTCTCCGGGGGAATCGATTCCTCAACTGTCGTTGCGCTCATGCAGGTGCAAAGTGCGCGGCCGGTTAGGACTTTTTCGATCGGCTTCCACGAGATGGGGTATGACGAAGCCGGTCACGCCAAGATGGTCGCTCGTCACTTGGGAACTGACCACACCGAATTGTATGTGCAGCCGGGCCAGGCACTGGCAGTAATTGAGCGCCTGCCAATGATATTCGACGAGCCGTTCGCAGACCCGTCACAGATTCCGACCTATCTCATTTCCCAACTCACCCGCGGCCACGTTACTGTTTCACTCTCTGGTGATGGCGGCGATGAACTTTTCGCAGGCTATAATCGTTATCGGGTTGCCCGATCGTTGGGTGTTCTCGCCGAAAAAAACCCTGTGTTGCGCCGGGCCCTCTCCTCCGCCATCGGCGTCCTATCGCCGGCAGCATGGGACCGACTATTCAGCGTGGTGCCCAATCGTTTTCGGCCGGCGCAACCCGGTGACAAACTGCATAAGCTTGCCGCCATTCTCACGGTCGAGCCAGACGAGATTTATCACCGACTCGTGAGCCATTGGGATGATAACCCGGTCTTGCTGCCCTCAGGGGTGGCGCCGCTCGCACCGGTTCGACAGGCGAAGGCAAACAAAAAATGCGATAAGATCGAGGCTATGCAGTACTTGGACACGATCAGTTATCTTCCTGACGATATTCTGACCAAGGTCGATCGGGCGAGCATGGCGGTGGCGCTGGAGGCTCGCGTTCCGCTCTTGGACCATCGGGTCGTCGAGTTTGCGTGGCGCCTTCCTATGAAATTCAAGATTAGAGGCGGCGAGACCAAATGGCTTCTTCGCCAAGTACTCGAAAAGTACGTTCCGCGCCGTCTGACTGCGCGGCCAAAAATGGGATTCGGAGTACCCATCGATTCATGGCTCCGAGGGCCCCTGCGTGATTGGGCTGAACCCCTACTGGCACAGGATCGACTCGATGCCGAGGGATACCTGGACTCGGCTCCCGTGCGTCAAAAGTGGCGTGAACATTTGTCCGGGCACAGGAATTGGCAATATTCGCTTTGGGGTGTTCTGATGTTTCAGGCATGGCTGCAGGCCGAACAGTGCCAGCCGCGGATCGAGCCGAGCGCCCCGATCAGGGCCGTTATCTGACCCCATGTCCCAGCTCCGCTTTCTTTCGTATCTAAGCTTGCCGGAAATTCAACGGATTGTTCGCCGTCGACTACCGGTCCTGAGAAACGGGCCAGCCTGGACGACGGGAGAACTCGCTGCATTCGCGCGGCAGATTCCTGGTATCCATTTTGCGGAACTGTTGTTGCGCCAAGAGGCAATTCTCCACCGCACCGTGAATTGGGAAGCCCTCAATTTCGAGGATAAGCGCGTGGTTGAGATCGGTTGTGGCCCTTTGGCCGGCTACGGCCCGCTTGTCATATTTTGTGGCGCCGCATCATTTGAAAGCGCCGAACCGGAATGGAGTTGGGACTTATTCGACCGTGAAGTGATTTCCGCGCAATATCTGCGAGTCATGCACGCGGATCTCGTTGCGCTTTATGGCGATCGGATGAGTTTTTCGGAGTTCACGCGCGCCCTGAAGGAGCGCATGACGATTCATGAAACGAGCTTCGAATCCGCGCCAATTAAGAACCCCGTCGACGTGGTGCTATCGCAATCTTGTCTTGAGCACGTTTTCCCGATCGAGAATATCATTGCCCGTCTCGCAAAAATCCAGAATGCGGCAACGCGATTTGTTCACCTAGTTGACTTCGGAAATCACTATCCTACCGTCAGTCCATTTGAGGGACTCTACGACGGCCCGCCGGAGCATTATCTCGCCCGCCGTGGCCAGGCGATCAACCTCAACCGCGCTCCCGATTTGATCAAGCTGTTCCACGCGCACGGAATTTCAGCCATTTACGTGCCTACGCGCGTCAATGACGCTTATTCCGGGCTAATTCATCCTTGGTGGCGTGAGCGTTACGATAACGGGGGATTATTTACTCACCTCGCCCTGTTCGCTGGCCCGACAACACCATAAGGGTATGTGAATGGGAGGGGTCCTTCATGTCATTACGGGTCTGCGTGTTGGCGGTGCGGAGACCATGCTTTCCCAGATCGCGCCAGCACTTTCCGCCCGAGGGCTTCCACAACATGTCGTCAGTCTCATCGGCGATGGACCGATTGGCGCCCGGTTGCGTTCGCACGGCGTAGAGGTCACATGTTTGGACCTCAAGTCCTGGCCACGATGGCTATGGGAGATCGGTCGCCTTACACGTCTGATCAGGCGACTTGATCCGGACGCCATCCAGGGCTGGATGTACCATGGTGACCTCATCGCGGCGATTGCCCATCGTCGTGATATGCGCCCCGGAAGGCGCCTCTACTGGGGCGTTCGCTGTTCCAACATGAACCTTGCGGATTACAGCCGGGGCCTTCGTTGGACCATACGCGCTTGCGCAAGATTTTCATCGTTCCCGGATGCCATCATCGCCAACTCCAAGGCTGGCGTTCGAGCGCACCTCGATGCCGGTTATCGGCCGAAACGATTTCTCGTCATTCCTAATGGGATCGATACGCGTCGATTTCGGCCCGATCCCATCGCGCGGGCCGAGGTCCGTAACAACCTCAAGATTACAGCCGATACTCCGGTCGTCATCCATGTCGCTCGGGTCGATCCGATGAAGGATCATCTGACTTTCCTGCTGGCCATGGAACGAATCCCAAACGTCGTGGGGCTTCTGGTTGGAGGGGACACAGAACGTCTCACTTTGCCTTTGAATGTTCGCGCACTAGGAATCCGCGATGACATCCCGCGCCTGCTGGCGGCCGCCGACCTGGTGGTCTCGAGTTCAGCTTATGGGGAGGGCTTTTCGAATGCCATCGCTGAAGGGATGGCCACCGGCCTACCGGCGGTCGCGACCGACGTCGGCGACGCTCGCATGATCGTGGGGGATACCGGCGAAGTTGTCGATCCAAAGAATCCTGAAGCCTTGGCCACTGCCATCACCCGTCTGCTCAATGAAGAGTCCGGGGCACGGACCCGTCGCGCGGATGCCGCACGCCTGCGGATCGCCACGGAGTTTTCCCTGGCCCGCGTCGTCGAGCGGTTTGAGAATTTGTATCGGGAGGGGTAAGGCGGGTCGCATTCCCGCCGAAGAGGTGGGGCTGTCGCAAGAGCGCGGGCCAACAATCAGTTAAGGTATGAGATGGGCTTAATTCGACTGTTCTTGGCGATGTCTGTCGTCATCTGGCACTCCGGGGGTGTCGCGGGCTGGTTTCCCTACAACGGGACCGCCTGCGTCATTCTGTTTTTTATTATCTCCGGATTTTATATGACGCTTATTTTGAATAAAAAATATCTCGGTCCGGGAAGCCGTATGCTATTTTGGAAAAACAGGTTTTACCGACTATGGCCTTCATTCATCATCGCGACCGCCGTGACGTTTCCCTTGATGCCGCATATATTCGTCGACCTCTACGGCGCGAGCGCCGGGTTTGCCTTTCTTGCCATCGTCCTGTCAAACTTTGTGCCTGGGAATAGAAGGACATCTGCATCTTTGTGGGCCCGGGCAGCACGAAGCGCTAAAACCATTTTTTTTGATACAGCAGGGGTGGTCGATCGGACTTGAGATTTGGTTTTATCTCGCTGCGCCTTTCGTCGTTATCGGCCAATGGAGAACAACACTCTTTCTCGTGGTAGGCGCCATCGTGTTTGTCGTTGCCCGCGCCGTTCACCTGGATGAACTCTGGATCTATCGTTCCTTTCCTCCGGTGTTTTTGTTCTTCATGCTCGGCGCGCTCTCATACTATCTCGGCAAGCGGCTTGAGGGACAAAGCTATTGGAGTGCGTATCAACGCACCGGCTGTCATTTCATTTTGCCGCTTGCTCTCCTCGCCATTGCATTTCCGGATGTCATGTTGGGTTGGCTGCCAGCGCACCACCACAACAAGATTCTCATCGCGGTATTTGTGTTGTTCATCCCGGCTTGGTTTTCCTGGTCGCAACGCCACAGGTGGGACACCACGGTCGGTGACCTTAGCTACCCGATCTACGTGATTCATCTCGCGGTGATCTCGTGGATCACACATTTTTGGAGTTCGACGGACTGGTTATCTTACGCCGCAATAACTGGGTCGGTTCTGGCTGCGACCGCCCTGCTCTATTGCGTTGAATGGCCTATCGACCGGTGGCGCCAACAAAACGTTCGCTTATTGCAATCGCGACAGCGTCGTTCGATTCTCCAGGCTCCGCAGCCATAGTTCCATGCCGACGAGATGGTCAAGCGGCGGCAATCGCTGACGCCGCCCGCGACGAAATTCATCAACGGCGTTGCGAAGAAGCTTTCTCTCACCCATTCCGCCAAGCCTGCTTTCCGGGTCGGTCAGCAGCGGCAGATAACGGCCAAGCCCCCGGTCGTCGGCGAGCCATTCAAGGGTTGGCGTTCTTAAACCGATCTTTCGGCGATGAATGAGATCGTAAGGCAGCTTCGGTTCAGCGACACGTTTCAAAATCGGCTTCGTCGTGCCGCCCGGAGCGCGCAAGCGATGCGGAAACCGGTTAACGACACGCGCCAACGGCAGATGGGCGAAAGGCACGCGCGCCTCGAGGGAGCTAGCCATGGACAGCTTGTCCTGGCGTAAAAGCACGGATTCGAGATAAGCGCTCTGGTCTACGGCAAACAACCTGCTGCGGAAGTTATCGAATTGGGCCGAGACGCGCTCGCGCGCCCCTGCTCCGGGAATCAGCAGGGGGAAAATCTCTTCCGTTGCGAGGTAATCGCCTTGAACCGTCGCATAGACGGCGGCGTCGCGACCAGCAAAACGACGGTAATCACGCCAGCGGTCCAGGAATGGCCACAGCCTCGTTGGAACGAACGAGGCCAAAAGTTTTCGGCTGCGCAATTGCCGCCACGAACCGTACCGATCGTAACCGCCGAAATATTCATCCGCCCCTTCGCCAGTCAGGACGACCTTTCGGTGCTTAGCAATTTCGCGGCATAACAGCATGAGGAGCACGCAGCCGGAATGAGCAGTTGGACCCTCCATGCTGGCTACCGCGTCGGGTAGTGCGTCGGCATAGTCGTGGCCCGAAAGCGGGACCTCCATGTGGTCGAGTCCATAGCGCTCGACAACCATGCGTCGCCAGGGCCCTTCGTCATCCGGTGCCGGCGACAAATCGATCCCGAAGCTTTGGATCGGCTTGCCCAGGTGCTCACTGCTCAGCGCCGACACCAAGCTCGAATCGACGCCGCCGGAAAGCTGCAGGCAAAAGCCCACGTCGCTCTGGAGGTGAGCGGCTACCGAGGCATCGATCGCCGCAGCAGCACGGGCGTCGGCCTCCCGGTTGTCGAGCCCGCGCTCGGGATGATGCAGCTCCGCGCGTGCATTGCAAAACTGGCGCTCCGACATCGTCCCGTCGGCGAGCGAGAGCTTGATCAGATGGCCGCCCGGGAGCCGCTCAATTCGCCGCAGGTTCGACAGTCGCCCGGCCGCAAAACGAAAGACCAAGAGCTCGGCAATGGCCTCCGCATCGGGTTCCGCGCCGACGAGACGCGTCAGCGGGCGCATTTCGCTCGCAAAGCCGACCAGGCCGCCCTGCCGCGCTATGTACAGCGGTTTGATGCCGAGAGGATCGCGCGCAGCCAAAGCTGTGGCATTGGTCCTATCGATGAACACGAACGCATACATGCCTTCGAGGCGATCGAGCGCAGCCTCGCCCCACATGACCAGCGCCATTAAGAGAACTTCTGTATCGCCGTCAGTTCGAAAAACGACGCCCCTGGACTCAAGGTCTCGACGCAACTGGCGGTAGTTATAGATCTCTCCGTTGAATACAAGCGTAAATCGGCCGTTCGCGTCATGCATTGGCTGATCGGATGCGGCGCGCGGATCTTGAATCGCCAGACGGCGAAATACGAGAGCCACGCCAGGTTCGACCGTGCGCCCAGCCGAGTCCGGACCGCGATGGCGCAGATCGCGGTCGATATCATCGAGCAACGAGTCCGGAAATATTCGTCCCGGCTGGAATAGAGCTGCAATACCACACATGATGTTGTCAGATCCGTCTAAAAGATTGGTGCGAATTAACGAGCAAAACTAGTGCGCGTATTCATAAATCGAGACTGGTCTGCAACCACCGGCTGATCTCTGCTTTGCCGCGCATCTTAGAAAAACGGGTACTGGCCTGTTTCAACCTTTAGTGGCCGGCTTTGGAATTGGCAGCGACCTAATTTGATTCTGTGCCTCGGCGTGTCCTAAAACACGCCCCTCAATCAAAGGGGGCGAGGCATGCCTATTTTTAAAGGACGAGAGGCTCACGGTCGGTCTTTTGCTAAGGCCGTCAGTTGGCGCATTACTGGCACAATAGACACGTTTGTGATCAGCGCCATCGTAACCGGCAAACTTGCATTGGCCGGGTCAATTGCTGTCACCGAACTGCTCACCAAGATTTTGCTGTACTATTTCCACGAACGAATTTGGGCCGTAATCCCGTGGGGACACCATAAATGAAGCCGTCTAAGTTGGCGGCCTCTTCTAATTTAGCCTGACCCTTCCCTGCGCGGCCATAATAGATACGCTCGAAAGTTCCAATGACACGTCTATCCCGGCGTAATGTTCCATGGCCGTCCTCCGTCTCCAGATGCTTGGGGCCGGCCTCTAAGAGGCAGCCATGACTTGGGGGCCGCGTTAATCAAACTTCGACCGCTCCGCGGTTGGATGGATGCATCCATTGGAATGCAAAGGTCATGCTTTTAAAACTGAATGCCTACCACCGTCTGCCGCTGATTAGGCGATAACTGACTGAAATTGCTGAACAAACTCTTCAGTTGCCCGGGGACCTGTCGTGTAGGACATGAACCGGTCCTGGCCACGCTCGGCTTCCTGGAAACCGCGCCGGATAATTTCACGCCGGAACCGGGTTTCGACTGTCTTTTCAACGGCCACGATTTGACCGGCTGGGGCTACCGGCCGACGTCCGCGGCGGACATTCAGTCAGCCAAACAATGGCAGACCAGCGAC
>Ga0209048_10001309_pt1 | contig 25738 bp, 25 predicted proteins | sample FrelakmetCRP12CR_FD_187146 | JGI IMG/M metagenome (GOLD analysis project Ga0209048, IMG submission 187146) | Freshwater lake sediment microbial communities from the University of Notre Dame, USA, for methane emissions studies - CRP12 CR (SPAdes)... | ecosystem: Environmental > Aquatic >... | reverse complement strand
ATCGTCACTGAACGGTGCGGGAGCAGTAGCGGCCAGCATCGGCTGGTAACGGGAACTGGCAGTCATTTCCGGGCGAGCGTTGCTATGGTTTCCTGCAGGGCCTGCATCAGCTCTTTTGCTTCCTCGGAATGCGGCTCCTGATACACGATCTTCTCTCCCGCCAGCTTCTTGTTGATAAGATCGAGTATTGCCTCATGGTAGCGGTCAGGATAATCATTGATGGAGAAGTCACCCGTCAGGTCCGTGATGATCCGTTTGGCAAGGAGCAGCTCTTTTTCTTTCGGAACAGGAATCGGGGGCATCAGGGTGGTAGCGTGAGGTTTTGTGACCTCGTCAGCATGATGGAGTGTCGTCAGGATCAGAGCTCCATCGTATACGTGCACAACAACCGGGTACTCCTTGGTCCGGAGTGTGATAGTACCCGCCGCAGCTCTCCCGAGGTCCTGCATTGCAGCGACGAGCAACCCGTACGCCTCCTCGCTCCGGTCCGGGACAAGGATGTAGGAAGACTCAAAATACACCGGGTCCAGGGAAAGGTAATATACAAAACGGTCAATCCGGATCTTCCGGTCGGACTCCGGCATTACCGCCTTCAATTCGTCCGGTTCAAAAACCAGAAATTCCCCTTTTCGTATCTCGTACCCCTTCACGGTTTCTTTCCAAGGGACAACGCGGCCGTCATGGGTGCAGACGCGGTCGTATTTTAAGGGCTGTCCATCCTCACGGTGGAGAAGGCGGAAGGAAAACGAACGGTCCCGCACCATGGTATGGAGTCGGACCGGCACATTCACGAGACCAATCGTGATACTCCCGTTCCAGAATGGCCGTCCGGATGTTCCCTGATTTTCTTCTTTTTCAGGAAGTAGGTGTACTTCGTTTATTTCTGTTGTACCGGCCTTTTTCAGTGGGACTGGTTTTTTACCTGATCCCGCTGTGGTCGTTTTTTTGTTTTCAGGAAGCGTATCAGCGGATTTTCTGCCGGTTGTCAAAAATTTCCCTCCATGGTTCCCCATCTCTTGAAAGCACGGTTTTTATATTAAAATCTTCGGGATGTATCCCCGGGCTTAGGTCTTCCCACTGTAATGGGGTTGAAACCGTTGCACCTGGCGTTGCCCGGAGGCTGTAGGGAGCTATCATGGTCTTGCCATGAGCGTTCTGCAGGTAGTCAATAAAGACCGTACCTGCGTCACGTGAGCGGGGGAACTCTGACACTACTTTCGGGGTATCCCGTGCAATGTCTTTCCCAATACCATGCGCAAAATCCCTGACTTCAGAAAAGGTGTAGCCAGATACCAGCGGGACAACAATATGAACTCCTTTTTTACCGGATGTCTTGACAAACGGGCGGATGCCACGGGCTTCCAGGTGATCTTTAACAACACGGGCTACATCAATCACGTCATCAAAGGTGAGCGGCGGCTCCGGGTCAATATCAAAGAGCAGGAGATCGGGGGAATTATAGGAAGTAGTTGTCGACAGTGTAGTGTGTATTTCGAGAGATGCTAGGTTTGCGATCCAAATCAGGGTATCAAGATTGTTGCACAGGACGAAAGGCACATCCCGTTCTGCCGTTTCTGACCAGTGATTAAAAATTTCAACATACTCCGGCGTATCTGCCGGTGCATCCTTCTCAAAGAACCCTTCTCCCCCAATCCCGTCCGGGAAACGGTGCATAGTGACCGGACGGTTATACAGGAATGGGAGGAAGAACGGGGCTGCCCGGATATAGTACATGAGCACGTCCTGCTTGGTGATACCTGCTGCAGGGTACAGCACTTTATCCAGCCGGGTCAGGGTGACTCGCGTGAGATTACGAAGAGCCCCGCCCCGGGGTTCCGGGTTGCCTGCCATCACGGGTAGTTGCCGGTGCGGGTCAAAAAGGATTTCGCTTTGGCTGGTTCACCTCGGGGAAATATAACGGTCCGGATTCCCATGAAAAATAGTTTGTAATGCGATATCCAGTCACTGGCCGACCTGGTCCCAGAACACCGTCAGCACCTTCCAGATCTTTTCCCGTAACTCGATCGCCCGCTGATCCGTCTCCTCTACTTTACCGGAAAAAGAGGTAGCAGGTTCATACAATGCCCGGTTTATCTCGACCTGGATCCAGGGAACACCCTTATGCCAGAAGTGGGCGTTTGAAATAAAACCGCCGGAGAACGGATTATTGATGGCAACTTCTTTTTCCAGCGAGAACTCTTCTTTAAAAACACCGGCAAGCGTGATAATCCACTCCTCGCTGCACGTTGCAATGCTCCCTTTTCTTGCCCTGCCCCGTCGGTCACCATTATTCCCAAGACAGATAAGAGGGCGGTCCTTTCCGGCATCCTTCTGGTTTTCTGATCCCTGCGGGAGCATGGAATGGCAGTCGAATGCAATCCTGACCGGATGCCGGTCGATAAGATCATCAATCTGCTGGTGAAACGGGAAATAATGCGCCATGAGCAGGGTATGAATGATGTGCATATCCGGGATATGTCCGTGACGGTAAACATCCCTGCCATCGATCGTCCTGAGCTTAATAATGCCATCAGGATCACGCAGGGGAAGCGGCAATGGCGGACGGTTGAGGTCGACAACCATACGTGATACAGGAGTATCGATATATACCTCGACCCGGTCCTGGAATCCAAATATGACCCGGGTCTGGGGATCGCAATAGTACAGGAGTTCTTCGTCGGTAAGAAGAAGTCTTGGGTGAACACTATCAGGGACGGTTGTACCACCGTGAGGGACCGATATCAGGAACGGGTAGCGATTTTTCACCATTGTCTGCAGATGGACATATGCCGGGTGATTTTGTTAATATTTGGGTAGCAACAAAGTCGTGTGGAGTGCTTACTATGCAGAAATAAAATCCAACAGGCTGATGAAGCATCAGGAAGAGCATAGATCATACACGCAGTTAAAAAAAGTGTCATGTTCCTGATGATGAGGGATTTTGAACATAGCAATAGCAGGTGCCGGGATCGCCAGTGGATACCTGGCGAAGGTTCTTGAACAGAGGGGGATCTTTCCCGATATCTATGATGGCATGAACCATGAGACCCGCTGCGGAAGTCGTTCATGCGGGTGGGGTGTACCACGGGACATCGAAAGATACCTTTCAGATGTTGGCCTCGATTTTGATTGTTACCTCCTAGAACCAATGTCATCAATGAATTTTAACGGCCTCGCGGCAAAGCCTCCTCTCTGTACCGTCAATAAACTCCGCCTTATAAAAGATTTAACCAGTGGTGTCCGGTTGAAACGGAAGAATCTCGGAGTTGAAGAGGCAGACGATTATGATCTCGTTGTGGATGCAACAGGAATCGCAAGGACCTTCCTGCCACCCTGCAAGTCCGATCTGGTGATGCCGACCCTGCAGCAGAGGGTGATGGTCAAATCCCATGGCAGCGAAAACCTTAAAGCCGGTATTTACGGTAATAAAATACCGGGGCTCGGTTACCTGTGGATATTTCCCCTCGGCAACAATCAATATCATATCGGTCTCGGTGGGGTCGGCCAGGTCATGCTTGACAGCCTCCTCGATCGCTTTTTCAAAAATTCATCAGAGCGTTTTTCTTTCACTACACTCTGCAGTTGTTCAGGTGCTGTACGGGTTGCCTCACCTCACTATTCGACACCATTTTATGTGACAAAAACCCGGAAAGACGAAAAGCCCCAGGTTATTGTGGGTATTGGTGAATCAATAGGCACCGTAGCACCATGTACCGGAGAAGGAATAGTCCATTCGCTGGAATGCGTACGGATATTTGCAGATACATTTCCCGATTATAAGCGGTATACAAAATCCGTCTTAGCGAAGTTCGGATGGATGCTAAAAGAGCGGGAAACGCTCAATTATTTCCTCTCGCGGGAAGGAAAAAACGAGCCAAGGATACAGGACCGGTGGAGACTGTTTCGCAATGCCCGACGTTCGGGTATCGGGCTCCCAATGCATGAAGCCTTTAAACACCTCGGCGATCTTTTCCAATGGGTTGATACTCCGGATCAAGGCGAGCTATAATCCACCAGGTGGACCATCTTCACAAATGATGGAAAGGATTTAATGTATTTGAAAAATAGTTAAAAGCAAATGAGGTGATAGTGAATGTGTTATATTTGCGGGTGCTCGAACTTCACAGTCGATGAACTTGTATGGTACAAGTACCATTGCAACCAGTGTGGTCATGTCTATGAGAGTACGGGCAAGGTATCTATCTGTCCGACATGCAGATCCCGGGATGTAAAAGAAATATCTGGTGAATCGGAAAAAAAGAAGAAAAAAGGAACACCAACAAAAGTAGCAAAAAAACGGTGATGAGTACCCTGCTCCGGAAGCTGAAGAGTTGAGGGAGTGTTTGTCGGTGACAAACCTCATACAGAAAGTCTACCAGATCCCTTCTTATCCCTTTCTTAATCAAAATTATCCTTTTCCGTATAGTGATCAAAAACCAATCCATTCAAATTAATATACCGGGACATCACCACATTTTTCAGGAGATAACGATACCATTCTCAGACTGCTGAATACTAATGGAGTTTTCCAAACGACTGCATGCAGATCGTTAGCTGTACCAAACTCCTGTAATATCACCCGCATCCTGCTGCTCCTGGCTCTTCTTGTCACGCTTGGGGTGTCATCTGCCACTGCTGCGGATATCACACCAGCATCTGATGTACCGCTCATAACACCTCCTGCCGTTGCGCATGTCGGGGTGTATGTTGTCGATTTCAAACGGTTCAACGTTGAGGAAGGTACCGTCGAGGCAATGTTCTATCTCAATATCAGGTCAGATACCAATGTCTCGATAAACGACCTCGAATTCATGAACGGGCGTGTGAGCTCGGTTGATGTTATCCGAAATACACCCGTTGAAAAAAATTACCGGATCTATGCGATTATGGCAGTCGATCCGAATCTCCGGTATTTCCCCTTCGATAGTCACAGTCTTCCCATCATCATCGAACCAAAGATCTTGAATGAAGACCAGCTACGGCTCATGATCGACCAGAACGAGAGCGGTCTTGATGAAGAGGCTGATATTCCGGGCTGGACGTTCATCAGCTCAAACTCTACGATCACAAACCGGTCCTACACAGCGGGGGAAGTCCCGTACTCCCGGGCAGTCTTTAGCAATGGAATCCGCCGTGACAGCACATCAACTATCCTGAAATTCTTTCTTCCGATTTGTCTGATCATCATTGTCTCTCTTGCATCTCTCCTGATGAAAGTCTCCTCCAGGCTCGGGCTGAACGCATCGATGTTCCTTGCTGCGGTGCTTATCCACTGGCGGGTTGCCAGCGCAATCCCTCTCGTTGCCTATGCGACATTTCTGGATATTTTTATGATTATTACCTATGCGACGCTCGTCATGGTCCTGTTATCGGGGATCCTTATCCTGAAATACAATGAGGCTCAGGATATGGCAAAGGTTGAACAGATCAGCTGGTGGTCTCTCCGGATCATTCCGGTAGTCTCACTTACCATGTATTTACTCCTCTTTCTCTGGATCTTAGTGTGAAAAGAGCCCCCTTTTTTAAAAAACCCGGGAAACCTGCGGCGCTCCCGGCAAAAAAAAAACGACAATGTGTTTGTATGATTATTTCCGCAACCGCACCAAATTTTTTTTGAAATTCCCCGATACTTCTAGTATTTTGCGCAGAAGTAACCGATGGTGAGCCCACATTTTGTGAATATCTCGCACGCCGGGCAATAGCAATTGATCTTTTTTATCTCCTGTTTTACCTGCGATGGAAACGTTGATTTACCTCGTGCACAGAAGAGAGCATTGGGTGGATATGATGAAAGTTTGTTACTCTTATACGTCGGGCAAGATCCACAATACTTTTTACAAATCTCAAAGTTCTCCGGAGTATCTTCTATGTTTTTTGTAGTATCCAGTGTCTTCATCTGATGTTCACCACGAAGTATTCTACCGGGTATATAATAATTGTTTTTCGATCAATCATGACTCGCTTTACGTTTTTTTGGATTCACACCCGGGAACAAAGTATTTCTCGGACAGGGAAAAATAATACAAAACCACACATAAACAAGAGGTATTGGTCGATATGGCAGATGCAGTCATTACTGAATTTGCAGGAACACGAAAAGGACCGATCACCAGGTTCTACCAGTATGGACGGGAGGGTATCCGGGTTCTGGATGCCGGAAAAAACCTGAAACGTCTCTATCTTTTCGGTCCTTCCGGCATGATGACAGAACATGATCTCAAAAATAAAGAAAAGATTCTCCGCCGCTTTATTTTCGATCCGAACGGGATGCTTGAAGAGACCTTCTCGTTCGGGCAAAGTCCCCGGACATTCCGGTACGAAAATGGCGGTCTCCGGATTGTAGTGCGGGAAGGTGGACAGTATGGGGCTGTTGGTAAAACCTTCTCGTTTGATCATAATGGCATCCTTGAGACTGCATGGGGGCGGGAAGGCGAGATTGAACTCGTCTATATCTTTGAGTCGGGGAATGATGCGATAACGGAACGGACAGGAGGGTGGTATGGCCCGGTGAGCAGGACAATTGTATTTGAGGGCATTGAAGCGTCCGTATTCCGGGAGCCGGAAGCATTTCTACAGTTTGTCGTATTTTCAGAGCGGGGCGAAGAAGAGGAATATGCCATACGTCCGGATGTCGCGTCAGCAGGCGCTCATGGAGCCGGGGCATCTCCCGCCGGGAGCAGGTTCGCATTCACCGGCAAGAGAAGTGCGCCATCTGATTCGATCCAGGAAACAGGGGGAAAAGGGGAAGATATCCAGATAGATTTCATTCCGGATGGGGACGCCCCAAAGGATGAATCACGGCCAGAAAAACCACGCCAGAAAAAAAGCAGTGAAATTTCCTATGACGAACGTCGTTCGGGTCGATAATCCTGGATTGCTTATCCGGCGGTCGTTTGTGGACACGAGGTATTGATACCCTGGTATGACTCACCCTTTTTTCTGCTCAAGCACTGTCATGCGGGGATAAAACTTAAATTTTTTATAAAAATTCCATACCGATTCGTTTCCTTCACTAACCGAAACCCGGTTCCTGGTTGAGCCGTTTTCATCAAGCCACCCGAGGGCCCTTGTTGCAAGAGCCGAACCGATTCCCTGCGAACGGTATGAATCATCGACAAAGATTGACTCAATCTCACCAGTAATCTCGCCCGTTTTTTCCATCAACAGTGAACTTACACAATATCCAACGTACCGATCTTTATCCCTTACATCAAATGCAAGGTCAATGAACAGGCTGCCTGCCGACGCTACCTGTTCGAAGTATGCCTTACGTTTTTCAAAGGTCATCTGCTCGAAATGGCTCCGGAAGTACGTCGTCCGGGTTGACATATACTCGTTGAGCAAAAACCATAAATGACGGATACAGTCAATTTCCCTGATATCTGTTCTACGATATTCGATAGTGGGCATATACAGATTTGTTGTAGGATATCGTAAAAGAAAAAGACGAGGGTTATTTTACTCCACCAGCGGTACCTTATCCGTAACGTCGATCCAGGATCTTTTTGATTTTTCAGGGTATTGATCTCGGGCGTTACTATTTGAGGAACCGGAGAAATACACTATCTGTTGCAGACTCTAAATTAAACACATCTGCCGGGTTTTACCTATGAGCCGCCTCCGCACCCTGCTGGAATGGACTGTAATTGTCGTAACGTTCATTATTATCGGGTTTCTGGCGTTCAGTTTTTTCCAGGGAGCAGGTTCGCATGCTGCCCAGCCATCGGGACTGCCGGACGGTTATGGCGGCTTTTTTCAAAACCCGCTCTCCCCTCCACAGGAGTTTACAAAAAACGCGGGTGACTGGCATTTCACCTTCCTCTCATCCTACCGTTATACCCTCGCAGGCAAAGTAGTCGGGAAGCACGATTACCCTGCGACAATGCCGGATGGGATTATTCCTCTCGATCTCGCGGTGGTGAACGGCGACCTGCTCAAGCCAGGCATTCTCTCGTTTTTCAAAATTTCAATGGGGGCCCATACGCTTGAATACAGTTATGATATCCCGACCGTCATTGGCCTGACCGAGGAATACATAGATGAACACATCAGTAACAACCACCTTGTCTTTCTGGATCCTGTGCTCGAGAGCAACGTGAAGAATATACAGATCGGGGACTGTATAGTGATAAAGGGAAAACTCGTCGATATCCGCGGTACGGGTCCGACCAGGCTCTACCTTGCCAACACCAGCACGGTGAGAAACGATGCATATCCTGCTGGCTGCGAGGTCATCCTTGTAGAATCATATGAAACCGTGAATTGCTAACAAAAAACTACGGGAGGAACAACCGGGAGGATATCTCCCGGTAATTCCTTTCCGAATACGTACTTTTCTGATTTTTTTGCTGCTTATCCCAGTGGTGCGATGGGCCTGCCATAAATATCGTTCAGGACCGGGGCGAGTGCGGTGTATATTGCAGCAAGACCACTGATGATACCGATATACCCTGCAAGTACCGTAAACATCCCTGAACCCATGGCTGCCCCAATGGCTTCCAGGAAAAACACGAGAGCAAGTGTCCCCAGCACAAACTGGAGCGCCCGGGACATTTTCAACGATCCGATGAAGAGAATTAGCGTGAAGAGTCCCCAGAGCGCGAGATAGGCAGCCATTGCGCCCTGACCCCCGGTATCTTTGGCAAACCCAAGTACCGGAAGGATAAACAGTGCGGCAAACGAGAACCAGAACAGGCCATAGGAGCCATAGGCTGCCATCCCGTAGGTATTGCCCTTCTTCCATTCCATCAGGCCGGCAGTGAACATGGCAACTCCTCCCATGAAGATCGCCATGCCAAGGATCACAGATCCGGCCTGGATTATCCCGGCGTTGGCAAGCCCCAAAAGGACGCCCGGCATTCCGTATCCCAGGAGGCCGAGTGCTCCCGCTCCTGCAGTGATATCCTTGATCTCAACAATTGATTTCGTGATTGTGGTTGTTTCCGTCATCTGTAATCAAACCCGGATGAATACCACTCATTTTTTATCCGATCCTATATATGGAAGATCATTTCCATCTACCATCGCTTTATAAACATTTTGTTGAAACAAGCACAATAGTTGCCAAAAATCTCCGGATGTTTCTTTTTAATCAGGATTTTTTTATTCATGGGAACATTCCCAATCCTTATTTAGAACCTGGGACTATTCACCTGCATGGCATACATGATGGATAATATGTGGGGAGGTTATGGCGCCTCCGGGTATGGGTTCCCCATTCTTCGGCTCTGTATGATGCTCTTCTGGCTGTTTGTTTTCCTTGTCATCGCATATTTAGTGTACAAGGATGCAAAAACCAGGGGAATGAACGGTCTGCTCTGGGGGATACTTGTCCTCATTCCCTTTGTCGGAATCCTGTTCCTGATTATCTACGTTGTTATACGCGAAACGGTTGTACAAAACAGATTACCCGGAGAAAAAAGTGCAATGGATATCGTGAAAGAACGATATGCAAAAGGTGAGATCTCCAGCGAAGAATTCCAGAAGATCACAGAAGATCTAAAAAAATAAGGATCAGAATATTCTGCTGTTAATCCGCAAATTAATCTTTTTGGCCCCGATTACGCTTCCGGCAATACCAGGCCGATCCTTTTTTGTATTACCGCAAGCATCAGGGTGAGGGCTCTTTTTCGTAGTCAATTATTCCTTGTTTTCAAATTCATAAAAGAGGCAACATATTTTATGAAAAGGATACAAAAAACTCACAACAGGCAAAAATTATGGCAAAAATTACCCCGTACAGTGCAATTAATCTCATCGATGAAGCTGGGGCAGATCCCAAAAAATGGAACGATTTTCCCTCTTCAGATATTGTTGAAAAAACTGCTCGTGAAATTGAAAAACGGGGTATACATGTCATCATCTCTCCGGATGGTGAAGATGCATTAGAACAAGTAAAAAAGATAATTCCGGCAGGTGCTGAGGTGATGAACGGTTCATCAACGACGCTCATTGAGATCGGGTATGAAGAGTATATTTCCAAGAGCACTTCAGGGTGGAACCTTGTTCACCACCGGATTACGGCAGAAAATGATGACAGGAAACGGGCAGAACTGAGGAGAACATCCGTCACTGCTGATTATTTCATCTCAGGTGCAAATGCGATTGCACAGAGTGGGGAGATCGTTGCCTGCGATGCAAGCGGGAGCCGGGTTGGTGCCTGGCCGTTTGCTGCCGGGCATCTCATTCTTGTTGTCGGCATAAATAAGATCGTCCCTACTCTTGAAGATGCATTACAACGAGTCTGGCAGTATTCCTACCGGCTGGAAAATGCAAGGGCACAAAAAGCCTATGGGGCACCGAGCATGATTGGAAAATGTGTCATACTTGCCCATGAAAAGAATGAGGGGCGGGTTACTCTCATCCTTGTTAAGGAATCATTAGGATATTAAATCAGAATAAGGTCGAAATTTCATGTTTCAAAAATTGAAAAGTGGGAAAATGCTTATAACCTGTTTAAAGAAGGTTCTTATAACGATACTATTCCCGATGACCAGGGCCGAATCAGGTATTCATTTTAAAACAGATTAATTGTGAAAAAAGATGACGGAGATTTAAAGATGGTTTGGATTGCCGTATTTTCTTGTTTTAAAAAAATCCATGGTTTTCAGGGAATAGCATGCCCTGAACAGGGTGATATTTTTGTCTGAACCTGCAAGGGAAGAAAACAGAAATCAATGGCTGGCGAGTTTCCCTATAACGAACCCGAACCCGGTCATTGAGATAAATGCTGAGGGAATAATTACTTTTGCCAACCCGGCAGCTCTCAGCACGTTAAAAAAGTTGGGTTTACCCCCAAAGCCTGAATTCTTTCTTCCAGATGATAAAGAAGAAATCTTGCGATGGTTAAAGGAATCTGATGAACATCACGTCTACCGTGAAGTTACTCTGAACAACACGTGGTTTTCTGAAAATATTGCATTAAACCATGAATTACAGGTCATCAGAATTTACGCTGCGGACATTACTAGCCGCAAACGCATCGAAGAAGAACTGCTCCGCATTTATGACCGTACTTTGACGATACTGGATTCAATAAGTGATAGCTTTATCGCCCTTGATAAAGACTGGCGTTTTACCTATGTCAACCGGCGGGCAGTTGAATACAGCGCCAAAGATTCCAAAGATGTGCTGGGCAAAACGATCTGGGAAATTTTCCCCTCCATTATCGGGACGCCGCTGGAGACTTTTTATCGCAATGCAATGACAAGTCGCAAACCAAGTGTCTTCAAAAACACAAGTGTCGTTGCCAGCGGCGAGAAGTTCGAGTTGCATGCATATCCCATGGAAGAGGGTCTGACCATCATCGGCCAGAATATTACCGAAAGGGAGCGGGCCGAAGAGTCCCTAAGGGAGTCGCAGGCACGAACTGCCACAATTCTGGAAGGAATCGCAGATACATTCTACTCGCTTGATGATCAGTGGCGGTTCACGATGGTTAACCCGGCTGCAGAGAAAGCTCCATTTGGAAGACCAGCTTCTGAACTGCTTGGCAGGGTCATATGGGATCTGTACCCAAACCTGAAAGGTACACAGATTCACCGGTATTACCTGAAATCTGCAGAGAAACACACGCTGGAACACTATGAAGCCCAGTCGCCGCTGAACAGTCAGTGGTACGAGGTATTCATGCAGGGACGCAAAGGGGGAATTGATGTCTACATGCGTGATATCACCCAGCGCAAAGAGGCAGAAGATTCGCTCAAAAAGAGCGAGGAGCAGTTGCTGCGGGCGAGTGAACTGCTGGAAGCCGTAACAAAAGGTACTGAGGTGATTATTGCCGTTCAGGATCCTGATTTTCATTATCTTTACTTCAATGATGCCTACAAAGAGGAAGTAAAGCGACTTACTGGAAAAAAGATCACAATCGGTACCAGCATGATAGAGGTGTTTGCAGATGTACCATATGAAAAAAAGAGAGCCATCAACGAATGGAGCAGGGTACTCAATGGTGAAAACGTCAACGAGAAAATCGAATTTGGTAACCACGGTACCGACAGGAAAGTCTACCACGTACTCCACACTCCGATACGGGATTCCTCTGGTACGATTACCGCTGCCGGCGAAGTTGCCTTTGATATTACAAAACAAGTCGAGATGGAAGACAAACTCCATGAAACCAGGGAATATCTCGACAACCTCATAACCTACGCAAACGCTCCCATCATTGTCTGGGATCCCCAATTCCGGATAACCCTGTTCAACCGTGCGTCTGAATATCTGACCGGCAGGAAAGCAAAGGACGTCATCGGGCAGGATCTTCAGATCCTCTTACCGGAAAAATATCTGACAAAAGCAATGGATCTTATTAAAAAAACAGGCGAAGGGGAACGGTGGGAAAGCGTGGAAATACCCATTCTTCATAAAAAAGGAGAAATCAAGACTGTACTCTGGAATTCTGCCACCATTTTTGAAACAGACGGAAAAACCATCATTTCGACGATTGCCCAGGGTCAGGATATAACAGAACGGAAAAAGATCGAGTCAGAATATCGGATCAGGGCAGCTGAATATGCAAAAATGAATGTTGCGCTTGAAGAAGAGATCCTCCAGAGAAAAGCCGCTGACACCAATCTCAAAAAAACACTGTCCCTGCTCCACGCATCCCTTGAATCTACTGCCGATGGGATTCTTGTCGTTGACCGGGAAGGAACGGTTACCAGTCATAACCAGAATTTTGTGACCATGTGGGATATTCCTTCAGAAATTGTAAAAACACAGGATAACCAGAAAATAATTACCTATTTCCAGTCGCAAATCAGGGATCCCGATGGATTTCTTGCAAACATGAACGACCTCCTTTTACACCCGTCACGGGAGAGTTATGACATGATTGAACTGAATGACGGGCGAATCTTCGAGCGGTATTCAAAACCCCAGAAAATCGGGAAAGATGTTGTAGGAAGAGTCTGGAGTTTCAGGGATATTACGGAGCGGAAACGATCCGAGGAAAAACTCGTTGCCTCACTAAAGGAAAAAGAAGTACTGCTCCGGGAGATCCATCACCGTGTCAAAAACAACCTCCAGCTGATAACCGGTCTTCTGGATATGACCCTTATGCGGACACAGGATGAAACAACAACCGGGATCCTGACCGATATGATGTTAAAAATCCAGACCATGGCACAGATACATACCCGCTTGTATGAAAGCAAGCAGTTCGGAAAAATCGGTTTAACCGGACAGTTCCGTGACCAGGTAGCGGCATTATCAAATATTTATTCCCATAAAGGACACGAGATTTCCTGCGAGATCCATGCAGAGGAAATATTTCTTCCGGTCGACCAGGCCCTTCCTTGTGCACTGGTCATGAACGAGATCCTCTCAAACTCATATAAGCATGCATTTAAAGGAAAAAAACACGGCACTATTGATGTTTCTGCCGTGCAGGAAAACGGCCATATCCGTATAACGGTCAAAGATGACGGGATCGGGATCCCACCCGATTTTGATATTGGCCACACCAACAGTCTCGGGATGAAACTGATACGAACACTCGTGATGCACCAGTTGAAAGGATCACTCCGTATAAACAGCCACCATGGTACAGAAATGATTGTAGAATTTCCCCTTCATATGACGAGGACGTAACGGTATGTCAAAAGTACTCGTGGTTGATGATGAAGCGATTATCACCATGCAACTGGAAGAACGGTTGAGTGCAATGGGATATACGGTTGCAGGTATGGCTGCTTCAGGAGAAGAAGCAGTCGAAAAGGCCAGACGCCTGCGTCCTGATATTGTGCTGATGGATATTGTTATGCCGGGCAGGATGAATGGTATTGAAGCAGCAAAAATCGTAACCGATGAACTGAATATCCCGGTGGTATTTGTCACGTCATATGCTGATGACGCAATCATTGAAAAAGCAAAAAATGTCCGTCCCTATGGCTATATTGTAAAACCGTTTAATGAACTGGAAATCAAGGCTGCCATTGAAGTGGCATTGTTCCGGAAAGGTACCGAAAAACAGATAGTAAAAAAAGGAAAAAAATCCGAACAGGAAAAAATTGTCACGGCAGACGCCGGCCAACCGGCACAGGACAATCTTACCTATCATGATCTGCCGGAAATCAAAACAGTCCTTTTACAAGACATCTTCTCTGATATCGTGCTCTACCTCTATACAGAACACGCTGTAAAAGAACCACTGTTCAAATTTGCCATAGAAGAGGGGATAAAAAAGGGAGGACGCAACCTTTTTGCCTATTCTCATTCAACGCTCCAGAAATACTTTCCAAAAGAGATCCAGAAACAGGACCTTTTAACCTACCGGATAAAAAGAAACGAAGTGTTTACCCTGCTGCCGGTTCTTGAAAAGTGCACTGATTCTCTCCAGCATTCTGCTGCAAAGGGCACGTTACAAATCCTGCTTGATTTTTCTGAAACAGATGAATTCAATGATATTCTTGCAATCCGAAAATTACTGCTCTCAAAAAAAGAGAGCGGCATTCCGGTTTCTGGAATTTTTGCCGTGAATATGGAAAAAATCGATCACTCCCTGATCCAATCCCTTGCACAAGGGATTCCCAAGATCATCGTTTCAACCGGGAAAGAAACAACACTCTCGTTTGCCCATCACACGTTTCCTGAAGAATCGGTCTCCATTGTACCCCAGTCAACAATTGATGATGTCGTAAAAAAATTGCTTGAACCTGTTGTATTATCCCTTCTCGATAAACCGATCTCCGGCTACGATATCGTTCATGAAATTCATAACCGATACAATGTTCTTATCCCGCAGGCCCGGGTATATACCCTGCTCTATGAACTTTTGGAAAACGGGTATCTTGAGATCAGGGTTTCGGGAAAATCCAAATTATACTGTCCTACCGAAAAAGGAAAAAAACACATCAGCCAGAGACTCAATGACTTCAAACAGGTCTTCTGGCATATTTCAGGTCCTCAAAATAAAAATTCATCCGTAAATGCTGATAAAAAATAAGATTGCGGGATAAAAATAATTCTTTAAAAAAAAAGAAGTGCAGCTACGGTATTTTTCAGGATTTTTCCCTTCACCGATAAAAAATCGTATTGGGATGTGGTTATGACAACTACCCGGGTCGGTTCAGACCATTGCAGACTCACGGTCAACTGAATTCTGGGAGATACTCTTTCTCCACACGAACCGGACACCGGGATAGACCCGTCCGCGTGCTTCATCATCAAAAACAGTAAAACCGAAATGATTAACTACCAGATCCCTGAATTCTTTCTCGAGAATTACATGGGGAAATGTATGCATCTCTTTTAAGTAAAACCTTACCCACTCTGCCCACAGTAACATGCACGGCGTATCACACATGTTTGTTGGTTGTACATGCGATGAAATAAACGTGTGAAAGTTGCGGAATTCATCCAGTTCGGCAGGACTGACATTGATGCCGGTTTCATGGGATTTTATAGTTGCCTGTTCCGGTACAGGACGGTTTGCCTCGTCCAGGTAATACTGGTACAGCACGACCGTATTGCTGATTGTTTTTTGTGAAACATTGTTACCGGACTTCTGTTCGGGTTTTCTCCTGAATACTGCCGGGACCTCACGAGATTTCATCAAAGACAAGGAACTCACCGGATTGTGATATAAATCAGGAAGTTATAAGGCATAGTCTGAGTATCAATTTTTGAAACACAAATTGAAAAATCCGGATATGCTTTTCTCATTCAACTTCACACTGGTATATCGTGAGGCGGTTCCTCACACCATATAAGGAAATAGCCGGGATGGTAAGGTCGATACCCTTTCTGCTGAGGATTGCATGCAGGTATCCTGACCGGGATTGTTACCCTTTGCTGGCAACGCTACCATCCCGGTATTTGTAATATCCGAAAAGTTTGCACCAGAAAACAATGCCTTGAAACACCAATAAGGAGGGTTCACAATATGCCGGAGAAAACTCCGGATGAACCCAACCTGCCAGCATGGATATACCAGCCAGCAAAAATCAGCCTCATTCTGCTGGTTATGAAATACCTGTGTGCAGAGAATCCTAAAAAAAAGAGATCTGGATTAAAACACGCGTCTGAAAAGAAGGGTAGAGGGACTATGCAAAAGGAACATGCAAAGAATGTAAAACAACCAGATATTATTGAACCGGTTACAACTCTTCTCGATGAAGGTAAATTAATCTACATTGTGACAAAACTACCGGGAATTGCCGAAGAAAAAATCAGGATCGACATCGATCTTGAAAAAACAACGATCACTATTGTTGCTGCAGATACAACTAAAATTTATAAAAAAGTGATAACCCTTCCCGGGAACGTGATTTTCAGCAATAAACGGTTCTCTGACGGAGAACTCCTCCTGGTAGTAGAGAAAAAAGGGTCCTGATACCCGCTGCCGGCAGTCAATATTCCGGTGCTTTTTCTGGAAGATAGAAATTGTCGTTTCAAAATTTGCCTCAAAATTTGTTTTTTGTGAAATATTCTATTATATCCCGTGTTTAACAACCGCTGCAGGTGAGGTCAATTCTTATCTGAAAAACAACCCGTTCTCCACCAGGCAGGAGAAGATGTTGGCAGTATCTGGGAATACTACCGGAATCAAAAAGGGAATTTTTCACAGCAAAGCATTGCCGTTTATCACCGTTTTGGAGCATCATGTCCGTCAAACGGGTGCGGCCGCTGCGAGCTGCCCGATTGCTTTTTTTATGCATTCATTCATAGTTACTGTAATTACCCCAAGGGGGATTGACAAAGTACTATTGAATATGAACCTGGTGTTGGCGAGGGGGCGCATTAATCACAGATAATTGGGAACAGGTAAAAAAGATCCTGACTCCCTGCACCATATAGTGTTACCAGAGCAGGGATATCATTAAAAAAAAAGAATACCCCTATTACCCTTTCTGGTAGTCCTTCCCTGCTGAGAATGCCATGTCCACCAGGTTTCCGACATCAAAATAGGCGGCATGGGTGTAGAGGATCGGGTTGACTTTTTTTATATCCGGTTTACCGTCGGTAACACAGGAGGGATCGGCATGGATCTCAACAATTTTCCCGATGTAGAGCAGGTGGCTCCCGCAATCGACGGACTTGAACACGGTGCATTCAATATTGACCGGACACTCTTTTGCCATCGGAGCTGTCTTCAGTTTCCCGAAAAATGAGGTAAAGACCTGTGACTTGTCTTTTACAGAACCTGATACAAGGCCGCAATGATCAGTCTCAACTACCTGATCAACGGAAGGCACATTAAGACTGAAGGTTTTGTTCTCCTCAATACCCTGAGCAGTATACCGCATCTTGTTGATCGCAACGCAGATCATCGGGGGCGCCATGCAGGCAACCGTCGCCCATGCAGCAGTCATGTAGTTGGGTTTCCCTTTCACGTTTGCACCCACCAGAAGCGTGGGCATGACACTCATGTATGGCATTGGGCCAAGCAGGATTTTATCCAAGATTTTTTCACCAAAATAAAGTTTGGCAAGGATATGTTTAAGGATATCTTTGCGAGGACCCGCTGCCGTCTCCGGACTCTCTAATTTATAATCCGGAATTATAAGAGAAAGTCCTGTTTTGGACGATAATCCCTAAAACGATCCTCTTCATTGTCGTTAAAGCCCGGTCATTCCTTTCAGGAATTGTGACATTTCCCTTTCATACTGCCGATAATTTGTATTTTTGCAGCAATAGAAGTGATCTGTTTTTAAAACCCGGATTTTATTGCGAAATCTATATTGGCACAAACAACACCCGTCCTTATAACCAGGTTGGATTTCACCTGGGGAACAAAAAGGAGGAGGTAGACAAATGGTACGACGTTTTCACAGATCAATCTATGATGAACTCGATGAACTCAGAGCATCCATGGACTACCTGTACCAGCTTGCTCTTGAACCCATGGATAATCCGCTGGTGCATGAAGATGATACCCCTGGTATCCGGTGCCAGTACATGCACAACCTGAACGCGGAGATCGTTGAGGCAGATGATGAAATAACCGTAACGATAGATACGGTTCCAGGGACCGGGAATTCAAAAATTTCTGTTGACCTGGTCAATGCAGATACCCTGTTCATAACGTGTAATCAACAGGAGGAAAGAAGTGAAGATAATATCGGGAATTGCACGTGCAACCAGAGATCTTTTTCCCTGCACCATATAATCCATCTCCCTGTTCAGGCCATGAAAAAAGGGGCACGGTTAACTTCGAGAAATGGCGTACTTGATATGCATTTCAAAATAGTACGACCTTACCCGGCATGAAAACCAATATAAAAAATCCTTTTTTAAAACAGGAACTTTCCATCATGTCCTGATCGTACATTATGTCGCTTTTCCTGCGCAAACTTATTATTCAACCGGAAACGGAAAAATAAATGGTATCAGGATCACAAAAACTATGCAGGAAGCGGGGAAGGTAACCCGTCTGGCAGATGAAACAGTTCCGGAGAAATTCAACAGAAATGTCTGGCTTTCGATCACGCGGCACAGATGAGCAATCAGGAGGGCTGACAACTATTCCGGAGGATTGCGATCTGCTCAAATCCAAAACGACCCGGGGTGAGCTTGGAACTGCAATCGCAAAAATCGTCTTTGCGTATTCTCCTAAAGACCTGCAGCAGTTGAAATGGAATTTTTCTGAGAAGATCCAGAACATTGACCCTGTCTATAAGAAACGCCTTGAAGAGACTATCACCGGGTACCTGCACGGGACCTACCAAAGCGTGCGGCTGATGAACCAGCAGGGGACGTTCTCATCATTGCTTGAACCTGTTCCGGATGATGCGCAGGTATTCTGGAATATGGTTGCCCTGCAATGCACGAAAGGTAACGGTGAAGACCGGCTCCGCTTCTTAAAATTCCTGCTTGCCGGGTTCTGCATGGTTGTCCAGGGACTGCCCGGCCATCCTGTTGGAATGCCATTTCCTGGCGGTGATAAAATATCGGTAATCGAAGGTGTCTATTACTGCCCGGTCAGGACAAAGGCAAACGATGTTGATGCTGCTCTCTGCCCGTTCTGTCCTGCACTCCAGACGGTGGAGATAGGGTATCTTCATCCCCCGGTCAATGCCAGCGAGCACCGGAAACAGGAGTTCATCAGGAACTGCTACGACTACCACAATTTCAACGGGTGAAACTCTTACCTTCAAGACATTTTTGATACAGGAGAAATCCTGTTGTTCTCTTTTTTTATGAGCTGCTCTCCATGGGGGCTTGTCCTCAATGTACCTGACCATCATGTTTATTATTAGGTAATACCTAACTAACAAAGGATCGGAATATGGTGGATAGAGAGGAGCATCTGTTTGAAGTTATTGAGTACATACTCAGGCTGAAAAACGAATGCTCCTGCACTATCTTTTCCGAATGTGGATTATCTGACCTGACGGTCCGGCAGATCGCTTACCTGAAAGCGATTGCCGAACAGGATGAAGTAACCTTCAGCAGGCTTGCGGAGATTACCCATAACTCAAAACCGACGATTACGGAGATGATCAATAAATTTGTCCGGATGGAATGCGTGTACCGGGAACCCTGCCCGAATGACGGGAGGATCCTGTACATCCGCCTTACAGACAAAGGCCAGAAGATCGCAAAAGCCGACCATCATGCCCTGCGCCGGGTGATTGAACGAATGATGAATTCACTGGATGAAGATGAAACGGATCTCCTGATCAGGATCCTGCAGAAAGTCAGGTAATTTTTTTGTCCTGCACTTTAGTTAGGTAAATTAAAACTAAATAATTGAGGTAACCATGCAACCAGAAAAACCTGATGATACAAACGAAACAATGGAAAAAATTGTTATACCGCTCTTTGAAATTGTCGTCTACCCGCACAGCCGGACAAAATTTCAGGTCGATCGGGCAACCGGGGATCTCCTGCTGGCCGGCATAGAGAATCCCGCTGATGTATACGCAATTGGGCTGACGGTAAAAAGCGGCACCAGGCCATTTGAAGTAACCAGCGAGTCGCTCTATAAAACCGGCAACCTGTTTCGGATCTCGCACGTGCAGCCTGCAGATGACGGGTACCTGATCTGTGCCGAAGTCGTGGAGAGAGTAAAGGCCCTCTCCCTTTCTGAAAAAAACGGACAGTTCTATGCTACATTTGAACCGCTTCCTGACCTTGAAGATCTTGAAGAAGACCTCAGGATACGGATCCTCGCTGACGTAAAAAGCACGATCCACGAGATTAGCAGCCGTTTCCAGGGCTCCGAACAGTTCACCAAGCCGATCGACTTAATGGAATCTGTCGACCAGATCATGGGTTTTGTCATGCCCTTCCTGCCAGTCAGCCTTGGCGAAAAGCAGGCGCTTCTTGAAATTACCTCTTTACGACAGCGCTACATCACGTTCCTTGAGATACTCATCAAGGCAAAAGAGAATATTACATTCCGTATTGACATGGCAAGAAAAGTATCCGACAAGGTTAACAAATCAAACCGGGAGGCGATGCTGCGCGAACAACTCAAGGTGATCCAGGAAGAACTCCACGAAAGCGATGGATCTGGTCCTGACGATGCCGGTTACCGTGAAAAAATTGAACAGTTAAAGATGCCGGATGATGTGAGGAAAAAGGCACTATCGGAGCTCAAAAAGCTTGAAACGGGAGGCAACCAGAACCATGAAAGCCCGGTAATCAGAAATTACCTTGATCTCCTGCTCGACCTTCCGTGGGTAACTGAGGAGAAAAAGAACATCGATATTGTCGAGGCACGCCTCGTGCTCGAAAGTAATCATAACGGGCTTGAAAAGGTCAAGGAACGGATCATCCAGCACCTCGCAGTCATGAAATTAAAACAGGAGAAACAGGGATCGATCCTCCTCCTTTCAGGTCCACCCGGTACGGGAAAAACCAGCCTTGGAAAGAGCATTGCCGATGCCCTTGGTCGCAAATATGTGCGAATCAGTCTTGGCGGTATAAGGGATGAAGCTGAGATCCGCGGGCACCGGAGGACCTATGTCGGGGCACTGCCCGGCAGGATTATCCACGGTATCCAAAAAGCGGGAACGAAGAACCCGGTGTTCATTCTCGATGAAATTGACAAACTGTCATCGTCATACGCTGGCGACCCGGCGAGTGCGCTCCTCGAAGTTCTCGACCCTGAACAGAACAGCACATTTTCAGATCACTACCTTGAAGTCTCTTATGACCTGTCTGATGTCCTCTTCATAGCAACCGCAAACACCCTTGCAACGATCCCGGCTCCGCTGCTTGATCGTATGGAACACATCGAGATCTCGGGTTATACAAAAAATGAGAAGTTTGCTATTGCTAAGGATCACCTCATTCCTGAAATCTTAAAAGAACACGGTCTTGATGCTGATAAGCTCCAGGTTACCGATGAAGCATTAAAAGAGATTATTGAAAAATATACCCGTGAAGCAGGTGTACGGTGGCTCAAAAAACAGCTTGCAAAGATTGCAAGATACGTATCAGAAAAGATTGTCTCCGGCACTGCAGAACTGCCCTTTGTAGTAACCCCGGATAATCTTTCCGTTGTTTTAGGAAAGGAACTGATCCGGCAGGAAGTTGCTCGCAAAGAACCTGTCCCCGGCGTAGTGACGGGTCTTGCATGGACCCCGGTCGGTGGAGAGATCCTGTTTATCGAAGAGACCTTCATGCCCGGTACCGGCAAACTCACGCTCACCGGACAGTTGGGGGATGTAATGAAGGAATCGGCAACGATATCGTTAAGCCTTATCAGGTCACGGCTGGCAAACACGCAAAACGGGTTTAATTTCATAACGAGCGATATCCATATCCACGTGCCCTCCGGCGCAACACCTAAGGACGGGCCATCTGCCGGGGTAACGATCTTTACCGCTCTCGCATCCTTGATCACCGGGAAAACCGTGGATCCCGACCTTGCCATGACCGGGGAGATTACCCTGAGCGGGGCAGTATTACCGGTCGGTGGAATTAAAGAAAAGGTGCTTGCCGCACACCGGGCGGGAATCAAAAAGATTATCCTGCCAAAAGCAAACGAACGCGACCTTACTGAAGTGCCAGAAGATGTCCGGAACGAACTTGCGTTTGTCACGGTTGAGACCGTTGAAGAGGTCTTAAAAGAGACGCTCGGTATTGAGATGCCCAGGATTGTAGTACTTCCCACAGGATCCAGTTTCGTGCCTGTACAGAACCTCTAAACAGGATAGGTGGCAGGGAGTGTCTGGAGTAATCCCGGGATAGATCCTGGCACCCTCCCTCCATCATTACTTTTATTAATACCCTCAGCAGAATGAGCCGTATGGCACTCAAGGATACTATCCTGGAAGTGGTTGCAGGACCCCATGTCACTGCTGTTGCCACCATTGATGGCAAGATGCCCGCTGTTCGCTTCATGGTACTTGCCGGTTTTCCTGACATGACTTTTGTCGGTGCGACCATGAAGGCATCCAAAAAAGTTGAACAACTGAAGAAAAATTCTGACGCTGCGTTGTCCACCTGGTCGGGAAAGGAGTTCTCCGATCCCTATGTCGAGATCAAGGCAAAAGGGAAGATCTACGAGGATGTGGCAACCAAGAAGAAGTACTGGAACCCGATGTTTGAGCAGTACTTTAAAACGCCGGAAAATCCTGATTTTGTGGTGCTGGTGTTCACTGCCAGTGAGATCACGTATCACGGCAAGAACATGTCAAGTATGGAAGTCTGGAAACGGTAAAAACATACACAGATCTTTTTTTTTTAACCGGAAAATTCATTGCAGAAGGTATCCGGGAGGCCTGCTAGCATGTGACTGATGGGGGAGGAAATTGTTTTCCCGATGACGATGAAAAATGGGTTTTTTAAAAAACCCGTGTCATACAAAGACTAAAAAAAAGGGATTTAATCCGTTGGAGCAAAGCGCCAGAAATAGCATTCGCCCGAGGAAAGTTTTTCGCCGGGTCTGAGGTTACGTAAAAAGGTGTCTGCATGGTCCATGCATACGTAGGCAAAACAACACCCGTATCCCTGGTAGCCTTCAGCATCCTTGTCGCAGTACTCGCATTTTATTTTTTCTGCCATATCATTTCCTCTGTTCTTATTTCATAGAAATTTATTTGTTGGTTGTTGTTCATCGATTAGGTTTCAGGGAATTTCCCTCACTCGTTTTTCTGCCATATCGCAATATTTTTTTGAGATATCAATTCCCAGGAATCTCCGTCTGGTCTTTTTTGCCGCCACACAGGTAGTTCCTGCACCATTAAATGGATCAAGCACCACATCTCCCTCAAAACTGAACAATTTCAGAGCACGGGTCACCAGCTCTTCGGGAAACATGGCAGGATGATCATAGTGGTTCATCTTTTTTTCCGGTGCGATTGCCCATTTTGCAACCACCCACCGTTTGAATTCATCGTCCTGTATATCAATATTTTCAGGCTTGCCGGATTTTTTGATATCCCCTTTTACAAAAATTTCTAAAAATTCCCAGGTGTATTTGAGATAGGGACTGCTGGGACTCTTCCAGCTCCCCCAGGCACAATACTTACAATTGTAATTATTTTTTTCCCAGAGAATCTCTCCTTTCCAGATCATTTTTTTCTCCATGAAATGATGGGAAATAATATGGTGACTCGGGATATAATCTGAAAACAGCGGCTGGATATTGATAATAATCCTTCCGCCGAATTTTATCACCCGGATGCATTCATCAAGGATCAGGAACAGTTTATCGAAATACTGCTCCCAGTTCACCCCGTCCTCAGAAGTATCGTAACCAAGACCGAAATTATAGGGTGGTGATGTGATGACAAGATCAATACAGTTATCCGGTAATTGCTTCAGGACCGATTCGCTGTCACTATTGATGATCACATTTTCGTATTTTTTTGGTAATGCAGTATTTTCCTTCAAAAAGCCGTTGTCTCTGGCGTAATACTGTAATCCCCGCCGGTCAACTTTTGATTGCCGGTCCTTCACCTTTCTTTCATCCTTGAAAGTCACGTACCGCCGTTTCCCCTCTTTAATACCGTAATTTTTGACCCGGGAAATACTTTTAAGAATGGATAAAAAAAGTTCCTTATCCAAAAATGCCGGATCGAGGTCATTTTTCGGGTCGGCCAGCTGAGTATGGATATAATCCCGGAATACTTCAAATTCAATTACCTGCAGATAAAGCACTATTTCCCGATCATTGATCACAATAAAAAATCCTTTTTTTGAAAATTTTTTCTGGAGGTGATTCAACAACCGGGTTTCATGAGATGTTAAGGGTTTTTTTACCGGAGTCACCAGCTTCAGGTATTCATTTTTTAAGATATCGCCCCCTGGTTTCTGCAAATTTTTACCGGTCATGATTGTAGAATATCATTTTTAATGTTCCCTCAAGTTATACTATCCGGCTTTGTCATGAAGGTACATAAGAAAAAAACCGGGGAAAAACAAGAAAAAGCATCAGGTTACAGGAAAAAACCTGGAATTAATAAAAAGGTCATTATCTGACATGTGTTAATCGCTGGGTAACCAGAACGATAAGAGAATCTGTCGAATCCACGCGATTGATCTCGTTAGTGGCAATAATTTCTTCAAACGTTTTTCCGGATTGGATGAAAACGGCAGGGAAGGGACGTTTTCCGATTCCCGTTTCTATCGCAAATTCGTCCCGGTAGAGGTAGCGTGAAGGAATGCCAAGATCGTTAATAAACCGTTTCCATCCCTTTTTCATACCGACGGGACTGAAAATCAGTGCATACAGGTTACACGGCGAAATTTTTGCTGCAGTCGAACTTTTATGGTAATTCGTCATTGCCGAAAGGCTGCCCCGGTCAAGGTTATATACAAATACCAGCATCTGACCCGGCTGCATATAAAGTCCCATTACATTCCCATGACTTAATGATTGGGATCTTACGAGTTGATTTTTTACCTATCTCATCAACACCTGCAAAATTTGGATCATAAAAATCAGCATTGTGTGGCACGAAGTAATCCGAAATCGGAGATTGATCCAACACTTCAGGACAAGTGAAAGGCGAGAGATTATGATGTATATTCATGCTATAGTACAGTAGATACGAAAAAAACCAAAAAGAAGGTATAATCAATGCTTGACATCAGGTTCGTACGATCCAACCCGGAAATGGTAAGGGCAGATCTCCGCAAACGCAATGATCTCGGGAAGCTGGCATGGGTAGATGACCTGCTGAATTCAGATGCACGATCACGCGAACTCAAAGTCGAGACTGATCTCCTGCGCCAGCGCCGCAATACCATAGCACGCGAGATCAATAGTGCACGAAAAGCAGAGCAGGACGCGGCACCTCTTATGACTGAAGCGGCGCGGCTTCCCCAGTTGATTAAGGATTATGATACCGAACGAGACGAGATTGCAGCTACTATTCGCAATTACCTGATGCGCCTTCCCAATATCCTGCATGAAAGCGTTCCTGTAGGAAAAGATGATACAGAGAATGTTGAGATCAAACGCGTAGGAACCCCGCGTGTAGTTGATTATGAATTGAAGAATCACGGGCAGCTGGCATCTGAACGCGGGTGGGCGGATTTCGAGCGGGCTGCGAAAATATCCGGAGCAGGGTTTTATTTCCTGAAAGGCAGCCTCGTCCTGCTGGATATGGCACTCCAGCGCTTCGCTCTGGACCTGCTGTCACAAAAAGGTTACCTGCCGGTCATTCCCCCGTTCATGATCAACCGCGAGTCGTATGAAGGTGTTACTGATCTTGGCGATTTTGAAAAAGTCATGTATAAAATCGAAGGTAACGATGCATACCTCATTGCTACCAGCGAGCATCCCATCGGAGCAATGTACCGCGACGAGATCTTTGAAGAAAAAGAACTCCCCCTC
>Ga0209048_10001308_pt1 | contig 25756 bp, 21 predicted proteins | sample FrelakmetCRP12CR_FD_187146 | JGI IMG/M metagenome (GOLD analysis project Ga0209048, IMG submission 187146) | Freshwater lake sediment microbial communities from the University of Notre Dame, USA, for methane emissions studies - CRP12 CR (SPAdes)... | ecosystem: Environmental > Aquatic >... | reverse complement strand
GGACCGCCCTTGCGGGGGATCTTGTCGCCCCCGGCGACATCGATGACGTAAATCGTGTAGTCGGCGAGTTCCCGGCTGAAGTGCGCCGCAAGGTTGTCCCCTCCCGACTCGAGGAAGAGAAGGTCCGGGTGGTGCTGCTCGGTGAGAGCCTCGAGTGCCAGGAGGTTCGCCGACACGTCTTCACGGATGGCAGCGTGCGGGCACCCACCGGTCTCGACGGCCCGGATGCGTTCCGGCGGCAAGGCCTGGTTTCGGAGAAGGAACTCGGCATCTTCGCGCGTGAAGATGTCGTTGGTGACCACGCCGAGTGACAGCGAATCGCGGAGCAGCCGGCACAGGGCCAGCGCCAGGGCCGTCTTGCCGCTGCCGACCGGACCTCCGATGCCAACCGTGAAGGCACGTCGGTGGATGTCGCGGAGGGCGGCTGGCTGCTCGCGGTCGTGGAACTGGCCTGCACCGCCGATGTGGCCGCCCGAATGCAGGTGCATTGAATGGGAGTTCATCGTCAACTCTGGAAGAGGCGTGAATACAGCCGCTCCTGGTGTCCTTGGAGCAGTTCCAGCAACGGGTCCACCTGGGCGGCAGCGTCGAGGTTCTTGCTGCTGCACTCGGCTAGCACTTGCTCCGCCACTGCTGGAGCCCGGGCCTCGATGGCCTGTCCCTGCAGGGGACCAACCAGCCCGAGCCGAACCCCCGCCGACACCAGTCCCCGAAGGGTCAGGAAGAGGAAAAGGCGTTGCGCCCTGACTTGGGTGACGCCGAGCTTCCGGAGGACCGCGCCGGCGATGGGAGCGAAGTGGCCCGGCAGCCGCTCGAGTCGGACGCGGGAGGCAAGCGCCTCGATGGCTTCGGGGAATGCGGCCGCGGCGGCCCTCAGCAGTGCCTGCCCTTGGGCCCGGCTGGCACGGTTCTGGACGTGGCTCGGTGTCATCGCGTCACAGAGGCGGTCGATAGGAGTGATGGCCTCGGGCTCGGAGTGCGCTTCGGTCAGTATCGGCAAGGCGAAGGCGCCCGCTTGCCAGAGACTGCGCGTGACGAATTTCTCAAGTCCGTCGGGGCCAACCACCTCCCCGAGTTGCGTTGCTGCCTCCAGCCCGGCCGAGTGGGCGAAGCCGCCTGAGGGAAATGCCGAGTCGGCGAGTTGCCAGAGAATCCAGTCGTCCATTGGAACGCTCAGAAAAGGAAGTACCGCTGCGCGAGTGGAAGCCAGACCGCCGGAGCACACGTCAAGAGAACGCCGTCTGCGCGAACTTCATAGGTCTCCGGGTCTACTTCGATTTTGGGCAACGCATCGTTGAGCCGCATATCCCGCTTGCCCAGGCCCCGGCACTGTCGCACCGCCTCGACCTGCTTCGTCAATCCGTAGCGTGCTGCGACGCCACCCTCGGCGCAAGCCCGGGAAACGAAGGCGAGCGAAGTGGCACCAACCGCTCTGCCAAAGCTGCCGAACATCGGTCGCATGCGGACGGGTTGAGGCGTCGGGATGGAGGCATTGGGGTCGCCCATCTGCGCCCAGGCAATGACGCCGCCCTTCATCACCATCTCCGGCTTGGCCCCGAAGAAGGCGGGCTTCCAGAGGACGAGGTCGGCAAGTTTGCCTACCTCCACGGAACCGACGTGGTGGGAGATTCCGTGGGCGATGGCCGGGTTGATGGTGTACTTGGCGATGAAGCGGCGAATCCGGAAATTGTCATTCTCGCCTCTGTCTTCCGGAAGCCGTCCACGCTGTCGCCGCATCTTGTCGGCGGTCTGCCAGGTGCGGGTCACCACCTCTCCGACGCGACCCATGGCCTGCGAGTCACTCGACATCATGGAGATGGCTCCGAGGTCGTGGAGGATGTCCTCCGCGGCGATGGTCTCGCCTCGGATGCGGCTCTCCGCGAAGGCCACGTCCTCGGGGATGGTGGGGTCGAGGTGGTGGCACACCATCAGCATGTCCAGGTGCTCGTCCAGCGTGTTCACCGTGAACGGACGCGTGGGATTGGTCGAGGAGGGCAGGACGTTCGGCTCGCCGCAAACCCGGAGGATGTCCGGCGCGTGGCCGCCGCCGGCGCCCTCACTGTGGAATGTGTGGATGGTGCGACCGCGGAACGCGGCGATGGTGTGCTCGGCGCAGCTCGATTCATTCAGCGTATCCGTGTGGATGGCCACCTGAACGTCTTGCTCGTCCGCGACAGTGAGGCAGGTGTCAATGGCTGCCGGCGTGGTCCCCCAATCCTCGTGGAGCTTAAGGCCCACCGCACCGGCTAGAACCTGCTCCGCCAGGCCCTCGGGAAGCGACGTGTTTCCCTTGCCGAGGAGCCCAATATTCAACGGCAAAGCGTCGGTCGCCTGCAGCATCCGCTCGATGAAGAAGGCACCCGGTGTACAGGTTGTCGCACACGTGCCGGTTGCCGGGCCGGTGCCGCCACCGATGAAGGTGGTGACGCCACTCGCGATGGCCTCCTCGGCTTGCTGCGGACTGATGAAGTGGATGTGGCTGTCGATTCCCCCGGCCGTGAGAATGAGCCCCTCGCCCGCGATGCACTCCGTCGTGACGCCCACGACCATCCCGGGGCTCACGCCCGCCATGACGTCAGGGTTTCCCGCCTTGCCGATGCCGGCGATGCGACCGCCCTTCACGCCGATGTCCGCCTTGAAGATGCCGGAGTAGTCGAGGACCAGCGCGTTGGTGATGACGCAGTCGAGCGCGCCGCGGTCATCCACGCCGGCAGCTTGCCCCATCCCCTCCCGGAGCACCTTGCCACCGCCGAACATGCACTCGTCCCCTGGAACGCCGAAATCCCTTTCAACTTCGAGGATGAGGTCGGTGTCGCCAAGTCGGACGCGATCGCCCGTGGTCGGACCATAAATCTCGGCGTAGTGCCTGCGCTCCATCATTCGCGGCATGATTAGTCCTCCTCCCTGTGCGCAAATCCGAGGGCCCGGATGCGCTCGAGTGCAGCGGCGAGACCGGCCTCGGAGATGGGTCCGCTCGCAAGCGCGTTGCCGCCCCGGAGGGTCTGGTTGCCGGCAATGGGTACCAGTTGCACCGTCTTGCTTTCGCCCGGCTCGAAGCGCACGGCCATGCCAGCGGGGATGTCGAGTCGCTTGCCATAGGCCTTTCGCCGGTCGAACTGTAGATAAGGATTGGCCTCGATGAAGTGATAGTGGCTGCCCACCTGGATGGGTCGATCGGCGAGGCTGGTGACCCGCAGCGTCGTCGCCGGGCGCCCGGCGTTCAGCTCGACCGCTCCCGCGGCGGCGTAGATGGCACCCGGCTCGCGCGCCGCCGAGTTCTCGTCCACTCCGGCGAAGCGAGATGGGTCGGGCACGGGGAGGAATGTCCCGTAAAGGGCCAGCGAGAGATCGCCATCCTCGGATGCGATGGGGTGGTGCACGGTGACCAGCTTGGTGCCGTCGGGGAAGGTGCCCTCCACCTGGACCTCAGCCAGCAACTCGGGAACTCCCGCCAGCACCTGGCGGCGGCCCAGCATTTGCCGGCCGAGGTCCATCAACTCGGCCACGCGCCGACCGTCACGGATCAACTCGAGGATCTGCGTGGCGATGAGAGCCGCCGCTTCCGGATGGTTGAGGCGGAGTCCTCGGGCAAGCCGCTTCTGGGCGAGGAACCCCGCCTGGTGGAGAGTGAGCTTGTCGAGTTCGCGGGGCGTCAGGTGCATGGGGACCTCCGGTCACCACCTTCGAGAAAACGGATCTTCCTCCAGATGGTTCGAAAGAAACGACAAGTGGTTTCGAAGTGCCGCACCCAAGTCTTCAACCCGCTCGGCGCCGTAGCGCAGCAGGACGCCCTCCGCGAGAGGGCTCGCGGTCACTCGGAGCGGGGCTCGGCGTTCCGGGGCCGTGCTAGAAATCTGCTGCAGCAAGCTTCGCGCGGCAACTGCGAAGGCTGGCCCAATGAGGACCGCCAGGGCGAACACCTGGAACGCGCCCATGCGCTCAGCAAGTGGCACGCCACCCGGACCGAGTTCCAGCGCATCCCGCAGGAGGAGTCCGCCGCCCACCGTGACCTCGTTTCGGCTGAGGTACCGCTCCAGGGCCCAACGTTCGCCGCGCGCGGTACGACCCGCCGTGATGGCATCCACGAAGAGAAGACTGGCATTTGTGGCGAGCGTGAATCGCTGGCCTTGGGCGTACCGGGCGCCGGCGAAACACGAGACCGCGTCGGGCAGGAAGGCGAGGACGCCACCAGCGTGAACACACGCCTCGACGAGGAATTGGCTCCGCGCGGCCGAGCGATAGACCTTCCCCTCGGCCTGCGTTGTGACGAGCCCTGTGGCGCCCTCTCGGACCTCGACCGAAAGGGCAATCTGGTCTCCGGAGACAAGCCCGCCGCCGTGACTGGACAGCACGGCCCAGGCGGATTGTCCCCGCCGCCGCGGTGACAGAATTTGCAGCGGGCTCGCTGCCGCACAGGAGACGAGCGCCGTCGCCCCATCCACCCGCGCGAAGACGATGCGTCCTTCGCCAGGGGCCAGGGTCAGCGTCGGCCCATTCTTGGTGTCGGAACTGAAGGGATGCGCCCTGGGTGGAGCCATCCGCGCGAAACGGGATGGCACGGCATCGATCGGCTTCGTCGCGATGGCGGAAGATGATAGCGGCACGCAGGGCCCCTCGTCTCGTGGCTAGCCTCGCGGAAAGGCAGCAGGCTCCTTGAGCGCCCGCCGCCTACGCTGCCTGTGCGCTCCCGCGTGCGGCAACGGACGCCTCGGCGACCTGGCAACCAGCCGCGCACACGCCTTTGGCTTGGTCCGCCGGGCCCATTCCCCCTGGGCGCTCCGCGAGGGAGTGCGAATGGGCCAGGAAGAACAGCCTGACTGGAGTTCCGGCTTTGCGTCCCATCGCCAGAGCAGCGTCTACAGTCCGTCTTCTAGATTCAAGCCCTCAGATTTATTGGAGGGCGATAAGACTTCTGGCCGGGCCTAGGTTGGCAAGGCCCCCGCGTGGCACGCTTCTGACTTTCCGCGTCAAAGGCGTATTTCACCCGGAGGGGCGACATGTTGCAGAGACGACTCTTTACGACGCTTGTGGGGTCTGCCGTCGCGCTGGCCGTTCTCGGCCTGCCGATGCGGGCCAACGGTGCCGACAAGACCATCAAGGTCGGCATTCTCCATTCTCTGTCGGGCACGATGGCCATTTCCGAGACGGCCCTCAAGGACGTCGCGCTGATGACCATCGAGGAAATCAACGCCTCGGGTGGAGTGCTCGGCAAGAAGCTGGAGCCCGTGGTCGTCGACCCCGCCTCGAACTGGCCCCTCTTCGCGGAAAAGGCGCGCCAGCTGCTCACCCAGGACAAGGTGGCTGTCATCTTCGGCTGCTGGACGTCGGTGTCACGCAAATCCGTGCTGCCCGTCTTCAAAGAACTCAACGGGCTGCTCTTCTACCCGGTGCAGTACGAGGGAGAGGAACTCGAGAAGAACGTGTTCTATACCGGCGCGGCGCCGAACCAGCAGGCCATCCCCGCGGTCGAGTACTTGATGTCGAAGGAGGGCGGTGGCGCCAAGCGGTTCTTCCTCCTCGGCACCGACTACGTCTACCCGCGGACGACCAACAAGATTCTGCGCGCCTTTCTCAAGTCGAAGGGCGTCAAGGAAGTCGACATTGAGGAGGTCTACACGCCGTTCGGCCACAGCGACTACCAGACCATCGTCGCCAACATTAAGAAGTTCTCAGCCGGCGGAAAGACAGCGGTCATCTCCACCATCAACGGCGACTCCAACGTGCCCTTCTACAAGGAACTCGGCAACGCGGGCCTGAAGGCGACTGACGTCCCGGTGGTGGCATTCTCGGTCGGTGAGGAGGAGCTGCGCGGCATCGACACGAAGCCGCTGGTTGGGCATCTCGCCGCCTGGAATTACTTCATGTCGCTCAAGAACAAGCAGAACGAGGCCTTCATCGCCAAGTACCGCGCCTTTGCGAAGAAGAAGGGGCTCCCCGACGCCGACAAGGTCGTCACCAATGACCCGATGGAGGCGACGTACGTTGGCATCCACATGTGGAAGCAGGCTGTGGAGAAGGCCGGGACAACTGACCCGGACAAGGTCATCGCCGCCATGGCAGGACAGACCTTCAATGCTCCGTCGGGCTTCGTCCTCACCATGGACTTGACGAACCACCACCTCCACAAGCCGGTCTTCATCGGCGAGATTCGCTCGGATGGTCAGTTCACCGTGGTCTGGAAGACAAGCGCTCCTATCCGCGCGCAGCCCTGGAGCCCCTTCATCCCGGGCAACGAAAGCAAGCAGGGTCTCTAAGCCCCATTCCGGGCGGCGGCCAGCGAGCCCGGCTGCCGCCTCTTCCATGCGCCCCTTCCTCCTCGTCCTGGCTCTCTTAAGGGCAACGGACGCCTTGGCGCTCGACCCGTCGGCGGTCGCCAAGCTCGGCGCCGAGGACTCTGAGGAGAAGATCGCGGCAATCCGTGCCCTGGTTCGCGAGGGTGACCCGGCGGCGCTGACCCTCCTCCAAGCGCTCTCCGACGAGGCCCTTCAAGTCTCGGGCGGACGGGTGCTGAGGATCAGCGGCGAGCGAATCTACGACGCCGCGACCGGCGCCGAGGTTGCCCCGCCTCCCCCAGACCGAGAGACGATTACCGTTAACAACCGCATGCGCAGGGAGCTCGCGGGGGCGATGGCGTGTCTGCGTCTCCTCGACCCTGACGCGAAGGTCCGGCTCGCCGCGGCCCAGCAGCTTCACGACGTGGACGACCCCGAACTGGCCCCCCTGCTCGAAACGGCTCTCGCCCGCGAGAGCGACGTCGAGGTCCGCGCGCTTCTCTCGCTCATTCACGCCCGCGCGAACCTCAAGAACCCAGATGCCAAAGCACGCCTGGCCGCGGTCCAATTGCTGGGCGCGAGCAGCAACCGCGCCGTGGTCAGCCTGCTCGAGGGGCAGCTGGACGAGGCGGCCGAACCGGATGCGCGGGTGCGCGAGCAGGCGCGCGTCTCGCTGCGTCTTGTCGCCTCGCGGTTGGTGGCCGCCGACACGGTGGGCCGGGTCTTCTCGGGCCTCTCCCTCGGCAGCATCCTTCTCCTCGGGGCGCTTGGGCTGGCCATCACCTACGGTGTCATGGGCGTCATCAACATGGCTCACGGCGAGCTGCTGATGGTCGGGGCCTACTCCACCTACGCGGTCGAGCGGGTGTTTGAGCGTCATTTCCCCCACGCCCTGCAGTGGTACGTCATCGTGGCGATTCCGGTGGCGTTTGCCGTTGCCTTCGCGGTCGGCATTGCAATGGAGCGGACGGTCATTCGCTTTCTATACGGCCGCCCCCTGGAAACGCTCCTTGCCACGTGGGGCCTCTCGCTCTTTCTCGTCCAGTGCACGAGAACCATTTTTGGTCCGCAGAACGTGCAGGTCCCCAACCCCGCGTGGATGTCGGCGGGCATTCACCTCGCGGCCGACATCGTTCTGCCCTGGAACCGCATCGCCATCATCGTCTTCACACTCGGCGTCCTCGCCATCGTCTGGCTGATTCTCAACCGCACCCGCCTTGGCATGTTTGTACGTGCTGTCACCCAGAACCGGGCGATGGCCGGCTGCGTGGGGGTTCCGACGGGACGCGTCGACGCCCTGGCGTTCGGCCTCGGCGCGGGAATCGCCGGGCTTGGCGGGGTTGCTCTTTCGCAGATTGCGAACGTCGGACCGGAGATGGGCCAGGGCTACATCGTGGACTCGTTCCTGGTCGTGGTCCTCGGCGGGGTGGGCCAACTCTTCGGCGCGGTGTGGGCCGCCCTCGGCCTCGGGGTGGCTTCGAAGTTCCTCGAGGCCTCCTGGGGCGCGGTGATTGCGAAGATTGTCGTGCTCTGCTTCGTCGTGGTTGTCATCCAGAAGCGCCCCCAGGGACTCTTTGCCCCGAAGGGGCGGACGGTAGAAGGGTAGGGGATGACGCCTTCCTCGCGCGGAGGGTCCCTGGTCGCGCGGTACTTCGCCGCCGCGCCCCGCGCCGGCGGGCTCTGGCTCGGTGTCTTCGCGCTGGCCACCCTGGTGGTGCTGCCAGCGCTCCACCTCTTCACGCCTGCCGGCAGCTGGCTGCATGCCTCCGACTTCGTCATCACCGTGGGTGGTAAGATTATGTGCTACGCGGTGGTCGCCGTCGCCTTGGACTTGGTCTGGGGCTACGCCGGCATCCTCTCGCTCGGTCATGGCCTCTTCTTCGCGCTGGGGGGCTACGCGCTTGGGATGTACCTGATGCGCTCGATTGGGCATGAGGGCGTCTACCAGTCCGACCTTCCAGATTTCATGGTCTTCCTCGACTGGAAGAAGCTGCCGTGGTTCTGGGAAGGGACCAATCATTTCCTGTGGGCGCTGTTCCTGGTGGTCATGGTGCCGGCCCTGCTGGCGTTTGTGTTTGGGCTTTTTGCGTTCCGCTCGCGGGTGCGCGGCGTCTACTTTTCCATCATCACCCAGGCGCTCACCTACGCCGCCATGTTGCTCTTCTTCCGAAACGAGACAGGTTTCGGTGGCAACAACGGCTTCACCGATTTCAAGCGCATCCTGGGTGTTCCCATCACCGCCCCAGCGACACGCGCCGTTCTCTTCATGCTCAGCGCCGCGCTACTGGTCGCGACGCTGGTCCTGGCCCGCTACCTCGTGTCCTCACGTTTCGGGCGCGTGCTTACCGCCATTCGTGATGCGGAGCCGCGTGCGAGGTTCCTCGGGTATGACCCGCTCTGGTACAAGCTTTTCATCTGGACGCTGTCGGCGGCCCTCTGTGCCCTCGCCGGCGCGCTCTACGTGCCGCAGGTCGGCATCATCAACCCCTCGGAGATGTCGCCCGCGAATTCCATCGAGATTGCTATCTGGGTCGCGGTCGGAGGGCGGGGAACGCTGGTTGGACCCGTGCTGGGCGCCGCGCTCGTGAACCTGGCCAAGAGCTGGTTCACCGTCGCTTTCCCCGAACTCTGGCCGTTCTTTCTGGGCCTGCTCTTCGTTCTGGTGACCCTGTTGCTTCCCGAAGGCGTGGTCGGGCTGTTGGGCCGTTTCCGGCGTGCGAGAAAACCCACATGATGCCGCTCCTCACGGCGCCGCACGGCGGAAACCCCTCCTGGGCGCACGCGCTGGGCCCCGGCGAGGTCGACACCAGCCATGACGTCATCCTCTACCTTGAGGGCGTGACCGTCTTCTTCGACGGTTTCCGGGCGCTCAACCAGCTCACACTCCACATCAGGGTGGGAGAGCTCCGCTGCATCATCGGGCCGAACGGTGCAGGCAAGACCACCATGATGGACGTGGTGACGGGCAGAACGCGTCCAGATCGCGGCGTCGCCTTCTTCGGTCAGAGCCTCGACCTAACGAAACTGTCCGAGACCGAAATCTCGCGTGCAGGCATCGGCCGAAAGTTCCAGAAGCCAACGGTTTTCGAGAAGCACACGGTGCGGGAGAATCTGGAGCTGGCGGTGAAGGGGGATCGACGGGTTCGCCGAAGCCTCCGAGGGAGCCTTGATTCCGAGGCGCAGGGACGTGTTGGAGAGATGCTCGAGCGCATCCACCTGAAGTCCGATGCCCACCGGCCAGCCGGGTTACTCTCCCACGGTCAGAAGCAATGGCTGGAGATTGGCATGCTGCTCGTTCAGGAGCCGCGCCTCCTCCTCCTCGACGAGCCGGTGGCGGGAATGACCGACGAAGAGACCGAGCGTACCGGCGAGCTCATCCGATCGCTGGCGGAGACTCACTCGCTGGTGGTCGTCGAGCACGACATGGCGTTCATCGCCAGGCTTGGCGGCCGGGTCACCGTCCTCCACGAGGGTTCGGTCCTTGCCGAGGGCGAACTCGAGGAGCTGCAGGCCGATCCCCGTGTCATCGAGGTCTACCTGGGAAGATAGCGATGCTGAAGGTCGAAGGCCTGAACCAATACTACGGTGGGAGTCACATCCTGCGAGGCATCTCCTTCGAGGCGCCGCCCGGGCAAGTGACGGCGCTCCTCGGACGAAACGGTGCCGGGAAGACCACACTGTTGCGCGCCCTGATGGGCCTAGTCCCGGTGGCCTCCGGGAGGGTCTCCTTCGAAGGCGTAGACCTCACGGGCGCGCCGCCTTACCGCCGCGCGGCGGCCGGCATCGGTTACGTGCCCCAGGGTCGCGAGATTTTCCCGCGGCTCACGCTGGAGGAGAACCTGCTCATGGGCCTGGCGGTCCGGCCACGCGCCACGCCCATCCCCGCGCGGGTCTTTGAGCTGTTCCCCATGCTCGCCGAGATGCGGGGGCGGCGGGGTGGGGACCTCTCGGGCGGCCAGCAGCAGCAGCTCGCCATCGGTCGCGCGCTCGCGATGGGCCCTCGACTCCTCGTCCTGGATGAGCCGACCGAGGGGATTCAACCATCCATCATCAAAGACATCGAGCGTGCGATTCGGACCCTGGCCGCGGAGGGGAGCATGGCCATCCTGCTGGTCGAGCAGTACTACGACTTCTCCAGGTCGCTCGCCGACCAGTATCTCGTGATGCAACGAGGGGAAATTGTGAAACGCGGCTCGGGTGCCTCCATGGACCGGGATGGCGTGAAGCAGATGCTGGCGGTCTGAAGGGCAGCGAACCGAATCCGTGGAGGGAGAATCATGACCGAGCCGACTGTGGCCGAGCTTGCGAAGCGCCTCGCGGAGACCCAAGCCGCCCTGGACATCGTCTGGACGATGGTGGCCGGCTTTCTGGTCATGTTCATGATGGCGGGCTTTGCCTTGGTGGAGACCGGACTCACGCGCGCCAAGAACGCGGCTCACACCATGGGGATGAACCTCCTCGTCTACGCAGTTGGCGTCATCGGCTTCGCCGCGTTGGGCTTTGGCCTGGAGATGGGTGGGGGCGGCGGCGCGTTCGGTGCCCAGACGGTCCTGAACGAGGAGTTCACCATCAGTCTGTTTGGCAAGAGTTTCGGGCTGTTTGGGATAGCCGGCTTCTTGCTCCGGCCGCTCTCGGCGTACACCCCGGGTGTCGCCGCGACCTTCCTCTTTGCCACGGTCTTCATGAGTGTCGCGGTGACCATTCCCACCGGGGCCGCCGCCGAGCGGTGGAAGCTCACCAGCCTCGTGCTCTTCAGTCTGGTCACGTCCACGCTGGTGTTTCCGGTGTACGCCAACTGGGTCTGGGGCGGCGGCTGGCTCTCCCAGCTCGGCGCCAACTTCGGCCTTGGACATGGCCACGTCGATTTCGCCGGGAGCTCCGCGGTGCACCTGACGGGCGGCGTCACTGCCTTGGTGGTTGCCAGGCAGCTTGGACCGAGACTTGGCAAGTACTTGCCAGACGGCCGTATCCGCGCCATCGCACCGCAGAGCATCCCCCAGGTGGTGCTGGGCACCTTCATCCTCGGTTTCGGCTGGTTCGGCTTCAACGCCGGCTCAACGCGCTCAGCCCTCGACACCCGCCTCGCGGTGGTTGCCGCCAACACGATGCTGGCGGGCGCCGCTGGAGCGTTCGCCGCCTACATCTACGCGAAGACGCGGTGGGGCAAGGCAGACCCTTCGTGGCTCGCCAACGGCATGCTGGCCGGCCTGGTTGCCATCACGGCCTCGTGCGCCTTCGTCTCGGCCTGGGCGGCGGTGCTCGTGGGAGCGACGGGGAGTATTCTCGCAATTGTGGCGACCGCCTTGATAGAGACTCGACTCCGGATTGACGATCCGGTGGGGGCCTCCGCCGTGCACGGCGTGAGCGGTGCATGGGGTGTCTTGGCTCTCGGCCTATTCGCCAACGGGACGTATGGCCAGGGGTTGAACGGGGTCCCCGGTGGCGTGACCGGTCTTTTTTACGGCGATGGTGGCCAAGTCGTTGCCTCGGTCGTCGGTATCCTCGCCAACATCGCCTTCGTTGGCGTGGCGACAAGCCTGGCCTTCTGGCTCGTGAACAAATTCGTCGGGAATCGCGTCTCGGCCGAGGAGGAGGTCGCCGGTCTCGACCTCTCGGAGATGGGAGTCCAGGCCTACTCTGCTGACGCTGGCCCCTCCGGGACCGCCAATCTCAGCAAGCGGCCGGCCTGAGGTCTTGCGGCGGGAAGCCTCACCGATTCGGCCACTTGACCTGCAACTGCGGGCGTGGAGCCGAGACCGGGGGCAAGGGGTCGGACGTCCCACGAACTCGAAGAGCGATGAAGCCCGCCGCAGCGTCAACTCACGCACTGTCGCCGGGTGCTCGCGCGTTGCAGCGACGCGCGTACCGGCGTTTCACCGCACAGGCGTGAGCCACGCATCAGCACGCGGATGGTCGCCTCGCACCAGCGCGTGATAGGCAGCCTGCAGCTTGCGCGTGATTGGACCGGTCGTCCCTGACCCGATGACGCGGAAGTCGATTTCCCGAAGTCCAATCACCTCCGCTGCAGTCCCGCAGACGAAGACTTCGTTCGCCGAGTACAGTTGGTCGCGCGAGATGGGCCGTTCGACGACCTCAAACCCTTCGTCCGCGGCGAGCGTCAACAGCGTGTCTCGGGTGATGCCTTCGAGAATGGCACCCGCGTCGGGAGTGCTGATACGGCCGCCCTTCACGACGAAGAGATTCTCGCCCGTGCATTCCGCCACATACCCCTGCGGGTCGAGCATGATGGCCTCGTCGAAACCGAGGCGCAGCGACTCCGTTTTCGCAAGGACAGAGTTCGGGTAGTTTCCCGCAATCTTGGCCTTCGTCATCATCACGTTCGCGTGGTGTCGGGTAAATGACGAAACATTCGCTCGAACGCCACGCTCGAGCGCATCCGGCCCGAGGTACGCGCCCCATTCCCAGACCGCAATTCCCACATGCGGCTTGCCTCCGTCGATACTGAGATTCCAGCCACCCTCAGCCTGGTAGATGACCGGGCGCACGTAGCATTCGTCGAAGCCGTTGGCCCGGATGGTCTCGCTGCACGCCCGGGACAGCGTCGGGACGTCGTATGGGAGCTCGCGCCAGCCGAGGATGCGGGCCGACTCGAGCAGCCGGTCCAGGTGCTCCGTGAGCCGAAACACCGCTGGGCCGCGCGTCGTCTTGTAGCAGCGAATCCCCTCAAAGACCGCGATCCCGTAGTGAAGCGCCGGGGTGAGGAAGTCGATCTTCGCCTCGGCAACCGTTCCGAGTCTGCCGTTGAGCCAAATATGCGTCGTCTTCATTTGGCAGGGAGTTCCTTCTGTCTCGCGCCCACCTCACTCGAGTCCTTTTTCGCGTCGCGGATCCAACTCATCATCCCGCGCAGGCGGCTGCCCACCTCTTCAATTGCATGCGCGCGTCCCTCCTGGCGAAGCTTGTCGAACATCGGGCGACCTGCCTGGTTCTCGAGGATCCACTCTCGGGCGAATGCGCCAGACTGGATCTCGCGGAGGATTCGCTTCATCTCGAGGCGCGCGGCCTCTCCGACAACACGCGGACCGCGCGTGTAGTCGCCGAACTCGGCGGTGTCACTGACTGAATGGCGCATCCAATCGAGCCCGCCCTCGTACATCAGGTCCACGATGAGCTTCAGCTCGTGCAGGCATTCGAAATAGGCACTCTCCGGCTGGTAGCCGGCCTCCGTCAGCGTGTCGAAGCCCGCCAGCACCAGCGCGGTCACGCCGCCGCACAGAACGGCCTGCTCTCCGAAGAGGTCCGTCTCCGTCTCCTCCTTGAAAGTCGTCTCCAGCACGCCCGCGCGAAGCACGCCGAGCGCCTTGGCGTAGGCCAGGCCAAGTCCCTTGGCCTGGCCCGTCGCGTCCTGATGGACGGCAATAAGCGCGGGAGTCCCCTGTCCGGTCTGGTACAGCCGGCGGACCAGGTGTCCGGGTGCCTTGGGTGCGATGAGGACCACGTCGACGTCAGGCGGCGGCTTGATTTGACCGTAGTGGATGTTGAAGCCGTGCGCGAAAAACAGCGCCTTGCCCTTGGTCAACGATGGCGCGATGTGCTCCTCGTAAATTTGCTTCTGTTTTTCATCGGGTGCGAGGACCATGATGAGGTCCGCTTCGCGCGCGGCGTCAGCGACGCTCACGACTTTGAGCTCCGCGGCCTCGGCCTTGGCGCGAGACTTGGACCCGGCTTGCAGTCCTACACGGACGTCTGCGCCCGACTCCCGCAGGTTGAGCGCGTGGGCGTGGCCCTGGCTGCCATAACCAATGATCGCCACCTTGCGACCAGCGAGCAGCTTCGGGGGTGCGTCCTTGTCGTAATACAGAGTTGCCATGACTTGATTCCTTACTTTGGAGTGACAGCGGGGGAAGTGACCGCGCCCTGCGACGCGGACGAGACGAGTGATGCGTACTTGGCGAAGACGCCGGCCCGATAGCGAGGCTGCGGCGGCGTCCAGGCGGCGAGTCGCGTCGCGAGCTGCGCGGGCGATAGCGCGACGTCGAGACGACGTGCGTCGACGTCGAAGGTAATGTCGTCACCATCGCGGAGTGCGGCGATGGGGCCACCCACGAAGGCTTCCGGGGCGACGTGTCCAACCATGAGGCCGCGCGTTGCGCCGCTGAAGCGGCCGTCGGTGAGGAGGGCCACCGACGCCCCGAGGCCCTGGCCGACGAGCGCCGAGGTCACGCCCAGCATCTCGCGCATTCCCGGTCCGCCCCGAGGCCCTTCGTAGCGAATCACCACGACGTCACCGGCGACAATTCGATTGGCCTTGACGGCCGCGAATGCGTCCTCCTCTCGGTCGAAGACGCGCGCTGGGCCACGGTGCAGACTTCGCTCATGGCCGGACATCTTCAGCACGGCACCGTCTGGTGCGAGGTTGCCTCGGAGGATGACGAGCCCGCCGCTGGCGCTGATAGGGTTGGCGAGGGGGCGGACCACTGTTTGCCCAGGCGTCTCACGGGCTCCCGCGATGTGCTCTGCCCAGGTCGCTCCGTCCGCTGTTCGCGCCGTGCCGTCAAAGGCGCCCGCGTCCAGGAGCCGGCGCGCGACGAGCGGAACCCCGCCTGCGCGGTCGAGATCGACTGCGACGAAGCGCCCGCCAGGCTTCAGGTCCGCGAGGAGTGGCGTCCGCCGGCTGATGCGGTCAAAGTCTGAAAGTTCGAGGCGAATTCCGGCTTCGTGGGCAATTGACAGCAGGTGCAGCACCGCATTGGTGGATCCACCCGTCCCGGCGACGGCAGCGATGGCGTTGTCGAAGGAGTTGCCGGCAACGATGTCTCGCGGACGCTGGTTTCGCTCCAGCAGACGGACGAGCAGTTCGCCGGCCGCTCTCGTCGCTTCATTCTTGCGCGGGTCGACAGCGGGAATCGTGGCGTAGCCAACCGGGCCAAGGCCGAGGACCTCGAGGGCCAACGCCATCGTATTCGCCGTGTACTGGCCGCCGCACGCACCTGCGCCGGGGCACGCCACATCCTCCAGCGCCTGCAGGCGCTCAAGCGGCAATTTCCCGGCGGCGTGCGCGCCGACCGCTTCAAACACGTCGAGGATGGTCACGTCATGGTCCTCGAAGCGCCCCGGAGCGATCGATCCGCCGTACAGCAGCAGCGACGGGACGTTTAGCCGAAGAAGCGCCATCGCGGCGCCTGGAAGGGTCTTGTCGCAGCCGACCAGTGCGATGACCGCGTCGAAGAGGTGGCCACGTGCGACGAGTTCAATGGAGTCAGCGATCACCTCGCGACTCACCAGCGAGGCCTTCATCCCCTCAGTCCCCATGGTGACGCCATCACTAATGGCGATGGTGTTGAACTCCATCGGAGTCGCGCCGGCTGCACGGACGCCTTCTTTGACGCGCTCCGCAAGACGCCGGAGCCCATAGTTGCAAGGCATCGTCTCGGTCCACGTATTGGCGACGCCGACGATTGGCTTCTTGAGGTCCTCGCTCGTGAAGCCGATAGCCTTCAGCATCGCTCGCGCTGGCGCGCGCTCATAGCCTTCGGTGATGGCACGGCTCTTCTCGCGAGGGTCGTGGGCCATTACCGTCTCTCCTCTAGAAGCGCGCGGACAACGGTGTCACCGACTTCCTTCGTCGAGACTGCATGCGGTGACAGGTCCTGGGTGAGCGCCCCCTGGTCGAGGGCGGTCCACACGGCGCGCTCGACGGCGGCGGCTTCGGTCTCGAGTGACAGCGAATGCCGTAGGAGCATGGCAACGCTGAGGATCGCGCCGTAAGGATTGGCAACGCCGCGGCCAGCGATGTCCGGCGCTGAGCCATGGATGGGCTCGTAGAGCCCGCGCGGCCCCTCGCCGAGCGAGGCTGACGGTAGCATCCCCAGAGTTCCGCCGAGCACGGAGGCCTCGTCCGTGAGGATGTCGCCAAACATGTTCTCCGTCACGATGACGTCGAACTGCGACGGCTTGCGGACCAGTTGCATCGCACATGAGTCGACCAACTGGTGGTCGAGCCGCACCTGGGGGAACTCCTCCTTCACGACACGCGTGGCGACTTCGCGCCACAGCCGGCTCGTCTCCAAAACGTTAGCCTTGTCGACGGATGTTAGCTGTCCGCGACGCTCACCGGCGAAGCGCGCCGCCATCCGGACGACGCGCTCGACCTCGGCCGTCGTATACACGCACTCGTCTAGGGCGCGGTCCCCCTCGCGCCGCTTCGCGCCGAAGTAGAGGCCGCCGGTCAATTCGCGCACGACGAGGAGATCCACGCCGGCGAGCACCTCGGGCTTGAGAGGCGACGCCGCGATGAGCTGCGGGAACAGCCTCACGGGGCGCAGGTTCGCGTAGAGGCCGAGGCCCTTGCGGAGGGCGAGGAGACCCTGCTCCGGACGGACCTTCGCAGCCGTACCCCACTTCGGCCCCCCGACAGCGCCAAGGAGAACGGCGTCGGCTTGCCGGCAGAGCGAAAGCGTCTCGTCCGGGAGCGGCGCGCCGGTCTGGTCGAGGGCAATGCCGCCGACCAGCGCATGTTGCAGGTCGAAGCGATGCCCAAATCGACCGGCAGTCGCCGCGAGGACGCGAGTTGCTTGTCCCAGCACCTCTGGGCCGATGCCGTCTCCTGCGAGGACTACAATCGAAGCCCTCACGTGCGCTCCCGCTCGAACCGGGAAATCGCGTCTGCCTGTGCCAACAGGAAGCCAAGCTCGTCGACACCGTCGATGAGGCAGCGTCGCGCGAAGGGGTCAATGGCGAAGGGCACGCTCTCGCCGTCGGTCGTAAGGGTCTGCGTTTCAAGGTCGATTGTGACCGTCGTTGGCTCTGCAAGAAGGCGCCGGTGCATCGCGCTGTCCACGACTACCGGCAGGAGTCCGTTCTTTAGTGCGTTCGCCCGAAAGATGTCCGCGATGGCCGAACTCACCACGGCGCAAAACCCCCAGTCCATCAGGGCCCACGGCGCGTGCTCGCGGGAGCTGCCGCAGCCGAAGTTTTCCCCCGCAACGAGCACCCTGGCACCAGCTGCCTCAGGTGCATTGAGTGGAAAATCCGGACGTGGTTGACCGCTCTCATCGTACCGCCAGCCCGCGAAGGCGTGGGCGCCCAGCCCCAGCTTGCCAGTCGTCTTCAGGAAGCGAGCGGGGATAATCTGATCGGTGTCAATGTTGGCTGCCGGCAGGACTACGGTTCGCGACGTCAGCTTGACGAAGGGGCGCATCACAGCATCTCCCTCGGGTCGACGATGGCCCCGCGGACGGCGGCCGCGGCAGCGGTCAGGGGGCTGGCAAGAAACGTGCGCCCACCGGGCCCCTGGCGACCCTCGAAGTTGCGGTTGCTGGTGCTGACCGCGTACTGGCCTGGCTTGAGCATGTCGCCGTTCATCGCGATGCACATTGAGCAGCCCGGTTCACGCCACTCGGCGCCGGCATCCTGGAAGACCCGGTCCAAGCCCTCCGCTTCTGCCGCACGCTTGACGGCCTGCGAGCCCGGCACGACGAGCGTTCGAACGCCGGCGGCGACGCGGCGTCCTCGGAGCAAAGTCGCCGCAGCTTGCAAGTCACTGAGCCGCGCATTCGTGCAGCTGCCGATGAAGACGACGTCGACGGCGCGTCCGAGGATTGGCTTGCCGGCTTCCAGCTGCATGTAGCGGAGCGCCCGCGGGTCGGCCGTCTCTGGCACGGGTGAGCGAATGGGGATGGCCATGCCGGGATTTGTTCCCCAGGTAATCATCGGCTCCAGCTCGGTCCCGTCCACCGCAACAGCTCGGTCGTATGTTGCACCGTCGTCGGTGGGCAGTTGGCGCCAGGCCGAGACCGCGCGGTCCCAGGCCTCGCCCTTCGGCGCTCGGGGACGGCTGGCGAGGTAGTTGAAAGTGGTGTCATCCGGCGCAATGAGGCCCGCGCGCGCCCCGGCTTCAATCGACATGTTGCAGACCGTCATTCGTCCTTCCATGGACAAGGAGCGGATCGCCGTGCCTGTGTATTCCAGAATGTGGCCCGCACCACCGCCAACGCCGAGCTTCGCGATGACTGCGAGGATGACGTCCTTCGCGGTGACGCCCGACCCCAGTCGCCCTTCGACGCGGACTTCTAGCGTCTTCGCACGTCGCTGAAGGAGGCACTGCGTGGCGAGCACGTGGCCGACTTCGGTTGTTCCGACTCCAAAAGCGAGCGCTCCGAATGCTCCATGAGTGGCCGTGTGGGAGTCCCCGCACACGATGGTTGTTCCCGGTCGGGTGAGGCCGAGCTCCGGACCAATCACATGGACAATGCCTTGCGCGTCGTCACCCAGGGGGTGCAACTCGACGCCGAATTCCTTGCAGTTGGCGTCCAGCTGCGAAAGCTGGGCCGCGCACTGGGCATCCGTGATGACGAAGCGCCCATTCTGCCGCGGCGTGGTTGGCGTGGAATGGTCCATCGTCGCGATGGTGCGGTCTGGACGCCGAACCTTGAGTCGGTGAGCGCGCAGGACGTCGAATGCCTGCGGGCTAGTTACTTCGTGAACGAGATGCAGGTCGACGTAGAGGACAGCCGGCGTGTCCGACGTCTCTGGTCGCACCAGGTGCGAACGCCAAAGCTTCTCGAAGAGGGTCAGCGGTGGCGTTGGACTAGATGGCGCCACAAAGCGCCTCCGCTTCCATTGGGACGACTGTCAGCAGCCGTCGTGTGGCAATGCGATTGAGCACCTCGAGGTACGCGTGGGCGCTGCCCTCGATGATGTCGGTGCTCACGCCGCGGCCCCGGTAGCGCTTTCCCGCGTGCTCCACTTCCACGAAGACCTCGCCCTGCGCGTCCTCGCCTGCCGTGGCACTCGTCACCTGGTAGTCGCAAAGCTTCGCGTTGATTCCGGTGATGCGCTCGATTGCATTGAAGACCGCATCGATGGGACCGTTCCCGGTTGCTGCGTCGGTGAGGCGCCGTCCATCGCGGTGCTCGAGGCAGACCGCCGCGCTCGGCGGTGTCCCCGAGGCAGCCGACAAGCTGACCAGCTGCCAGGCGCCGTGCGCGGCGTCCTGAAACAACCCGAGCATCAACGCCTCGAGATCGCCGTCGTAGACCTCCTTCTTCTTGTCGGCGAGCACCTTGAACTGCTCGAAGACTCGGTCCAGGTCCGCGGCATCGAGGTGGTAGCCCAGCTCACCGAGCCGACGCTGAAGCAGGTGTCGCCCGCTGTGCTTACCGAGAACGAGGTTGGTCGCGTGAATGCCGACGTCCTCGGGTCGCATAATCTCGTAGGTTTCTGCGTGAGACATCATGCCGTGTTGGTGAATGCCAGACTCATGCGCGAAGGCATTCTGGCCAACGATGGCCTTGTTGCGCTGTACGTGGAATCCGGTCGCGTTCGCGACCACCCGGCTCGTCGAGTAGAGGTGTTTCGTCTCGATGCCAGTCCGCAAGCCCAGGTAGTCGGCGCGAGTGCGGATGGCCATGACCACCTCCTCGAGGGAGCAGTTCCCAGCTCGCTCGCCGATGCCGTTGATGGTGCACTCGACCTGACGCGCCCCCGCCTGCAGAGCAGCGAGCGAGTTCGCGACGGCGAGGCCGAGGTCGTTGTGGCAGTGGACGGAAATAACAGCGTTGTCAATGCCGCGGACGGTGCGCTTGAGGTGGGCGATCGTGGCAGCGAACTGCGCGGGCATGGCGTAGCCAACCGTGTCGGGGATGTTCACCGTGGTGGCCCCCGCCTCGATGACGCGCTCCACCACCTCGGCGAGATATTCGACCTCGGTCCGCGCGGCGTCTTCGGCCGAGAATTCAACGTCGTCGCAGTAGCCGCGCGCCCGCGAGACCCCAGCGACTGCCCGCTCAATGACCTGCGCCTTCGTCATCTTCAGCTTGTGCTCGCGGTGAATGGGGCTGGTCGCGAGAAAGACATGCAACCGCTTGCGGGCCGCGTCGCGGAGTGCTTCCCAGGCCTTATCGATGTCTTCCTTTCCGCACCTGGCCAGTCCGGCCATCACCGGGCCTTCGACTTGCCGGGCAATCGTCTGTACTGACTCGAAGTCGCCGGGAGAGGCGATGGGAAAGCCAAGTTCAATCACGTCGACGCCAAGGTCGCGGAGCGCGCGGGCCACCTGAAGCTTCTGGGCAAGGTTCATGCTTGCCCCAGGCGCCTGTTCGCCGTCGCGCAGCGTTGTGTCGAAGATTGTTACCCGGTCGTGTCCAGCGTTCGTCATGGGGTCCTCAGTTGAGGCAGCTCAGTTGCAAGAACTGCCGGTGTCCTTGGTTATGCCGCGCGTTCGTCCTCTGCTGGCGCCGTGCGCGAGAAGTGCAACCCTTGGTGCGCGGACTCCCCGCGTGTCATGGCAATCATCCCGGTGCGCACCATCTCGACGACCCCGAAGGGCCGCACCAGTTCGAGCAAGCCGTCGACCTTGTCCGTGGGGCCAGTCATTTCGAGGATGAGCGAGGTCGGGCTCACGTCGACGATGCGCGCGCTGAACGCCTCGCAAAGCTGGAGTAACTCGGTGCGTCGGTCCGGTCCGGTTGCGACCTTCACGACCAGCCATTCGCGGTCAACGCTCGGGGCTCGGCTCACCTCCTCGACGTAGAGGACGTTGACGAGTTTGTAGAGGTTGGCCTCGAGCCGGCGCGCTGTGTCGTCGTCAGCCCGCACAACAATGGTCAACCGAGAGACACCTGGGCGCTCGGAGCGCCCCACGAGCAGCGACTCGATGTTGTACGCGCGCCTCCGGAAGAGCGCGACCACGCGGGCGAGGACGCCGGGCCGGTCCTCGAGGTAGGCGATGAAGCTGCGTTGGCTGGGGTCACGGCTCATCGGATGTCTCCACGATGGGTGAGGGTCGTCGAATCATGTCGTGCAGGTCGCAGTTCGCCGGGACCATCGGGTACACCGAGTCCTCCTGCTCGACCCGGAAGTCGATGACGACACTGCCCGCCTCAGACCGGGCCCGTGCGACCGCAGCCGGGATGTCCTCCCGCCTCTCAACGCGCAGACCGACTAGCCCGTGCGCTTCGGCGAGCTTCACGAAGTCGGGACTCTTCAGAGGCGTGGCGACGTAACGGCCGCCGTAGAAGAACTGCTGCCACTGCCTGACCATGCCAAGGTAGCCATTGTTGATGATTGCCACATTGACCTTCAGCCCCTCCTGCGCCAGCGTCGTGAGCTCGCAACTGGTCATCTGGAAGCCGCCGTCGCCGACCACGACCCACACGTCGTCGTCCGGGCGCGCGAAACGCGCCCCGATGGCCGCCGGCAGGGCGAAGCCCATCGTGCCCAGCCCGCCAGAGGTAATGAGACGTCTTGGGTGATCGTGCTTGTAGTACTGCGCCTCCCACATCTGGTGCTGGCCAACGTCGGTGACCACGAGGGCGCGGCCGTCGGTGAGGCGCCACAGGTCATGGATGACGTGCGGCGCGAGTAGACGCCCGTCGGATGGGATGGCCTGGACGTCTCGGACCGCGGAGTCACCTTTCAAGGCGGCGATCCGTTCGAGCCAGGGGCGGCGCTCGCGCTGCTTCACTTCAGGGACGAGCCGGGTGAGGGCGTCCTTCAGATCGCCGATGATGGGAACGTCGACCTTGACGTTCTTGTTCACCTCGGATGGGTCGATCTCGACGTGAATCTTTTTCGCCTTGAGCGCGTAAGTTTGAAGACGCCCGGTGACTCGATCGTCGAAGCGCATCCCAAGCGCGATGAGGAGGTCGGCCTCCTGAATCGACGTGTTCACCCACGCCTCCCCGTGCATTCCCATCATGCCGAGACTGAGTGGGTGGGTTGCCGGGAAGGCACCGAGCCCTAAGAGGGTGCTCGCCACGGGAATTCCCGTCGTAGTCGCGAGTTCACGGAGCAACGCGCTCGCGTCCGCCTCGAGGACTCCATGCCCGCAGAGGATGAGAGGACGTTCGGCGGCGTTGATGAGTTGCGCCGCGCGTTCTACGTCCGCCGCCGCCACGCGATGCGCTGGCCGGTATCCGGGGAGGCGAACCGGCGAACGGTCGGGGGCGTAGTCGATGGTGCCCTGTTGGGCATCTTTGGTGATGTCGACCAATACCGGTCCCGGCCGCCCCGAGCGCGCGATGAAGAAGGCCTCTCGCAACGCCGGTGCGATGTCGGACGTGCGCGTGACGAGGTAGTTGTGCTTGGTGATTGGCAGCGTGATGCCAGTGATGTCGATTTCCTGGAAGGCGTCACTCCCGATGAGGGGGGACGATACCTGGCCGGTGATGAAGACGACCGGCGTGGAATCCAGCATGGCGGTCGCGATTCCTGTGACGAGGTTCGTTGCTCCGGGACCGCTGGTCGCGATGGCCACACCGACCTTGCCCGAAGCACGCGCGTACCCATCGGCCATGTGCGACGAACCTTGCTCGTGGCGGACCAGCACGTGGCGGATGGGATAGCCGGGGAGCGCGTCGTACGTCGGCATGATGGCGCCGCCCGGATAGCCGAAGACGACCTCTACGCCCTCCTGGACGAGCACCTCCCAGATGATTTGCGCGCCACTCTTAATGGCGCGGGGCACTTCGCTCCCGCTGGGTTTGCTCCTGCCGTCGCTTGCGACCGGCGGCTGCCGGTCAAGTTCGCTGGTTGCCACTGCCATCACGACCTCCACAACATCGACCCCAGAAAATGAAAAAGCCCCCGCACCGTTTTTTCCGGGTGCGGGGGCTGCTCTTTCCGAATCCTTCTCGGTCAGAACGGCGGTCCGCACCCGCCGGTAAGGCGGACGAGGCCGACGATGCCGAGAAGCAGAGCGTGTCCGGACGAGCGCGCGCCGTCAGCGGCGGACGCACTCAGAAGTTGAAGCTTCACGGACATCGGAGTCACCGTATGGGCCGATGCCGCTTCGTGTCAAGCAAAGGGTTCCGCGTGTACAGAAGCGTTGAAGTTGGCAGCATCCCAAAGCCAGCCAGACGTGCTGGGGATGGACTCGCGAACACCAGGGGTGGTGGCGGGTTCGACCCTGCACGCCAGGGATGCTCCCGATGTGCGGTTCAGCCCTGAATTGCTCGGGAAAAGTATAAAATGGCGTGGAAAATGTCCTCGACGGCGTCAGGGTCGAGTCCGAAGCCTTGGGCCCAACGACGTCGAGCTTCCAAAACCCTGGCCTCTCGCCCAGGGTCCTTCACTGCAACTCCGAGTGCGGCCTTGCTCTGACCGGCGCGCCTAGAGAGCACCGCTCGACGCGCGAGCAGGGCCACGAGTTCCTGGTCCAGCTCGTCGACCAGTTCGCGGGTCTCCTTCAGCGCCGGGGACAAGTCCCCTAGGTCGGGAATCGCCAACGACGTCGCCTCGCGCGCCGGAAGCACCGGGCTCGGCGCATCCAACGCCGCGTCGATGGCTCGGAGTGCCCTGAGCAACTCATGGCGGGCGGTGGCCGCGTACGGATTGAAGCGGTGGAGCGCCGGCAAGAGGTGACCCGCATCAACGCGGACTGCTTCGATGCTTTTCGCCATCCCCTGAAAGGACGGCGGTGCGTGCGCGGGATTCGACGGGACTCCGACGTCGAGCATTCCCTTGGCGACGAAGAAGGCCAAGGCATGGGTGAGTGCCATCTCCTGGTCGTGCGCTTCGGCGCTCATGCGCAGCGTCTCGCACCCGATGGCGCGGAGGAATTCCTCGACCTCTGCAACGGGTTGCGGGTGCTCGAGGTTGGGGCACACCACCACCCGCAAGGGGCGCTCGCCTCGCGCAAGACTCGCCGGTCCGAACAGCGGATGGGTGGCCACCCACGGCTGGGCATTCCCGAAGTGCTGCGACATCAAGGCGCTTGGCATGACCTTGACGCTGCCCACGTCCACCACCACCTGAGAGGGCGTCACGCGGGAGGAGAGTTCGAGGAGGACAGATTCGAATCTTTCCAGCGGAACGGCCACCACGACGAACCGGCCCCCACTGAGCAGTTCGGTCATCGACAGCGCCCGTAACTCAGCTGGAACGTGCGCGTGTGGGTCGAACGCCCGCACCGAGAGGCCCGCCCCCCGACACAGCTGCGCAAAGGCTTGGCCGAAGCGGCCGTACCCAAGCAGGGCGACGGAGTTTGGCAGGCTAGGCGACACGGGACCGTCTGGGCCGTCCACGCTTTGGCAGCACCTTGCTGAGGCTCTGATGGGCCTCCCGAAGCATCTGGGCGGTCGTTTCCCAGCCCACACAGGCGTCCGTGACCGAGCAGCCGTATTTCAGCTTGGAGCGGTCGGAGGGAATTGGCTGATTGCCTGCCACCAGAAAGCTCTCCACCATCAAGCCCACCAGGGACGTGTTCGCATTGCCCACTTGGTGGACGACATCCTTCATCACCAGAGGCTGCAAGTCAGGCTGTTTCCAGGAGTTGCCGTGGGAGCAGTCCACCACAATGTCTTTGGGCAACGAAGCCTTGGCTAGAGCCTCCTCGGCCATCCTAATCGAGACCGCATCGAAGTTCGGGCGCCCTCCGCCTCCACGCAAAACGAGGTGGCCATAGCGGTTGCCCCGTGTCCGGACGATGGCAGACTCGCCCCGCCCATTGATTCCCAGAAAGCTGTGGGGTTGGCTGGCAGAGAGGATGCCGTTGATGGCGACCTCAATGTCGCCATCGGTCCCATTCTTGAATCCCACCGGCGTGGACAGGCCAGAGGACATCTCTCGGTGTGTCTGGGACTCGGCTGTCCGCGCCCCGATGGCTGTCCAGGACACCAGGTCCCCATAGTACTGAGGCGCAATGGGGTCCAAAGCCTCCGTGCCGACGGGCAACCCGAGTTCGCTGACATCCAGCAGAAAACGGCGCGCCTTGCTGATGCCCTCGTCGACCCGAAAGGTATCATTCATGTAAGGGTCGTTGATGAAGCCCTTCCATCCCGCCACCGTACGCGGCTTCTCAAAGTAGACTCGCATCACCACGAGAAGCGTTTCCTTCACCTCGTCGCTCAGTTCTTTGAGCCTTTGCGCGTAGTCCAGGCTGGCCACCGGGTCATGGATGGAGCACGGGCCCACGACGATGAAGAGGCGGCAATCCCTGCCATCCAGGATGGCTTCCACGGCCGCACGCCCTTCGAGCACGGACTTGGCCGCCCCCGTGCTGAGAGGCAGCTTCCCCTTCACCGTATCCGGCGAGGGCATGACGTCGAAACCGATGACATTGAGGTTCTCAGTCTGTTGCACTTGGCTTCCTACGAGACCAGAGGAGGGCGGGCTTCATCCCTGCATGACAACGCGCCGCGAGCCGATGAGCCGCACACCGATTGATAGCATCCATCCACTCCTCTGCGCTTGTTTGGCCGGCTCGGCGCTTCTGCAGATGGCGGAGCTCAGGTAGATTGGAAAGGTGTGTATACCTGTTCCGAAACGGGACGCAGCTTTGGCACCGCGCAAGAGGCGCGGGACAGTGAGATGCGCTTTCGTGAAGTCCAGGCCGAATGCGATGCCGGGCGCTTCCCTCACCTCCGTGAGGGCGACGTGATTTACGTTGGCACCGACCTCTTCCTGGGCCATGGCCTGGATGACTTTCGCGGGGGGTTGGCGCAAGTGACGGAGTTTCGGACCGGCCGCGGCGCTGCCGAGGCAAGCCCGTTCGTTCGTGTGGCGCAAGACCCAAGCACGCT
>Ga0209048_10001307_pt1 | contig 25758 bp, 26 predicted proteins | sample FrelakmetCRP12CR_FD_187146 | JGI IMG/M metagenome (GOLD analysis project Ga0209048, IMG submission 187146) | Freshwater lake sediment microbial communities from the University of Notre Dame, USA, for methane emissions studies - CRP12 CR (SPAdes)... | ecosystem: Environmental > Aquatic >... | reverse complement strand
ATCTGCGGCGTGTGGGGATATCAGACAAAGAATGAGAATGATAATATGAGAAGTAATACAGAAAGTATAGGTGTTGGTAATTTCATTTTGACCATATTATAAAACCTTTTAGTAGCACACTTTTGAATGAAGGTCCTCTATCATCGACTCTGGAACGATATAGCGCCATTTGGCATCAGGATTACTAGCGGTTTGAGCATCCCCCACCTTATTATATTTAGTCTCTGAAAGAATGCGTGACATTTTTGTTCTACAATTTATCTCCTCCAGTGCAATAATTTGAATTTGGTCTGGCAATTCAATCTTTATCCATGTTCTGACAATATCAATCTCTGGGCGAGTAGTGCTTTCTTGGTCATAATACAACTTTGTTCTTGATGTGCTCGTCCCAAGATATACCCAATCTGCGCCCCTTACTTCGGAATAACTGAAGACCAAGAGTAAACCGATAATCGTGATGGCGATTTTTGTTTTCATTGCTTCCCCCACTACTATTGAATCCTATTTAGGTTGAATAATCTTTTAAGTATATCAATTAAACACCGGGTTCGCAAAACGGGCGGTAGGGAGTCTAACCGTAACCGGCTAAGCTCTTGAATTTATGTGGTGGTCCCACCGGGAATCGAACCCGAGTTTCCGGCGTGAGAGGCCAGCGTCCTAACCGCTAGACGATGGGACCATAGACGATATAATTGGAGGGTGACTTATTAGTCAATCAGCCATGAAAAGTCAAGGCCAAAAGAGCGTTGAAGATTGCCACGTCGCTTCGCTCCTCGCAATGACATAGGGTACAGACTCTCAAGACCATCCTTTGCTCTTTATGCATAGAAGAGCTTTTGTAATCCTCTTTATCACCTTTTCTTTACCCAACGTTACCATAACTTCATCAACGCCAGGGCTTACGGTTTTTCCCGTCAGTGCAACCCGGAGGGGCTGGGCAATCACCTTGAGACTTACGCCCCTTTCCCCGGCGATGGCGCGGAGAAAACTTTCCATGCCTTTCTTCGTAAAATCCTGCAGGGTGGGCAGCCGTTCGGCTATGGCAGTCAGATGATCCACAATCTCTTTATTGAGATACTTATCCGCTGCTTCCCTGTCATAGACAATATCATCCGTGAAGTAAAAGAGGCTTGCATCGGCAAGCTCTGCAAGAGTCTTTGATCTTGTTTTCAGGTCATCAGCAACACGTTTCAGAAGATCATAATCCGAAATATCGACTCCCCTCTTCTGCCAGAATTGCCTCGTCTCCTGCACGAGCCTTTTGGATTCACATTCCCTGATGTAGTGCTGATTCAGCCAGAGAAGTTTTTCCGGATTGAATATAGCAGCGGATTTTCCGACGGACTCAAGGGTAAAAAGACGGATTAGTTCATCTAAAGAAAATATCTCCTGGTCCCCGCAAGACCAGCCGAGTCTGACGAGATAATTGACCACTGCCTCGGGCAAATAACCCATCTCTTTGTAGGCCATGACCGATGTCGCCCCGTGACGTTTGCTCAGTCGCGCCTTATCAGAGCCCATGATCATGGAAACGTGTGCGAATTGGGGAACACTATATCCCAGTGCCTCATAGAGAAGGATCTGTCTCGGCGTATTGTTCAGATGGTCATCTCCCCTGGTCACGTGGGTTATCTCCATCTGGGCATCGTCCACGACGACAGCAAAGTTGTATGTGGGGTAGCCATCACTTCTTTCTATGACCAGATCATCGAGTTCCTCATTATTGAATGTAATCAGCCCTTTTATCAGATCATTTACGACGGTCACGCCAGTGTCAGGGCACCTGAAGCGCACCACGGCATTCGCCGCATTGGGAAGGTTCTTATCCCGGCACGTGCCATCATACTTTGGTTTTCTCTCTTCAGCGAGGGCCTTCTTCCTCTTATTTTCCAGCTCCTCAGGAGTACATACACAGTAATAGGCCTTGCCTTCAGCCAGGAGCCTTTGTACCATTTCCCTATGCATATCTACACGTTGCGCCTGAAAGAACGGCCCTTCATCCCAGTGGAGCCCCAGCCATGTCAGGGCGTCGAGAATCGCCTTTGTCGATTCCTCCGTCGACCGAACCTGATCGGTATCTTCAATCCGGAGAAGAAATTTCCCCCCGTAGTGCCTGGCATAAAGCCAGGAAAAGAGAGCTGTTCTCGCCCCGCCGATGTGCAAAAAGCCTGTCGGAGATGGGGCAAAACGGGTCCTGACATTTTCCTTTTCAGTCATTTTATTAGCTCTACCCATTGCTTTGATGACCTTCTTATAGGGCTGCAACTTTCGCTTGTCAAGCCGGATTTCTAAAGGTAAAATTATACTTGACAACCAGGTCATTTTATAATCTACTTCGCACCTTACAGCAACAGCTCATCGCATGCCTGGGATACAATTTACGAATAGAATCCGACGCATATAATTAAAGAAGTACAGTGAAAATAATTATCAAGAACATCCCTGATGAGGGATTGAAAATATCGCTGCATAAGGACGGCGACTGGTTTCGGGGTCTCCTCCCCGAGAAGGAAAAAGATGATTTTTCCATCCAAAAGATTGAAGTTTTCTGTCAGGCCGAAAGGATCCGTGAGACCGTGTTTATCGATGGGAGCTTAGAGACTACCGTTGCTTCAAATTGCTGCCGGTGTCTGGAAGTCACCCATCTGCCTGTAACGACTACCTTTCGTTACACCTTTGTCCCGGAGAAAAAAGGGTCGAAGCAGGAAGACGAACTCAGTGCCGAGGACCTTGAATACGGATATTATCAGGATGATGTAATAGACCTCGATAATCTTATATTTGAACAGATCATGCTGCAGATTCCCATCAAGGTTCTTTGTACAGATGCCTGCAAAGGTCTATGCCCGTATTGCGGGATGAATCTCAACACGGCAAACTGTGGCTGCCACGCCGAGTTCATCGACGAGAGGCTGGCAGTTTTAAAAAAACTCAGGGTAGTAGAAAACAAGAAAATTTAATAAAGGAAAAGAACAATGCCAAACCCAGTAAAACGACATTCGAAAACAAGGAGAAACAAGAGGAGGTCGCACGATTTTCTCAAGCCTCAACTGGCTTCTGCGTGCCCACAGTGCAGTGAACCGAAGCTTGCTCACCATGTCTGCCCGAATTGCGGAACGTATAAGGGCCGGCAGGTAATTCCGACAGAAAAGATATCTTAAGGGCTGCGACGGCAACAAAGAATCCATAGCAGATGGATTTTTTAAGATTCCGCGTCAAAGGCGCGGTCTTTATTTGTGCGAAGCGGTGTCACAAATTAGTTTACGCGTGGAGGAGGAAGTATTGATGAAACTCGAAGATAGAGTAATAGAGATTATAGTTCAGCGCCTGGATGTCACAAAAGAAGAATGTGTGCCGGAGGCATCCTTTATAGATGATTTGGGAGCCGATTCGCTTGACTTGGTTGAACTGATCATGGAAATGGAAGAGAATTTCGGATTGCAAATCTCAGATGAAGAGCTGGAAAAAATCCGCACGATAAAAGACGTTATCGAATTCCTCAAGAAAAAAGGGGTAACATAATATTACATGACGCGAAGGAAACAGGCCTCTTTGAAAAGAAGAATCGTTATAACCGGAATTGGTGCAGTCACACCCCTTGGCAATTCTGCCCGAGATACATGGAAGGCAATCTGTAGAGGACAATCGGGAATCGGAAGAATAACAAAATTCGATGCCACCGGACACAAGACACAGATCGCCGGGGAACTGAAGAACTTTGATGCCCTAAATTATGTGAGCAGTAAAGAGCTTCGCAGGGTCGATAACTTTATTGTCTATGCCCTGGCAGCTGCGGGAATGGCTGTATCGGATGCGAAACTGCGCATCAATGGAACGAATGCGGAACGGGTGGGAGTAATTATCGGATCAGCAATCGGCGGCCTTGGGACCATGGAAATAGCAAAAGAAGCTATACTCGGTGGCGGCCCCAGAAGGGTGTCTCCCTTTGCCATACCTGCCGTGCTTGCAAATCTTGCCGCAGGCCATGTATCAATCAGATTCGGGGCCAAAGGCCCCATAAATTGTCCTACTACTGCCTGCTCTTCTGGCACAAATGCCATCGGAGACGCCATGAGAATCATCCGCGGCGGTTATGCAGATGTCATGATCGCCGGAGGCACTGATGCAGCTATCACGCCCTTAGGTGTGGCCGGCTTCAACGCAATGAGGGCCATATCCACAAGAAATGACCAGCCCGAGAAAGCGAGTTGTCCCTTTGACAAAGAGAGGGATGGCTTTGTTATTGGAGAAGGTTCCGGTATTTTAATCCTGGAGGAACTAACGTCAGCTCTCAAGAGAGGCGTCAGGATATATGCGGAAGTGGTTGGTTACGGCTCGACGAGTGATGCCTTCCACATGGCGATACCCCCTCCGGGACATGAAGGAGCAGCCAGATGCATGTCAGCCGCCCTGAAAGACGCTCGTCTGAAACCATCCGACATAGACTACATAAATGCGCATGGCACATCGACACCTCCCAACGACCTCTATGAAACACAAGCCATTAAAAAGGTCTTTGGCAAACATGCCTTAAATCTTGCTGTCAGCTCTACAAAATCCATGACCGGTCATCTCCTGGGAGCTGCAGGCGCCGTGGAGGCTATTATATCGGCGATGTCTATTTACAAAGGCATTATTCCACCGACTATCAATCTGGACAACCCTGACCCCGATTGTGATCTCGATTATGTTCCCCACAAGGCGCGGAGGAAAAATATCGATGCGGCCATGTCGAACACATTCGGTTTCGGCGGAGTCAACGCTGTCCTCATATTCAGAAAATCAGATAAACTTTGATAAAATGGCCCAGATAATTATAGGTAGCGACCACGCGGGGTTCCCCTTAAAAGAAACTGTCAAACGGTACGTTGCTGAATTGGGATATGTCGTAACGGACGCCGGCACTGACAGTCCGGCCAATGTGGATTATCCGGATTTTGGCGCCCTAGTGGCCCAGAGGGTATCCGCCGGGGAGTTTGACTGGGGCATCCTGGTCTGCGGTTCCGGTGTAGGCATGAGTATTGTCGCAAACAAATTTCCGGGCGTGAGAGCGGCTCTATGCCTCGACGAAGAGACGGCCCGCATGAGCAGGCTGCACAATGACGCAAATATTCTGGTCCTTGCCGGCAGGCGAACGGAGGAGAAAGCGGCAAAATCAATTGCCCGATTGTGGTTGAGTACCGAATTTGAGGGCGGCCGCCATCAGAGAAGGCTCGGTAAAATTGCAGACATCGGAAAACGACTTTACAAATAAGAATTAGTGATTATATAGGGTTAATAGAGTACGGAGAGGCTAATAGGTAGCAAGAGATGGCTAAGACCGGACGCTCAAAGCCGGAAGTCGCCCCACGGAAAAAGCGCAGGCCCGAATGGGACGAATATTTCATGGATATTGCTGATATAGTCTCGAAACGTTCCACATGCTTGAGACGCAGCGTTGGCGCTGTTATTGTGAAGGATCGCAGATTACTCGCCACGGGCTACAATGGCGCCCCCTCTGGCCTTCACCACTGCCTGGATGTCGGCTGTTTGCGCAAACAACTGGGTGTTCCTTCCGGTGAGCGTCATGAACTCTGCCGCGGACTTCACGCAGAGCAGAATGCCATCATTCAGGCCGCACTCCACGGAGTAAGTGTAAACGGTTCCTCACTTTACTGCACCAATCATCCGTGTATAATATGCGCCAAGATGATTATCAACGCAGGTATAGTTACGGTGGTTGTAAAGGCAGACTACAGGGATAAACTGGCGACAGATATATTGAAGGAAGCCGGTGTCAAGGTGTCTCAGTTATGAAGTGTCCTTTTTGTGCAAATGTAGAAAACAAGGTTATTGATTCCCGGATCAGCAAAGATGGAGATGCCATCCGGAGAAGACGGGAGTGCATCGCCTGCGGAAAACGTTTCACGACCTACGAATTCGTGGAAGAAGTTCTTCCGATGGTGGTCAAAAAGGATGGACGCAGAGAATCATTCGATAGAACGAAAATACGCTCCGGGATCAAGAGGGCCTGTGAAAAACGCCCCATAAGCACTGATGCAATTGAAAGCATCGTGGATAGAATCGAGAGGCACTGTCAGGAGTATCAGGATAAAGAGATCCCCTCATCAGTCATTGGTGAGCAGGTCATGAAAGAACTTCAGAATTTAGACGACGTTGCCTATGTTCGGTTCGCATCGGTATACAGGGAGTTTCGTGACGTCAGTGATTTTCTGGAGGGATTGAAGGATCTCCTCAATGTAAAAAAAGATGAGCACAAATAACTGACAAAAAAGTTATGGGCGGGAAATTGGAAAGGTCATGTTCACAGGGATTATAGAAGACTTAGGGACAGTCAACAGGATATCGAGGAAGGGAGAAGATGCCCTTCTCATTGTCGATACGTCAATGAATTTGGATGACATTAATATTGGCGATAGCATTTCTGTCAGTGGCGCCTGTCTTACATTAACGGAGAAAGGGAACAAGCGCTTCTCCGCGGACGTATCCGCGGAAACCCTGGCCAGGACAAATCTTAAATCGCTCAAGACAGGCGATAAGGTGAACCTGGAAAAGTCCCTGCGGCTAAACAGTTTCTTAGGAGGACACCTGGTCCTTGGCCACGTGGATGGCATAGCAAAGATTCAGGAGAAAATAAGTAAGGCCAACTCAATCCAGTTCGGTTTCGAAATTGATGAAGAATTGGGCAGGTACATCGTAGAAAAGGGATCAGTCGCTGTTGATGGCATAAGTTTGACGGTAAATCGTTGTGAAAAAAACAGATTTTATGTTAATATAATTCCCCTTACGGCCCGGAGTACAACGTTAGGATTTAAAAAGGCGGCAGACCTGGTTAACATTGAAACGGATATAATAGGAAAGTATGTGGAAAAATTTCTCAATCCCAGCAAAGGGATTGACATGAATTTCCTTGCGGAGCATGGATTCTCGAAATGAATAGCCTCCCCATAATATTTTGCAGAGGGGCATGGGGAATTTCGATAAAGCGCAGAGCATTTGAAACGAAATTATTGAGGATACAAAGATGGGCATAAGTACAATAAAAGAGGCCATTGTAGATATCAAAAGTGGCAGAATGGTTATATTGGTCGATGATGAAGATAGAGAAAATGAAGGTGACCTCTGCATGGCCGCAGAATTTGTTACGCCTGAGGCAATTAACTTCATGGCAAGATACGGCAGGGGACTTGTATGTCTGTCCCTGAGTGAAGAGCTTGCCGATAAATTAAACCTCCACCCCATGGTGGTGGATAACCGGTCCTCCTTCGGCACCGCCTTTACGGTGTCCATAGAAGCCAAGCGTGGAGTGACCACCGGCATTTCAGCGGCAGACAGGGCAACGACGATAAAAACGGCCGTAGCAGACGACGCTACACCTGACGACATCGTCAGCCCGGGGCATGTTTTTCCCATACGCGCAAGAAAAGGCGGCGTCCTGGTAAGAACGGGTCAGACAGAAGGTTCCGTAGATATCGCGCGGTTAGCCAGGCTGAAACCCGCAGGCGTCATATGTGAAATCATGAAGGACGACGGCACTATGGCCAGAATGCCTGACCTGGAAATATTCGCAAAGGAGCATGATCTCAAAATAGTGACCATCTCCGATCTCATCCAGTTCAGGATGCAGCACGAATCGCTGATCAGGAGGGCAGCCACTGCAATGATTCCCACCCTCTTCGGAGGTCAATTCAAAGTAATCGTTTACGAGAATGACGTGGATGATATGAAACACGTGGCCTTGTTGAAGGGAGATATTGAGCCGGAAGATGAGGTTCTGGTGAGGGTTCATTCAGAATGCCTTACAGGTGATGTCTTCGGATCGGAAAGGTGCGACTGTGGCTACCAGCTCCATAGGGCCATGGAAATGGTGGATGAAGCGGGGAAAGGTATTATTGTGTACATGCATCAGGAAGGCAGGGGTATCGGCCTCGTTAATAAAATCAAGGCCTACGAATTACAAGAACGTGGAAAGGACACGGTTGAGGCCAATATATCCCTCGGTTTCAAGGCAGACTTGCGGGATTATGGTATCGGCGCCCAGATACTTGCAGATCTAGGTGTCAAAAAGATGAAACTCATGACCAATAATCCCAAAAAGATTGTCGGTCTTGAAGGGTATGGTTTAACCATTACCGAGCGAGTCCCAATCGAAATAAAACCAAACGAGAGCAACATCAAATATCTGAAGACAAAAAAGAAAAAGATGGGCCATTTGTTGGAGATATAGATCCTTTTTATTATGAAACGCGGATATAAACTGGAGGTCAGGTTTTACGACTAAACAATGGAGAGGGAAATATGCCAAGAATCATAGAAGGAAAGCTAACAGCCAAGGGAATGAAGTTTGGCATTGTCGCCAGTCGATTTAACGATTTTATCAGCGGAAGGCTGATTGATGGCGCTGTGGATGCACTTACCAGGGCAGGCGCGGATGAGAAAGACGTCCTTATCTATAAGGTTCCCGGTGCTTTCGAGTTACCCGTTATGGCCAAGAAGCTGGCAAAGACGGCGAAATTTGATGCTGTGATTTGCCTTGGTGCAGTGATCCGGGGCGCGACACCCCATTTTGAATACATCAGTGCCGAGGTCACCAAGGGTATAGCGAGCGTGGGTCTGGAGACGGAGGTGCCTGTAGCCTTCGGCGTATTGACCACGGACACCATTGAACAGGCCATTGAAAGGGCGGGCGCAAAAGCTGGAAACAAGGGGTGGGATGCCGCCATGTCGGCCATTGAAATGGTGGATCTCTTCAGGAAATTATAGCCTGATACCTTCTGAAATCTTCGTCTGATGTCATTTCGAAAAGAACGCGAGCGAAGCCTTTCCTTGCAAAGGCAGGAACAATGATCGAAAGGGCGCGGCAAAGTTTTTTCAAGACTATTGTGTTTAGTTTTTTATTACTGGCAGACCCGTCATGAACGGAGTCTGATGCAACAGATCCAGAGGAATTAATGCATCAAAGGAGAAAGGCAAGAGAGATTGCCTTACAAGTTCTTTACGAGCTGGATGTTTTAGATATCGATGCCAAAGAGGCTATTGAGATTTTCTGGAATTACTTTGGCGCCCCGGAAGAGTCCAGAAAATTTTCTACGTTCTTGATAGAAGGCGCTTGCGATAAGAAAGAGGAAATAGACAGTCTCATAAGCAGTTGTTCCGATAACTGGTCCCTTGCGCGGATGTCGAGGGTCGACAGAAATATCCTCCGCATGGCCGTCTACGAGCTCTTATACTGTCCGGACATACCCCCCAAAGTCACGCTGAACGAAGCTATAGATTTAGGCAAATTATATGGCTCTGAAAATTCCGGCTCATTCATAAACGGTATTCTCGATGCCATATACCTGAAATTGTACAAAGAAGAAGCAGGTCAAGATACAAACGGACTTACCGGAAGTTCTCATTCATGATGATATTATCTTCAAGTTTTGACAACAGGCGTTGAAGAAAGAGTATCCTTGAGCATTTTGGAGGCTGGATGATTTATGGAGAGAAAGTACAAGCCCCGGGAACTTGAAAAGAAATGGCAGCAACTCTGGGAAGACAGGGGCATTTTCAAGGTAACAGAGGATCCTCACAAGAAAAAATACTACCTTCTGGAGATGTTTCCGTATCCCTCCGGGAAAATTCATATGGGCCATGTGAGGAACTACACTATCGGCGATGTAGTGGCGCGTTACAAGCGGATGAACGGATACAACGTCTTGCATCCCATGGGCTGGGATTCTTTCGGTATGCCTGCGGAAAACGCGGCCATCGACAATAAGATTCACCCGGCAACATGGACAAATGAAAACATCGCCTATATGAAAAAACAGCTCAAGGAGATGGGATTCAGCTATGACTGGGACAGGGAGCTTTCCACTTGTGAACCGGAATACTACCGCTGGGAACAACTGTTTTTTCTCTGGATGTACGAAAAAGGGCTGGCCTACAAAAAAAGTTCCATCGTGAACTGGTGCCCGGACTGTAAAACTGTACTGGCAAATGAACAGGTGGAGGCCGGTCTGTGCTGGAGATGCTCTAAAGAGGTGGAGGAGAAATACCTCGACCAGTGGTTTTTCCGCATCACTCATTACGTTGAAGAGCTCCTCGATTATTGTGACAGACTTCCCGGATGGCCTGAGCGCGTCATCACTATGCAGAAAAACTGGATAGGCAAGAGTTTCGGATGCGAGATACTCTTCCCCATGGCAGAGGGGAATGAAGTGATCAAGGTCTTTACGACACGGCAGGACACCTTATACGGTGCCACATTCATGCTTGTTGCCGCCGAACTCCCCCTCGTCACGGAACTGGTCAAAGGAAAGCCCGTTGAGAAAGAAGTCAGAGAATTCGTTGACAAGGTCAAAAAGCAAGACAAGTTGATGAGGACTTCTGAATACTACGATAAGGAAGGCATATTCCTGGATGCCTACTGTCTTAATCCCGTGACTAAAAAGAAGATGCCCATCTTCGCGGCAAATTTCGTTGTTGCGGAGTACGGAACAGGCTGTGTCATGGCAGTTCCAACTCATGACCAGCGTGACTTTGAATTTGCGAAGAGATACACTCTTCCCCTTGTTGTAGTCATACAGCCGCACGACAAGTCCCTCAATGTCCTCACCATGACGGAAGCCTATGTAGGCGAGGGCATGCTCATCAATTCGGGACAATTCAACGGCATGGAAAACATGAAGGCCCTCGATGCAATCGCGGAATATCTGGAATCCATAGGCCGGGGCAAGAAGACCATACAGTACCGTTTGAGAGACTGGGGCATTTCACGGCAGCGCTACTGGGGGGCTCCCATTCCCATCATCTACTGCGACAAATGCGGCACAGTGCCGGTGCCGGAAACTGACCTCCCCGTAGTTTTGCCCAGAGAAGTGGAATTGACAGGAGAAGGTGGTTCACCCCTCGGAAAGTACAAGGCCTTCGCGGAAACGAAATGCCCCCAGTGCGGCACTGCGGCAAAACGGGAAACTGATACTATGGACACGTTCGTAGAATCCTCCTGGTATTTTGACCGTTTCTGCTCCCCCCAGTGCGCGGAGAAACCTGGTCTTGACCGTAAGAAGGTCCACTACTGGATGCCGGTAGATCAGTATATCGGCGGAATTGAACATGCCATACTACATCTTCTCTATTCGCGTTTCTATACAAAGATGCTGAGAGACTTTGGCGTTCTTGACTTTGATGAGCCCTTCACCAATCTCCTGACCCAGGGCATGGTATGCAAAGAGACGACGCATTGCAAGGAGCACGGTTATCTGTTTCCCGAGGAGGTGAAGGACGATAAATGCACCAACTGCGAAGCTGCGGTCGCTATCGGCAAATCGGAAAAGATGTCCAAGTCCTTAAAGAACGTCGTCGATCCCGATTACCTGATCAAGCAATACGGCGCCGATACGGCAAGGATGTTCTGCCTATTTGCGTCGCCCCCGGAAAAGGACCTCGAGTGGAGTGATCAAGGGGTCGAGGGGTCGTTCCGCTTTCTCAACAGGGCATGGCGGATTGTCATGGACTACTTCGATGACATCAAGGCTGTTACGTCCGCAGGCAGAGGTGAGACAATCGAAGGCGAACTGAAAAACCTGAGGCGAAAAACCCACCAGACAATCAGGAAAGTGACTCGTGATATCGAGGACCGCTTTCATTTTAATACGGCCATAAGTGCAGTCATGGAACTCGTCAATGCTCTGTACCTGATTGAGAGGCCGGCAAAGGAAGATAAAATCGCGCTCTCTCTCATTAGAGAGACCATCGAGACGATAATAATATTGCTGGCGCCCATTGTTCCTCACATAACTGCGGAACTCTGGGAGGCATTGGGTTATGAAGGCAGTCTGGCTGACGTTCCCTGGCCGGTGTATGATCACGAGGTTGCCGCGGAAGAGGAAATAACCATAGTCATTCAGGTTAACGGCAAGGTAAGGAGCAGGATGGTCGTCCCCGTAGATGAGGACGGTGAGAAGATCAAAGCCCTCGCTCTCAATGATGAGAAGATTATCAGTTTCATCTCTGGCAAGAAGGTAGTGAGAGAAATATATGTCCCCAAGAAGCTCGTCAATATTGTCGTTCAGTGACAAGCGGATAGAAGTTGTTTCCCGCGCGGGACGGCTATTGCTTCGTTTCCGTGGAATAAAGGTTGTCGCGGTTTTTCTGTCAGTCTTTCTCATTGCAGGCTGCGGTTACCGCTTCAGCGCCGGCGGAGAATACATAGACAAAAAAATACGGACCGTATTTATCGACAACTTCGCCAACAAGACGAGTGAAGCCAATATCGAAAATACCATCAGGAATTCGTTTATCGATCAATTTATTACGGGAGGGAAGTTCGCCCTGGTCGACGGGCGCGAAAAGGCTGATGCAGTCTTCAAGGGTAGCGTGAACAGCATCGCAACCTCCCCGCTCTCTTACCAGAGGACAGGCCTGGCGTCAGGAGAGCGCCTGACGGCTGCTATGGAGCTCGTCTTTGAAGAACAGGACACCCATAAGCTTATCTGGAATAACAAGAATTTTACGGCAATCCAGGACTACACCTTCACCGACCTGAATACGAGGGATACAAACCGGCGTAATGCCCTCATCAAGCTTTCAAATGATTCAGCTGAGAAGGCGTACCGGTTAATGATGTCAGGCTTTTGATTAAGGGATTGTTCTCAAAGAATAATGTGAAGAATTACCCCCGAAGGGCATTTACCTTTTTGGTTAACTTCGATATCTTTCGAGATGCCGTCTTCTTATGAAATACTCCCTTGGAAGCAGCCTTGGCGATAGCAGGTATCGCAGCGGCAAGGGCAGTTTCCGAGCCCTTCTTATCTTTCGTTTCAGCGGCGGCTATTACAGATTTTATTTGTGTCTTTACACTTGATTTTACCGACGTGTTTCTCATGCGTCTCTTCTCGTTCTGCCTGCTTCTTTTTTCTGCGGATTTATGTGTGGCCAAAAACTGTCCTCCTTCGATTGTTGTTATTATCGCTATATTGCAGAATTTTTAGCTGAAATCCCCGCGCCTGTCAAGTCCAAAGTGGTTATGAACACCTTTCTTGCTTCTAATATAGTTGACTTTTTCCCACCGCCGCCCATAAGATAGCGGGCGAATAATTCTCTTTTGCCGTGCAGAAAGGACGATGGCTGTAATATATGAAGACCTGCGAAAGGAGGCCCCATGGTAATCGAAGTGACAAGAATTCTATCCGAGGCAAAGCGGCAGGGGCGAGCTGTACTCACTGAGGTAGAGAGCAAGGAAGTGCTCACGGCTTACGGCATCCCGGTCAGAACGGGTCAGGTGGCGACCGATCCAGAATCAGCGGCGGAGATAGCCGGCAAGTTAGGATACCCTGTCGTGATGAAGATCGTATCTCCTGATATCCCGCATAAATCTGATGTGGGGGGAGTGAGGGTTAATCTTGGTTCACCAGAAGCTGTTCGGTCCGCATTCACCGATATCGTGAGGAAAGCGAGACAGGAGAAGCCGAAGGCAGACATCCAGGGGGTGCTGATCTATCAGATGGTGCCCGAAGGAGTCGAACTGGTGATAGGAGCCACCTTCAGCCGCCAGTTTGGTCATGCTGTGATGTTCGGCCTCGGAGGCATTCTTGTTGAGGCTGCAATGGATGTAGTCTTCAGACTGGTTCCCTTGACACGGGAAGATTCACTCGACATGATTCAGGAGATCAGGGGGAGAAAAATACTCGGCAATTTCCGCGGGAAGCCGGCGGTAAACGTTAATGCCGTAGCTGACATCATAGAGAAGCTCTCGGCCCTTGTCACCGATCACCCGGAGATCCTTGAAGTTGACATGAACCCTGTCATCGCATCCTCAGCGGGCGCTATCGTTGTTGATGCCCGCATGGCCCTCGGCGAACCGAAAAAAATTGCCGATACGATATACTCTTCGGAAGAAATCGTTACAGGCATGAAGAGGATATTTTCGCCGGCGGGGATTGCCATCATTGGAGCGTCCGGAGATCCGTCAAAACTGGGATACTCAACAGTAAAGAATATCATTGATGGTGGCTACAAGGGAAAGATTTATCCCATAAATCCCAAAGCGGAGGAAATACTGGGACTAAAATGCTACAGGAGCGTCCAGGAGATTCCCGGCAAGGTTGATGTCGCTGTGATCGTGATACCGGCGAAGAATGTGGCAGATGCAGTCAGGGCGCTGGGGGAAAAGGGGGTAGCCGGAGCCATCGTTATCTCCTCGGGCTTTGCCGAGATCGGTAATGACGAGCTACAGAGGGAACTCGTTGCAACAGCGACGAAGAGCAGGGTTCGTATCCTAGGGCCAAATATTTTCGGTTTATATTATACTCCGGCGGATCTCTGCGCAACTTTCTGCACTCCCTATACAGAGAAAGGGCCAACGGCGCTATCATGTCAGAGTGGCGGTGTGGGCATGGCCATCATCGGCTATAGCCGCTCTAACAGGATGGGTGTCTCGGCCATTGTTGGTGTGGGAAACAAGTGCGACGTGGATGAAGATGATCTGATCGAGTTCTTCGGCCAGGACGAGAACACAAAGGTGATTGCCATGCATGTGGAAGACATAAAGGATGGTGTCGCCTTTGTAAGGGCAGCCGGGAAGATAAGCCGGCATAAGCCCATCATTGCACTCAAGGCCGGCGCCACCTCGTCAGGAGAAAGGGCCGCCTTCTCCCACACGGGAGCTTTGGCGGGAGACGATAGGATATACAGCGCTGCCTTCGCAAAAGCGGGGATCGTCAGAGTTTCCAATCTTGAAGACCTTCTGGATTGTGCACGGAGCTTGGGAAAAATGCCGACCCCAAAAGGGGAAAACGTGTTGATCGTTACAGGCGCCGGAGGCTTGGGCGTCCTCCTGGCAGATGCGTGCAGCAAGCATCAACTTCAGCTCATGCAATTGGAAAAAGATTTAGATCAGGCCTTCAGAAAATTCATTCCGCTCTTCGGCGCCACAGGAAACCCCGTGGATATCACGGGTGGCGAGCCGCCGGAAACTTATGAAGCCACGATCCGGCTCGCCCTTGAAGACGACCGTGTCCATGCTCTGATCCTCGGCTACTGGCATACACTGATTACGCCGCCCATGGCCTTTGCCGAGACCGTCATAAGAGCAAAGAAGGCAGCGGAGTCAGTGAAAGCGCCGAAACCAATTGTAGCGTCCCTGTCGGGTGATATAGAGGTGGAGCGTGCTGCCTCCCTTCTGGAAACACACGGTGTCCCTGCATTTACATATTCTTCGGAAAAAGCCGCGGTGGTGCTTGGCGCCCTTTACCAGTGGGCCAGGATGGCAGGCAGGATCAGACACGGCTCGTAGCAAAGCGACAAAGACAAAAAAAGAGCGCTGCTCCTCGATGGACAGCGCTCTTCAATTACATGCTGAATTCAGCGAATGTCAGTGTGCCTTCTTTTCCTCGCCGGAAACCACGAGCGTCCCTTCCTCTTCCATCTCCTTCAACCACTTGGGATGCTGCTTCTTCAGCCAAGCTCTCGTCACCCAACCCGTCGTCATCGCCGGCAATGAACCGGGAGAACCGATGGTGCCCAGATACAAATGGACAAAGAAAAATGCAAGAATCACCACAAACCCCAAGGCATGGAGGGTAAACAGCCACCGCACCAGCCAGGAGGGAAACATCAAGGGAAACCACATGATGAGCCCCGTAAAGACCATAATCATACCGAAAATGGCCACAGCAAGGAAGAACATCTTCTGGCCGGGGTTATATTTCCCCACCTCGGGAACATTATCCACATGCCACAGGTAGCCTCCGGCAACCTTCATCCACTCCAGATCCTCCGGCATGGAAAAAACTCCCGCTTCATGCCACCACATCTTAATGGCCAAAAGAAGGGACAAGCCGAAGAGGAGACCTGTAAAGTTGTGAAGATACTTCGTGACCGTGAGTCCGCCCATAAGGTTAGCGATAGAATTGAGTGAATGAAACATCATGGCCAGTCCAGTGAGGCACAGGAACAGGCAGGAAAGCGCCAGGGTCCAGTGAACCAACCTCTCATACCAATCTGTAGCCTGAATTAAACCTTTCTTCATGATTATTCACCCCCTTCCTTCTTGATCGCAACATCTTCATCCGGCGTCTTAGGCCCGTGGATGATATAATGGAGGAATGACCCTGCCAGAACGCCACCCACTGCAAGCAGGCTGAGCGGTTTCAGTACGTCTTTCCACAACACGATCGAGAGCGGCACGGAGGGATTAGTCGGAAGAGCAGAGTATACGGCCGTCTTTTCCTGGAGCACATATACGAGATGCGTGCCGTTTACGTACTTATCACCATACACAGAGGCGCCTTCTCCCAGATCTTTTACCCTCTTATAGGCCTTCTTCAGGAGACTATCCTTATCTCCCCAGAGAAGCGCTCCCGTGGGACAGGCCTTCGCGCAGGCAGGTTCCAGATTATTGCCGATCCTACTCTCGCACATGTCGCACTTATAGATTCTATCTGTTTTATCGTCGTATCTGGGAATATCAAAGGGACAGGCGGATATACATTCCTTACAGGCTATGCACTTACTATGGTTTACACCGACAGTTTTCATGTCTGTATAGTAAAGGGACCCCGACGGGCATACCTTCACGCAGGCCGCATCGGTGCAATGCATACAGGCACTATGCCGGAAGAACCATTTCACGCCACCCTTGCTGTCCGCCATCTCCTGGAATCTCATAATCAGATAGGTGTTCGCCTGGAGATCAGGGGGATTCTGATATGTTCCCGTATTTCTCGTCTGCTTCGCTTTCAACTGATTCCACTGCTTGCAGGCCAGTTGACAGCCGCGGCAGCCGGTACATTTTGATATATCGAATAGTTTAATTTTCTCAGCCATTTACTTCACCCCCTTCTTCACGACGTTGACCATGAAAGCTTTGCTCTCCGGTATCATGGTATTGGCATCACCAATCGTCGGTGTCAACAGGTTGGCTGAATCACCATACGTAAATACCTCAGGCTTTTTGTCAATCTTGCTATACTTATTTTTCGGCCTTGCCTGAGTGATCCAGCCGAAGTGCCAAGGAATACCAACTTCATGAATAATGTTGCCATCGATATTGAAAGGTTTGAACCTCGGAGTGACGATGGCCGTAGCCTCAACCTCGCCACGGGCAGATTTTACAATCACCTTCTCACCATTTTTCATACCTCTTTCTTTGGCAAGCTCCTCACTCATCTCCACGAACATGCCCGGCTGCATCTCCGCGAGCCATGGGCACCATCTCGTGAGCACGCCCGTCTGCCAGTGTTCACTGACACGGTAGGTACTGCAAATGAAGGGGAAACGCGGATCACAGCCTGTAACACCGGAGTAAACATCCAGCTCGGAGCCGACGCCCGCTTTGTCAAAGCGGCGGATTGCAGGGTTGTGCTTCTGCGGCGACATGATGTTCTTTTCCACGGGACACTCCAGTGGTTCATAATGCTCGGGGAAGGGACCGTCTACCAGACCCGGCCCGAAGAGACTGGCCACACCGTCAGGCTTCATGATGAAAGGCGGTCTTCCCGAACCGGGATCACCGACGCCATCAGGTACATCGCCAACCCACTTCTCACCATTCCATGTGATGACAGGACGCTTGGGATCCCAGGGTTTACCATTCAGATCCACGGAGGCGCCGTTATAAATTATCCTGCGGTTGACAGGCCAGGTCCAAGCCCATTCTGAAAAGAGCCCGATGCCGGAGGCGTCTTTCGTACCCCGGCGTGCGGCCATGTTGCCTTTATCGGCATAGGAACCACAGTAGACCCAGCACCCTGAGGATGTCGATCCATCATCCTGGAGCCAAGCGAATGTGGGAACAGGATCGCCCTTCTTGAATTCCTTGAAGTCGCCCTTCTTCGTGGGATTCTCGACCTTCTTATCTGCAAGGAAGAAACCGTTGATCTCCTTGGCCACGCTATGCGGGTCATAGTGGTAATGACCATCCAGGGTCTTCTTACCATAGGGCCAGGTGAGTTTCGTTATGGCTTCCTTATGGGGACCATCTTTCTTTTCGTATAGTTCTTTGACCTTGAAGAATAACTCACTCATGATGTCGCCGTCAGGCATGGCCACTCCGGGGGGATTGACCGCCTTATAGCGCCACTGTTGAAGCCGACCGCTGTTGGCGAGGCTTCCTTCCTTCTCGATGGAAGAGGCGCACGGCAGTATGAAGACCTCGGTCTTAATCTTAGTCGGGTCCATGCCCGGCCCTCTCCAGAAGGAGCCCGTTTCATTGTCAAAGAGATTGACATTGACCATCCAGTCCAGCTTCCCCAGGGCCTCTCTGACCTTGTTTGCGTGGGCGCCGCTGCAGGCGGGGTTCATGCCCCAGGCAAAGAAGCCCGTAAATTTTCCTTTATACATCTGATCAAAGAGCATGAGCCACGAATAATTGGCGCCGTCATCCAGTTTGGGCATTATAGCGTAGGCCTCTTCGAGGGTAGCATTTGTCCCGTACATGGACCTGAGGAAACTTGCCGAATACTTGGGGAAATTTTTCAGCCAGTTAAGGCTGTTTTTCTCCTTTGTGGTGGGAGTTCTCTTTTCGTTGAACTCCTTCAGTGTCTTTAAGGATGCCGTTGGAGCCCCGATGTAGCCCGGCCAGATGTGGAACAGCAGGCCGTGATCCGTAGAACCCTGAACGTTGGACTCGCCGCGCATGGCTGCTACGCCGCCGCCGGCGATGCCCATGTTACCGAGGAGGAGCTGGATGATGCACATGGTGCGGATCATCTGGGTCCCGACGGTATGCTGGGTCCAGCCCATGGCGTAAAGCTCAACACCGGCTTTATCGGGTTTGCCCGTACTCGCATATATTTTATATATTTCTTCCAGCTTATCCTTGGGTGTCCCGCTTATCCTGGATACGATATCAATGGTGTAACGGGAATAGTGCTTTTTCAAAAGCTGGAACACGCAGTTGGGATTCTGAAGGCTCATATCCTTTTTGATTACCCCATCAGCGCCAGTCTGATAGGACCACGTATCCTTGTTGTACTTGCTACCTTCCAAGCCTGAATAGACGCCGTTATTATCGCCAGGCATTTTCAAGTCCGGATTTACCAGGAAGGAAGCATTGGTGTAATTCTTCACATATTCCGTGAAGTAGAGATTGTTATCGATGATATACTTGATCATACCGCCGAGGATGGCGATATCCGTCCCCGATCGCATGGGTGCATACACATGGGCCTTCGCCGCAGACTGGGTGAACCTTGGGTCCACGCAGATCACCTTCGCTCCCCTCTTGTCCATGGCCTCCTGTACCCATTTAAAGGAAACGGGATGATTGGAAGCGGGGTTGCTTCCCATGATTAAAATTACATCAGCATTCTTAAAATCAACCCAGTGATTTGTCATTGCGCCGCGTCCGAACGACTCTGCCAGAGCCGGTACAGTCGGGCTGTGTCAGATACGGGCCTGGTGTTCAATATAGACCAGACCTAACCCCCTTAGAAATTTCTGATACGTGTAACATTCTTCGAGATCCATGGCGGCGCTTCCTACAGAGGCGATACCTTCCGTGCGGTTTACTGTCTCGCCCTTTTCATTCTTAGACTTGAAGCTCGCGTCACGGCTCTTCTTGATATTTTCTGCAATCTTCTCCAGCGCCCATTCCCATTCCACTTCCTTCCATTCCGTGGCACTGGGCGCTCTGTAGAGAGGTTTCCCCAGACGGTTCTCGTTGACGGACATCTGGTAGATGGATCCGCCCTTACTGCACAGAGAACCTTTGTTAATGGGGCTTTCGGGATCGCCTTCCGTGTTGATGACCTTACCCTCCCGCGTGGACACGATTATGCTGCATCCGACGGAGCAGTAAGGACAAATCGTTGTGGTCTCTTTGGTATACTTGATCTTCAGTGGCTGTGCATGAGCGGATACGGGCTTCAGGCTTATACCGATTCCGCTCGTTGCCAGGACAGCGCCGGAGATCTTCAAGAAACCTCTTCTGCTAACGTCCATAAAAAGTGCTCCTTTCTGACAGTTTGGTTAGAATATATTACTCAGTATATTTCCCCTATTCTCCTTTCCAAACACGGGAGGCAGGACCGTTTCCAGTCATACCCATTGTCCGCCCTTCATAGAATAACCTTTAGAAGAAGCAGATCGGAGAAGCTTTCGCTCATAGCAGGCAGGTCAGAATTTTTTGTATACACGTCCATGATTGGGTCTTGAGGATTGAAAAACCGATCAGATGTGTATGCCACGGCCTCAAAGACCGGTTTTCTATATACTTTATTCCTCTCAATGTCAAGTATTATTGGCAACAATCCGGCTCTATTTCAATACTATATGTCATTTATGACATATCTTTTGTACGCCCAATTTGCGCTGGTAAAATCAACATATGTGTGATAAATCCATTGGCAAAATTGCATGCGGGAAGGCAGCAAGATGAAAATCAGACATAAAATATGGCTGGAAAGAAACGAAAAGACCATATTTGGCAGGGGCCGGGAGGAACTGTTGCGATCCATCGATGAGCTGCACAGCCTTTACGCCGCCGCCAAAAAATTGAAGATGTCATACCGGGCTGCCTGGGGAAGGCTGAAGGCCTCAGAAGCAAGACTCGGTGTAAAATTGACCTGTTCTGACGGACAGCGCAAAGGACTGCACTTGACACCCGAGGCAAAAGACCTCCTGGAGAAATTCGATAGATTGGAACATGATGTAGAATCGTTCCTTGATGATTACGCCGATATTTTTACATTGAGCAAAACGAAGATAAGAAGTGCAGCAGAAAACAAAGACTTCAAAGACATTAAGGTTCTGAAATTATGCGTACTAGGTTTTCTCGTACTTACAGAGGACTTTAATGTCATGACCTTTGTGGATGCTTGTTCGACTGCTCTGTAGAATCCCGCAATTGAATCAAAATCTCAACGTTATCCCTGCGAGATAAGTTATGTCTGCCTCGGCTTTGTTCAAGCCTCCCTTGACGCCGAAATCGATATCCATATTCTCTCTTATGGAATATATGAATCCGCCTAATATAAATGCCGGATTAGTATCAGATGACTTGTCCGTATTTCTTTCCGCACCGATATTGGCAATCAACTTCAAAGTCTTCGTAATTTTAAACTCACCCGCCAGAGAAGCATGCCAGATGTCTTCTCTCTCATCTATGGTATTTTCATTCCTCTTATAGCCGAGGTTCAAGTGAAACACCCACGGGTCTATGTCCTTCGTGGTAATAAAATACAGCGTACCCGTCGCCCTCCCCGTGCCGAGATCCTTGTCCTTATCACCCGCTGGGAGCGTTATTCCCGGTTTGATAGCAAAGCTCAAGCCATCTTTTTCAAAGAAACGCCACTTGACTTCAATGGATATATCGGCAATGCCGCTTACATCAGAGATAGTCGTATCGCTTACTTCTGTCTTCTTCCACTGATAGGGAAGAGTCAAGATCACATCAACATTGTCAATAACGCCGTAAGTGAGGGCCGCTTTCAGTTCGGTTTCTCTCTCCTTTGCCGTTATATTGGTACCGATCCCTTCGCCTGAACTTTCTGTTTTATGACCCGTTTGACCATTCAGCTCGAACAGAAATTTCCCCTTCCCCTGTGTGCCTGTATCGTCGGTAATGAGAGGGTGTGAGGCAAAGCAGAGCGTCAAGAATGCATGGCTCACAATCATAAGAAAAAATATGGCTCTAAAGAATTTCACAATCAAGCAGATGATATTACAATTATTACTGATCAAATTTGCTTAACCCCCCTTTAGACCGTATCCGTACATAGAGCAAATCTCCCACCGGCAAAAAGAGGCGCATGGAACCAATAACGGCAATAAGTCAACTATCCACAACATCGGGCTTTTCGTCATGCCGGTGAAACAGATAATGAGAGTGGATATGGATGTGGGCATTATTCCCGTGGTAATGAACATGCTCATGGATGAGATTAACTCTTAATAGCAAGTCCTCATCCTGTAGTATCTCATCGGCAGTCCCGATTTTTTCAACGCGATGATCCTCAGAAAGGACGGCAACGCGGCATCGAAGTTCACTGATTAGAGCCAGATCGTGAGTGGCAATGACAAGGGTTTTTCCTGCGTTGTTGAGGAGAATCATCAATTCTATGAGGAAGCTTTTTGTTCTCGGATCGAGGCCGTTCATAGGTTCATCGAGTAGGAGAAGACGGGGGTTCATGGTAAGAATAGACCCGATGGCCACCCTTTTCTTTTCACCTCCCGATAACATATAGGGGGGCCGATCCTTAAGATGAGAAATCTCTAACATTGCCATAATCTCCCTAACCCGCCCGGAAGCCTCCTCCTGAGAAAGACCCAACTGCAGCGGACCAAACATCAGTTCATCGAAAACGGTCGGGCAAAAAAGGTGGACGTCAGAATCCTGAAATACATGGCCCACGCTGCTTCTGAAAAATTTCAGGAATGCCCTGTCGCGGAGCGCATCCTCGGAAACCTTTTTCCCCTGAAAATATACCCTGCCTGAGGGGGGATAAATCAGGCCGTTCATGATGTGCAAGAGCGTCGATTTACCGCAGCCGTTAGAACCGATAACAGCAAATATTTCGCCTTCAGAAATACTCATACTCACCCGTGATAAAGCGGGAATATTATCATGATAGGCATAGCTTACATCATCAATTTGGATAATATCTGCCATCTAAACCTCACATCCACAGAAGAAAAATCCCGACAAGCAAAAAGAAACCGCCTGAAAGCAAGTCCACCGCAGTCAACTTGCCGATATTGGACAGCCTCACCTCTTCAGCAAAACCTCTTGCCACCATGGCTCTGAATACCTCCTCGTAGCGGGACATGGCCTTTCTGAACATGTGAGCAATTCTCCCGGCAACCCAGATCCTGGCTTCGCTATCTTTTACCATTCCCACGAGCCTGCTTTTTCTGGCAAAGTACATGTCCTCTATTGTTTTTGCGAAAATGAAGATGTACTTATACGAAAGCGTAATGACGAGCAGAAGAGCCGGAGGAACGCGGAATACTTGCAGTGCCCTGATAATCCTGTGAAACGGTGTCGTATAGATTACTAAGAGAGAAATAGCAAGAGAGTTCATCATTCTCAGGCAGAGCATCATCACTCCATCAATCCCTTGTCTTGTGATACCTATCTCTTCGGGGATATGGTAAATTATGAATTCATAAGGCTGTGACAAAGTGATAACAGGCAGAACCAATTGTCCCGGTGTTACAATGTTAAAAGCGGAGGGAAAGACGACAAGGAATCCAAAAACAAAGGTCAAACCGACTATTTTTTTGTAGAATTGCGCGAGGTTTATCCGTGACAAGGCAACCAACAGAAAGACAAACAGGGCAATTGCCACCTCAGGGAATATATGCCTTTTCAAGCTGACAATAACAACAAAGAAGATGAGGAAAATAACCTTCACCCGTGGATCGAGCTTCTGGAAAAAGCCTTTACCTGATTCCTGACCCACGTTTAAATACCCTGTCGTAATCATCTCCGACAGGTGTCCTATTCCCTTCTCAATATATGAAGACCTTAGTGTCACCCTTTCCTGTGCATCATGTGCCTGGACGGGTGTGCAAAGGAGAAAGCCTGGAATCTTATTTTTCATGTTTGAACAGAAGCCTCGATATTACTAATATTATGATGTAGGCAAGGACGATCCCGATGAAAGCGGACACAATATAGGAAACAATTCTTGTCGAGAGTACCGCGCCTTCTCCACCGAAGCTGTAGGCCCGTATGGGGGCCGCCCAAATATCCGCCGTTTTCTTCAACCCCCCGGGGACATAGCCCAGAAGCTTTTCGAGGGTGTCTGTCCCCCACTCGCCCCAGGCTCCTTCGGCGCCAAATTTTTCCGGCAGGATAATTCCCAGAGGAGATAAGACAGCCATCGCGAAAATTCCCAGCCAGAGTTTTTTCTCAAATCTTTTCATGGGAAGTCTCTTTCATGGCATAAATGAGCGTCGATTCATTCTTCAGGAAATATTTCAAGAGCGCAACGGTCATGACACCCTCAACAATACTGAAAAGGAACAGGTGTTCAATAGCCATGGCGGGAATCGCAATGGACAGGGGATAAGGGGCATAAAGCGGCATGCCGTCGGGACCGCTAGCAATGACAGGCTGAATGCCGAACATGAAAGCTGTACAGATGGCGGCTGCAGAAAGGCCCACATAACCGGAAAAGAAAGCCGCCACGGTAACCCTTACTGTATTCTGCGATAATCCTCTAAGCAAATTGAATGTCCAGTAGGCAACGAAAGGCATGACTATGGCCATATTAAAACAGTTGGCGCCTATGGCCGTGATGCCACCATCGCCGAAAACAAACGCCTGTATGATCAAGACCACAGAGACGGCAATGACCGCTGTCCAAGGACCTAGAAGCAAGGCGATAATACCTGCACCTACGGCATGCCCCGTCGTCCCTCCGGGAATGGGAATATTGAACATCTGAACGAGGAAAGAGAATGCGGCGGCCATGGCCAGGTAAGGAATATGCTTGGCGGAGAGATCATCTCTAATCTTCTTCAGGGCCATCCTCCAGACCACTATGGACACCCCATAAAGGGGAATATATGTCTGGGGACTCAGATAACCGTCAGGAATGTGCATAACATTCTCCAAAAAACGTGTTTTCGTTAGTGGCATGATTATTAATATCGTGCTACTGCTGGATAAAAAAATAATACGGTGTTACTTTTTTTGTATACGTAGCACAAGGTAAATCATTCGTCAAGTAAAAAATGGTGAACAGTAAGATATTTGAAAAATTGCGGAGAAATAGCAGTTGTGTCATTCCTGCCACGTATAGGCGTACGGGATCAACTCCAGCCGAAATCCAGACATCGTACCCACGAAAGCGCGGGAACAGTATGACAAACATAGATGCCGCATCAAGTGCGGCATGACATAATCTATGGCTATTTCAGCTTTTCCAGTTCCTTTACGAGATCTTCAAGAGGGGGTCTCTTGTTAATGTCGTGAACATCTATATAGCGTATGATCCCTTTCTTATCGATGACGATCAGGGCTCGCTCCGCTACCCCGTCGGCGCGTAATACCCCATACATGGATGCAACCTTTCCATGCGGCCAGAAATCGGAGAGCACCGGGAACCACAAATTACCCATCTGGTTAGTCCACGAAAATAAAGTAGGGATGTTATCCGCGGAGATGCCGAGCAATATGGCATCGTGCTTATCGAATATGTCTTTTACGATATTATAGCCCGGCCATTGGTCTGAGCAGACGGGTGTCCATGCTGCAGGTACAAAAGAAATGACAACATTCTTCTTACCCCGGTACTGCCTCAAAGAAACTGTCTCCCCCGATACTGCTTTCAAAGTGAAATCAGGGGCCCGATCTCCTGCCTTCAGCTTCAAAACACTATCCTTAGGCTTGAGCAAGCCGGGGTTGTAGATATTAGTTTTATATGCATCCGACAAGCCGTATGCTGCCGGAACAAGCGCAAAAGTAGGAATAAACGCTCCAATCAACAAAACTAATACCGCGTGTTTGCTATATACCTTCATATCTCCTCCTGCTATAGTCCCGACAATTTAACAATCATCTCCAGAAATTGATCCACTCCCTCCAAGTTACCAAGTTTGGAGTGTATGACCTGATGCGAGCCGTCAGAATTTATTTTAACACCGATAAAGTACGGTGTTCTTACTTCCCCGAGCGTCTTATGTATGACATAATCTTCATCGGCAAATAGCGGAAAAGGCACGTTGTACTTCTTCTTAAAGGTTCCAACTTCGAAGGAAGTATTCCCCGCACCGATACCAATGATCTTGATCTTACCCTTAAGAGCCGGATTCTGCTCA
>Ga0209048_10001306_pt1 | contig 25770 bp, 21 predicted proteins | sample FrelakmetCRP12CR_FD_187146 | JGI IMG/M metagenome (GOLD analysis project Ga0209048, IMG submission 187146) | Freshwater lake sediment microbial communities from the University of Notre Dame, USA, for methane emissions studies - CRP12 CR (SPAdes)... | ecosystem: Environmental > Aquatic >... | reverse complement strand
CGCGACGGATGGCCACCCCGCCGAGCACCTCGGCGCCGCGCTCTTCCATGATGGCGGTGAGCTTCTCGAGGGTCTTGCCCGGGTTGAGGGCGAAGGTTACGAACACCGCGCACCGCTTGCCCGTGATGGGCGGGATGTCGTGCAGCCGGTCGGCCCGCGCCGGGCGCTGGGCGAAGACGAAGATGCCGTCGGTCCAGGTGCCGACCACCACGAGGTCGGCCAGCGCCAGGGCCTGGTGGTCGGGCGCGGTCACGGGGCAGACGGTGGTGGTGACCCCCTCGGCGGAGAGCGCCTCACCGATGAGCTCCGCCGCTCGGCGGGTGTTGCCGGTGAGGCTCTCGTAGAGGACCACTGCGTTCATGCCCGACACCTCCGTGCCCACGTCGATCCTGAGGACCCGCTCCGGTCTAGCAGATGCCACTACCGTGACCGGCACAGGCCAAGCGAAGGGGGACGAACCATGGCCGTGACCGATCTCGACGACCTCGGCGCCAGGCTGGCCGACATCGTCACGGCCGACCGGGTGCTGTCGGGCGAGGCCGCCGGACCCGACTACACCCACGACGAGGCCCTCGAGTCCACACCGACCACGCCGGCCTTCGTGGTGCGCCCAGGCAACACGGCCGAGGTCAGCGCGCTGCTCCGCTTCGCCGACGAGGCGAGGATCCCCGTCACCGCCCGCGGCAGCGGCACCGGGCTCTCGGGCGCCTGCATCCCTCGCGCTGACGGCATCGTGGTGTCCTTCGAGGGCATGGACGCCATCCTCGAGCTCGACACCGAGAACCACGTCGCGGTCGTGCAACCGGGGGTCACCCTCGACCAGCTCGACGAAGCTCTCGCTCCCCTCGGCCTGGTGTACCCGATCTTCCCCGGCGAGAACAGCGCCACCCTCGGCGGCAACGTGGCCACCAACGCCGGCGGCATGCGGGCGGTCAAGTACGGCGTCACCCGTCACCAGGTGCTCGGCCTCGAAGCGGTGCTGGCCGGTGGTGAGGTCATCCGCACCGGTGGCAAGTTCGTCAAGGCGACGACCGGGTACGACCTCACCCAGCTCATCGTCGGTAGCGAGGGCACCCTCGCCCTCGTCACCGAGATCACCCTGCGCCTGCACCCCCGCCTCGAACACCAGGCCACCGTGCTCGCACCGTTCGCGACGCTCGAGGAGGTCACCCGGGCCGTGCCCCCGATCGTGGCCAGCGGTGTGGCCCCCCTCGTCCTCGAGTACGTCGACATGATGGCGATGGCGGCCACGACCGCCAACGTGGGCCTCGACCTCGGCATCCCCGACGCCATCCGCGACTCGGCGCTCGCCTACCTGTTCATCGTGCTCGAGGACCATCGCCCCGACCGCCTCGATGAGGACACCGAGACGGTGAGCGAACTGGTGCTCGAGCTCGGGGCCATGGACGCCTACGTGCTGCCCCCGCACGCTGCGGCCCAGCTCCTCGATGCGCGTGAGAAGGCGTTCTGGGTGGCCAAGGCCCACGGCGCCGACGAGATCATCGACGTCGTCGTGCCCCGGGCGTCGATCCCGGCCTACCTTGCCACCGTCGCCGAGCTGGCTGCCGAGCACGGCGCGCTCGTCGCGGGCGCGGGCCACGCCGGTGACGGCAACGTCCACCTCTCGGTGTTCCAGCCCGACCCGGTGAAGCGCCACGACGTGCTGCACGGGATCTTCGCCGCGGGCCTGGCCCTCGGTGGCGCCATCTCCGCCGAGCACGGCATCGGCACCGCCAAGAAGGCCTACCTCGCCGAGCTGGAGGACCCGGCGAAGCTGGCCCTCTACCGTCGCATCAAAGCGGCGTTCGACCCCAACGGCGTCCTCAACCCCGACACGATGCTCGCCTGAAGGAGTCCGCACCATGAACGGCGCCCAATCGCTCATCCGCACCCTCGTCAGTGCCGGCGTCGACGTGTGCTTCACCAACCCCGGCACCTCTGAGATGCACTTCGTCGCCGCCCTCGACGAGGTGCCCGAGATGCGGGGCATCCTCGCCCTGTTCGAGGGTGTGGCCACCGGCGCGGCGGACGGCTACGGCCGCATGGCCGACAGGCCGGCCGCGACCCTGCTGCACCTCGGGCCTGGCCTGGGCAACGGTCTGGCCAACCTGCACAACGCCCGCCGGGCCCGCACCCCGATCGTCAACATCGTCGGCGACCACGCGACCTACCACCACCGCTATGACGCACCGCTCGACAGCGACATCGACGCGGTGGCGAGCAACGTGTCCGGATGGCTGCGCACCTCGAGCACCCCCGACGACGTCGCCGCCGACGCGGCCGCGGCCGTCGCCGCGTCGTTCGGTCCCCCGGGCCGGATCGCCACCCTCGTCCTCCCCGCCGACGTGTCGTGGCTCGAGGCCGACGGACCGGTCGCCCCGCTCGCGGTGCCCGGACCCCGGGTGGTGGGCGACGAGGTTGTCGCCACGGTGGCCAAGGTGCTGGCCTCGGGGGAGCCCACCGTGGTGCTCGTCGGTGGCGACGCCATGCGCGAACGACCCCTACGCGCCGCCGCGCAGATCGCCGCGGGTGCGGGCGCCCGGCTCCTGTCCGAGACCTTCCCGGCCCGGGCCGAGCGCGGTGGTGGCCTCCCCGACGTCGACCGCCTCGCCTACCTGGCCGAGTTCGCCGCGATGCAGCTCAGCGGCGCCCGCCACCTCGTGCTCGTGGGCGCGTTGGCGCCCGTGTCGTTCTTCGCCTACCCCGGCAAGGCCAGCGATCTCGTGCCCGACGGCTGCGAGGTGCACGTGCTGGCCGCCCCCGGCGACGATGCGGCCGGTGCCCTCGAGGCGCTCGCCGAGCGCTTCCCCACCGGGGCCGCGGCGCCCGGGCCGGCGCGTCCCGAGCGGCCCACCGGCCCCCTCACCGCAGAAGCCGTGGCCCTCGCCGTCGGCGCGGTGCTGCCCGAGGGCGCCATCGTCTCCGACGAGGCCAACACGTCGGGCCTCTGGGCCCCCGGCGCCACCGCCGGCGCCCCCCGCCACGACTGGCTGTGCCTCACCGGTGGCGCCATCGGGCAGGGTCTGCCGGTCGCGACGGGCGCCGCCGTCGCCTGCCCCGACCGACCCGTGATCTGCCTCGAGGCCGACGGGAGCGCCCTCTACACGATCCAGTCTCTGTGGACACAGGCTCGCGAGGGCCTCGACGTCACGACGGTCGTCTACAACAACGGTTCCTACGCAGTGCTCAACATGGAGCTCGACCGGGTCGGCGCCGAGTCGGGGCCCAGGGCCCGTGAACTGTTCGACCTCCGCCGACCCGACCTTGACTTCGTCTCGTTGGCCCGTGGCCTCGGTGTGAGCGCCGAGCGGGCGACCACCGCCGAGGACGTCACCACGCTGCTCGAGCGGGCGCTGGCCGAGCCGGGCCCGCACCTCATCGAAGCCATGGTCCCCGGTGGGTTCTGATCCCTACTGACCGACGGCGGGTGCGCCCCCCGACCCAGGGCCGGACCCGGCCCGCTGCGCTGCTCGCGCTGGTTGCGCTCGGTGCGGTCGTCGCCGCCTGCTCGTCCTCGGCGCAGAGCCAGGCCGAGGGCAGCGACTACACGGAGCCGGCGACTTCGGTGGCTACGACCGACGCGGTGTCGATCACCGCCACGCCGGCCCCCACCACGACCACCACCGTCGACCCCTTGTTCGCGCCGACGACACCGCCGACCCGGGCGCCCGGCCCGGCCCCCGTGATCGACGCTGTGGCCACGACCGACCCGGTCGTGTTCGTCACCATCGACGACGGCAACGTGCGCGACGACGCCGTCATCGACTGGCTCCGCCTGAAGCGCATGCCGGTGACAGCGTTCCCCACCGAGAACATCGCCAACATCGACCCGGCCTACTTCCAGCGCCTGCAGGCCGCGGACGGCGCCTACATCCAGACCCACAGCATCAGCCACCCCAACCTCAAGAGGGTTTCGGCGGCCGAGCAGCGACGACAGATCTGCGAGCCCGCCGACCGGTTCACGACGCTGTTCGGCGTCCGGCCCCGACTGTTCCGCCCGCCCTACGGCGACTACAACGCCACGACCCTCAAGATCGCCATGGAGTGCCGCTACGACGCCGTGGTCCACTGGCGGGCGAGCATGAACAATGGCCGCCTCGCAGTGGCCCAGGGTGACCTGCGCGCCGGGGACATCGTGCTGATGCACTTCCGCACCGATCTTCTCCAGAATCTGACCGCGCTCGAGGGCCTCCTCGCCGCACGGGGCCTGCGGGTGGCCCGTCTCGAGGACTACGTACCCGTGCCCTCCTGACCTCACCGCCGGAGGTCAGCGCGACGGCACTCGTCCCGCGGTGACGGCCGCCTCCTCGGCCGCGGTCACCTGGGCCTCGACCAGATCGAGACCGGCATCCCAGAACCCCGGATCGTCGAGATCGCAGCCGACGATGCGGCCCAGGTCCTCGGGCGGCAGCGAGCCACCGGCCGCGAGCAGGTCGAGGTAGCGGGGGACGAACGCCTCCCCCTGCTCCTTGTAGCGGCGGTAGACGGAAAGCGCGAGGAGCTGACCGTACGCGTAGGCGTACACGTACCCGGGCGTGCCGATGAAGTGCGGGATGTACGACCACCAGCAGTGGTAGTCGTCGGTCACTTCGACGGCGTCGCCGAGCAGGTCTTCCTGGCTGGTGGCCCACAGGTCGCCGAAGCGCTCGACGGACAACTCCCCCTGCTCGCGTCGCTCGGTGTGCACGGCGTCTTCGAAGCGGTTCATGGCGATCTGGCGGAACACCGTCGCGATCGCGCCCTCGACCGACCGGGCCAACAGGTCGAGGCGCTCGGCGGGGTCGGTGGTGCCCTCGAGCAGGCGCCCGAACGTGAGCGTCTCACCGAAGACCGACGCGGTCTCCGCCAGCGTGAGCGGCGTCGCCTGGTGGTAGACGCCCTGCCCGCGGGCGAGGTGGGCGTGCACGCCGTGTCCGAGCTCGTGGGCCAGCGTGAGCACGTCCCCCGGCCGAGCGGTCCAGTTCAGGAACACGTACGGGTGGTGTGACGGCACCGTGTAGGCGCAGAAGGCGCCGGGGCGCTTGCCCGGTCGCACCGGCGCATCGATCCACTGATCGTCGAAGAAGCGCCCAGCGGTCGCTGCCAGTTCGGGTGAGAACGAGGCGTACGCGTCGAGCACGAGCGCCCGGGCCTCGCCCCAGCCGAACCGAGTCTCGGACGAACTCACCGACGCCATGCGGTCGTAGTCGGCCAGCCGGTCCACCCCCAGGATTGACGCCTTCAGCCGATACCACCGCCGGGCGATCTCGTAGCGACCGACGACCGCATCGACCAGTGCCTGCACCGAGGCGTCGCTCGCCTCGTTGGCGAGGTTCCGCGACGCCAACCACGAGTCGTACCGGCGCAGGCGATCGTCGGTGGACTTGTCGGCCACGAGCGTGTTGAAGAGGAAGGCGCGCGTGCGCAGACCCGGCCGCAGGCTCTCGGTGACGGCGGCGGCCGCGGTCCGGCGCATCTCACGGTCGGGGTGGGAGAGCAGCGAGAGCCCTTCCTCGAGCGGCGCCGATCGCGTCTCCCCCGCCGCGTCGGCGAGCTCGACGGTGATGGCCGAGGTGAGCTCGTTGAACAGCCTCGACCAGGCCGACGCACCGGTCACCCGCTTGTCGGCGAGCACCCGCTCCTCCGGCTCGCTCAGCAGGTGGGGCCGGTAGCGGCGCGCCGACCGTAGGTAGTGCCGAGAGCTCGTGAGCCGCTCGTCGGCGAGCAGCGCGTCGACCCGATCATCGGACAGCGCGGCCCACTCGAGCTCGAAGAAGATCAGTCGGTTGAACACCGCCGTCGCCCGCTCCTGCACGAGCTGCACCGTGGCCCCGCGGGCCTCGTCGGCGCTGTCGACGGCGAAGCGCAGTGACGCCCAGTTGCCCGCCCGCCCCACTACGTCCTGGAGGCCGGCGAAGCGGTCCATGAAGTCGGCGAGGCGTTCGGCGTCGATCTCGGCGACCGTGCCCCTCGCCCGCTCCAACTCGCCGGCGATGGCGTCGGCCTCGTCGAGCAGTGCGTTCAGGTCGCGGCCGTCGAGCAGTGGGTCGAGGTCCCAGGCCACGTCGGCGGCAGAGAGATCGGCATCCTCGGCGAGCGTCATGACGGCACGCTACCGGCACGCAACGAGTCAGTTCACCTGCTTGTCGCGCCCCTCCCAGTAGGGCGCGCGGAGCTTGTACTTCTGCAGCTTGCCGGTGGCCGTGCGGGCCAGTTCGTCGCGGATCTCGATGCGCTTCGGGCATTTGTAGTGCGCGAGCAGGCCACGGCAGTGCTCGATCAGCTCAGTCTCCGTCACCTCGGACCCCGGCGCGAGCACCACGAGGCCCACGACCATCTCGCCCCACTTCTCGTCGGGCACCCCGATGACGGCCACCTCGGACACCGCAGGGTGGGCGAAGAGGCGGTCCTCCACCTCGATCGACGACACGTTCTCGCCGCCGGTGATGATGACGTCCTTCTTGCGATCGCTGATCGTGAGGTAGCCCTCGTCGTCGATGAAGCCACCATCGCCCGTGTGGAACCAACCGCCGTCGAGCGCGGCCGCCGTCTCGGCCGGCTGGTTCCAGTAGCCGTCGAGGACCACGTTCGAGCGGGCCAGCACCTCCCCCTCCTCGTCGACGCGCACCTGCACCCCGATGGCCGGCACCCCCGCGCGACCGAGCTTGCGGGCGCGTTCGGCGGGGGTCAGGTCGTCCCACTCCCCGCGGCTGCGGTTCACGGTGAGCAGCGGTGACGTCTCGGTGAGGCCGTAGATCTGCAGGAACTCCCAGCCGAGCTCGGTCTCCACCCGCTCGATGGTGCTCGTGGGCGGCGGGGCGCCGGCCACCACGATGCGGGTACGCCCCGCGCCGGGAACCAGTCCGCCCCAGTTGCTGGCCGCCTCGAGCTCGGCCGCGACCACGGCGGGCGCCTGGCACATCAAGGTGACGCCGTGGTGGTCGACCCGGCGCAGGATCTCGGCCCCGTCGACCTTGCGCAGCACCACCTGGGTGCCTCCGACCGCAGTGACGGTGTAGGTCATGCCCCAGCCGTTGCAGTGGAACATGGGCAGCGTGTGGAGGTAGGTGTCGCGGTCGGTCACCGTGGCGTGCCACCCGAACGTGGCCGAGTTGACCCAGAGGTTGCGGTGGGTCAACTGCACGCCCTTGGGCCGGGCGGTCGTGCCCGAGGTGTAGTTGATCGTGGCCGTGGCGTCCTCGTCGGGCAGCCATTCGACGGGTTCGACACCATCGAGGAACAGCTCGTCGTCATCCTCCCCGAACACGATCTTGTGAGGAACGTCGATGTCGGCGCAGAGGTCCGCGACCTCCGGGTCGATCCACAGCACCGTCGCCCCCGAGTGATCGACGATGTACGCGATCTCGTCGGCCTGCAGCCGGAAGTTGATGGGGACGTAGATGCGACCCCAGGCGCTCACGCCGAAGAACCCCAGGAACATGCGGGCCGAGTTGTGCGACACAACGGCGACCCGCTCCCCCTGACCGACGCCCAACTGGTCGAGGCGGGCGGCCATCGCCCCGGCCTTGGCCGCGATCTCGCGATAGGTCAGCGCACCGAGCGAGGGCGCGGGCTGGTCGGGCTCGTCCACCAACCCCACACGGTCGGGGTACACGAGCGCGGCGCGCTCGAGGTGGTCGCGGATCGTCAAGGCCGCTTTCATGGCACTCCCCCTCTGCCCGATGTCCCTGGTGACAGTAGCGGTGGAATCATCTCGGGGCCGTGTCTCCATCTGGCTCGCCGGCAGCGAGGTGAGCCAAATGGAGACAGCGCCAAGAGCACGGCCGTGCCACTACGCTCCCACCTTCATCGTTCAGCGGGACGGGGAGGTCACACGGTGGTCAGACGGATCGAGGGTCGGATGGCGCGATGGATGGCCGGACGGGTCGTCCGGGCAGGAACGGCCGCGGTGCTGGCCGGTGTGCTGATCGCAGGGTGCGCCGGCAGCGGAACCAAGACCAGTGACGCGGACTCGTCCACCCCCTCGTCGGGTGAGACGACCGCCACGACGGCGGCACCGAAGTCCCTCACGATCATGGTGACGAACGACGACGGCGTCGGTGCCGACGGCCTCGACGCCGTCGTCGAGGGCCTCCGAGCCCTTCCGAACACGAAGGTGATCGTGGTCGCGCCGCTGACCAACCAGAGCGGCACCGCCTCCAACACCACCCCCGGCACCCTGGTGGTCACCGACGCCACCACCAAGAGCGGCTACACGGCCAAGGCCGTCGCCGGCTTCCCCGCCGACACCGTGATCTGGGCCGTCGACCAGAAGGGCCTCGACATCCGGCCCGACCTCGTCGTGTCCGGCATCAACCTCGGAGCGAACCTCGGCCCACTCACGGAGATCTCGGGCACCGTCGGTGCTGCTCGGGCCGCAGCCTCCCGGGGGATCCCGGCGCTGGCCGCCAGCCAGGGCGCGGCCGACCCGACCGACTTCCCCGCCGGGGCCAAGCAGGTGATCGCGTGGGTCACCGCCAACCGCGACAAGGTGCTCGCCACGCCGCCGGGCGCCCCGGGGCTGGTCGTCAACAACCTCAACGTGCCCTCCTGCAACCCCGGCTCGGTGCGCGGCCAGGTCACCGTCCCCACCGCGACCACGGCCGACGGGCTCGTGCTCACGGGGGCCACCGACTGCACCTCGACGGCCACCAACCCCACCGACGACGTCATCGCTTTCAACGAGGGTTTCGCTCCCCTGTCCGAGGTGTCCGCGACCCCCACCGCCAACTGAGCTCTCACCTCCCGTTAGCCGGACGGACACCTGACCGCTCCTAGACTGACCGGGCACCAGCCACCGACCCGGAGCCTGCCCCCCCGTGCCCGAGCCGCAACCACCCAGCCGGCGCACCGCGGCCCTCCTCGCCGCCAAGCGCACCGAGCCCGCCGCCGTTCTCGACCATGTGAACGACGGCGATGACCTGATCGTCCCCCTCTTCAACGGCGAGCCACTCCTGCTCGTCGACGAGCTCGATGCCGCGGCGGCCGCCGGCAGGATCGACGGGGTGAGGGTGCACCAGATGCACGCTGCCTACGACCACCCCTACCTGCACGGTGCCTACGGCGACCACCTGCGCCACGTCTCCTACTTCCTGTCGGCGATCACCCGCGACGCCTACAACGCCGGCGGTTGCACGCTCGTGCCGGCCCACTTCTCGGACATGCCCCGACTGCTGCAACGCACCACCGGGTGCTCGATGCTGCTCGCGAAGGCGGCTCCTCCCGATCGCCACGGCTTCTTCTCCCTCGGCACCAACGCGGACTACTCGGCCCGACTCATCGGCGAGGTACCGATCTTCCTAGAGGTCAATCCGAACATGCCCCGCACGTTCGGGGAGAACAACGTCCACGCGAGCCAGATCCTGGGCTGGTGCGAGTCCGACTACCCCCTGGCCGACTCCCCACCCGGTGAGATCACGGACCTCGACCGCCAGATCGCCGCGTTCGTCGCCGAGCGCATCCCCGACAGCGCCACGATCCAGGTCGGCATCGGTGGCGTGCCCAATGCGCTGGTCGAGATGCTCACCGATCACCGCAACCTGGGCATCCACACCGAGCTGCTGAGCGACGGCCTCGTCGACCTCATCGAGTCCGGCGCGGTCACCGGGCTGGACAAGACCACCCGACCGGGCAAGGTGGTGACCACCGTGTGCGTGGGCACCCGACGCACGTACGACTTCGTGGCCGACAACCCCATCGTCGAAATGCTCCCGGTCGACTGGGTCAACGATCCCCGCGTGATCGGTCGCGAGCGCCTCTTCGCGTCCATCAACGCCACCGTCGAGGTCGACTTCCTGGGGCAGTGCAACTCCGAGACGATCGGCGGACGCTACTTCTCCGGCAGCGGGGGCCAGGCCGACTTCGCCCGCGGGGCCATGCACTCGCCCCACGGTCAGGGGTTCGTCGTGCTCCACTCCACGGCCCGCGACCCCTCGATCTCGCGGATCGTGCCCCGGCTCTCGCCCGGAGCAGCGGTAACCACCGGCAAGAACACCGTCGACAAGGTCGTGACCGAATACGGCGTGGCCGAGCTCCGGGGACTCACCATTCCCGAGCGCACCCACGCCCTGATCGGCATCGCCCACCCCGACCATCGCGACGAGCTCGAGCGCGAAGCCCACCAGTTGGGCTACCTGCGCGTGTGACCGGCCCCGACCCCCGTCCACCGGCCGAGTCTTGACCACTTCTTGACCCGCTCCTGCCCGGGTCGACGGTCTCGCGTCGTTACCGTCAAGGCGCTCGGAGGTCGTGATGTACGGAATGGTCAATCGAGGGCTCGCCGAACTGATCCGCCAGGACTTCGGGCATGACGCATGGGCGCGGGTCTGCCGCCGGGCCCGGCGGACATCGCGGGGCCGGTAGGGTCGGGGGCTCGCGACGGGCGCGGGCAAGGAGGAGCCATGGACCTCTCACGACACGCGGGCCGAGTGGCCCTCGTCACCGGTGCCGGCTCGGGGATCGGCCGGGCCACGACGCTGCGCCTCGCCAGGGAGGGCGCGCTCGTCGTTGGATGCGACGTCGATGCCGACGGTCTGGCGACGACCACCGCGGACCTCGCCGACGCCGGCCTCGAGGCAACGCTGCTCGAGGGTGACATCACCAGCCAACCCGACGTCGACCGCGTGGTCGACGAGACCATCGGTCGTCACGGGCGCGTCGACGTGCTCGCCAACGTCGCCGGCATCAACGACTGGTTCCTACCCGCCCACGAGGTCGACGACGACACGTGGGCCCGGGTCATCGCGGTGAACATCACCGGCCCTCTGATGCTGTGCCGCAAGGTGCTGCCCTTCATGCGCGACCAGCAGTCGGGCGCCATCGTCAACGTGGGCTCGGTGTCGTCGCTCGGCGGGGGTGGTTCAGGGGTGGCCTACACCACCTCGAAACACGCGGTGATCGGCCTCACGCGCTCTATCGCGTGGACCTACCAGGAGGAGGGCATCCGCTGTTGTGCCGTGTGCCCGGGCGCGGTGGCCACGGGCATCGGTTCGACCTCGGTGCCACGCAGCGAGTGGGGACTCGACCGCCTGCGACCGGTGCTCGCGCTGCGCCGCACGATCGCCGACCCCGACGAGATCGCCGGTGTCATCTCCTGGCTGGCGAGTGACGAAGCCACCAACGTCAACGGCGCCATCGTCAGCTCCGATGGCGGCTGGGGCGCCGCCTGAGTCCCGATCAGCACTGGCCGGCACTGCCGAACTCCTGAACCCAGTACGGGTGCACCGGTGGTGCGCCGCCCGCCGCCGGGCGACCCGGCGCCCAACCGAACCCGACCTGGGTGAAACGGGCATCGAGCAGGACGGCCCGGTGTTCGGGGGACGCCATCCAGTCCGCCATCACCTGCGGCACCGACGTCTGGCCCCGGGCCAGGTTCTCGCCGACCGTCACCCCCATCCCGGCGGTGACATAGCTGCCGGCCTGGTCGCGCTGCAGCACGTCCGACCCGTCCGGTCCCACGTGCGCGAAGGTCGCCGAGGACGACAACAGATCTGCGTAGCGCTGGGCGACGTTCGTCAAGCGGGCGCAAAACACCACCGGTGCCGCGCCGACCGCCGAGCGCTCGGCATTCACCGCGGCCTGCATCGTTGCGATCCAGGCCGTCACCGACACCACGGCGGCGGGCCGCTGCGGCGACGTCACCCGGTCGTCGACCGGGTTCGACGGAGCGACGGAACCGCCGTCCACGTCGACCGGTACGGGCACTGGGGAGTCGGTCGTCCCGTCGCTGGGCCCGACATCGCCCGGAACCCCGTCGCCCCCGACACCGCTCCGGGCAGGGACCGTGGGCCGCGGTGCGGCCGCCTCAGCACCTCCACCGCGGACGAGATCCGGGTGCGCCGCCATCGCAACCATCGCCAACCCGGCGATCGCGACCCCGAGCGTCGTGGTGACCCGCCTCAGCACGAGGGCAGCGAGAAGTCCGACGGGTGCACCCAGGCACCTTTCCCCGCCGGGCCCCGCGATGCCAGCACCCCGTCGTCAATTCCGGAGCCGTTCACCTCCCGTTCACGCCCGACACCTCGAGGTCACCGGTACACTCCCCCGACGGTTCGCTCAACACGGGCACCTTGCCTGCCGATGGGACAGCCATGTCCGGACTGATCACCGACGTCGCCCCTGCGCCCGATGACGGCGAGACCTCCCCGCCGGAGCGCGGCCGGAGACGCGGGCGCCTCATCGTGCTCGTGGCGGCGGGTGTGGTGGTCGTGCTCGCGCTCGCCGGAGCCCTCTGGTTCATGGTCGGACGGGATCGGGCCCGGGCCCGGTCGACCGACGAGGCCGTCGAGACCTTCCGAACCGCCGGGACCCCCGGCACCCTGGCCGACCCGGCGGCACGCCGTCCCGATGCGGGGGTCTACCCGGCCACAGCATCGGGCTCCGAGTCGGTCGGCATCGCCGGCCTCGACGAGTCGTTCGGCGCCGTCGCGCCCGTCACCGTCACCCACGCCGAGAACGGGTGCTTCACCTATCGAGCCGACCTCAACACGCACCATTGGCGGTCGTGGACCTACTGCCCGACGGCGACCGCCTCGTTCGCGCTCAGCGGGACCCAGAGCTCGACGTTGCGCAAGTTCCCGGGTCTCGACTTCGGCAGCGTGAACTCGTACACCTGCGAGCGGCCCCTCCCCGCGGTGTGGCCCGGGGCGGTCGTCGGTGACCATCGCGACGGGTCGTGCACGGGCACCTCCGACACGATCGCCGGCGTGACCACCGATGCCGGTACCGTCGATGTCGTCGAGCTCGGCACGCGCCGAGTCGGCGACACCGAGGTGGCCGCGGTCCACATCCGCACCGCCGACACGTTCGGCGAGGCCCAGTCCGGCACCGAGACCGCCGACCTGTGGCTGGCCGCCGACACCGGTCTGCCTCTCTTGATCTCGTTCGACACGAAGGTCAAGAGCGACACACCCCTCGGCACCGCGGACTACGTCGACCAGGGTCGCATCGAGCTCACCACCCTGGCGCCCACGACCTGAGCCTATTCCCACGCGGCGCGGGCACGCCCCCTATCCTCGCGCCCGATGTCGCTCGTCACCGCCGACGGCCGGGGGGCCACCGCTCACCTGCCACCACCCGAGGACGCCGCCGCCGGCAGTCCGGGCGCGGCACTCTCGCACCTGCGGGCCCTCGACGGGCTCCGGGGCCTGGCCGTGGCTGCCGTCGTGGCGTACCACGTCGCCCCCGGCGTTCTGCCGGGGGGGTTCCTCGGAGTCGACCTCTTCTTCGTCCTGTCGGGCTTCCTCATCACGTCGCTGTTGGTCAGCGAAGCCCGGGCCACTGGCGGGGTCCGCTGGGGCCGCTTCGCCGCCCGGCGCGTACGGCGCCTCGCACCCGCCCTCCTGCTCGTCGTGGCCTTCCTGGCCGTGTACGCCCGTCTCTGGGCCGACCCGATCGAGGTCGCCCGGATCCGCGAGCACGGCCTGTGGACGCTCGGCTACCTGGCCAACTGGCGCTTCGTCGCCGACGGCACGACCTACACCGACCTCGTCGCTGGGGCGTCGCCCCTGCGCCACGCCTGGTCGCTCGCCATCGAGGAGCAGTTCTATCTGGTCTTCCCGATCGTGGTGCTGGCCCTGGGCACCCTGGTGCGGTGGCGGAATGTCCGTCTACGTCGCGCGCTGGTGGTGGTGGGTGTGCTCGGCCCCATCGCCAGCGCGGTCGCCATGGGCGCCCTGTTCGACCCGGCGGGCGACACGGCCCGCGTCTACTTCGGGACCGACACCCGGGTGCAGGGCCTGCTCGTCGGGGTCGTGCTCGGCGTGCTCCTCGTCGGCCGACCACCCGTCACCGGCCGCGCCGGTCGCGTCGCCTCGGTCGCCGCGCCGCTCGGCGTCGCCCTCCTCATCGTCGCGATGGCGATCGCCCACGAGGCCGACGCCTGGCTGTACCGGGGCGGATTCCTCCTCGTCGCGGTCGCGGCGGCCGCGGTCGTGGCTGGGGTGCAGCGGGTGGGATGGCTCCGCCGGAGCCTCGGCTGGCGACCCCTCGTGGGCCTCGGACTGATCTCCTACGGCGTCTACCTGTGGCACTGGCCCCTCGTCGTGATCCTCGACCAGTCCCGCACCGGCCTCGACGGGCCGGCGCTGGCCGCCCTGCGCCTCGCGGCCACGCTCGCCGCCGCGTTGGCGTCGTTCTTCGTCGTCGAACGGCCGGTGCGCTCGGGTGCGCTCGCTCGTCTCCTCGGCCCCTGGGCCCTCGTCACCGCACCGGCCGCGATCGGCGTGCTCGCGCTGGTGCTGGTGCTCGGCACGCCGGCCCCCCACGCACCGTCGCTGACACCGGTCGCCAGCGTCGCCGAGGTGGCCGCCGGGCATGCCGCGAGCGGCGACCCGGGCGCGGCCGTCGGTGCGTCCACGACGGCCGCGACCCGGCGGGTCGTCATGTTCGGCGATTCGGTCGCTCACACCCTGGCCGGGGGGGCCGTCGGCGAGTTCCCGAAGTTCACCCCGTGGGCGCCCGACCAGAGTCCCTTCGACCCGGCCCGGATCGATCTGGTGAGCCTGGGCAAGCCCGCCTGCTCGTTCCTCCCGGGACGCTCCGCCGTCACCAGCAACGGCGCCCGGCGATCGAGCGCAGACCTGAGCTCGTTCTGCGGGGACTGGCGGGCCGAGCTCGACACGTCGACGGGCGACGGCTCGGTCATCGTCGTGGCCCTGGCCAACGACGTCGCCGACCGGGTCGATGCCAGCGGCCACGCGGTCCGCTTCGGCACCCCCGAACACGACCGCCTGATCACCGACCTCCTCGACGAGGTCCGCTCCACCGCTGCCCGCCACCACGCCGACCTCGTGCTCCTCGGGCTCCCCGCCCGGCAGGGCAAGTCGACCGAGAACGACAACGAGGGCGGGTGGCGTGACCGCTCGCTCACCCGGTTCGAGGCCGACTACGCCGCCACCCACCCCGATGTGCGCACCATCGACCTCGGCACGGTCGTCTGTCCGGCCGACGACTGCGGCGACCCGGTGGACGGGTTCCGGAGTGAGTGGCGCTACGACGGGTTGCACTACACGGCGGACGGGGCCCGGTGGGTCGCCGCCTGGCTGACGCCGCAGCTGCAGGCGACGAGCTGAGCGGCCGGTAATCTGCGCTCTCGTCGCCGACCACGAGAGGCACCGATGCTGTCACTACAGGAGATCTCCGACCGTCTCGAGATCGAGGAACTGCTCGTCCGCTACAGCCACGCCCTCGATACGAAGGACTGGGACGCCTGGGAAGCCCTGTTCACGCCCGATGCCGTGGTCGACTACACCGAGATGGGCGGCATCCGCGGCGGAGCCCACGAGGTGCGGCGTTGGCTGGAGGAGGTCATGGCCTGGCCCCTCAGCTACCAGCACCTCGTCGCGAACACGCTGCTCGACTTCGACGACGACGACCACGCTCGAGCCCGCACGATCTGCCACAACCCCATGGTGATCGACGACGGCAAGGGCGGCACCCACGTGTTCTTCTGTGGCCTCTGGTACCTTGACCGTGTGGTGCGCACGCCCGAGGGCTGGCGCTTCGCCGAGCGCACCGAGGAGCGCTGCTACTTCCACAACACGCCGGAGGGCATGCCCGTACCGGGCTGAGGATCCGAGGGAGGGCGACGCCGACCGATCAGCCGTGCCCGTCCCACAGCTCGAGCTCGACCGCCACGGGGTCCGCCACGACCAGGGACGGATCGGCGAACGCCATGCGGCGCCGACGTCCATCCGTGCACGGCGCCCAGCCGGGGTCGCCGTCGACGATGAAGTCGACGAACGCCCGGTGCACGTCGTCGGCCAGGGCCTGGGGCGGGTCGGCACCGGCGTAGACGTCGACCCCGGGCGCATCGAGGACGTCGAACGCGAACGGCACGTCGAGGACGTGCGCCGCGCCCACCAGCCCGTCGAGGCTCGGCGACCGCCAGCGGAACTCGTAGCCATGGGTCGCCCCGCCGGCCCCGACGTGGGCATCGATGAGTCGGGCCATGGGCAGCCGGAAGGCGCAGTCGGTGATGGCCCGGCCGAGGCGCTCGACCGGCGCCATCGTCCCGACGTGGGCCCGATACGCATCGTGGTGCTCGCGAGGCAGCCCGAGGGTCACGATCGCTTCGCTCACGGCCTCGTCGTCGAGCTCGGGCCCCACCATGCGGGCCATCAGGTTGGCCTCCTCGGTGGTGGTGCCCACCAGCAGCGCCACGTCACGGCCCGCCCCGGCGCGCACGGCGTCGAGCGGACGCACGGGGATGAGCTCGTCGTCGACCAACGGGCGCAGCACCCCGCTCTCGCCGCCGGCGAAGTAGTCGATGAGGGTCGCCAGTTCGTACCCGCTCGTCGGGGCGACCTCCTCGCCGGCCTCGACCAGATCGAGGACCGAGAAACGGCTGAACGCCTCCCGCGTCGGAGCGACGTCGAGGTGCTCCGCGACCAGCGCGGCCCGCGCCGAGGCCATGGCGAGATCGGCGGCGGCGTCGGCGATGCCGCTCATGCAGATGCCACGGTGGAACAACCCCTCGGCGCGCGGCACGGCGAGCAGCGTGGCCACGGCGGTCGCGCCCGCCGACTGGCCGGCGACGGTGACCCGGGCCGGGTCGCCACCGAAGCCGGCGATGTTGTCCCGCACCCACTCGAGGGCCGCGACCCAGTCGAGCACACCCCGGTTGCCCGGTGCTCCCTCGAGCGGGAGGAAGCCCTCGATGCCGAGGCGGTAGTTCACCGAGACGACGACCACGCCGTCGCGGGCGAACCGGGAGCCGTCGTACCACGGGCTGGCGCTGCAGCCACCGACGAACCCGCCCCCGTGGATCCAGACCAGCACCGGCAGGCCCGCCCCTCCCGGCTCGGGCGTGAAGACGTTGAGGTTGAGGACGTCCTCGCCCGCGATGATCGGCTCGGGGATGCCGAACTCCTCGTAGGGCACCTTCTGGCACGGGGTCGGGCCGAAGGACGTGGCCCGGCGCACGCCGTCCCACGGTTGCACCGGTTCGGGGACTCCGAAGCGACGAGGTCCGAACGGAGGCGCCGCGAACGGCACTCCGAGGAAGGCCGAGGTGTCGCCCGCCCGGCGCCCTTCGACCGCGCCCGACGTCGTGCGCACCACTGGCTGCATGCCGCTCCCCCACGGATCTGGGCCGCCCGTCGGGGCCCAGGGGTCAGCTTGCCACGTCGGGCCGACTGCCCGTTCGCGACGCCTGCACGGCCCGGTTGTTGAGATCGTCGACCGCCGTGAAGACGTCGGGGATGTCGACGAAGTTGGCGGCGACGAGGTTGACGGCCCGACCCTGTTCCTCGCCACACTGGATGGCCCGGTGTTCAACGGCCATGGCGTCGTTCGCCGGCCCGGCCTCCTCGCGGCTGGCCATGGCCCGGGTCACCCAGTTGTTCATGAGGAACAGGTGCCTGTCGGCGGCACCCCGGTTGGGGGCGCAGCTGAAGTCGGCCGTCGACTTGTAGTCGAACGGCGTCTCCATCGCGTAGAGGTAGAAGTTGCGGTACCAGGTGCCGGGCGCGTCCTCGTGCTCGGAGAACACGACCACGTTCTGGCGGGCCATGATCATCTGCTCGAGGGTCGGCCAGGGAGCGTTCGGGTCGTCGTCGGGTGTGTAGACCCGCCGATCGAGCCCGGCACCCCGTGCGGCGGCGAAGGTGTCGTCCACCGAGATCGTGTCGCCGACGATGACCATCAACACCTCGTCGGGGTGGGTCTCGACGAACTCACGGATCCACTGGAACCCTGTCTCGAGCGGAGTTGCGCCCAGCACGCAGATGTTGTGGCACATCCAGGTACCCGATTTCGGGGGGAGCGCCGTGTCGATGAGCGACTTCACCGTCGAGGCCGTGTCGGCGGGCAGCGTGTCGAGGAACCCCTCGACCTTGTCGGGGGTCTCCCAGTACATGCTCTTGATGAGCAGTGCCCGCACGCCCGACTGCATCTGCCGGGGGATGGTCCAGTCCTGGTTCGGCCCGAGGAAGTCGGCGTCGGCCGCGGCCTGGGAGTTGTGGCTGCCGGCCATCACGACCTGGTCCAGGCGCAGGTCGCACAGATCGGCCCGTCCGTTGCAGACCTCACCGCGGACCTTGTCGGTCGCGGGCCGGAGGTAGAGACCGGCACCCACGAGGACGACCACGACGGCCCCGGCCACGACGGCGATCACCGGCCGGGAGTTGCGCCTGGCCACCGGGAGCAGGTCGAACAGCACCCGGGCCGCCAACACCACGCCACCCACGAGGGCCGGGGCCAGCGCGACTCGCAACGCCATCTGGTCGGCGCTCGTGAGCAGGTTCTGGCCCACGTCGCGGATCACGGTGGCCAGGCCCGCGGGAAGCGACGGGCTCTGGTAGAGCGAGTCGAACGGGTCACCGAGCGCGAGGCGAAGCACACCCCATGTCCCCGCCGATGCGAGGCCGGCCGCGACGAGCACCAGCGAGCCCCGGCGGAGCCAGCTCCGGCCGAGCCTGATCGACGACCAGATGGCGAAACCGAAGCAGACCGATCCTCCGAGGCCCGCGAGCCAGGCCAGTGGCACCAGACGGTCGTTCCAGACGTTGCGGACCGTGTTCACGGTCTGCACCGCCGACTCGTCGGTCATCTACTCGAGCGGCACGGTGATGTCGAGGCGATCGCCCCCCGCCCGCTTCTGCAGCTTCAGGATCGACTTGTCGGCCAGCGGCTTGGCGTAGTAGCCGCCGACGAGCGCGAGGGCGCCGTTGAGGTCTCCGGCACCGAGCAGCACCCGCACCTGGGGCTCGTAGCTCTCGCGGTTGGCCGCATTCATGGGCCCGACGAGCGTCTGGGTCACCGAGTCGATCGTGGCCGCGTCGAGGGGTACCGAGGGCAGGAACGACGGCCTTTGCCCCGACGCGATCTGCACGGCGAAGCCCTCGAAGTTCTGGCGGAACTCCGCGGCGTTGCCCGACCGGAACTCGGTCGTGTTGGTGATGGCGCTGGCCACGTCGCGTTGCAGCACCCGTTCGATGCTCTGCCAGAGCGGCTCGAGCACGACGTTGGTGTTGATGCCCGAGTCCTAGCCCTCGAGGTAGGTCGTGAGCTGCTGCAACAGGCTCTCGATGGTCAGACGGAGGGTCTGGGGCGGCACGATGGTGCGGAGGTTGCCGGTGACGAGCGAGGAGTCCACCGGCCACCCACCCATCAAGTCGCCCGTGAAGTCGGTGAGGGCCGGGTCGGCCAGGACCTCCGTGTACACACGGTCGTAGGCATTGGCGTCGTCCATGGCCGACAGGTACCAGGAGGGTTGCAGGACGGTGAGCTGGATCGTGATGATCAGGCTCAGCACCACCCAGCACACGACGGCGCCGACCGACGTGCCCGTCCGCACGCGCCGCAGGCGCCGCAGGCGCCGGGTCCGACGATCCTCCGCGCTCAACGGTGAAGTGGCCATCTCCACGCACCGTAAGCCCTCGACCACGGGCGGTAGCAGCGGCGCAAGACCCCTCCTGCCCGGACCCGGTGGTCTAGTGGGGCACGTCCCGGAAGGGCAGCTCGCGGTCGGCGCGGGGCTCCGACGGCATCCCCAGCATGCGGTCGGCGAGGATCGTGCGCTGCACCTGCTCGGTGCCGCCCCCGATGCGGGCCATCCACTGGCCCATGAACACCGTGGCCTGGAAGAACCCGTGCGCGATCGCGTCGCCACCCGCGAGCATGCCCGAGGCGCCCTGGATGGCCAGGGCCAGATCGGCCTGCTCGGCCAGCCGGAGACCCCCGGCCAGCTTGGCGATCGACACCTCGGGGCCGGGCGCCTGACCCCGGCTGAGCGCGGTGCGGGCCCGATACCCGAGGAAGCGATTGATCTCGTAGCCCGTGTGGAGATGGGCGAGACCCTGGCGCACCAGCGGGTCGCCGGTGGCGCCCCGCTCTCGCGCGAGGGTCAGGACCTCCTCGAACGTCACCATCTTCGACGAGCCCATGTCGGCCCGCTCGCTCGTGAGCGTCGTCATGGCGACCCGCCATCCGTCGTCGACTGCGCCGACCACGTTGGCCACCGGCACCCGCACCTCGTCGAAGAAGACCTCGTTGAACTCGGCGCCTCCCGTGGCCTGGCGCAGCGGTCGCACGTCGATGCCGGCACTGCGCATGTCGACCACGAGGTAGGTGATCCCCCGGTGCTTGCGCACATCAGGGTTGGTGCGCACGAGCAGCATTCCCCAATCGGCGAAGTGGGCGAAGGTGGTCCACACCTTCTGACCCGACACCACGAACTCGTCGCCGTCGCGCTCCGCCCGGGTGCGCAACCCGGCCAGATCGGATCCGGCGCCTGGCTCGCTGAACAGCTGGCACCAGACCTGGTCACCCCGCAGGATCGGCTCGAGGAAGCGCCGACGCTGCCCTTCGCTCCCGTGGGCGATCAGGGTGGGGCCGGCCATGCCCACGGCCTGGGAGAACACGCCGATGGGGAGCTGGTAGCGAGCCTCCTCCTCCAGGAAGATGGCGTTGTGGGTGCTGTCGAGCCCCCGGCCGCCGAACGTCTCGGGCCAGGTGAGCCCGGCCCAGCCGGCGTCGAACTTCGTGCGCTGCCACGCGCGGCACTCTGCCGCGTGGACCAGATCGCCCTCGTGGTCGGAGACGCCCACCACGTGATGCGTGGTGCCGGTACGCAGGGGGCCGTGGGCGCCGAGGAAAGCCCGGCACTCAGCGCGGAAGTCGGCCTCGGCCGGCGTGTCGTCGAAATCCACGGGTCGTCCAGTTCGCTCGGGGCAGGGGAAGCCGGGCGCCCATCTTGCCCAGTGACGACGTCGGGTACACAACCAGGCACTCGACCCCCCGCCCGGCGCCCGACACGCCCGCACGGGAGGCCACCCGCCACCCTGCTGGCGTTGTCTCCATCTCGCTCACCGCGGAGGACATGAGCCAGATGGAGACATCGCCCGGAGAGACGGCGGTCCATCGCCCACGGACGAAGGACGGCCGACGACGACCTAGGGTCGGGCCGTGACCGATCCCCCTCGACTGGCCCGGCGGCTGCGCGGCTTCGGCTCGACCATCTTCGGTGAGATGTCCGCGCTGGCCCTGGAGACCGGCTCGATCAACCTCGGACAGGGCTTCCCCGACACGGACGGACCCCAGGCGATCAAGGAGGCGGCCATCGCCGCCATCCGCGATGGGCACAACCAGTACCCGCCGGCGATCGGCATCCCGTCGCTGCGCAGGGCGATCGCGGCCGACCGCGGGCGTCGCTATGGCACCGGCTACGACCCCGACACCGAGGTGCTGGTGACCGCGGGGGCGACCGAGGCCATCGCGGCCGCACTCCTGGCCCTCTGCGAGCCCGGCGACGAGGTGGTCGCGCTCGAGCCGTACTACGACTCCTACGCGGCGGCGATCGCGATGGCCGGAGGCGTGCGCCGGCCGGTCACACTGCGGCCGCCGGGCTTCCGCCCCGACCTCGACCGGTTCGCCGCCGCCATCGGTCCCCGCACCCGCCTGCTCGTGCTCAACTCACCGCACAACCCCACCGGCATGGTGCTCACCCGCACAGAGCTGGCCCAGATCGCCCGGCTCTGCGTGGATCACGACCTCGTCGCCATCACCGACGAGGTCTACGAGCACCTCGTGTACGACGGCGTGCACGTCCCGCTGGCGACCTTCCCGGGGATGCGCGATCGCACGCTCGCCATCTCCTCGGCGGGCAAGACGTTCTCGTTCACGGGCTGGAAGGTCGGCTGGGTGTGCGGTCCCGAGCCACTCGTGACCGCGGTGCGTACGGCCAAGCAGTTCCTCACCTACGTGAACGGCGGACCGTTCCAGTACGCCATGGCCACCGGGCTCGAGCGCGTCGACGAGTTCGTGCCCCCGCTCGTCGCGGACCTGCGGGCCAAGCGCGACCTGTTGTGCGAGGGACTGGCCGATCTGGGCTTCGAGGTGTTCCGCCCCGACGGCACCTACTTCGTCACCACCGACATCACCCCACTCTACGAGACCTCCGGGGTCGAGTTCTGCCGGGCCCTCCCGCATCGGGCTGGGGTCGTGGCCATCCCGAACTCGGTGTTCTACGACGACTCCGAGGCCGGTCGCACCCTCGTCCGCTTCGCGTTCTGCAAGCGCACCGAGGTGCTCACCGAAGCCCTCGAGCGGCTCTCGAGCCTCAGCCCCCGGTAGGGCCGGTCGCCTAGCCGGGTCTCATCTGCAGATCACTCGATCGTCGGGTCGGTCTCGGTCACCGTCGCGGCGGGCGGCGGAGGTACCGGCCCCGGCGCAGGCACGGCCGCGGCTGCGGTGGGCACCGGCGTCGCGGCCAGTGGCGCCCGGTGATGCGGCCGCCGCACCAACCACACGACGAAGCCGACGATCGCCGCGATCACCGCGGCGACGATGAGGCCAGCGAGGAAGGCCACCACCAGCAACACCCCGACGCGCCGGCCGTTGCGGCTGTCGCCGTGGTGCCCCCCGCCGCCGCGGCCCATCTGCTGGCCGTTGCGGCCCATGACGGCGCCACCGGTGCCGGAGCGACCCTGCACGCTCATGCCCGGGCCCGGCATCGGCACCTGACCCGACGGCTGCGGGGCGACCGTGGTGGGAGGCACCACCGTCGACGGTGCCGCCGCCGGCGCCGTGGCCGGCGCGGTGTCGGTGGTCTGGGCCAGGGCGACCCCGACCCCCGCCACCGGCGAGAGCGCGACCACGAACGCCGTAGCGGCGAGGAGGCGACGGGTGGAACGCAGGGGCGAGGACATGGGGTCCATTCTCACCCAGATCGAACGCCGCGTCCCGGCACCCCCACCCGGCGTGGCGGGGATGCCGGTGACGACGCGGTGCCCGCCGTACTCAGGCGGCCGAGGAGCGCTTCCGGACGATGAGGACGATCCCGCCGATCACGATGATCGCCACGATCACGCCGCCCACGACCCACAGCGCGGTGTTGTTGCTGCTGCTCGTCGAGGAGCTGGCCGCCTCGGTCGTCGCCGGCGACGCCGACCCGGTGGTGGCGGCCGTGGTGGCCGAGCCGCCCGCCGAGGCCGTCGTCGATCCGCCGGCCACGGTCTGGGTGAGGGTGACGCGGGGAGCCGCGTGCTCGGCCTCGGCATCCTCGGTCTTCTCGATCCAGGTCTCCTCCCCCGTGGCGCACCCCTGCACCGTCGGGAAGAAGACCGTCTCGCCCGAGGTGCCGGTGAGCTTCATGGTGGCGACGAACTTGCCCTCGGTGGTGTCGGGCACCGAACCGCCGGTCCAGTCGAGCTCGGCGGCGATCACGTTGGCGGTGAAGCCGGGCATGGCCTCGGTGGCCTTCACCTCGGACGCGTTGGCCGGGAGCTGGATCTTGAGCGACGTCGTGGGCGAGCCCGCGCAGCCGTGGGTGAAGCTGAACGTCACCGTGGTGTCGCCGCCGGCCTCCTGCTCTCCGTCGGCCTCGACGTGCGCTAAAGCGGGCGCGGCGAGGCCGAGCACGGCGATCCCGGCGATGGTGGCGGCGACGGTCAGCCGCCACCACCCTCTGTTGGTGGTTGACATCGATGTTCCTCTCGTGGGGCGTCCGGGCGCGACGCCGGGGCCACCCCGAGATGTGGGGACGCGACCGGCCCGTCGGGGACGGTCGCGGGTCGTGAACGAGTGGTTATCAGTGTGCTGACCGCGACGCGATCGGCGGCCCACGACGCCGGATCGAGGTCAGGGGCACCCCGGCCACGAGAGCGAGCTCGAACACCCAGAGGGGCGACGAGCGCCGGGGCACCGGGGCCGCCACGCGGGCCAGCGAGGTGCCGACCCGGTGCGCGGCGCGAAGGAGGGCGACGAGTCCCGCGGCAACGGCGAGTTGCACCAGCAGGCCGACCCACAAGGAGGGCGCGCGCAGCACCTCGGCCAACTCGTGACCGGCGGCGAGGTGCTCGACCATCTCGATGACGGCGTACGCGACGCACAGCTGAGCCGCCAGCGCTCGCCACCGGGGCCGGTAATCGTCGTGGCGGGCGCCGGCCAGCAACGCGCCACCCATGGCCACGAGCATCAGCACGCTTCCGACGACGGTGACCGAACCCAGATAGCCGTGCCCCCCGGCAGCGGTGTCGTGCGCACCCGGAGGCGCCACCAGGTAGGCCACGGCATGACCGACGGCGAAGCCGAAGGGCACGGCCAACGGCACGAGCGAGCGCGGTCGGGGCACCTGACGACGCTACCCGAGCGGCTCGGCTCGGCCGTAGGTGAGGCCGAAACCGAACGGGAAGGCCGGCTCGACCCCGAGGTCGTCGAGCAGGCGCTGCCCGAACAGGCGGCCGTAGTCGATCGACGTGGCGTCGCGGTCGAACGGCGGCAGGTGGTCGGCGCTCGTGGGGATGGCGAACGGCAGCCGCCCGGTCGGGGCATGGTGGCCCAACAGCACGTCGGCCAGGGCGTGACCGCCTTCCATCCCCGGGTACCAGAGGATCACGAGGGCAGGCACGCTCCGGCGCCAACGCTCCATGATCACGGCGCTCGCGCCCATCAACGCGACGACCGCTCGCGGGTTCGCGGCGGCGACGGCGGCGATCAGGGCTTCGTCGCGGTCGTGGAGGGTGAGCGACCGTCGATCGCCTCCCTCCGCCATGCCGGTGCCACCGGCGCGCGTCGTCAGTGCCTCGACCAGCGCCGGTTCGAGCTCGGGCGGAAGCGGCGGGAAGAGCGCCTGCAGCTCCGGCACCGGTGTCAGACCCACGTACTCGCCCTCGTCGGCGTGGGTGTATCCAACCACCACGATGGCGACGTCGGCCCGGGCGGCGAGCTCGGACGCCGCGGCCGGGTCGCGGCCGTCGTCGTACACGACCTCGACGCCGAGCGGTTCGAGAGCCGCCCGCAGGCCCTCGAGCGGTGTCACCACGTAGGGCGGCCGGACGTTGCTCGAACCGCCGTCGCCCGTGTTGGGCTCCGCCGCCAGATGCCCGATCACGGCGACCCGACCGAGGGCGTCGGGCACCAACGGGAGCATGGGCATGTCGCCCACCGCCTCGTTGCGCAACAGCACGATGGCGCGGGTCGCGACCTCGCGGGCCAGCGCCCGGTGCTCGTCGCACGCCACCACCTCTGGGCCATAGCGCCCGTCACCCACCTCGGCGAAGCGCAGCTGCTGTCGCAGCAGGCGCGACACCGCATCGTCCACGCGGTCGAGCGACACCTCCCCACGCTCCACGGCCGCCGCGAGCCCGGCGGCGTGCACCATGGCGAAGGGCATCTCCAGGTCGAGGCCGGCGTTGACGGCCGCCGCACTGTCACGCAGACCGAAGATGAAGTCGCTCATGACGAACCCGTCGAAGCCCCAACGCTCCTTCAGGATGGTCGTGAGCAGCGTGTGGTTCTGCCCACACCACTCGCCGTTGACCGAGTTGTAGGCGGACATCACCGCCGCCACGCCCTCGTTGACGATCTGCTCGAACTGCGGGAGGTACACCGACTCGAGCACGTCCGGGTCGACCCTGACGTCGACCTGGAACCGGGCGTTCTCCATGCTGTTGCAGGCGAAGTGCTTGACGCAGGCCATGACATGGCGCTGCACGCCGCGGGTCAGCGCCGCCCCCATCTCGCCGACGTAAGTGGGGTCCTCGCCGTAGGTCTCCTGGGCCCGGCCCCACGCCGGGTGGCGCAAGAGGTTGACGCAGACCCCGGCGAACAGGTTGCCGCCGAGCGCCCGCACCTCCCGCCCGATGGCATCGCCCACGCGCTCCTCCAGGTCGGGGTCGAAGGTCGCGCCCCGCGCCATCGCGACGGGGAAGCACGTGGCGTGTCCCATCACCACTCCACGAGGGCCGTCACTGAACCGGATGCCGTCGATACCCAGCCGGGGCACCGCCCCGGCGACGTAGGGCCGCACGTTGTAGCCGTCACCGATCATGGCGATGAACCCGGGCCAGG
>Ga0209048_10001305_pt1 | contig 25790 bp, 30 predicted proteins | sample FrelakmetCRP12CR_FD_187146 | JGI IMG/M metagenome (GOLD analysis project Ga0209048, IMG submission 187146) | Freshwater lake sediment microbial communities from the University of Notre Dame, USA, for methane emissions studies - CRP12 CR (SPAdes)... | ecosystem: Environmental > Aquatic >... | reverse complement strand
CCACCCCGAGGTGGCGCTGATCGCGGTCGTCGTCGAGCCGGGGCACGCGCTCGTGGTGCGAGGTGGGGTGCCCGTGGCCGATACGCCCGCTCCCTACGACTTCACGGGGGCCTTCGTCCTTCGTGCCAGCCTCCACGGCTCGAGCCGCCTCGTCGTGCGGGAGAGCTACGCCTACACGAGACGCTGGTCGCGCTGGCTGGTGGAACCCGTCGAGGCGGTCAGCTTCGTGATGAGCCAGAAGATGCTTCGTGGCATCAGGGACCGCAACGAGGGCCGGACGCGCCCGGGTCGGTGAAGTGCGGCGGGGATCGAGCATCGCGCATCGAGCACCCAATCGGAGCGAGCTCCTCGGAGCGATGCGGTGCAGCGCCTGCCCGCAGCGGCCATGATGATTCGTTTGGACCATGCGATGGAATCGGACGGCCCATGCCAATCCCTCACGGCTGCGCGATTGTCCGAGTGACATCAAGGCCCCGGGAAGCTCTTCCGGGCAGTCCTCAACACGAGAAACATGGAGAACCCAGCATGCTCACGTCATATGAATTCGTCAGCGCCTGGCTCCAGGCCCGCTGCAAGACCGACCGGGGTGCCTCGCTCGTCGAATACGCGTTGCTCGTGGCCCTGATCGCCGTGGTCTGCATCCTCGCGATCACCTTCCTGGGCAAGAGCGCCTCGAGCAAGTTCAGCACGGTCGGTTCCGCCGTCGCCGGCGCCTGACCAAGCCGGACGCGATGCAACGGCCCCGGTCTCGGTCGGGGCCGTTGCTCGTGCGGACGTGCGTCGTGTGCCCGCGCACCGGAGCATGACTGTCGCGGCGGCCGCCCCCAACTCCGACCGCGATCGGTATCCCACCGGGGCCGCTGAGCGTCGATTGGGCGACGCTGTTCGCGCCTCTTCCCCACGGCCACTCACCGGCTTATGGTCGAAACGTGAACGCCGTGCTCTTGGTTGCCCCGCTTCTGATCGCGCCACTCGCCATCGAGGTGACCGCGGTCGCACTACGGCAGCGTCGCCGGCATGAACGAGAGCGGGGAATGCACGCTGGTCTCGGAGTCGTCGAGTCGTCGAGGTTCGTCGACCTCCGCGACCCGTCCCACGTGATCGACCTACGCGACTCGCCGAACGTCATCGACCTTCGCAGCCGTTCCGCACGACCGTCCAAGACGCCGGAGCCACGAGCCCGGCCCTGACCCCGCACAATGTCCCGCGCCGTCGCTGACAGCGATGCACGCTCAGCCCCGAGGCCGGCGGGACCTCCGACGTCTCAGATTGTGGTCGGGCTGGCGGGATTCGAACCCACGACCTTCGGTCCCCCAGACCGACGCGCTAACCAAGCTGCGCCACAGCCCGTGAAGGCGTCACTCTACCGCTTCCCGACGACGGGTCGAATCAGCGGGCGATGAGCCACTGGATCCCCTGGATGGCCCTCCAGCCCAGGTAGACGGCGGCCGCCGCCACCAGGATCCAGAAGTGCCAGGGCACCTTCTGCTCCGGAACCTCCCCGATCACCCGGCCGCAGGTCGGGCAGGTGCCGTCGGGCGGCAGGGTGTTGGGGTTCCAGAACTTGGAGCAGTCCTCACACCAGGGCACGGTCAGTGAGCCCGCTCAGGTGCGGCGGATGGCGAGGATGGCGACGTCATCGGAAATCGGCCCGCTCGAGAAGTCGCGGGCGGCCTCGAGCAGCGACTTGCACAGTACGTCGGCCGCCACGCCCGGATCACGTCGCAGAGCGCCGGCGATGCGATCCTCACCGAACAGCGCCTCGCCGTTGCGGACCTCGGACAGGCCGTCGGTGTACACCAGGCAGAGATCGTTCGGCTCGAGAGGTATCTCCCGGCTGAAGTAGGTCGCGTGCGGGTCGAGCATGAGCAGCGGGCCCGTGGCCCGCAGCGGGCGCACCTCGCGCTCGTGCCACAACCAGGCGGCCGGGTGGCCCGCCGAGGAGTAGCGCAGCGTGCCCGCCTGGGTGTCGAACAGCACGACGCACAGGGAGATGAACTCCTCGCTGCGGCCCGTCGCCGACATCTGCGTGTTGAGCTCCTCGAGGGCCTGGGCGGGGTCGCGGTACTGGCGCAGGAACGTGCGCAGGAGGTACTTCGCCTGGAAGGCCGTGATGGCCGGCTCGATGCCGTGTCCGGCCACGTCGCCGATGACTGCGGCGAGCCGGGTCGGCGCGGGTCGGAACACGTCGTAGAAGTCGCCCGCCATCAGGCCCGACCCCGCTTGGTAGACGCGACCCACCTCGAACCCGGGGAATTCGGGAAGGTCCTCCGGCGCGAGGCGCGCCGCCCACCGCTTGGGCGCGAGCTCCTCCTGGACGAGCACCTCCTGGGCCCTGCGCTCGAGCTCGGTGCGGGTGTGCTCCATGCGGGCCTCGGCAATGAAGTTGCGGCCGAACACCAGCGACAGCCCCACCGGCACCAGCACGAGCAGCATGATCAACGTGGAGGTCCGGGCGACCACCAGGCTGCCCACACCAGTGGCGACGGCCAGGACCGCATAGAGCAGCGTCGTGTGGAGGTCCTTGCGGAAGTCGGACTGGGCCAACTTCTTCAGATCGGAGTCGCCGGACTCGCGCTCCAACCGGGCGAGGAGCTTCTGGCGATAGCGAGCAGAACGGCCCCACACCACGGCGGCGGCGATGCAACCGAGTGACACGAGGGCCAGGAGGGGCTGGTCCATGGTGGCCACATGCTACTTGGGACGGCTCCGGACCGAGGTTGCCGAAGGGTTACGAACTGAGCATCCCTTTCGATTGTTCTCCGGATCCCACGGGGTAGCTCGTCAGCTCGACCGGCGGCGTACCCGGAGCTTGATCGGGGTCGCGCCCAGCTCGAACGCCTCGCGGAGGCTGCGCTCCAGGTACCGCAGGTACGTCTGGGGAAGCGTCTTGTTGGCGAACAGGGTGAACGTCGGCGGGTCGGTGGCGCCCTGGGTGGCGTAGAGCACTCTCGCCCCGTGCGGCGCCGGTTGAGCCGACTGTGCGGCCCGGATGACCTCGTTCACCCGCCGGGTGGGCACGCGCCGGTGGTAGTCCTCGATCGTGCCGGCCAAGGTGGGCAGCAGCTTGTGCACGCCCTTGCCGCTGAGGGCACTTATCTTCAGCACCGGCGAGTCGCCGATGAAGTGCAGCCGGTCCCCCACCTGGTACGTGACCGCCTCATGCCCCTCCGCGTCGAGAAGCTCCCACTTGTTGAGCAGCACGACGACCGGGCAACCCGCGGCGTCGACGCGTTCGGCGAGGCGCTGGTCCTGGCTCGTGACACCGACCGTGGCGTCGACCACCAACAGGGCGACGTCGGCGCGGTCGATCGCCTGCAGGGCGCGCACCAGCGAGTAGTACTCGGTGCCCTCGTCGACCTTGGCCTTGCGGCGCATGCCGGCAGTGTCGACGAAGCGCACAGGCCCGTCGGGCGTCTCGACGACCGTGTCGATGGCATCGCGGGTCGTGCCGGGGAGATCGTGCACCACCGAGCGGTCCTCGCCGATGAGCCGGTTGAAGAGCGTCGACTTGCCCACGTTCGGGCGACCCACGATGGCGACCGAGAAGATACGGGGCTCCTCTGGCCCGGGGGCGTTGGCGCCGTGCCCGGCTGCACCGACCGAGTCGTCGACCGGGAGGTACGCCGTGAGGGCGTCGAGGAGGTCGCCGGTGCCTCGCCCGTGCAGGGCGCTGACCGGGAGCGGGTCACCGAGGCCGAGCCGCACGAACTCCCAGATGGCGGCCTCCCGGTTGGTGTCGTCCACCTTGTTGGCCACGACCAGCACCGGCACCCCGGTGCGGCGGAGCAGGTCGGCGACGCGATCGTCCTCCTCGGTGATGCCCACCGTGGCGTCGACGACGAAGAGCACAGCGGCCGAATCCTGCACCGCCCGCTCGCTCTGACGACTCACCTTCTCGTCGAGCGCGTCACCACCCGGCAGCCACCCGCCGGTGTCGACGAGGACGAACGGCCGACCCTGCCACTCGGCCTCGATCTCCTTGCGGTCGCGGGTGACACCGGGCTTCTCCTGCACGATGGCCTCGCGTCGGCCCACGATGCGGTTGACGAGGGTCGACTTGCCCACGTTCGGACGACCGACCACGGCGACGACGGGCAGACTCATGCGGGTGCCCCCACCCGGGCCGCGAGGCCGAGGGCGGCGCGCAGCGCGAGCCCGTCGGTCGCCACCACCTCGACCGGTCGAGGCAACTGGTCGGGCGTGGTGCCATCGAGGAACCGCCCCTGCGACAGACAGACATCGGGAAGGAGGTAGCGGTGCCCGACGGGCTCGTCGGCGAGGACACGAGCCAGGTCGGCCCCCACCATCAGGCCCGCGACGCCGGTGTTACCGCCGAAGAAGCGGTTCGGCACCGGGATCACCCTGACGTCCTCGCGCTCGAGGCGCGCTACGAGCGGGGTCAGCACACTCGCGCCGTAGGCGCCGGTGAGGATGCCGACGGGGGCGGCGGGTCCGGGCCGGAGGATGACGGACGCTTCGCCCGGCCCGATTGCGCCGACGCGCGGCGCCCGGTAGCCCTCGGCCGGGGCACCGTCGACCCAGGCGAAGAACCCGGCCGCCGGGGCGAGGGCCCGGTCGGCCTCACCGGTGAACTCGAGTTCGAAGCTTCGGGCCATGCCGACACCATCCTCGTGCATGGGGAAGCCCTCGTACTCGTCGGCTGGTGGGAACGCCTCCCCGGCGAGCAGGTAGTACTCGTCGGCCGCAAACACGAGCCGGCGGCCCAGGACGGCGAGGTACACCTGCTGCCAGTCGTGCACTGCGGCGAGCACGGCTCGGGCCTCGTCGAGGCGGTGGGGCCGCATGCGGGGCTCGGTGTTGAACCGGCTCACACCGAGGGGCACGACACAGAGCGTGGCCAGCTCGGGGAAGCGATCGAGCACGCCGGCGAGGGTGTCGTCGAGGGCGGCGCCGTCGTTGACGCCGGGGCAGACGACCACTTGGCCGTGCACCTCGATGCCGTGGTCGAGCAAAGCCCGCAGCCAACGAAGGCTGGTGGCGCCGCGCCGATTGCGCAGCAGCTCGGACCGCAGGGCCGGATCGGTGGCGTGGATGCTCACGTGCAACGGCGACAGGCCCTCGGTGATCACCCGCTCCAGGTCGGCCTCGGTGAACCGGGTCAACGTCGTGAAGTTCCCGTAGAGGAACGAGAGACGGTAGTCGTCGTCCTTCAGGTAGAGGCTCTCGCGGAGCCCTGGAGGCAGCTGGTAGATGAAGCAGAACTCGCAGTGGTTGTCGCAGGTGCGCACCTGGTCGAACAGCGCCGACTGCACCTCCACGCCGAGCGTCTCCCCCGCCCCCTTGGGCACCTCGAGCTGCAGCTCGAGGCCGCCACGTCGCACGTCGATCGTGAGATCGGGCTCGTCGACCAACAGGCGGTACTGGATGACATCGCGCGGTACCTGGCCGTCTATCGCGACGAGCTCGTCGCCCACCAGCACGCCCGCCCTCGCGGCCGGGGATGCGGGCGCGACGGCTACGACTCGAGGAACGGACATGGGCTGCCAGGCTATGCCGGTACGGCATCCCGAGCTACCTCCCCGCACCGGTAGCCTGCCCTGGTGGACGTGGATCGCGTGCTGCTCGCCGCCCCCCGAGGCTTCTGCGCGGGCGTGGAGATGGCGATAAAGGCCCTGGCCTGGATGGTGCGGGCGTTCGAGCCGCCCGTGTACTGCTACCACGAGATCGTCCACAACCAGCGGGTGGTCGACCGCTTCCGCGACCTCGGGGTGGTGTTCGTCGACGACGTGGCCGAGGTACCCCGGGGGCGACCGCTCATGCTCTCGGCCCACGGTTCGGCGCCGGACGTCGTGGCCGCCGCCGAGGCAAGTGGCGGTTACGTGGTCGACGCCGTGTGCCCGCTCGTCACGAAGGTGCACCACGAGGTGAAGGTGCGAGCCGGCAAGGGGTACCAGATCGTCTACGTCGGCCACGAGGGCCACGAGGAGGCCGTGGGCACGATGGCCGTCGCACCCGACGCCATCCACCGCGTCGAGTCCGTCGACGACGTCGATGCGCTCCCCGCGTTCGAAGAACCGGTCGCGCTCCTGGCCCAGACCACGCTCAGCCACCGCGACTGGGAGGACGTACTCGAGGCCACCCGGAGCCGATTCCCCGAGATGTGGATGCCTGGCCGCAGCGACCTGTGCTTCGCCACGACCAATCGGCAGTCCGCGCTCATGGCCATCGCCTCCACCTGCGACGCCGTCGTGGTGATCGGCTCGGCCAACTCGTCGAACACCCGTGCCCTCGAGAGCCTGGCCCGCGACGCCGGCTGCCCTCGGGTCTACCGCGTGAACGGCGCCGAGGAGTTGCCCGACGACCTGCACGGCACCGTCGGCGTGACGGCCGGGGCCTCGGCCCCCGAAGAGCTCGTCGAGTCGGTCATCGCCGCGCTGGCGCCCACCAACGGCGTCGAGGAGGTGCGCATCACCGACGAGGACGAGTACTTCCCCCCGCCGCGCAACCTTCGCGATCTGCTGAGCGCCGTTGACGCCGCGGCCACCTTCAGCCTCGGCGGGCCGCTCGACGCGCGCCCCGCGGTCAACGACCGCCTGCTCGCGGCCAGCGACGTGCTGGCCACCCTGGGTTGACCGTGCTGCCCGTCACCTGGACCACGATCCGGCTCTTCCTCCACGTGATCGGCGCCGCCGTGTGGGTCGGTGGCCAGATCACCCTCGCCAAACTGGTGCCCGGGCTCCGGGAGGTGAGCGCCGACGCGCCCCGGTTCCTCGCCCGGCGGTTCAACCAGATCGCCTGGTCGTCGTTCGGCCTCCTGTTCGTCACCGGCATCTGGAGTCTCCTGGTCGTCGACGTCGGGAGCACCTCCACCGAGTACCAGATCACCCTCGGCCTCAAGCTCGCCGTCGTCGCCGTCACCGCCGTCAGCGCGGCCGCCCATGCCGGGGCCAAGAGCAAGGTCGCGATAGCGGGCTGGGGCGCGGCGGGCCTGCTCAGCGGCCTCGCCGCGGTGTTCTTCGGCATCCTCCTCACCGGCTGAGCCAGACTGAGCACCATGGCTGACACCTTCACCCGCATGGACGAGTCGACCGCCGAGCAGTGGGCGGTCATCGGCGCCGAGACCACGGCCAACCAGCCCCGGGTCGCCGAGGCGATCCTGAGCCTGCTTGGCCAGTGCGCCGCCATCACCGACGGGTTCTCCACCGACCAGCTCACGCACTGCCTGCAGACGGCCACCCTGGCCGAGCGGGCGGGAGCCGACCCCGAGATCGTTTTCGCCGCCCTGTGCCATGACATCGGCAAGGTCATCAGCGTCCACAACCACCCCGCCATCTCGGCCGAGATGATCCGGCCTTACGTTCGCGACGAGGTCTACGAGATGATCCGCGTCCACCAGGACTTCCAGGGTCGCCACTACTACCACCACTTCGGCGCCGATCCCGACGCCCGCGAGCAGTACCGCGACGAACCGTGGTTCGACCTCGCCGCCCACTTCGCGGACGACTGGGACCAGCTCGCATTCGACCCCGACTACGACACGCTGCCCCTCGAGCACTTCGAACCGCTGGTCCGCGAGATCACGGCCGCGCCCCACTACCGCTGATCGTCGGGCCGGTTCGGGCGCCCGGCGCGGGCCTGGGCCTCGTCGAAGAGCACCTGGATGTGGTCCGCAAGGGTCGCGGTGAGCTCCTTCACCGCCCGGCGGGGCACCCGGCCCCCGTCGGCGGGTGTCGGGGGAACGAGCGGCTCGCCGATGATGACCACGATCTTCACCGGGTGCACAAACTTCGAGCCCTTGGGCATCGACGCCTCGGTGCCGCCCATCCCCACGGGCACGATCGGGACGCCCGTGCGGCAGGCCACATACGCGGGGCCGTCGAACATCTCGGCGACGCGGGGGCCGTGCTGGCGGGTGCCCTCGGGGAACATGACGAGCGGTTCTCCCCGCTCGACCACCTCGATGGCCGCCCGCAGCGACTTGCGATCCGCGGTGCCCCGCTCGACCGGGAACCCACCGAGGGTGCTGAGGAACCACCCGAGGAACTTGTTGGTCCACAGGGATTCCTTGCCCATGTACCGCAGGCGCCGGTGGGTGATCGCGCCGAGCAGCGGCGTGTCGAGGTTGGAGCGGTGGATCGGCGAGATGATGAACGGCCCCGTGGCCGGGATGTTCTCCCCGCCGTGGATCTCGAGGCGGAAGTAGAGCCGGCACGCCATCTCGATGCACCAGCGCACGACCGAGTAGGCGATGCGTTGCGAACGGCTCAGCACCTCGCCCATCTCGTGGCCGTCGGGGATGTAGAGCTCGTCACCCTTCATGGGAGCTCCCGCAGCACCAGGTCGACGATCTCCTCCACTGAGAGGTCGCTGGTGTCGATCACCATGGCGTCCGACGCCTCACGGAGTGGGTCGTGTGACCGCCCCTGGTCGAGGGCGTCGCGGCGGGCCAGGTCCGCGGCGACGGTTTCGTAGGACAGCTCGGTGACCTCATTCGAGCGACGGGCGGCCCGCACGTCCGGGGACGCGTCGAGGTACACCTTGAGCTCGGCGTCGGGGAACACCACCGTGCCGATGTCGCGTCCCTCCATGACCCCGCCGCCGTGCTCGGCGACCCACTCGCGCTGGCGGCGACGCATTTCATCGCGCACCGCGGGGTTGGCGGCGATGATCGACACCGCCCGGGTCACCTCGGGACCCCGGATCTCGATCGTCGCATCGGCGCCGTCGACCGTGACCGTGCCGTCCTCGTCGAGCGTGAGCTCGAGCCGCTTGGCCACCCGAGCCACCTGCTCGGCGTCGTCGACGTCGACGCCGCGTCGAAGGGCGGCGAAGGTCACCGATCGGTACATGGCGCCCGTGTCGAGGTACCCCAGGCCCAGACGGGAGGCCACGGCCTTGGCCACGGTGGACTTCCCGGAGCCGGCCGGCCCGTCGATCGCAATCACCCTCATCGGGTCGTTCACCCTATCCCCTGGTTCGGTCGGTCGTGACCGGGCGGGTCGCGGAGGGCGTCGAGCGCCTCGAAGAAGCCCGGGAAGGTCTTGGCCACGCACCCGGGATCGGCGATCTCGATGCCCGGCGTCCGCAGTCCCAGCAGAGCAAAGCTCATGGCCATGCGGTGGTCGTCGTAGGTCTCGATCACCGCAGGTCGGGGCCTGCCCGGGTGCACGACGAAGCCATCGTCGGTCTCGGCCGCCTCGATGCCCGCTCGGCGCAGCTCGGCCACGACGGCGGCCAGTCGGTCGGTCTCCTTGCGGCGTATGAAGCCGATCCCGGTGACCTCGGTCGGACGATCCGCGAACACCGCAGTGACCGCGAGGGTCTGCGCGGTGTCGGAGCAGTTCCGAAGGTCGGCCGAGACGCCGCGCAGCGTCGCGCCCCCGGCGACCTCCGTGAAGTCGGCGCCTCTCGTGACTCGGGCACCCATGCGCTCGAGCACGTCGACGAACGCGAGGTCGCCCTGCAGCGAGCCTCGGCCGAGCCCGTCGACCCGCACCCGACCACCGGCGATCGCCGCCGCCGCGAAGAAGTACGACGCCGCCGAGGCATCGGGCTCGATCCGGTACGAGCGAGCGGCGTACGACGACGGGGGCACCACGTAGGTGCTGCGGTCGGGCCGCTCGACGACCACGCCGAACGCCGCCATGACGGCCACGGTCATGGCCACGTAGGGGGCCGACACCAGAGGGCCGTCGACCTCGATGCGAAGGCCGGAGGGCCGGGGCGGTGCCGCCAGCAACAGCCCGGACAGGAACTGACTCGAGGCATCACCACGGAGGCGCACCCGGCTGGGCAGCGCCGGGTCGTCCGGGTTCGCCCGGGCGCCGTGCACGAGCACCGGAAGGTGGCCGGGGCGCTCGACCTCGTCGACCGACGCGCCCAACGCCCGCAACGCCTCGATGCCGTCGGCCATCGGGCGGGCGCGCAACGGAGGGCCGCCGTCGAGGCGGTAGGCGCCCTCACCCAGGGGGAGCAGCGGGAGGACGAACCGCGAGGTGGTCCCCGACAAGCGGGCATCGAGGTCGAGCGGGCCCGGACGCAGGTGACCCCCCGTACCCGTGACCTGGGCCTGCTCCCCCACCACGTCGGTCTCGATGCCGGCACCGAGGGTGGCCAGGCAGTCGAGCATGGCCTCGGTGTCGTCGGCGAACAGCACGCCGTCGAGCTCGGACGGGCCCGAGGCCAGCGCGGCGGCCACCAGCGCCCGGTTGGTGATGCTCTTCGAACCCGGCAGGTGCACCGTGGTGTCGAGTGGGGCCTCCAAGGGGAGGATCGGGCGGGTGGACGATGCGGGGCCGCTCATGACAGCCGGTGCAGCGCGGGCCGGTAGCCCTCGGCCATGAGCCCGCCCATCAGGCGCTCGCCGAGCTCGGCCTCGACGAGCAGGATCAACACGCCCTGCGGCCGCTCGGCCGAGTGAGCGATCTCGATGTCGGCGATGCTCACGTCGAGCTCGGTCGCCAGGGTCGTGATCTCGGCGAGAACGCCGGTGCGATCAGGGATCGGTACCCGCAACTCGCAGAGGCGATCCGGACGCTGGTAGCGAGCGGGCAGCGCCACGCGGGCCGCCCGAGCCTGCTCGAGCAGAGCCACCAGACCCTCGCGGTCCCCGGCGGCCACCAGCTCCCGGGCGGTGGTCAGCCCGTCGATGAGGTGGTCGAGCTCCTCGACGATGGCGGCGCGGTTCTCGGCGCAGATGTCGGGCCAGATACCGGGGTGACCCGCGGCGATGCGGGTCATGTCCCGGAAGCCGCCGGCGGCGAGACGCAGGAGCGCCCGGTGCTCGACCGAACGCTCGTCGGCCATCTGCATCAGCGCCGCGGCGGTGAGGTGAGGGACGTGGGACACCACCGCGACCATCGAGTCGTGACTCTCGGGCGGGATGGCGACCACGTCGGCTCCGAACCCAGAGATCACGTTGCGCACGGTGGTGTAGGCGAGGTCGTCGGTGCCCTCCACCGGCGTCAGGACCCAGGTCGCGCCCTCGAACAGGTCGGCCCGAGCGCCGGCGATGCCGTCGTACTCGGAACCGGCCATCGGATGGCCCCCGACGTAGCGGGGCTCGTCCATCAGCGCCAGCATCGGCCCCTTGACGCTCCCGACGTCGGTGACCAGCCCCGGGGTGTCGGCCAGTGCCGCCTTCACCTCGTCGGGAATCGCGCCGACCGGCGTGGCGACGAAGGTCAGCTCGGCCTCCGAGTCGTGGCCCTCCGCGTCGAGGGCATTCAGTTCGAGCGCACGCGCGGCCGAGGCGCCGTCACGGTCGCGGCCGGTGACGTGCCATCCCTGAGCCCGGAGGGCCAGCGCGATCGAGCCGCCGATGAGGCCCGTGCCGACGACGTTGGCGCGCGGCCGCGGCGCGGTCACGACCTACTCCGGGAGGTCGTCGCGAAGCCCACGGGCGCCTTCGAGGTAGGCGTGGTGCAGTTCGCCGCGCTCGAGATCGGTGTCGAGGTGGATCAGGACCCGGATGCACAGCGGCATCGCCCCCACGATGTCGAGCTCCTGGGCGCACAGCAGGGGCACGTCGCCGAGACCGAACGCCCGGGCCGCGGTGGCGGGGAAGGCCGAGTGGATGTCGGGGGTGGCCGTGAGGATGACGCTGATCAGGTCGTCGTGACGAAGGCCGTTCCGCTCGAACAGGGCCTCGAGCAACTCGGTCGTCCGCTCGGCGACCTGCTCGGCGCTGTCGTGATCGACGGTTGTCGCCCCGCGGAGGGCTCGGACGGCGGACACGGATCGATGCTACTTCTGCCCACGAGCGGGGCCGTGCGTGGTTTGACCGGCCACGGCCCGTTCGAGGGCCCGCACCTCGTCGAGGGTCAGCTCGCGCCACTCCCCCGGCTTGAGCCGGCGGTCGGCGAGCGGCCCGATGCGGGTGCGCACCAGCCGGACGACCGGATGGCCGACGCACTCGCACATGCGACGCACCTGGCGATTGCGCCCCTCGTGGATGGTGACGCGCAGGACGCTCGGCTCGACGAGGGCGACCTGGGCCGGCGCCGTGGGTCCGTCCTCGAGCTCCACGCCCTCGCGCAACCGGCGCAGCGCGGCCCGGGTCGGCCGCCCCTCCACCTGGGCGAGGTACTCCTTGTCGACCCCGAACGAAGGATGGGTGAGACGGTGGGCGAGGTCGCCGTCGTTGGTGAGCACCAGCAGCCCCTCGGTGTCGAGATCGAGCCGGCCCACCGGGAAAACCCGGGGCTCCTCGGGCACCATCGTCACGACGGTCGGGCGACCCTGCGGGTCGTCGGCCGTGGTGACCACGCCAGTCGGCTTGTTGAGCAGGTAGTACACGAGGCCGGGGCGCACACCGATCGCCGCGCCGTCGACCGCCACCCGGTCGTGTCCGACGTCGACCCGGCGACCCAACTCGGCGATCTCGTCGTTGACGGTCACCCGGCCGGCGGCGATCAGGTCGTCACAGACACGGCGACTCCCGAAGCCGGCCCGTGCGAGCACCTTCTGCAGCCGCTCCCCTCCGCCCTCGGTGCGACGCTGGTCCACAGCTCAGTTGGGATCCGGGGACGGGTGCCCGCCCGGCTCGCGGGCGTCGGCCCGCAGCCCGTGCTCGAGCGCTTCGAGCACGTCGGCACCGGGGACGAACTCGGCGATGGGCGGCAGGTCGTGCACCGAGTTGAGGCCCAGCCGTTCGAGGAAGAGTGCGGTCGTGCCGAACATCACGGCCTGACCGGGCCCGTGATCTCGGGCGACCTCGGCGATGTAGCCCCGCTGCTCGAGCGTTCGCACCACGCCGTCGACGTTCACCCCTCGGATCTGGGCGATCTGGGCCCGCGAGATCGGCTGCTTGTAGGCGACGATCGCGAGGGTCTCGAGTGCCGCACCCGACAGGCGCGCGGTCTGGCCTTCGAGCACGAAGCGCTCGACATAGGGGGCCAGGTCGGGGTGGCTCTGGAACCGGTAGCCCCCGGCCACCTGGACGATCACGAAGCCGCGGCCGGCCGCCTCGTACTCCTCGGACAGCGTGCCGACGAGCGCGTTCACCTCCCCCGGCGACGTCTCGGTGACCTGGGCGAGCAGATGGGGGTCGACCGGCTGGTCGGCCACCATGAGGATCGCCTCGATGGCGCGTCGGGCCTCGTCGTTCACGATCGTCGACCCGGTCAGCCGTCGTAGGCGTCGATGGCGGCCAGATCGGTGACGCGCAGCGCCGGTGAGCCGATCCAGCTGATCTCGATGTCGCCGAACGCCCGCGGCTGGTCGAGATCGACCAGCCCCTGCTTGAACAGTTCGAGCACCGCGAGGAAGCGCACGACGATCTCGACTCGGTCGACGAACGACGCCGTGAGCGCGCGGAACGTGACCCGGCCGGCTCGGGGCAGCTCGTCGACCAGTTCCTCGACGGCGTCGGTGACGCTGACCCGCACGGCGTGGATGTGGGCGACATCGACGGTGGGCACCGGCTTCGGGGTCAGCGCCCGGACCAGAGCGGCCTGCAGATCGGCGGCGTCGATGCCTTCGAGCAGGTCGGGGGTGAGCTCGAAGAACCGCTCTTCGAGGCCGGCCGTACGTGGGTACGACCGTGACGCCTCCGAGGCCATCCGTCCGAGCACCGAGGCCGCATCCTTGAAGGTCTTGCAGTCGAGCAGCCGCGACAACAGCAGGTCGCGCTCCTCCCAGAGGGCCAGCTCGTCGTCGAGGTCGACGTCGGCGTCCTCGGGCAGGAGGCGCTTGGCCTTCAGCTCGACGAGCGTGGCCGCGATGAGGAGGAACTCCGTGGCGATCTCGAGATCGAGGGTGTCGAAGCGCTCGAGCTCTCGGAGGTAGGCGTCGACGATCGCCGTGAGCGACACCTGGTACAGGTCGACCTGCTCGCGCAGGATCAGGTGGAGCAGCAGATCGAACGGACCGTCGTAGACGGGCGTCTGCACTTCGAACGACATCCTGGCCACGATAGAGGCCCGGAGGCGTCCTGTCGCGCATCCACACCCGATCCCCGAGGCGTGCCGCCGGGCACTAGATTCCCCCGAATGACGACGGTTCGGGCGGGCGTTATCGGCCTGCTCGTGCTCCTGGCCCTCGGCCTGACCGCCTGCAGTTCGAGCCCCCCGTCGACCACGCCGTCACCCGATGCCGCCGCGGCGAGTGTGGCGACCGACTTCCGGCTGCCGGACGATCAGCGCGAGTGCCTCCGCCGCGAGTTCGACGCCGATCCGGGGGCGGCTCGGGCCCTGGACCCGACCGCGTCGGCGACCGAGGCCGGCCTCGAGCGTCTCGGCACCGTCGAGCAGCGCTGCATCGCCCCGGAGACGCTGGCGGCGTCGGTGTCCGCATCGGCCGCCGAGGGCATCGCCACGATGACGTCCGAGCAGACAGCGTGCATGCGCCTCGCCATCGTGGCCCTCTCCCCGACCGAGCAACGGCTCTTGATGTACGGGCTCACCGCCCCCGCAGTGCAGCAGGGCGACAGCCCCGCGATCGCCGATCTCGGGCGGGTCACGAACGGTCTGCTCACGACCTGCGGGATCTCGGCCGACCCCTCGGCCACGGCTGTCCCCCCGACGACGGGCTAGTGCCCTCGCCCTTCGGCGGACGGCCTCGCTCAGTCGATGCGCTCGTCGTGCGGGAACGGGAACACGTCGCCCCGGCCCGTGCGGGCCAGCGACTGGTAGTGGCGCTCGGCGAACCACCAGCGGCCGTCGACCCGCCGGTAGCGGTCGTGGTAGACGCCGTATACCGTGGTCCAGTGCCCGCTGGCGGCCCCCTGGCGCAGCTCGCTCATGTACATCCGGGCACCGGCGGCGTCGGGATCCCCGCCGACGCGAAGGGCGATGCGGGCGTTGAGGACGACGAACTGGAAGAACTCGAACCCCTCGATCGCCCCACCGATGAACGCACCCAGCGCCTCGGGGCCCACGAGGTCGATCGGTGGTCGAGTCACCGGATCGACCCGCACCGCGGCGTCGGGCAGGAACAACTCGTCGAGCTCCGGCCAGGCCCGCCGGCTCACCACGTCGGCGTAGGCCGCGTGCAATTGGGTGACGGCCACGTGGTCGACGGCGTCCTGCAGCTCCTCGGGGTCCATGGCGGCGAGAGCGTAGCCTCGCTATCGGTTTCCGCGGCGAGAGGCTCCCACTCTACCGTGGCCTCCCTGCCCGCCCCATGAGAGTGAAGCGATGACTGCGCGCGTGTTCTCCGGCATCAAGCCCACCGGCCCGGTTCAACTGGGCAATCTGCTGGGCGCCCTGCGCTACTGGGTCGCCGACCAGCACGAGGCCGACTCGTTCTTCTGCGTGGTCGATCTCCACGCCCTCACCGTCCCGCAGGACCCCGCCACGCTGCGGGCCAACACCCTCGAGCTGGCCCAACTGCTCATCGCCATCGGGATCGACCCGACCACCTCGACCTTGTTCGTGCAGAGCCACGTCTCGGAGCACGCCGAGCTCTCCTGGATCCTGGAATGCACCGCCTCGGTCGGTGAGTTGCGGCGCATGACCCAGTTCAAGGACAAGTCCGAGAATGCGGAATTCGTGTCGGCCGGGCTGTTCACCTATCCCGCCCTCATGGCCGCGGACATCCTCCTGTACGACAGCACCCGCGTACCGGTCGGCGACGACCAGCGCCAGCACCTCGAACTGGCCCGCGATCTCGCCCTGCGGTTCAACCATCGCTACGGGGACACCTTCGTGGTGCCCGAGGCCGCGATCCCCCACGTCGGCGCTCGGGTGATGGACCTGCAGCACCCCACCCGGAAGATGTCCAAGTCGGAGGACTCACCGCAGGGCACGGTGCTCGTCCTCGAGGACCTCGCTTCTGTGGCCAAGAAGATCAAACGGGCGGTGACCGACCCGGGCTCTGAGGTGCGCTACGACCCCGACGAGAAGCCCGGGGTGTCGAACCTGCTATCGATCCTCGCCGCGGTGACCGGGCGCTCCCCCGTCGACCTGGCCGACGACTACTCCCAGTACGGCCCGCTGAAGGCGGACACGGCCGAAGCGGTGTGCGAGCTGTTGGCGCCGATCCAGACCCGGTTCGCCGAACTGGCCGCCGACCCGGCGGGAACGGCCGCGCTGCTCGAGCTCGGCGCGGAGAAGGCCGAAGCGGTGGCCGGGCCGACGCTGCACCGGGCCCGCCAGGCGCTGGGGCTGCTTCGCCGACCCTGACGCGCGACCACGCCCGGTCAGTCGTCGTCGGCGGCCTTCAGGGCCTCCCCGACGGGGCGGGGGATCGTCCATTCGTCCTCGGGCAGGTGATGCTCCCGTGCCCACGCCTCGGTCAGCGGGGCGCTGCCGGCCATCCCGAGCAGGTCGCCGCCGAGCTTGGCGTGCTGCAGGTAGAGCCCGACCCGGCGGGTGAAGCCGCGGGTGCGGGTCCAGGCCTTGATCGTGTCGGGATCGTGGCGGATCACCCCGCCACAGATGGTGGCGATAACCCGACCGTAGGTGCGCAGGTGAGCCTCCCGCTTCCCGACGTCGTGCAAGAGGGCGGCCGCCAGCACGGGCCGGGTGGCCTCGGCCCCCAGGGCCCGCTCGACCCGTCGGGCCACCACCACGGCATGGCGGCGGTCGGGATTCGACATCGACCGCCACAACGCCACCTCGGATGGCAGCAACTGGGCCTCGGCCCACGCGTTCTCACCCGCGGGAGGACCTCCGGGACGAAGGGAGCCGAAGAACCGACGGGCGAGGTGCAGCGGCGAGGCCACGGGCGACCCGCGCCGATCAACCGGCGTGCTCGATGCAGAACCGGGTCGCCGGCAACGCTTCGAGGCGGGCTTCGCTGATGGGCTGGCCGCACACCGCGCAGTGCCCGTAGGTGCCGTCATCGAGCCGGCCCAGCGCCGCCTGCACGTCGTCGAGCTGGTCGCGGAGCTGCGTCGCGAGCGACTGGTTCTCGTCCTGCTCGGCAGTCGCGTGGGCGGTGTCGGCGAAGCCCTCGTCGAAGTCGAGCCCCTTGTCGTCGCGACCGAGCTCGGTCAGCTGGTCGTGCAGGTGGGCGGCACCGTGCTCGAGCTGGCTTCGGATGCTCTCGACCGCTTGGTCGGAGAGCTGGGGATCCTCGCTCACGCCACGAGGCTAGCCACAGACCGGCCGCGGGGAGCGTGACCCTGCCCGGGGATGGGCGGACTCGTAGACTTGCCAGAGCCGCTCGGTGGACACGAGGGTGTACACCTGCGTCGTGCTGATCGAAGCGTGCCCGAGCAACTCCTGCACCGCCCGGATGTCGGCGCCGTGATCGAGCATGTGCGTAGCGCAGGAGTGCCGCAGCACATGGGGTGACAGGCGGTCGGCCAGACCGGCCCGTTCGCCGTAGGCCTTGATGATGCCCCAGGCCCCCTGGCGGGAGAGCCGGCCGCCCCGACGGTTCAGGAACACCGCCTCGGCGTCCCCGCGCCGAGCCCACTGCTCGAGCGCGAGGGCGCCGCGACCACCGGGGGCGAGCCAGTCGGTCAACGCGGCCCGGGCGTGGCGGCCCAGCGGCACGACGCGCTCGCGGGCGCCCTTGCCGAACGCCCGCAAGAGCCCGCCGTCGACATCGAGGTCGGCGAGGGACAACCCGACCAGTTCGGAGATCCGCAGGCCGGTGCCGTAGAGCACCTCGAGGATCGCCCGATCACGGCGGGCCCTCGGATCGTCCCCGACGACCTGTGCGAAGAGGCGTTCGATCTCGTCCTCGGCGAGCGCCTTCGGCAGTCCCTTCGGCACCCGGGGCACGTCGATGTCGGCGGAGGGATCGATCTCGAGCTCACCCTCGAGTGCGAGGAACCGGTGCAGTGAGCGCACGGCCACCATCCCTCGTGCAACCGACGCCGGCGCCTTTCCGGTGGCGCGCAGGTGGGCGACGTAGGCCGCCAGGTCGGCCTCGGCGACCGCGTCGAGGGCCAGCCCGCGTCTGCGCAGCCAGGTGACGTACGCCCGCAGATCGCGGCGATAGGCGGCCAGCGTGTTGGCGGAACGGCCTCGCTCGGCCGACAGCCAGGTGAGGAACTCCTCGGCCTCGAGCGGAAGCTCCACGGGCCCCGGTGGTGCGGCGGCGGGATCAGCCACGGTGGCGGGCGAGGGTCAGGGACAGGCCGATGATGGTCTTGGCGTCGACGAGGGTGCCGTCGGCGATCAGGGCGGGCACGTCCTCGAGTCGTACGCGCTCGATGGTGAGGTGCTGTTCCTCGATGCCCTGGAGGTCCCGCTCGGCCGGCTCGAGGTCGAGGCCGAGGAACAGATGGGAGTACTCGTCGGAGAAGCCGGGCGAGTTGTAGAACTCCGCCAGCTTGACCAGCCGACCGGCCCGCCAGCCGACCTCTTCGATCAGCTCGCGCTGCGCGGTGAGCTCGGGGGCCTCACCGTGCACGTCCCGTTTGCCGGCGGGGATCTCGAGCAGCTCGTGCCCGAGGGCGGCGCGGTACTGACGCACCAGCACGACGGTGCCGTCGTCGAGCAGCGGAACGACCGACACCGCGCCCGGATGGTGGACGATGTCACGCTCGAAGACGGTTCCGTCGGGGGCCCGGAACGAGCCGACCGCCACCGAGATGATGTGGCCCTCGTGGACCGGACGCTCGCCTTCGGCGCGAAACGACGCCACCTAGATGGTGGTCGCCGTCTCGGCGTCGAGGTGGATCAAGTGGGGATTCCGGCCCTCGGCTCGGCCCAGCGCCGCACCGATGAAGTCCCGGAAGAGCGGCGCCGGGCGGTCGGGCCGACTCTTGAACTCGGGGTGGGCCTGGGTGCCGACCCAGAACGGGTGCTCCTCGAGCTCGATGAACTCGACCAGGCGGCCGTCGGGCGACGTGCCCGAGCACAGGAACCCCGAACCCTCGAACCGGGTGCGGTACCGGGGGTTGAACTCGTAGCGGTGGCGATGCCGCTCCGAGACGACCTCACGCCCGTAGGCCCGTGCGACCTTCGAACCGGGTACCAGCTCGGCGATGTACGCACCGAGGCGCATCGTGCCGCCCATGTCGGTGACGTCTCGCTGGCTCTCCATGAGATCGATCACGGGGTGTGGAGTCTGGGGGTCGAACTCCCCGGAGTTGGCCCCGGTCAGCCCCAGCACGTTGCGGGCGAAGTCGATCGTCATCACCTGCATGCCGAGGCACAAACCGAGGCAGGGCACGTCGTGCTCGCGCGCGTATCCGGCGGCAGCGATCTTGCCCTCGATCCCGCGCTCGCCGAAGCCACCGGGGATCACGATGCCGTCGAGGTCGCGCAGCCGGCCGTCGGCCAACAGGCCCTCGACCTCCTCGGCCTGGATCCAGTCGATCTCGACCTTGGCACCGTGGTGGAAGCCACCGTGCTTGAGGGCCTCGATCACCGAGAGGTAGGCGTCGGGCAGGCTCACGTACTTGCCGATGATGCCGATGCGGACCGGGTCGACCGCGGTCTCGACCCGGTCGACGAGGATCTCCCAACGGGACAGATCGATCTCACGGTCGGCGAAGCCGAACAGTTGGCACACCATCTCGTCGAGGCCCTCGTCGTGCATCACGAGCGGGATCTCGTAGAGGTTGCGGGCGTCGGCGGCGTTGACCACGGCCTCGACCGGGACATCGCAGAGGTTGGAGATCTTGCGCTTCAGCTCGGCCGAGATCGGGGCCTCGCTGCGGCACACGATGGCGTCGGGCTGGATGCCCCGACTGCGCAGCTCGGTCACCGAGTGCTGGGTGGGCTTGGTCTTCTGCTCACCCGAAGGCCCGATGAACGGCACGAGTGTGACGTGCACGTAACAGACGTTTGAGCGGCCGACGTCGAGGCGGAACTGCCGGATGGCTTCGAGGAACGGCAGGATCTCGATGTCGCCCACCGTGCCGCCGATCTCGGTGATCACGACGTCGACGTCGTCGGTGGCGAGCCGGGTGATGCGGCGCTTGATCTCGTCGGTGATGTGCGGGATGACCTGCACCGTCTTGCCCAGGTAGTCGCCCCGCCGTTCGGCGGCGATCACGGCCGAGTAGATCGAGCCGGTGGTGGCGTTGGAGTCGCGCGACAGGCTCTCGTCGATGAACCGCTCGTAGTGGCCGAGATCGAGGTCGGTCTCGCCGCCGTCATCGGTGACGTACACCTCGCCGTGCTCGAAAGGGTTCATCGTGCCGGGATCGACGTTGAGGTAGGGGTCGAGCTTCTGCATCGTGACCCGGAGGCCACGCGACTTCAGCAGCCGGCCCAACGACGACGCGGTGATGCCTTTGCCGAGGGAGCTCGCCACACCTCCGGTCACGAAGATGTGCTTCGTCACTGCTTGTCCTCCTCGGCCGCCCGAACCGCTGACGGGATCTCACGGTAGCGCGCCCCGACCCGATCGGGGTGCACCCGCGCTCAGGGCTCTGCGACCTCGAACAACGGCAGGTGACGGCCGTCGCTCAGCGGCTCCCACGTGACCCGCACCGCGTCACCGACCTCGGCACCGAGGGCTCGGTCGCCGACGAGGTTGGTCATGAGCCGAACCCCTTCGTCGAGCTCCACGAGGGCCACCACGTACGGCACCCGGTCGGCCAGGACGGACTGGGCCGCTCTGGGGAGAACGGTGAGCGCGTAGACGGTGCCTCGGCCCGAGGCCGGCCGCCACTCGAGCTCGTCGCAGAGGCAGAATGGGCACACCTCACGTGGATACCAGTGGGGCCGGCCACAGCGGGCACACCACGGGAGGTCGAGTCGGGACGCGCGCGACGCGTCCCAGAACGGCGCCCCCGCGACCGACTCCGGAGGCTCGACCCGCCGCCGGTCGTCGTCGCTCATCGAGTCGCCTCCGTGCCGAGCACCACCGTGGAGGTCGAGGACAGCACACCGCCGCAGCCGTGGGCCACGGCCACCTCTGCCCCCTCGACCTGGCGGGGGCCGGCCTCGCCCCGCAACTGGCGCACGGCCTCCACGAGCAGGAAGATCCCGTACATGCCGGGATGGGTGTAGGCGAGTCCGCCGCCATTGGTGTTGGTGGGCAGCGCGCCGCCGGGGCCGAGCCGGCCGTCGCCCACGAATGCACCGCCCTCCCCCTTGGGACAAAAGCCGAGGTCTTCGAGGGCGAGCAGCACCGTGATCGTGAACGAGTCGTACAGCTCGGCGACATCGACATCGGCGGGCCCCAGGCCCGCCATCTCGTACGCCCGCGGTCCGGACACGGCACCAGCGGTCACCGTGAGGTCAGGCATCTGGCTGATGATCGAGTGGGTGTGACAGCTCCCGGTGCCGAGCACGTACACGGGCGCGGCGCGCAGGTCGCGCGCCCGCTCGGCGGAGGTGAGCACCACCGCCCCGGCACCGTCGGTCATCAGGCAGCAGTCGAGCTTGTGCAGCGGCGAGGCTTCGATGGGCGAGGCGAGCACGTCGTCGATGGTGATCGGGTTCTGTAGCCGGGCCCGGGGATTCCGGACGGCCCAGGCCCGGGTGCTCACCGCGATCTGGGCCAACTGCGCCGGCGTGGTGCCGAACAGGGCCTGATGACGGCTCGCCGCGAGCGCGTAGGCGCCGAGGGGCATGCGCAACCCGTAGGGCTGTTCCCACTCCGACCCCGGGGTGACGAGGTCGGGCAGGCGACGTTGGCCGAACCCGGGCCCACCCCGTTTGAACGACGACTTCGGCGTGGCGGCGTAGGTGACGATCGCGACGTCGACGTGGCCCAGGGCGATCGCCGCGACCGCGTGCTCGACCAGCACCTCGAAACTCGAGCCTCCCGTCTGGGTGGTGTCGGTCCAGCTGGGCTGCAGCCCGAGGTACTCGGCCAGCTCCATGGAGTGCATGAACGCGCCACCGGTGGCGGCGAACACGGCGTCGACGTCACCGAGGCTCAGTCCAGCATCGGCCAGCGCCTCGCGCACCATCGCCGCCTCGAGCGCACGCGTGGTGGCGTCCAGCTCACCGGTGGGAGATGCCGCGTCGGCCACACCCACGATGGCGGCGGCTCCTCGGCTCTCGCGACGGTCGGTCACAGCGGCTGTGCTACCACGTCAGCGGCCGCGCTGGGTGGCCGCGGCCTCGAGCAGCTCCTCGGCGTGACGCCGTGCGGTGGCGCTGTCGGGGGAGCCGGAGAGCATCCGCGACACCTCGACGACGCGCGCCTCGGGATCGAGGGTGAGCGCGGTGGTGGCGGTGACCTCGCCGTCGATGTGCTTGGCCACGACCACCTGGGCGTCGGCGTGGGCCGCGACCTGGGGCAGGTGCGTCACCACCAGAACCTGGTGGTCGGCCCCGAGGGCGGCCAGCGAGCGCCCGACCGCGAGCGCGGCTTCGCCGCCGATGCCGGCGTCGACCTCGTCGAACACCAGGGTGCCCGGCGCCTCCGATAGGACGAGGCGCAACGCTAGCATGGTGCGGGCCAGCTCACCACCGGAGGCGACCTTGGCGAGCGGCAGGGGCGGCGCGCCGGGGTTGGCGGCGAGACGGAACGTCACGTCGTCGCCCGGATCGTCGCCGACGTCGATCTCGAGCCGGGCCCGGGCCAGGGCCAGGTCGGCCAGGTGGGCCTGTACCGCCGCGGCGAGGGCGGGGGCGGCAGCCTGACGGGCCCGACCGACCGCGCGCTCGGCTCGGCGGACGGCGTCGATCGCCGCGAGCCGCTCTGCGTCGAGGGCGGCCGCGGTGGCATCCCGGGCTTCGAGCTCGGCCAGTCGGGCGCTCGCCTGGTCCCGGAACGCAAGCACGTCGGCCAGCGTGTCGCCGTACTTGCGACGGAGGTCGTGGAGCACGTGGCGCCGTTCCCGCACCCCCGCGAGCCGGGTCGGATCGTCCTCGATGCCCTCCCCCTGAGCCCGCAGCTCCCCGCTGAGGTCGGCCAGTTCGGCCGCCACGCTCCGGAGCCGGCCCTCGGCTTCGGCGAACGGGGCGCGGCCGTCGATCGCCCCGAGCGCGGCGGCAACCCCCTCACCGGCCCCGCCGTCGGTGGTCAGCGCAGCCACCGCGGCCCCGGCGGCCTCGCGATGAGCGAGGGCGTCAGCGAGGAGGTCCTCCTCTGCGTCGAGAGCCTCGTCCTCGTCGGGGCCGGTCAACCCGGCCGCCTCGAGCTCGGCGACCTGATAGCGCAGGAGGTCGATCTCACGGGCGCGTTCGTGCTCGTCTCCCCCGAGCGCGGCCAGGCGCTCGTCGAGCACCGACAGCTCCTTGCGAGCGGAGCGAAGCGGCTCGAGATCGATGCCGCCGAAGCGGTCGAGCGCGTGGCGCTGCACCGCGGTGGCCAGCAGGGACTGGTGGGCGTGCTGGCCGTGCAGATCGACCAGCCGGCGACCCACCTCGACCAGTTCGGCGACGGTGGCGAGTCGGCCGTCGACGTAGGCCCGTGACCGACCCTCGCGGGGCACGACCCGACGGAGCACCACCTCGTCGTCGCCGGTGACGAACCGTCCCTCGACCACGGCCTGGTCGGCGCCGGGGCGCACCATCAAGGGGTCGGCCCGGCCGCCCACCAGCAGCTCGATCGCCTCCACGACCAGGGTCTTTCCGGCGCCGGTCTCACCGGTGAGCGCGGTCATGCCCGGGCCGAGCACCAGTGAGAGCTCCGCGATCACCCCGAGGTCGGTGACAGCAAGCTCGTCGAGCACCGAAGGCTCAGCGGTCGCTCAGGCCGAACTTGGCCTTGAGGATGCGGTGGAAGTCACGAGGCCCGAAGATCACCAGTCGGGCGACGTGCGGCGAGGCGCTGTAAACGACGCTGTCGCCCACCTCGAGTCGGCCGAACATGCGCCCGTCGACGGCCAGCGCCGCCGCCCGGTGGCCCACGACGGTCAGGCGCAGCTGGGCATCCGGTTCGAGGACGAGCGTGCGATCGAAGAGCATGTGTGGTGACACCGGGGTGAGAAGCATGGCCCGATGGGTCGGCTCGACGATGGGGCCGCGGGCCGAGAAGGCGTAGGCCGTGGAACCGGTGGGGGTGGCGACGATGAGCCCGTCGGCGGCGTAGGGCGTGAACGCCTTGCCGTCGATGTCGACATCGAGGCGCACCGTGTGCCCGGTCTGGGTCTTCTCCAGGACCGCTTCGTTCAGTGCGGTCGCCTCGGTCACGTCGATGCCGCCGGACGGGGCATCGACCGACACGGAGAGCAGCATGCGCTCCTCGAGTTCGTAGCGACCGTCGAGGAAGCGCTCGAGCGCGTCGCGCACCGCCGGGGGCTCGACCTCGGTGAGATAGCCCAGCTGACCGAAGTTCACCCCGATCACCGGGACGTTGGCCGTCGCCACCAGATCGACGGTGCGCAGCATGGTGCCGTCCCCGCCGAGGCTCACGGCGACATCGAGGCCATCGGTGAGGGCGTCGGTATCGACGACGACGTCGTCGAGGCCGGCTGCGGCGCCGTCGTCGGCCGGTACCCGTACCTCGTGGCCGAGCGAGCGGAGCCAGTCGGTCGTGGCGCGGGCGACCTCGATCGCGGCAGGTCGTTCGTGGTGCACCACCAACGCCACGGTCGCCATGGTCATGCGCCTCGCCGAGGCACACGGTCGACGACCTCGGCGACCGCCGTCTCCGTCGCGGCGGCGTCGAGACCGGATGCTGCCCGCTCGCCGTCACCGGGCGCGTGGAGGTGCAGCAGGAACTCGACGTTGCCGTCGGAGCCGGTGATCGGCGAGACCATGATCCCCATGATGGTGGCTCCGCTCCGACGCGCGGCGGCAATCACGTCGAGGATGACGCGCCGCCACACGTCCGGGTCGGTGATGATCCCCCGGCCCTTGTCCGCTTCGACCTTGCCCGCCTCGAACTGCGGCTTCACCAACACGACCAGCGGAGCCTTCGGTCGACACACGGCGAAGAGCGGGTCGAGGACGAGCCGCAGCGATATGAACGACAGATCCGCGACCACCAGGTCGACGGGATCACCGACGAGCTCGGGATCGAGCCTGCGCAGGTTGGTGCGCTCGAGGTTCCGCACTCGTGGGTCGGCCCGCACCCGCTCGTGGAGCTGGCCGTAGCCGACGTCGACGGCGATCACCTCGAGCGCACCCCGCTGGAGCAGGCAGTCCGTGAATCCCCCGGTGGATGCCCCCGCGTCGAGGACCCGCAGCCCGGTCGGGTCGATGCCGAACCGGTCGAGCGCGCCCGAAAGCTTCTCACCGCCGCGACCCACGAACCGTGCCGGTGGCCCGAGGATCTCCACCGCTTCCGCGGGATCGACCAGACGGGCGGCCTTGGAGGCGGGCGCGCCCCCGACGGTCACCCGCCCCGACTCGATCTCGACCCGCGCCCGTTCGCGACTCGGCACCAACCCGCGGCGCACGAGTTCCGCGTCGAGGCGACGTCGCGTGGCCGTCGGTGCTCCCAGAGCTGCCGCTGCGGTCGCGGCCTCAGCCGCGAGCCGGGGCTTTTCGGGCCGACGATTTCGCCGGCTTCTTCGCGACCTTGGCCCCCGCGGGCGATGCCTTCGTCGTCTTCGTCGCGGCCTTCTTGGCCCCCTTGGCGGCGGGCTTGTTCGCCGGCTTCGCCTCCGGACCGGCGAGGGCGTCGATGCGGTTCTCCAGCCGCCGGATGTCGGCCTTGGTGGCCACCCCGACGCTGGCGAGCTGCGCTCGCACCTCGCGGTCGACGACCTCGACGAGGCGCTCGGCGTTGCGACGGCTGCGATCCACGAAGTCCTGGATCGAGGACGAGAGCTGGTTGGCCTGGTCCTCGGTGGCCTTCTGGATGTCGCGGACCAGGGACTCGAGGTTGTCCTGGGCCTTCTGGGTCGCGTCCCGGCCGGCGCCGAGCGCTCCTCTCACCGGATCGCGCTGTGTCATGTCCAGACTCTAAACGGCCACCGTGAGCCGAGCAACGACTGCGATCACGCGAGGTGACGCCCGACGAGCGTCGCCAGGTCCGCCGCGACCTCATCTGGAGCTGGGTCCGCGGGCAGATCGGACCCGGTCGTGACGCCGCTGAGCACCAACGCGAATCGGTAGCCGAGCGCC
>Ga0209048_10001304_pt1 | contig 25791 bp, 22 predicted proteins | sample FrelakmetCRP12CR_FD_187146 | JGI IMG/M metagenome (GOLD analysis project Ga0209048, IMG submission 187146) | Freshwater lake sediment microbial communities from the University of Notre Dame, USA, for methane emissions studies - CRP12 CR (SPAdes)... | ecosystem: Environmental > Aquatic >... | reverse complement strand
GATTGAATCGGAATACAAATTCGTTGCGATACGCCTGCAAGTGGTGAGGGCTAACGCCGTGATGCGTTCCGAGCAACCACGTCTTGAGGTTTGAGAAGGCAATGTGGATCATTGGAAGATGACGCTGCATCGCATAATCGCCTCCTGCAATGAAGGGGCAGTGCGAACAAAATCGCCAAACACTCCTAGCCCGGCCAGCTCGGGTCGACAGGCGCAGAGGCAAAGTTTCATTGGCGAGTTCCCGTGCCGCGCATTCGAGGTGCGTCAACTGGTCCTTGAGCAAAATGAGCTGATCGGGCTCATTGATGAGCCGGCGAGATAAAAGACTTCGCCGCTCGCGATCCGATCCCCCTCGCCATTGTTGATTTTGACTATCTCGATACGTCCGGCGAGCCGCGCAATCAAAAGCAGGAGCACGAGTCGCGGCTACGCGATTTCATGGCGTCGCTGTGGCGCGATCTCGCAAGCAGCGGCCTCTAATAGGGTCGTATCGCTGGTGCGGGAGAGAGCCTTGCTCGGCCATGCGGCTCACACCCGAAGCACTATTCGATGCGGCTCGTAGAGCAGGCGCCCGCCTTCTTCTCTTTGGCGGCGTGCACAAGATGAGCACGCTCGCAGGCTCAGATCGTGGATGTCGAATAAAACATAGTGATCGACGACCGCCATCTCTCGTTTCGGGGAGTCAGCGAGGAAGCATGGCGCCGCGCGGAGGCGTTTCTCGCAAGAAAACTGAAGGAAGAAAATATTTCTAAGTAACGTGGGCCGGCGGGTCTCGCAGCCGGCTGATGACAATTGCGGCCGTTGCGGACAATCTTGCAACCCTAGGCGCCTTCCCCTATAAACCGCCCGCGCCAGCGTTTCCGACACCCCTGGAGGCGAGCGGGCGCTTTTTCTTTAGATAAGGACACCGACATGGCCGAGGTTAAGAAACTCGCGGCCACGGTGCGCAGCGGGACAGGCAAGGGGGCCGCCCGCAGCGTTCGCCGTGAGGGCCGTATTCCAGGCGTTATCTATGGCGGAGGCGAGGCGGCACAGCCTCTCTCGCTCGACGCCAAGACCATTTCTCAGCTCATCTTCGCTGGGCACTTCCTCACGACGATTTTCGAAATCGATATCGGCGGGAAAAAGGAGCGCGCGATCCCGCGCGATTACCAGCTCGACGTCGTCAAGGACTCGCCTTTGCACGTCGACTTCCTGCGGCTCAAGGCCGGCTCGCGCGTGCGCGTCGAAGTGCCGGTCCACTTCATCAACCATGAAGCGGCTCCCGGTCTCAAACGCGGCGGCGCGCTGAACATCGTCTATCACTCGGTGGAGATGTGGGTTCCGGCCGACAACATCCCTGAAGCGATCACCGGCGATCTGACCGGTCTGGACTTCAACGACTCCCTCCACATTACGGCCTTCGAGTTGCCCGAAGGGTGCAAGCCCACGAACCCCGACAAAAACTTCACCGTTGCGAGCGTCACGCCGCCGCTGGTCTCGGCCGAAGAGCCGGCGCCGGCAGCCGCCGCGCCCGCTGCTGCTCCTGCGGCCGCTGCGCCCGCCAAGGAAGAGAAAAAGAAGTAATCCCCAAGGGCGTTGCGTGCTAATGGCCGGGGCTGTCCCGGCCATTTTTTTGCGCGAGCGTCGGGGCGGGAGCCTCTTCAATGTTGCTTTTTGTCGGATTGGGAAATCCGGGCCGCGCCCACGCCAAGAATCGCCATAACCTTGGGTTTATGGCGGTCGAAGCCATTGCGCGCAGGCATGGATTTCCGTCAGCGCGTTCGCGGTTTCAGGGGCTTCTGACTGAGGGCTCCATCGCGGGCGAGCGAGTCCTGCTGCTCCAACCGCAGACCTATATGAACGACTCAGGGCGTTCGGTCGGGGAAGCGGCGCGATTTCTCAAAATGCCGCCTTCGCAGATCATTGTCTTTCACGACGAGCTGGATCTCGCGCCGGCGAAGTGCCGGCTGAAAATCGGCGGCGGCGTCGCGGGCCACAATGGCGTGCGCTCGGTCAACGCGCATATCGGCAACGAGTTCAAACGTGTGCGCATGGGAATTGGCCATCCAGGCGACAAGTCGCTCGTGCACTCCTATGTGCTGAATGACTTCGCCAAAAGCGACATGCCCTGGGTTGAAACCTTGTGCGAGGCCCTTGCCCAAAACGCCGACCTCATCGTGAAGGGAGACGACGCGTTGCTGCAAAACAAGGTTCACCTCGCGCTGGCGGCGACCGGGATCGGCAAGGCGCCGGCGACGAACGATGCGCGCCCATAAGCTCTTCACTGCGCTGCTGACAATCGCCTGCGCCAGTTTGGCACCGGCCGAGCCGCGCCCGACAGAGACTTTCGGCGAGAATAATCCGGCCTGCGTCAATTGGACCGACGGATGCATAGTTTGTGCGAAACAGCCGGATGGGACGGCCGCCTGCTCGACGCCCGGCGTCGCATGTGGACAGGAGGCCGTACGCTGCGTGAAGAAGGTCGACGACGAACCATCTTCACACAAGTGAATTGCCGGTGAACGCCCCGTTCAATGTCGCTTCAGCTCGGCTCAGGCAATCTTCCCAGCGTTCGGGACAAAGCGTCTCGACCACTAGGGAGTTTACTTATGTTGCGCAAATCGATCCTGATCGTTGCATCGCTCGTCGCGATCCCCGCTTTTGCCCAGTCCGCCGCGACGGCGCCGAACGCGCGATCCATGCCGGCCCCCGCTCCCGTGAAGCACGCGATGGCCACAACCGCCTCCCCCCTCAACGTCAATACGGCGACCGTCGAACAACTCAGCTCGACCAAGGGCCTCAATAAGACCTTCGCCGAAGCCATCGTTAAGGGGCGCCCATACAAAAGTCTCGAGGATCTGACGAAAAACAAAGTGCTTCCGGAAGACGTTTTCGCCCGCGTCAAGAGCGAATTGACGATCGGCCAACACTGAGCGCGGCCTTATTTCTGGAACGTCCGCCGTCACAGGCGGGCGTTTTTATGGGCGAAGGGCCCCCCCGCCCTTTCCGATGGGGATACGAAAGCGTATATTAGGATCGCCGTCGTTCGCGGCGGCTATGGCGATAAATGGACACCGTAATAAACCAATCGGACCCGGGGGCGGTACCCGGCGCCTCCACCCGAGGCCGTGACAGAGCGATTTGCGCGGCCTGGGGCGGGGGCGAAACAGGATTGACGAGGGTGTAAAGGGTGGTTTTTCGCTCGGCATGATACCGCCGTTATCGGGTCAAACCTTATAGTTGCCAACGACAACTATGCTCCGGTGGCTGTCGCCGCGTAACGCGGTGCCCGCACTGGGTTCAAAGCCCTAGGGGTTAGCACTTCTAGGCGGGGCTCGGAGGCGCCTGGCAACAGAAGCCTCCACTTCCATATTCGAGGCCGGCTTCGAAGTTTAGCGGACGCTTATGTCGACAGACCTCATACGCTACGACCTGCTGGTGCAAGACGCGATGCGCGAAGTCTTGCGAAAGGTTCTGTCCGACGTTGCCGAAGCCGGCTGTCTCCCCGGCGAACATCATTTCACCATCAGCTTCCTCACGCGGGCGCCTGGGGTGCGGATATCCAAACGACTCGCAGAACAATGGCCGCAGGAAATGACGATCATCCTGCAACATCAGTTTTCCAATCTGACCGTAGACGAGCGCGGTTTCGGCGTTGGCCTGTCTTTCAGATCGATCCCCGAGCAGCTTTACATTCCCTTCGACGCAGTGACGGGATTTTTCGATCCCTCCGTCGAATTTGGTCTTAAATTTGAGATTTTGGATGGGGAAGATGAAACGGAGAAATCCGAATCATCGTCAGTAACCCAGAGCCAGGCGCCAGCAGAGCCCAAGGCCGAACCAAGGCAAAAGCCGTCCTTGGCGCGCTCCAGCCCACCGCTCGCGGAGGTCGAGCCAGCGGAAGCCGAGAGCAAGCCTGGGAAGGAAGAACCGGCCAAGGTTGTTTCGATAGACGCTTTTCGGAAAAAAACTTAAGGAGCGGAGCGGCGCGCGATGGGTGAGATCATCAATCTGCGGCAGGCGCGCAAGGAACTCGACAGGCGCAAGCGCGAAAAGGAGGCCAAGGCCAATCGCGCAACGCACGGCCGCAACAAGAGCGAACGCGAATTGAGCCAGGCCAAGTCGAAACTCGAACACGAGCGGCTGGACGCGCATCGAATAGACGGCAAAGACGCGCCGGACGGCGGCGACGACGTAGCTTGACCGCCGGCGAGCGGCGCGCTTCCGCGGGCGTCAGAAAACACTCGCTCGTCATCGCCGGTCATAAAACCAGCGTGTCGCTCGAAGCCGCTTTTTGGGATGCGCTGAAAGAGATCGCAAAGGACGAGGGCGTATCCCTCGCCGCTCTGGTGGCGCGCATAGACGCTTCGCGGCGCGGCGCGAATTTGTCGTCGGCGCTCCGGGTTTTTGCGCTAGAGCGGGCCATGGCCCGGCCTGATTCGTCTGAAGCCGATTGAGCGCCGCCTCGGCTTCGCCGACGCCGGGATCGCCGCCGCCCTGAACTCAAAAGGCGGAGATATCAGTGATTCTCCTTCCGTTCTCATATATGCTTAACGGAATCATAAGGAGCCCGCCGATTGTCCGCCCCCTTGCCCACTGACGATTTCGCGCCCCGGGAGGGGGGGATCGCCGCCCGCGCGGCCGCCCTCGCGCAACGGGCGCGCTATCTGGACGCGCTCAATCCCGAGCAGCGCGCGGCGGTCGAGACGCTCGACGGCCCTTTGCTGGTGCTTGCGGGCGCCGGCACAGGCAAGACGCGCGTTCTCACCACCCGCATCGCGCATATTCTCGCGACCGGAAAGGCGCGCGCTTTTGAAATTCTCGCCGTCACCTTCACCAACAAGGCCGCCCGCGAAATGCGCGAGCGGGTCGAGATCCTGCTTGGCCATGGCGCGGAGGCCATGCAATGGCTCGGCACGTTCCACGCGATTTCCGCCAAGATTTTGCGTCGCCATGCGGAGCTCGTGGGACTGAAATCCAACTTCACAATTCTGGACGTCGACGATCAGATCCGGTTGCTCAAGCAGGTGCTGCAAGCCGAAAATATCGACGACAAGCGCTGGCCGGCGCGGGCGCTCGCGGCGCGCATTGACGGCTGGAAGAACAGAGGACTCACGGCGTCGCAGGTTCCTGCCGGAGAGGCGCATGGTTTCGCGGACGGTAAAGGCGCAAAGCTCTATGCGCTTTATCAGGAGCGATTGAAGATCCTCAACGCCGTCGATTTCGGTGACTTGCTCCTCGAATCGCTGCGCCTGTTCCGGGAAAACCCCGACCTACTCTCGGATTATCATAAGCGATTCAAATATATTCTCGTCGACGAATATCAGGACACCAATACGGCGCAATATTTGTGGCTTCGTCTCATTGCGCAGGGACGCAGCAATCTCTGCTGCGTGGGCGACGACGATCAAAGCGTCTATGGCTGGCGCGGCGCCGAGGTCGAAAATATCCTGCGCTTCGAGAAGGATTTTCCTGGCGCGAAGGTCATTCGTCTCGAGCGCAATTACCGCTCCACGGGCCATATACTCACCGCGGCTTCGCATCTCATTTCCTTCAACGAAGGGCGTCTCGGCAAAACGCTATTCACCGACGGCAAACTCGGCGAGAAGCCGACCGTGACAGGCGTATGGGACAGCGAGGAGGAGGCGCGAGCGATTGGCGAAGACATCGAGCAATTGCAGCGTCAGGGTCATGAGCTCGACGAAATCGCCATTCTCGTGCGCGCCTCTTTCCAGATGCGTGAATTTGAAGAACGCTTCATCACCCTTGGCCTGCCCTATCGCGTGATCGGCGGCCCGCGCTTTTACGAACGGATGGAAATTCGTGATGCGCTCGCCTATCTTCGCTGCGTCGCACAGCCGGCGGACGATCTCGCCTTCGAGCGAATCGTCAACACGCCGAAGCGCGGCCTGGGCGACGCCACTTTGCAGGTGCTGCACGAACACGCCCGGCGCGAGGATGTTCCGCTCATGGTCTCGGCGCGCCTGCTCGTCGAGACGGAAGAGCTGAAAGCGAAACCACGCGCCACACTGCGGTCCTTGCTTGACGATTTCGAACGCTGGAGAAGTTTGCTCGACTCCAAGCCGCATCACGAACTCGCGGAAATGGTGCTGGAGGAATCTGGCTATACTGACCTCTGGCGCTTGGACAAGACGCCCGAAGCGGCTGGGCGTCTCGAAAATTTGAAAGAACTCGTGCGCGCGATGGAAGAATTTCCGGATATGGCGGCCTTCCTGGAACATGTGTCGTTGGTGATGGAGGCCGAGGAAGCGGCGGAGCAGCAGCGCGTTTCGATTATGACGCTTCACGCGGCCAAAGGGCTCGAATTCGAGACCGTCTATCTTCCCGGCTGGGAGGAAGGACTGTTTCCGCATCAGCGTTCGCTCGACGAGAACGGCCGTGCAGGACTGGAAGAGGAGCGGCGCCTCGCCTATGTCGGCATGACGCGCGCAAAACGCCGCGCCAGGATTTTCTTCGCCACCAATCGCCGCATCCACGGCTTATGGCAATCGACGCTGCCGTCGCGCTTTCTCGACAATCTTCCCGCATCCGATGTGGATGTGGTCGAATCCGCCGGCTCCTCGCAGTATGGCTCCTATGGCGTGTCGCGCTTCGCCAATATGGACAGCTACGGATCGAGCTATTCGACGCCCGGCTGGAAACGCGCGCAAGCCGCACGCGACACAGGCGCGACGCAATCCACCGCGAAGACCGGACGCGGGAACGCGCCGCGCGGCAGGCCGCCCCTCGTCATCGAGGGCGAAATTGTCGCAAAATCTTCCCCGGCCTCTCGGTTCTCGACCGGCGCGCGCGTGTTTCACCTGAAATTTGGTCCCGGCACCGTAGCCAATGTCGATGGCAACAAGCTCACGGTCGATTTCGACAAAGCCGGGCGCAAAATGGTGTTGGAGAGCTTCGTGCAGGCGGGTTAAGCCGCCGCCAGGCCGCTCAAGGCCCCGGCCCCGCCAGTTCCTCGTCCTCGGGACGAAGCGTCGGTTTTTCGAACGGGCGCTCGAGGCTGTAGACGCTGCCTTTGTTTCGGCAATCCTGAAGCTGCGCCGCGTTCACGCTCACGGCGGCGCCGGAGTTGATCGCCGTGATGGTTTCTTTGCAGGATTGTGTTTCCGACTCGTAGCCGATTGCGCGCCAACTCGACCAGACATGCAGCGCAAGTTCGTTGACTTGCGCGACGCAGGCGACGGCCGCCACGCATAGAAACGCCAGTTGCGACATTCGCGGCGCTGCGAAGACGCGTCCTTCCGCCACAGGAAGTTCCTTTTTTCGTGCGACAACCTGCGCCCAATAGCAACATAGTATAGCGACAGGCGCGATGGCCCCGCGCATAGCGAAATTATTCGATCCCTTGAAGGAAACAAATGCGGTCGTCGCGAGGTAAATCGCCGAAGCGGCGGCGAGCGGCCCGAGCGGCGAACGCGTCAGCGATGCTCGATCCATTCGTATGGAAGCGACAAAGAGCCAACCGACTTCGAGACACATGAGCAGCAGCGCGACTCCAATTCCGACGAAGCCGGCGCCGGCGAAATCGAAATTCTCGTTCCAGTTCGTGAAAGCCTTGAGCCAGAGAAAACCATTCGCCGAATTTGCGTGCGTATAAATGTAGAGCAGCGGCATCGACGGCGCCGCGAGCGCGACGCCCATAATCGCCAGAGCTTTGGGGTTTTGTTTGAACCGCACGAGCAGCGGCGCCAGCGCCAGAGCGCCGCCGAGAAAAGCGAAGATGGAGGAAAAGAGCGAGACGCCGAGCAAAAGGCCCGCCGCAACTTGCGCAGCGAACGACTTGCGCGGCGTCAGCGTGATGGGCTCGGTGGCTACGACCAGCGCCAACAAAAGCGCCATTGCCGAAATTAGATGATGGGGCACCCAGACGAGAAGCGTCGTCCAGGTCGAAAACTGATTATTAATCAAAAAGCCCGTTTGCCACCATTCGCCATGTTCGAGGCGCCCTTGCGCGAGCCGCAAAATTGCGAGGGCTCCATCGACGCCCGCGCCGGCGATCAAAGCGGCGACGATCGGCAGTTTGCGCGCGTCTTTCTCGAGCACATGCCTTACGAAGAGGATGAAAATCAAGCTCGCTGCAAGTCCGAGAAACAGCGCGTCGAGACCATAAGAAAATTTTATGAAGGACTGGCCCGTCGTGAGTTTGAATATGTCCGACAACGCGGCCGCGGGAATCCAAGGCAGATAGTAAAAATGCAGGTAAGAGCCGGGATGAAAGTTCAACCGCGGCGGAAAACGCTCCGTATTCACCAGACTCGCGAGTTCCTGGAAATGCCAGTTATCGTCGAAGTTCACCGCGCTCGCGAGGCTGTGGTCGAGATATTGCAGTGTATAAGGAACCAGGCGTATCGCGCCGATGACGCCCGCGTAGGTGAGCAGTCCCCATTCGAGCGGCGCGAGTTTTGCTCCGGCTTCTGCGAAATCGAGCTTGCGGAAAGCCGCCGCACATAAGATGCACGCCGACAAAAGGATGAACGGCAAGTAAACGCCCGGCAGCGATAAGGCGTTCATTGCGGACGCAGCGCAGAAGACCGCCGCCAGAATGGCGACAATCGACAATCCCGAAATTCGAAGCAAGCCGGCCCCCGAAGCCTCGCTTTAGTAACAGGCGCCTGCTTTATGCCAGAATTCCCCTTAAGAAACGCTGAGCGACAAGTTCAACCTTCTGCGCGGCAATCGAATGTTGCGCCGGCGACACGCGACGCCTTTTTCGCGAGGTTTAGACGAAGAGCGCCTCTCCTTGCGATTTCAATATGTTCGCGGACGCTATATAACTTTGATGTCGAGCGTTTTCGCCTATCAGCGAGAGAGCGGGCGAGCGCCAACCTCTGCGGCAGACAAGAAATGAATTTTCTCATCGGCTCCGACTGTCGGAAAATGGCAAAGCTTCCGTTGCGACTGTTCTTATTTGCATCAGCCGTCGTCGTCCAAACATCATATTCCGCCCAAGCTCAAGAAGCGCCCGACAACCCCGTCATCGTCGAAGCCTTTCCTGCGATCGTTCAGCAGTTAAACTCGCGCCGCGCAGCCCTCCCCGGGAGTGAGCTGTTTCGGTTGAATGTTCCCCCCGCCTTTCTGTTGATCTTCGCGAACCGCGAGGACATGGGACAGGCCGAGCAAATCGAATTTGCGGAAGCGTTGCTTCCAGACGGGCAGCGGCAATTCGCGGCGGCGTTGGATGTTTGGCTCAAGGCTCCGCTAGGCGGCGCGGACGCCGCCGAGCGGCGGCGCCAACGCGCGGCCATCGCCCGGGTCTATGCCGCCCGGGCCTATGCGCCGTTTTGGCGGGACGCCTCTGCGGACTCTGACGCCTGGATTCCCGCCGCCGCCGCTGCTGCTCAAAGATTGCGCAGCGCCAGCGAGGACGGGCTTGACCTGCGCAGTTATTTCCTTCCTGCCGTCGATCAGGGCGCTTCCAGCCTCGAGGACGAATTTGCGCTCTCCGAGGCCGTTGTCGCTTATGCGGATCAAGCCGCAGGCGCACGAGTCGATCCCAGCCGCATATCCAGGCTCATCGGGGCGCGCCCCAAACTGCCCGAGACGGACGCTGTCTTGACCGGCGTCGCCGCGGCGGGCGAACAGGCCGGGGATTTCTTGCGAAGCTACAATCCCCCGCATTACGGTTACGAGTTGCTCCGAAGCAAACTTGCGGAGTTGCGCTCTGAACGCGCAATGGACGGCCGCTCATCGACGCGGCTCGCTTTAGCGGGGTCGGCCCGCAACGACGGAGCGTCTTCCGGAAAGACGCGCCCGAAATCTGCAAAACGGTCGAGACAGTCCAACGCCCATCTCGAGGCGGAAGTCATCTCCAATATGGAGCGCTGGCGCTGGCTTCCGCGCGATCTCGGGGAAAACCGGATAGAGGTGAATATCCCGGATTTCGAAGTCGCCGTCATTCGCGGCGGCGAGGTGATGCATCGCGCCCGCATCATCGTCGGCAAGGAGCAGACGCCGACGCCGATTTTCTCTAACGCGATGCAGTTCATCATCGTCAATCCATACTGGAACGTGCCGCCGTCTATACTCAATAAGGAAATGCTGCCTCAAACCGGCGGCGACGTCTCGGCGCTCCAGCAGCGCGGCTTTCAGGTGTCCTATCGCCACGGAAAGTTGAGCGTGCGCCAGCCTCCCGGCGAGCGGAACGCGCTCGGCCGCATAAAATTCATGTTTCCGAACGATTTCTCCGTTTATATGCACGACACGCCTTCACGCAATTTGTTCAGCGCATCGCATAGAGCGTTCAGCCATGGCTGCATGCGCGTCGATCAGCCCTTCGCCTTGGCGGAAGCCGTGCTCGGACCTGGCAGCGGATGGTCGGAACAACGCGTGCGGCGCCTGATTGGCGGCTCGGAACGCTACATCAATCTCAGCAAGCCCTTGCCGATCCACATCGAATATTTCACCGCCTATGTCGATGAGGACGGACAATTGCAGTTGCGCGGCGACCTCTACGGCTATTCGGCAATGGTCCGGAACGCACTTGGACTGGGCAGTTAAGGCGCGAGTTTGATTCCAAACCGGCATTGACGCCTGTCCCGGTCGTCGGCCACAAACGGGCCGTATGGCTTCTCCCCCTCTTCTCACGCTGCAAGGCGTCACGCTGACGCTCGGCGGCAAGCCGTTGCTCGATATGGCCGATCTTTCGGTCCAGCGCGGCGCGCGTCTGTGCCTCGTCGGACGCAATGGCTCCGGAAAATCAACGCTTCTGAAAATCGCAGCCGGCGACATCGAACCCGATGCCGGAAACCGGTTTCTGCAGCCGGGCGCAAGCCTGCGCTATCTGCCGCAGGAGCCCGATTTCGCCGGCTATCCGACGACATTGTCTTATGTCGAGGCGGGCCTCGGCCCTCTGGATGACCTGCGCGTCGCCAGGTCGCTGCTGATCGAATTAGGCCTTACTGGAGAGGAAGACCCTGCCCGCATATCGGGCGGCGAATCCCGCCGCGCGGCGCTCGCGCGCGTTCTGGCGCCTGAACCGGATATTCTGCTACTTGACGAGCCGACCAACCATCTCGACCTGCCGGCGATCCTGTGGCTGGAAGAGAAATTGGGGAGCTTAAAATCGGCGCTCGTTCTTATCAGCCATGACCGCCGCTTCCTTCAGGATTTGACGCGTGAAACCGTTTGGCTCGATCGCGGCTGCACGCGCAGTTTATCGCGCGGCTTCGGCGAATTCGAAGCCTGGCGAGACCGCGAGATGGAGGAGGAGGAACGCCAGCAACACAAGATTGACCGCAAGATCGTCGCTGAAGAGCATTGGCTGCGCCATGGCGTCTCCGGCCGGCGCAAGCGCAATGTCAAGCGTCTTGCCGGGCTGCATGAAATGCGCGCGGAGCGTCGCCGGCGCGTCATGCCGACCGGCGACGTGAAACTGGAAGCGAGCGAAGCGCAACTCTCTGGTAAACTGGTCATCGAAGCTGTCAATATTGCAAAATCGTTCGGCGAACGCAGGATCGTTGTGGGTTTCTCGACGCGCGTGCTGCGCGGAGACAGGCTCGGTCTCGTTGGCGCCAATGGAGCGGGCAAGACGACGCTCGTCAATCTGCTAACAGGCGTTCTCGCGCCTGATCGCGGCAAGGTGCGATTGGGCGCAGGCCTCGCCATGGCGACGCTCGATCAAAGCCGCGCCAGTCTCGCTCCCCAGACCACACTGCAGGATGCGCTGACCGGCGGCGGCTCCGACTATGTCGAGATCAACAACGAGCGACGACATGTCGTCGGCTATATGAAAGACTTCCTGTTCAACCCGGAGCAAGCGCGCACGCCGATCGGCAAGCTTTCGGGCGGAGAACGCGGACGGCTGATGCTTGCTCGCGTGCTTGCGCGGCCCTCCAATTTGCTCGTGCTCGACGAACCGACGAACGATCTCGATCTCGAGACGCTCGATCTCCTGGAAGAGATGCTGTCCGACTATCCCGGCACATTGATCGTCGTAAGTCATGATCGCGATTTTCTGGATCGCGTCGCGACATCCGTTTTGATGAGCGAAGGCGATGGCCGCTGGATCGACTATGCGGGCGGCTACTCCGACATGGTTGCGCAGAGGGGAGAGGAGGTTGCGGCGCGAGCGAGCGCGACGCCGATAGGCGCGGAACCAAAGCAAAAAACTGCGCCGCGCGAAAAGCCTGCGTCGAAGCCGCGGCTTTCGTTCAAAGAGCAGCATTTGCTTTCAACCCTGCCAGCACGAATGGAAGAGCTGCACGCGAAGATCAGCAAGCTGCATCAACTGCTCGACGATCCCGGACTTTACGCTCAAGATCCCGCAAAATTCGCAAAGGCCGGCGCGCTGCTCGCCGAGGCGGAAGCCGAGTTGACGCAAGCCGAGGAGCAATGGCTGGAGCTGGAAATCAAGCGCGAGGAGGCCGAGGGTTGACGCCGTCGCCTACTTCGTTGGATGACGTCGCGGAATTGCTCTGACCGATCCAGGAAACAGCGGCTGCGGTTAACAGCGGGCCCAAGGCCAAAATAAACAGCGCAAAGCTGAAATCGCCGGTCGCGGTTTTTATCCAGCCGACGAGATAGGGCCCTGCGAAACCCGCAAGATTGTCGATCGAATTTATGACTGCAATTCCCACGGCGGCGTCGGCGCTTCCGAGATGCATCGTCGACAGGCTCCAGAATGCGGGCATGGACGCGAGCGTTCCCGTGGTGGCGAGTGAAAGGAACGCCATCGACCAGACGGGCTCCGACGAGAACGCTGAAGCGAGAAGCCCAACGCAGGCGAACATCGCAGCAAAGGCCGTGTGCTTTACACGCTCGTTTCGGCGATCGGAGCGCCTGCCCCAAATGATCATCGCCAGACCGCCGCACGCGTAGGGAACGGCGGTTAGAAGGCTGGAGACGAGAATGTCATAACCGAAAGCGTCGATGATCTGCGGCAACCAAAAGTTCACGCCGTAGAGCGAGCCGACAACGCCGAAATAGGCAAACCCCAGTAGAATGGCGCAATGCGCGCCAATGGCTTTCGGCGCGTTCGGACGCGCGCCCGTCTGCTTCCAACCGGGCCTTCAGCCAAAGCCGCTCCTTCGGTTGCAGCCATGCAGCCTCGCCGGGGCGGTCCGTCAGATAGAAAAACACCAAAATGCCCAGAAGAATGGAGGGGATGGCTTCGACGATAAAAAGCCACCGCCATGCGCTCAAATTCGCGACGCCATCCATCGTCGTAAGCACGAGGCCCGAGAGCGGCGCTCCGATAACGCTAGACAGAGGAACCGCAAAGAGGAAAGCGCCGAGCACGCGCGCGCGGCGCTCAGCCGGTATTCAATAAGTAAGATAGAGAATGACGCCGGGCGCGAAACCCACTTCTGCAACTCCGAGCAGGAAGCGCAGGGCGACAAAACTCGCGCCGCTCCACACCAACGCCATCATGGCCGAGACGACGCCCCAACTCACCATGATGTGCGCGATCCAAATCCGCGCGCCCACGCGATGCAAAACATAGTTGCTTGGCGCTTCAAACAGACAATAGCCGATAAAGAAGACGCCGGCGCCCCAACCGAAAAATTCGGGCGAAAAATTCAGCTCCGCGTTCATGGTCAGCGTGGCGAAACCGATGTTGACGCGGTCAAGATAGGCCGCGACGAATCCCGCCGCCAGCAACGGGATGGTTCTGCGGACAATCTTCGAGATCACCCGGTCGGGGTCGATCACGGCTCCATTTTCGGAAGTTGCGGCCTCGGCAGGTTTCGATCCGTCCGACACGCGCTCAGGACCGGGCGAAGCAGGTGAGATGGCGCCAGCCATGTTTCGCGCCGCCGGCGATAGGCGTCAGCCCAGCCAATCGCGCTTGCGCTTCAAGTACGGAGATGGTCTCGGGAAAATCATTCTTTGAGAGATGTTCGCAGGCTGACTCTCTCTCAACGGCTGAGAGCCCGCTCCATGTCGCGCGGACCCAGCCGCAGTAATTCTCGTGATAGATCTGAAGAGTTTCGTTTTCTTCTCGCGCCACGTCGACTAGGAGAAGCACGCCCTTCGGAGCCAATCTTCGTGCGGCGCTCCGGAAAAATTCAGATTTTTCATTCGTCGAGAGATGATGAAGGACGAAGCTCGAGTAGATGACGTCGTAGCTCTTCTCTTCGTCGAGAGCAGAAAGAAGACCCACATGCGCCAGCTGGACAGGGCAATGAAGCGTCGTCTAAACGCAAGCGGCCAGCGAAAGGGCCTTCTCCGACAGATCAACTCCCTCGTAGCTGACTGGAGAAAAACGCTGCAGAATGGGCGCAAAGACGCTGGCGTCGCCGCAGCCGAGATCGAGAACGGAAAATCTCTCGTCGGGAAAGCGATTGGCGAGGGCTCGTTCGACAGCCTCGCCGAGGGCGCGATGCGACATGTAATCGCCCTGGACCACCTTACGATAGGTGTCTCAAAGGTCGAAGAATTCCCCCGAATATTGCGCGGATTCTTCTGCCTCGGTCATGAACGGGTTACGACAGATCGAAGCCGAGCGCGCGAAGCGCGTCCTTGAGGCGATGTCTCCCGCTCATGGCGTCCGGGCCGCGCACGCGCGAGAGAACCTGACGAATCCAACCCTGTTCTGGCAGTCCCTGCTCTTTTTGAAAATCGCGGAACTTCGCGTCGAGCGTCTCGACAGCCTCGCGCTGCGCCTCGCCCCAAGCATATTGCTCGCGATGAAGCACCGCCGCCTGACCGAGACGCGGCTTGACGCCGGCGTTCGCGGATGGATCCGGCCATCCGACGGTCATGCCGAAAACGGCGAAAACCTTGGGCGGGAGATTCAGTTCTTTCGTTACTTCTTCGGGCTTGTTGCGAATAGCGCCGATGTAGCAGCAGCCAAGCCCAAGCGATTCCAGCGCGTTCACTGCATTTTGCGCGGCAAGCGCCGCGTCGATGGCGCCAGTGAGGAAAAGCTCAAGAAAAGGCAGCGCCGCTGCCTCCCGTCCTCTCTCCTGCCCGAGTTTTTCGAGTCGCCCCAGATCGGCGACCCACACGAGAAACACCGCGCAATCTCGAATATGCTGCTGACCTCCGGCGAGATCGGCGAGACGATCCTTGCGCGCCTGATCCTCAACCGCGACCACGCTCCAGACCTGCAGATTTGAAGACGTCGACGCCGACTGCGCAGCCGCTATAATCGTTTCCAGCGCCCCTTCCGGCAGCTTTTTTGGCAAATAGGCGCGATGGGAGCGATGCGCGAGCATAAGATCGAGCACCGCGTTCCACTGCGGAGGTTTGGGGGAGTCGTCTCGGCGATACCTCTCGAATATCGCAGCGGCCCCGTGGCCTTCGCTGAAATTTCCCATGTCCATCGGCTTGTTCATGCATCTTCCAGAAAAAGCGGGCGCTCACGCCGAGCCCACGCTCACGGCCCCCGTCGCTAGCTATAGTCTACCCATTTAATGCGGCGTCTCCAAGAAAGCCGCAACGGCCGGGAAACCCTAACCTTACACGCGCTCTGGCACGAGGATCACGCGGAAGTCGTTTACATTTGTGCGCGTCGGAGTCGTGACGACGAGATCGCCAAGCTTTTCGAAAGCAGTATAGGCGTCATTATTGGCGAAAAGTCCTTTGAGATCGACGCCTTGTTTCATCGCGCGCTCGAAACTGTCCGGGGTCATGATGGCGCCCGCATTGTCCTCGCTGCCGTCGATGCCGTCCGTGTCGAAAGCGGCGGCGGATATTCCGCCAAAGCCCTCAAGCGCGAGGAGGAGCCCGAGAAGGAATTCGGCGTTCCGTCCGCCGCGTCCCTTGCCGCGCACGGTGACGGTCGTCTCGCCGCCGGAGATGATGGCGACGGGCGGCTCGAATGGCTGTCCATGGCGTGCGATTTGTTTCGCTATGCCCGCATGAACGAGCGCAACGTCTCGCGACTCGCCTTCGAGATCGCCGAGAATACAAGGCGTGAAGCCGGCCTTCTTCGCCACAGCCGCCGCAGCGTCGAGCGAACCCTGCGGCGTGGCGATGAGAATGTTTTGCACATTGTTGAACAGTGCGTCGCCGGGCTTGGGCGTTTCACAGGCCGCGCTTTGCAAATGCTTCAGAACGGCGGGGGGCGCATCGATCTTATATTTGGCGATCACCGCGAGCGCGTCTTCCCGCGACGTCGGATCGGGCGCCGTCGGGCCCGAAGCAATGACCGAAAGATCGTCGTTCGGCACGTCGGAAATCATCAGTGCGACAAGCTTCGCCGGCTGAGCGGCGCGCGCCAGGCGGCCGCCCTTGATGGCGGAGAGATGTTTGCGCACGCAATTCATCTCCGAGATCGTAGCGCCGCTCTTGAGAAGAGACTTGTTTACGGCCTGCTTTTCTTCAAGGCTCACGCCTTCGGCCGGCAACGCCATCAGAGCGGAGCCGCCGCCGGAAATAAGGGCGAGAACGAGATCATCTTTCGTCAGCCCTTGGACTTTCTTCAAAATGCGCGCGGCCGCCTCGCGGCCGGCGGCGTCCGGCACAGGATGCGAAGCCTCGATCACTTCGATGTATTTCGTCGGCGCGCCATGGTCATAGCGTGTGACGACGAGGCCCTCGATGGGGCCCTTCCAATGCGCTTCGACCGCCGCGGCCATGGACGCCGCAGCCTTGCCTGCTCCAACGACAATTGTTCGGCCCTTCGGCGGCGACGGCAGGTGCGGCGGCGCGCAAACGGACGGCGAGGCTGCGGCGACGGCCGCGTCGAACATATCGCGAAGGAGCTTGCGGTGGTCTTGAGACATTATGGATTCCGGAATGCTGAAGTCAGGCGCGAGAGCCCTCTCCCCGTGAAACGGGGAGAGGGAAACGGCGCCTTACGCGGCGCCGATGGCGTTGGCTTTTTCGATCAGCGCTTCGGCCATGCGAATGGAGGCGATGTCGATCAGACGGCCGTCGAGAGAAACAGCGCCCTTGCCTTCTTTGGCGGCCTGCTTCATCGCCTCGAGAATGCGGCGCGCCTTGGTCACTTCCGCTTCCGAAGGCGTGAACACCTGATTGGCGAGCTCGATCTGCGAGGGATGGATCGCCCATTTCCCCTCATATCCGAGAACCGCGGCGCGTTTGGCGGCAGCGATGTATCCATCGGGATCACCGAAATCGCCGAACGGCCCGTCGATGGGACGCAGCCCATAGGCGCGGCAGGCCACCATCATGCGGGTCTGGGCCGCGTGCCACTGGTCGGCCCAGAAATATTCGCGATTGCCGCTCGCGTCCTTATCGGTCAGCACGCCGTAATCCGGATTCACGCCGCCGATAACCGTCGTGCGCGCGCGAGTCGAGGCGGCGTAATCAGCGACGCCGAAGGACATGGCCTCAAGGCGCTTCGACGATTGCGCAATGGCTTCGACATTGGCCATGCCGAGCGCGGTCTCGATCAGCAGTTCGAAGCCGAGCTTCTTTTCGCGCTTCTTATATTGTTCGATCTGGGTGACCAGCATGTCGATCGCGTAGACGTCCTGCGGGACGCCGACCTTCGGGATGAGAATCGTGTCGAGACGCGGGCACGCCTCCACAACGTCCACGACATCGCGATAGCAATAGTGCGTATCGAGTCCGTTGATGCGCAACGTCATCGTCTTCTTGCCCCAATTGATGTCATTGAGGGCCTGGATGATGTTCTTGCGCGCCTGCTCCTTGTCGTCCGGCGCAACGGCGTCCTCAAGGTCGAGGAACACGACATCCGCCTTGGACTGCGCCGCCTTTTCAAACATGGCTGGCGCTGAGCCCGGGACGGCCAGCTCCGAGCGATGGAGACGCGGCGTCGCCTGCTCGATCAACGTAAAACTCATCTCAATTCCCCTTCCTCTGGTGTTAGCCGGTGGCCCCAAGACCTGCGGCGATGCAACTGATTGAAAGCAGCAGTGGAACTTTGACGACTTCCTTCGCCGCCTCGTCTTCCGTCGTGCGGAATCGGCGCAAGAGCTCCACCTGCTCCCGATTGACTTCATTGATCGTCGGCAGCCGATCCGCCAGACGGCTACGATAGTTTTCGAACCGTTCGGCAAGCTCCTTGCCGCCCGTGACGCGCAGCACGGTTTCGCGCGTAAGCTCGTATTCTCTCTCGATGGAGTCGAATATCTTCCGTCTTACGCCTTCGTCCGCGACAAGGCCCGCATATTGACGCGCGATGGACAAATCGACCAGCGCGAGCGTCTTTTCGACTTCGTCGAGGATGAGACGGAAGAGGCGCGAGTCATTGAACATGCGGGTCAGAAATTGCAGCCCCCGCTCGCCGCGCACGTCAATAAAACTTGAGAGACCGCTGCCCACGCCATACCAGCCAGTGATGGCGTGGCGGTTCTGCGCCCATGCGAACACCCAGGGAATTGCGCGCAAGTCCGCAAGGCTGCGCGCGCCAAAACGGCGCGCCGGGCGCGAACCTATGTTGAGCAGCGAGATTTCCTCGAGCGGACTCGCCGCCTGGAAATAAGTGACGAGATCGGGATCGCCTACAAGCTTTGTGTAGGCCGCGAGGGAGGCGCCGGAGATCGCCTCGAGCGCGTCGTCGAACTCGGCGCGCGGAACAAGCGCGTCTTCCCGCTCGGATTTCAGCGCATGCGTGAAAATGCTCGAAGCGAGTAGTTCCATCTGATACGCCGCGGTGCCTCGATTGGCGTATTTGAACGATACGACTTCCCCTTGCTCCGTGACGCGGAAGCGCCCCCGAATGGAGCCCGCAGGCTGCGCTGCAATGGCGTGGCCGGTTGGCGCGCCGCCGCGGCTGACCGACCCGCCGCGGCCATGGAAAAAGGCGAGCGCAACGCCCTGCTCGGCGCCCACGCTCGTCAGCTTCGACTGCGCCTTGTAGAGTTCCCAGTTGGATGAAAGGAAGCCGCCGTCCTTGTTGGAATCGGAGTAACCAATCATCACTTCCTGGACGTTTCCCTGCCATCGCGTGCTGCGGCGAACGACCGGGATGCGCAAAAGCTCGCGCATGATCGCCGGCGCAGCGCGAAGATCAGTGATGGTTTCGAACAGCGGCACAATCGGCAAGGTGCAGATTTCCACGCCCGCCGCATCGAGGAAGAGGCCAGCCTCCTTTGCGAGCACATAAGCGCCGAGAACGTCGGCCGCCGAACTCGTCATCGAAAGAATGAAACTGCCGAACGCCTCACGATCGAGCTGCGCCCGCATATCGGCGACGACCTCAAACATTTCGATCGTATCCCGCGTCTCAGGCGGCAGCCGATCTCTCGCTACGGCGCCAGCGCGCGGTTGCGCCAAATCCTGAACGAGCCATTCCTGCCATTCGGACGAGTCGGGCTCCGGAGGCGTGTCCTTTCCGGTCTTGGCGCGCCAAAGATCCTGCAACGCCTTCGTCGTACGCGTAGTGTTTTCGCGCAGATCGAGGCGCACCGTGCTAAATCGAAAAATCTCCACGGCGCGACGCACGGGCCTCACGAGATTAGCCGCAAGAGCGGCGCTTCGTCCGTCGGTCAGCGCCTGCTCTAATATGCGGAGATCGGCAATCAGCTCATCCGCATTCCCATAACGCGTTGCGCCTTGCGCCTCGCCCTTCGTGGCGCGAATTGTGCCGTCGAGCTTGCGTAGAATCACGCCCGCATATTGCCGATAGGGTTCGCCCTGGTTGCGGTTCCGTATGGCGTCCGCCCCCTCGACATGGCCGAGGGCGCTCTCCAACTCGTCGCGGAAATGCGCTGGGATATCCGCCGCGCGCTGACTGATGGACAGGGTGCGCGCGAGATCGATCAGCCTGCTGCGGTAATATTCCAGGCTCGCGAGCGCATTGTTGCGCATAGTCGCGCGCGTCACCGCATTGGTGACGAAGGGATTGCCGTCGCGGTCACCTCCAATCCAGGAGCCGAACTGGAAAAATGGCGTGATCTCGAACTTCTCGTCCGGATAATGCTTCGCAAGCGCGCGCTCGAACGACGTCAACAGATCGGGCGCAAGATCGAATATGGTCTCCGAGAAGAAATGCTGCCCCCATGCGACTTCGTGCTCGACGGTCGGCTTTTCGAGGTGCAACTCACCGGTGAGCCAAAGAAGCTCGATTTGATCGCGGATCGCCTGAACGAGAGCTTGCCGTTCGCGATCCGTCCAGCGCGTCGACTCGAGATCGCGCAGCAAGAGGTAAATTCGCCGGTTCTTTTCGAGAATGGAGACGCGCTTCGCTTCGGTCGGATGGGCCGTGATGACAGGACGTATTCGCAGCGTCTTCAATTGCGCGTGGATGTCGTCTGCCTTAACTCCGGCCCGCGCGGCGCTCGAGAGGACCTGATCGAATGTTCCAAGAAGTTCCTCGTGGCCTCTTTCCCGCTCGATGCGTCGGCGCCGGCGCATGGCATAGGCCTGTTCCGCGATGGAAAGCAGTTGGAACCAGATGCCTTGCGCCTGAAGGGCTCTCGCCATCAGCATGGGCGTCAGGCTCGAAGCCGGCTCACGCCCGCGCAGCACCGGCGCAATCTCCGGCTGATGCTGCTCGACCACCGAAAGAAGCAGATCGAACAGGAAGGCGGACGCCTCCTTCACCGAACGCGTCGCAAATGCGGTGGGAGCGACCGGAACGGTTTCGGTTGTGTCCTTTATGTCGACGGTCATGCGGTGTCCTCGTCGCGCCGGACGCACGTCAGCCGCCATTCTTGGCCGCGACGGTCGGAACCCCCCGCGCCACACAAAGCGGCGGCGCGGGAATGCGTTGAGATACTCAGGCTCGTTTCAGAACCTTGGCGACTGTCGTGCCGAACTCCGCGGGATTTGGCGCAACGGTCAAGCCATAGGACTTCATGATTTCGGTCTTTTCGGCGGCGCTGTCGCCTGTGGCGGAGATGATGGCGCCTGCATGGCCCATACGTCGGCCCTTCGGCGCCGTGAGACCCGCAACGAACCCAATCACCGGCTTCGAAAAGTTCTCCTTGATCCAGGCGGAGGCTTCCGCCTCCTGCGGACCGCCGATCTCGCCAATGATCAACACGGCTTCGGTCTCGGGATCCTTGTCGAAGAGCACGAGATGATCGAGGAAGGACGATCCGTTGATCGGATCGCCACCGATGCCGACCGAGGTCGAGATGCCGAGGCCCATCTCCTTGAGCTGCGAGGCAGCCTCATAGCCGAGCGTCCCGGAGCGCGAGATCAATCCGACATTGCCCTTGCTATAAATGTGCCCAGGCATAATGCCGAGCATCGCCTTGCCGGGGCTGATGATGCCGGCGCAGTTCGGGCCGACCATGATTGGACGGCGATCTTTCGGATAACGCATGAAGTATCGCTTCACGCGCATCATGTCCTGCGCCGGAATGCCGTCTGTAATGGAGCAGATAAGACGGATGCCGCCGTCGGCCGCCTCCATGATGGCGTCGGCGGCGAAGGGCGGCGCAACGAAAGTGATGCTCGTCGTCGCGCCCGTCTCCCTGAAGGCGTCCTTCACTGTATTGAAGATCGGCACGCCATGTATCTTATGGCCGCCCTTGCCCGGCGTGACGCCCGCAACGACGTTGGTGCCATAGTCGATCATCTCCTTGGTATGAAAACTGCCCTTGTCACCCGTAATTCCCTGGACGAGAATTGGAGTCTTTTCATCGATCAGAATGCTCATGACGTCCTCCCGGCCTTCGCGGCTTTTCGCACGCGGCCGTCAAAAATTTCGAATTGGCCAAATGACCACATGGGCGCTCACTTCAGACCTTTATAAGCGGCGACGGCTTTTTCGGCCGCGTCGGCAAGCGTGTCCGCCGTGATGATCGGAATGCCGCTTTCCTTGATGATCTTGCGGCCCGCCTCGACGTTCGTTCCCGCGAGGCGCACGACAAGAGGCGCCGTGATCTTCGTCGCATGAACGGCGTCGACAACGCCCTGGGCAACCCAGTCGCAGCGATTGATGCCGGCGAAAATGTTCACCAGAACGACTTTGACGTTTGCGTCCGACAGAACGAGACGAAAGGCGGTTGCGACACGCTCGGCCGATGCGCCGCCGCCGACGTCCAGAAAGTTCGCCGGATTGCCGCCCGCGTGCTTGATCATATCCATCGTTGCCATCGCCAGGCCGGCGCCGTTCACGATGCAGCCGATCTCGCCGTCGAGGCCGATGTAATTCAAGGCATGCTCGGCGGCTTGCGCTTCGCGCGGGTCAGATTGCGAAGGGTCGTTCAATTCAACGATATTGCGGCGCCGGAAGAGCGCATTGTCGTCGAACGACATTTTGGCGTCGAGCGCGAGCACCTTGTCGTCCTTAGTGACGACGAGCGGATTAATCTCCAGCATGGTCGCGTCATTGTCGCGGAAAGCGCGATAGGCGCCCATGATCGACTGCACCGCGCGCGAGACCTGCTTGAGATTGAGCCCGAGCTGAAACGCGATCTCGCGCGCCTGGAACGGCTGCAGTCCGACCGCCGGCTCGACGATGATCTGAATGATCTCGTCGGGAGTGTTTTTAGCGATGTCCTCGATCTCCATGCCGCCGTGCTTCGATGCGATCACGCGAACGCGCTCGAGTTTGCGATCGAGCACGAACCCAAGATAAAGTTCGCGCTCGTAAGGATCGGCGAGTTCGACGTAAACGCGCTGGACCGGCTTGCCGTCGGGTCCGGTCTGAAGGGTGACGAGCCGTTTGCCGAGAAGATCGCGCGCCGCCTGTTGCACCTCGTGATAGGTGCGGCACAATTTGATGCCGCCGGCTTTGCCGCGGGCCCCAGCATGAATCTGCGCCTTCACCACCCAATGCGAGCCGCCGAGTTCAGTCGCCGCGTAAACGGCCTGATCCGGGCTAAAGGCCACGGTGCCGGGCGGAACCGCGACGCCGTGGCTGGCGAGCAGCTCCTTGGCTTGATACTCATGGACGTCCATGTCGTTTTCCCCTCATCTTTAAGCGCTTAGGCGCGAAATTTACGATCCAATTTTTGCTTTGACGGTCTCGTAGACGGATTCCGTAAGCGCCGCGGCCTTCGCCAACAGCGCGTTGACATCGGCGACGTGCTTGTCCGCGAAATCGCGGTCCTTGATGCCCTTGGCGTTAATGTAAACGTTCAGCGCCGAGCTGCGCAGCCCCGCATTCGCCGCAAGCACCGCCACTCCGGCGTCGCTGATGACATTGAGATTTCCCTTATCGGCAGCGACCCGGGACAACTGGATCACCTCGAAGCAGGCCTCGCAAACACGCAAAGGCGCGAGAGTCGCCGCGCGCAGCGCATGTTGAATCGCCTCGGCGCGCTTCGCCTTGTCTTCATCCGTGCCGCGCGGCAACCCATAGGCGCCCATCACACTATTGAAGGCGATCACGTCTTCTTCGATTGCGCCGGTGAGCTCGGCGCGCAACGTTTCCGCATCAGCGAGCACGGCTTTCAGTTCTTCCGAAACCGCCTCGTAATTCTTCTTTCCGATCGTGAGATTGCACACCATCGAAACGAGCGCCGCGCCGATTGCGCCGCTGACTGCGGCCGCGCCGCCGCCGCCCGGAGTCGGGCGCTCGCTGGCGAGGTCATCGAGAAACGCGGCGATCGTGCTTTGCTGGGTCATGAGTGTCTCAATTCGTGTCCGTCACGCCAGAACCTTGGCTTGCGCATAGATGTTTTCGCAGTCGAAGACTTGATCGGCGCTCGTGAACATCTGGCCGATGCATTCGCGATGCAATTTCAGCTTAAGGCCGCCGAGCCCGAGCGCGCCGATCACAATCTTGCCGTGACGTTCTTTCGCCTTGTCGACGGCTTCGACGCCGCCCACGCCAAGCGGGGGTTGCGCATTGCAGTCAGCGATCAATTCAATCGTCGGATCGTTCTGCCAGTCCTTTTCGTCGAGCAACGGAACGCCGATAGCTCCCGCAGCGAAGACGACCTGTGCGCCTTTCACCGCCGCCGCGCGGGCTGTGTTGTCAACAGCCTCGATAGGCGTCGGCGCGAATCCGAAACGATCCTTGATTGCTTTGCTCGCCTCATCCGCACGCGACTTCTGCCGCGACGTGATGGCGACCTCTGCTCCTTCAATGTGCAACATGGCTGCCGCGCGCATTCCCACCGGACCCGTGCCGGCGAGCACAACGGCCTTTTTGCTAGCAAGCGACTTGGCTTTTGCCAACAGCGCGACGCCGGCCGCAGCGGTCGTGTTAGAACCGTTGCTGTCGAGCATTACGGAAACGCGAAAATTTGAGAAGAAGCGCTTCTTGACCACCTTGAACAGGGATTCGCCGGCGACCATGCTGCCGCCCCCGACGAAAATCGCCGTATACTGCTTTTCCTTGGGACCGCGCGTGTAGATGGTTCCATCGACCAGTGCGCCGACGTTTTCCGTCGTCACGCCGCCATAGCCGACGACATGGTCGGCGCCGCCGTCATAGCCGACAACCGTGTCGAAAACGCTCGGAACAGAGTCCGTATCGAGCAGGAACAGAAGCTTCTTCGTCATCGCGGTCTCGTTCGAGTTAGAGCTGTCGGCCCCTCAGGCCGTCACGACATTGCGCGGACTTCCCGCGACAAAGGCGTCGATGTTATCGATGAGTTGATCTGCGAGCACCTGCATCGCCTCCTTGCTCGCCCAGGCGACATGCGGAGTCACAATTAAATTGGGAATGGTCGGATCAAGCAGGACGTTGCCCTGCTTCGGCGGCTCCACGGTCAGCACGTCGAAGCCTGCGCCGGCGATCACGCCTTTGCGCAGCGCGTCGGCCAGCGCCGCTTCGTCGACAATTCCGCCGCGCGCCGTATTGATGAGCACGGCGGTCTTTTTCATCGACGCCAGCTGCTTGGCGCCGATTATGTTCTTTGTTTCGGGCGTCAGCGGCAGGTTCAGCGTCACTATATCCGCTTCCTGAAGGATCGTCTGGACGTCGACGACTTTCGGTCCTGGAACAACGTCGTTGACAAGGACCTTCATGCCGAGCGCTTCCGCTCGAGTCTCGATGGATTTGCCGAGCGCGCCATAGCCGATAATGCCGAGCGTCGACCCCGCGATGTCGTAGATGGGATAGTCGAAATAGCAGAATTGCCGCGCCTGGTTCCACCGTCCCTCTCGGACCGACGTGTAGTAATTGATGAGATTGCGGCGCAACGCAAAGATCAGCGCGAATACATGCTCCGGCAGGGTGTTGTAAGCGTAATTGCGGATGTTGGAGACGGTGATCCCGTTCGCGCTCGTATGGGCTTTGTCGATGACGTCCGTCCCGGTGGCGGCGACGGCGATGAGCTTGAGATCGGGCAGCTGCTTCAACGTGTCCGCCCGCAGCGGCACTTTATTCGTGATCGCGATTGTCGCGCCTTTGAGCTTTTGGACGACTTCATCAACCGAACTCACGTCATATTCGACATATTCGTGAGGAAAATTCGGCTTGCGCACATTGGCGTCGAGGGTTTCTCGGTCGAGGAAAACGATTTTGTGCGACATTGGTGCAAATCCCCTCACTATCCTCGGACCGTCGCTTCGCGCAAAACGTGCGACGCGCGTGGGCGTGCGCCCGGCGCATCCGCGCCGGACGCAACTTTATGTTTAGGCCTTCAACAAGGGGTCGGCGCGGTAGACCGCCTGCGCGGCGGCGACGCCGGAACCCGGATTGATCTTGATGCCGTTATCCAGCATCGCCATTTCTGCGCCGGCGATGGCGCCGAGCAGCATCAGTTCGTTCAGATCGCCGAGATGTCCGATGCGGAACACCTTGCCGGCGACTTTGGACAGGCCGGCGCCAAGCGCAAGGTTGTAGCGCTTGTAGGCCGTCTCGATCACTTTGGCGGCGTCGTAGCCTTCCGGCACGACGATCGCGGTCACCGTATCCGAGTTCCACTTTTCTTCCTTGGCGCAGGGCTTGAGGCCCCAGGCTGCGACGGCCGCGCGCACGCCCTTTGCGAGATGCGTGTGGCGCTTGAAGACCTGATCGAGACCTTCTTCGAACAGGATGTTCAGCGCCTCGCGGAGCCCATAGAG
>Ga0209048_10001303_pt1 | contig 25822 bp, 33 predicted proteins | sample FrelakmetCRP12CR_FD_187146 | JGI IMG/M metagenome (GOLD analysis project Ga0209048, IMG submission 187146) | Freshwater lake sediment microbial communities from the University of Notre Dame, USA, for methane emissions studies - CRP12 CR (SPAdes)... | ecosystem: Environmental > Aquatic >... | reverse complement strand
GCTTTACGATTGCCGCTAGTGGATATCCTTCCAGTATTCGCGCTTGAGCCAGTAGGCGAAAACAAACAGCAGGACGAAATACAGGAGCGCGACAAGTCCGAGGCTGATGCGCTCGTTCTTGACGGGCTCGCCCATGTAATCGAGGTAATTGACGAGGTCGGCGACCATCGCCTTGTATTCGACCTGCGACAGCGTGCCGGGCGTCTCGAGGGCCAGCGACTCGACGACGTACTTATGGTCGCGCGCCGGGGCGAGTGCAACGAGGCTCCTGGCGGCGATCGCCGCGGCCTCCGCCTTTTCATGATCCTCGTATTCGGTGGTGACGAGCCGGTTCGTGCCCGAATAACGTGAAAGCACGTGCGGCATCCCGACGTTCGGGAACACGAGGTTGTTCCACCCGCTGCGCGCGGCATCGTCGCGGTAGAAGCCCAGGAAATAGTTGTACAGCCAGTCGGTGCCGCGCACGCGCGCGATGACGGACAGGTCCGGCGGCGGCACGCCGAACCACGCCCTGCCGTCCTGCGGGGACATCGCGACCGTCATCGTGTCGCCGATCCGGTCGGTGGCGAACATCAGGTTGTCCTGGATCATGGACAGGTCGACGCCGATGTCCGTCAGCCGGTTGTAGCGCATGAACCTCGCGCTGTGGCAGTTGAGGCAGTAGTTGACGAACGTGCGCGCGCCGCGCTGCAGCGACGGAAGGTCGAGGCGATTGCCGGGCGCGGGCTCGAGGCGGATGTCGCCGCCCGAGGACGCGGCCGGCCCCGCGATGGCGGCCAGCAGGAAAGCAGCGAGAAGGGCGACAGTCTTGTTCATCATCCGGTCACCCTTTCCGGCACGGGCTTGGTCTTGTCGATCGCCGTGTACCACGGCATCAGCAGGAAGAAGAGGAAATACACGGTGGTCAGCACGCGCGCGACGACCGTGGCCCGGTCCGCCGCACCCAGCAGCCACCAGTTTTCCGGGAATTGGCCCCAGACGGTGACCGGCACCACGCCGAGGTAGCCCAGGATCAGGAAGCTGACGACGAACGCCGCGAGCCATGCCTTGTACAGCGGGCCGCGGTAACGGATCGACTTGACGGGTCCCCGGTCGAGCCATGGCAGGAAGAAGAAGATCACCACGGCGACGCCCATCACGATTACGCCCCAGAACTGGCTGTTCAGGAACGACGGTACCGCGCGGAGCATCGCGTAGTACGGCGTGAAATACCAGACGGGCGCGATGTGCTCGGGCGTCTTCAGCGGATCGGCCGGGAGGAAATTGTTCGCCTCGAGGAAGTACCCGCCCATGTCCGGCACGAAGAACACGATGACCGAGAAGATCGCGAGGAACACGACCACGCCGACGATGTCCTTCACCGAGTAGTACGGATGCGAGTAGATGCCGTCGAGCGGCAGCCCTGTTGCAGGGTCGTGCGGCTGCTTCTTGATCTCGACGCCGTCCGGATTGTTCGAGCCCGTCTCGTGCAGCGCCATCAGATGCGCGGCGACGAGCCCGAGCAGCACGAGCGGCATCGCGATCACGTGGTAGGCGAAGAAACGGTTCAGCGTGACGTCGGAAATCGTGTAGTCGCCGCGGATCCAGACGCCGAGGTCCTCGCCGATGATCGGCACCGTCGAGAACAGGTTGACGATCACCTGGGCGCCCCAGTACGACATCTGGCCCCACGGGAGCAGATAGCCGAAGAACGCTTCGCCCATCAGGACGAGGTAGATGAGGCAGCCGAAGATCCACGTGAGCTCGCGCGGCTTCCTGTAGCTGCCGTACATCAGCCCGCGGAACATGTGGAGATAGACGACGACGAAGAAGAGCGATGCCCCGGTCGAGTGCAGGTAGCGGATGAACCAGCCCCAGGGCACGTCCCGCATGATGTACTCGACCGAATCGAACGCCTTCGCCGCGTCGGGCTTGTAGTTCATCGTGAGGAAGATCCCGGTGACGATCTGCATCACCAGCACCAGCGCCGCGAGCGAGCCGAAGTAGTACCAGAAGTTGAAGTTCTTCGGCGCGACGTACTTGCCCCACTGGGATTCCCAGAGGGCGGTGAGCGGGAAGCGCGCGTCGATCCAGTTGAGGAGCTTTTCCATGATCGCGGTCCCTTTACGCCGACTTGCCGTCTTCGCCGACGCCGACCTGAATCCTCGTGGAGGTCAGGAACCGATGCGGAGGAATGACGAGGTTGGTCGGCGCGGGCACGCCGCGGTACACGCGGGCCGCGAGGTCGAACTTCGACTGGTGGCAGGGACAGAAGAAACCGCCGAGCCATTCGGGGCCGAGGTCGGCCGGCCCGACGTCGGGACGGTAGGTCGGCGAGCAGCCGAGGTGCGTGCAGATGCCGACGGCGATCAGGTACTCGGGTTTGATCGAGCGGTGCTCGTTCCTGCAATACGGCGGCTGCTGCGGGACGTCCGAATTCGGATCGGCCAGCCGCGCGGTGAGCTTCGGCAGCGTCGCGAGCATCGCCGGCGTGCGGTTGATCACCCACACCACGCGCCCGCGCCATTCCAGCGTGATCTGCTGGCCCGGTTCCATCTTGGCGATGTCCTGCTCGACCGGCGCGCCGGCCGCCCGCGCACGCTCGCTCGGGAAGAGCGACAGCACGAACGGCGTTCCCGCCGCCACGGCGCCGACCCCGCCCACGACGCTCGTCGCGCCGATGAGGAAGCGGCGCTTCCCCGTGTTCACGTTCCCGTCCGCCATGTCGCCCCGTCCCTGATTGCCGATGCCTGCCCGCGCCGCACGAGAGCACGCCGGTTCCCAAACCTGTCGATTATAAGGGATTTGCCCCGCCCGCCGGAAGCCCGGATGCGTCAGGCGCGACAAAAGCCGATCGGAATCAGCCGGTTGGAGGCGCGCATTCCGTGATGCACGTCATCCCTGACGAGACGCGCCACCCCGGAAATCGGCGGCCGGCGTCCGCCATTCGGCAAATGTCTATAATCGTCCGGAATTCAATTCTTGAAATGGAATGACCGTGCTGCGCAAGCTGTGGCTTCTTTTCGCGCAGGCCTGCACGTTGTGCCTTGCCGCGCTGTTCGTCGTCGCGACGCTGCGGCCGGACCTGCTCGGCCGCACGGGAGCGCGCGAGGCCGGCGTGGTGCTGCGCCAGGAGACCACGACGCCGGTGACCGCGTCTACCGTCACGAGCCATGCGGATGCAGCGAAAAAGGCGATGCCCGCCGTCGTCAACATCTACACGAGCAAGGAGATGCGGCAGCGGAGCCCCATCATGGACGACGCGCTGCTGCGCCGCTATTTCCCGGATCTCGCCGAGCGCGCGCCGCGCCAGCGCGTCACGAGCCTGGGCTCGGGCGTGATCGTGTCGCCGGACGGGTTCGTGCTCACCAACCATCACGTCATCGAAGGCGCGGACGACATCCAGCTGGTGCTGCACGACGGGCGCCGGATTGCGGCGCACGTCCGCGGCACCGATCCCGACTCCGACATTGCCGTGCTGAAGGCGGACGAAGGCAACCTGCCGGCCATCACGTTCGGCTCCATCGAGCGCGTGCAGGTCGGCGACACCGTGCTTGCGATCGGCAACCCGTTCGGGTTCGGCAATACCGTGACGGCGGGAATCGTGAGCGCGCTCGGCCGCAATCACCTCGGCATCAACCGGTTCGAGGACTTCATCCAGACCGACGCCGCGATCAACCCCGGGAACTCCGGCGGCGCCCTCGTCGATTCCGCCGGCAACCTGATCGGGCTCAACAGCACGATCTTTTCGCAATCGGGAGGATCGCTCGGCATCGGCTTCGCGATCCCGGTGTCGATCGCCCGCAACGTGCTGGAGCAGATCATCAGGGACGGCGAGGTCACGCGCGGCTGGCTCGGCATCGAGCCGCAGGACCTCTCGACGGAGCTCGCGCGGTCGACGGCGGTCGAAAGCGGCGTGGCGATCCGCGGCATCGTGCGCGGCGGCCCCGCGGACCATGCCGGCATCCATGTGCGCGATGTCGTCGTGGAAATCGACGGCAAGCCCACGCGCGACACGCCGGCGCTGCTCGCCCGTATCGCCGAGCTGCCGCCCGGCAACGTGGTCAAGGTCAAGATCGTGCGCGACAAGGCCGCGCAGGAAGTCGACGTGACCGTCGGCAAGCGGCCGAAGGTCCAGTGATTACGGCGCCTTCGCTCCCTCGGGCGCGTCGTCCGTGGCGGGGGGCTGGACGAATCGCGCGAGCAGCAGCCCGAGCTCGAAGAGCAGGACAAGCGGGACGGCGAGCAGCAACTGCGACACGACATCGGGCGGCGTGAAAATCGCGCCGACGATCGTTGCGCCGACGATCACATAGGGGCGGATGCTGCGCAGCTTCTCGAGCGAGACGACGCGGAAGCGCACGAGCACGATCACGACCACGGGCGTCTCGAAGGTGATGCCGAACGCGATGAACATCGTCAGCACGAACGACAGGTACTTGTCGATGTCCGTCATCATCGTCACGCCGGCCGGCGCGTAGCCCGCGAAGAAGCCGAACGCAATCGGAAACACGAAAAAGTAGGCAAACGCCATCCCGGTCACGAAGCACACGAAGCTCGACGCCAGCACGGGCAGCGCGAGCCGGCGCTCGTGCTGGTACAGGCCCGGGGCGACGAACGCCCACACCTGCCACAGCACGTAGGGCAGCGCGACGAGGAACGCCGCCATCAGCGTCACCTTGAGCGGGACGAGGAACGTTCCGGTGACATCCGTCGCGATCATCGTCGCGCCCGGCGGCAGCGCGCGCACCAGCGGCGCCGCGAGCGCGGCGTAGATCTGCTTTGCCCACGGGACGAGGCACAGGAGCACGATGACGACGGCGACGATCGAGCGCAAGAGCCGGCTGCGCAACTCGATCAGGTGCGAAATGAACGTTTCCTGCGCGCCCTCTGGCGGCGGTGGCGCGTCGGTCATCGGTTGCGGTCAGCCGCGGTCGAGGCCGGGCAGGGACGACTGCCGCGGCGGCTCGGGTGGTTCGGCCAGTGCCGGTGGCCTTTCGATCGGCGGGGGCACCGCGTTGGCGCCGACGTCGTGCGCGCCGGCGTCCACCGGTGACGCCGAGGCCGCCGCATTGAGATCGGTTTCGACGCCGCGTACGCCCGTTTCGACGTCGCGCGCCGCGGCGGTCACCGACGTCTCGATTTCGGTCGCCGCGGAGCGCACCTCCTGCTGCAGCTTTTTCAGTTCCTCGAGCTGCATTTCGCGGTTGATGTCGGCCTTGACGTCGGAGACGTAGCGCTGCAGCCGCCCGAAGAGGTGCCCCAGCGTGCGTGCGGTCTTCGGCAACTTCTCGGGCCCGATGACGATCAGCGCCACGACGGCGATCACGACGATTTCGGAAAAGCCGATGTCAAACACGAGTTACGGCGTCTTCTCTTTCTTGACCTCGGCCTCGATCGTCGTGCCGGCGATCTGCTGCGCGGACGCCGCCTTCGCCGCGTCGGCTTCGGTCTCGGCGCCCTTCACCCCTTCCTTGAAGCCCTTGACGGCGCCGCCGAGGTCCTGCCCGATGTTGCGCAGCTTCTTGGTGCCGAAAATCAGCACGACGACCAACAATACGATCAGCCAGTGCCAGATGCTCAAACCGCCCATGGTGTTCTCCTCATTAGCGCGCGGCGCGCGGCAGCATCGGCCCGAGCGGGTCCGGGCCGCCGATGATGTGGATGTGGACGTGCATCACGTCCTGGCGGCCGATGCGGCCGGTGTTGATGATGGACCGGAACCCGTCCGGCGAGCCCTGCTCGCGCGCGAGGCGCCCGGCAAGCGTCAGCATCCGCCCGAGGACGGGCGCGTCGTCGGCCGTCGCCTCGGCAAGCGATGCGATGTGCCGCTTCGGCACCAGCATGAAATGCACGGGCGCCTGCGGGTGAATGTCGTGGAACGCGAGCATTTCGTCGTCCTCGTAGACTTTCTTCGACGGGATCTCGCCCCGCACGATCTTGCAGAAGATGCAGTCCTGCATCGTCGTTTCTCCGTCAACCGTCCGCGATTCTCGCGCCGATGCGCGTCAAGTCCGGCGGGCTGCTTTTTCCGCCACGCCGGAGGTGCCTTCGCGCCGCGCCAGCTCGGCGCGGACGTCCTCCGGGCCGAGCCCGTGGCACGCGAGCAGCACGAGGCAGTGGAACCACAGGTCCGCCATCTCCGCCGCGATGCGCAGTTTATCACCGTCCTTCGCCGCCATGACCGTCTCGGTCGCCTCCTCGCCGATCTTCTTCAGGATCGCATCCTCGCCCTTCGCGAACAGCGCGGCGACGTAGGAGGTCCCCGGATCGGCGCCGCGGCGGGCCGCGATGGTCGCCGCCACGCGATCGAGGACGTCGGACGCGGGCATTTCTCCGTTACCGGCCATAGATCACCGTGGGGTCCTTGCGTACCGGCTCGACGATGGTCCAGCGTCCGTCCGCGAGCTTTTGGTGGAAGCACGTGGCGCGGCCCGTGTGGCACGCGATGCCGCCTTCCTGGTCGACGACGACGAGGACGGCGTCGCTGTCGCAATCGAGCCGGATCTCGCGCACGCGCTGCACATGGCCCGATTGCTCGCCCTTTCGCCACAGTGCGCGCCGCGAGCGCGACCAGTAGTGCGCTTCCTGCGTCTGCGCGGTGAGCGCCAGCGCCTCGCGATTCATCCACGCGAGCGTCAGCACCTTCCCCGTGGCCGCGTCCTGCGCGATCGCCGGCACGAGGCCGTCGGCCTGCCATTTCACGTCGTCGAGCCAATGTTCCGCCGGCTTCATACTCTGCATTCTATTCCCGCCGCCACCATGGCCGCCTTGGCCTGCGCGATCGTGAACTCGCCGTAGTGGAAGATCGACGCGGCGAGGACGGCGTCGGCGCCGCCCTCGAGGATTCCCGCGACGAGGTCCGCGAGCGACCCGACCCCGCCGGAAGCGATCACCGGAACCTCGACTGCCTCGACCACCGCCCGCGTCAGGCCAAGATCGAAGCCGGTGCGCGCGCCGTCGCGATCCATGCTGGTGAGCAGGATTTCGCCCGCCCCGCGTCCCGCGATTTCGCGCGCCCAGTCGACGGCGTCCATGCCGGTGGGCGTGCGCCCGCCGTGGGTGAAGACTTCCCAGGCTTCCGGCGCGGATTGTTTCGCGTCGATCGCGGCCACGATGCACTGCGCGCCAAAGTGCCGCGACGCCTCCTCGACCAGGCCGGGATTGCGCACTGCCGCCGTGTTGATGCTCACCTTGTCCGCGCCGGCGTTCAGGAGCGCGCGAATGTCGTCGATCGAGTTGACGCCGCCGCCGACGGTGAGCGGGATGAAGACCTGATCGGCGACCGCCTCGATCATGTCGTAGAGGAGGCCCCGCGTCTCGATGCTCGCGCGAATGTCGAGGAACGCGAGCTCGTCGGCGCCCTGCTCGTCGTAGCGGCGCGCGACTTCCACCGGATCGCCGGCATCGCGCAGGTTGACGAAATTGACGCCCTTGACCACGCGCCCTTCGGCGATGTCGAGGCAGGGAATGATGCGCTTGGCGAGGCCCATGGCCGATTATCGCGCAACACGAGTATTCCATCGCCCGCTCGGGAGAGAGGGGCAAGGGCGAGGGCGCCGTTCCGTCAGCCTTTGGCGGCCTTCAGCGCCGCCTTGAAATCGAGCCGGCCCTCGTACAGCGCGCGGCCGGCGATGGCGCCGATGATGCCTTCCTTTTCGTAAGGCAGGAGCTGCTCGATGTCGGCGATCGACGCGATGCCGCCGGACGCGATCACCGGAATCTTGAGCTCGCGCGCGAGCTTCACCGTGGCTTCGACGTTGACGCCGGTCAGCATGCCGTCGCGGCCGATGTCGGTGTAGATGACTGCCTCGACGCCGTAGTCCTCGAATTTCTTCGCGAGGTCGATCACGTCGTGGCCGGTCATCTTCGACCAGCCGTCGGTCGCGACCTTGCCGTCGCGCGCATCGAGGCCGACGATGATGTGCCCCGGGAACGCATAGCAGGCGTCATGCAGGAAGCCCGGGTTCTTCACCGCTGCCGTGCCGATGATGACGTAAGTGATGCCGTCATCGAGATAGCGCTCGATGGTGTCGAGGTCGCGGATGCCGCCGCCGAGCTGCACGGGGATCTCCTCGCCGATGACGCTCACGATCTCGCGGATGGCGAGCTCGTTCTTCGGCACGCCGGCGACCGCGCCGTTGAGGTCGACGATATGGAGCCGCTTGGCGCCCTGCTCCAGCCAGTGCTGGGCCATCGCGGCGGGATCTTCGGAGAACACGGTGGCCGAGTGCATCTCGCCCTGGCGCAGGCGCACGCAATGACCGTCCTTGATGTCGATCGCGGGAATGATCTGCATGAGCGGGGGGCGTGGGGGGACGGCGGAGGGGAGATGCTGCGCGGCGGCTAAGGCGGCGGTATCACATGCAGGATCAGCTGCGCCCGTCCCAGGCGACGAAGTTGGCGAGCAGCTGCAATCCGGCGCGGTGGCTTTTTTCCGGATGGAATTGCGTCGCAAAGATATTAGCCCGTGCGATGGCGCAAGTAAACGCCGCCGGATAGTCGGCCGTCCCGGCGGTCAGGTCGGCGTCGTCCGGTTCCGGACGATAGCTGTGCGCGAAATAGAACCGGCTGCCGTCCGCGATCCCGGTCCACAGCGGATGCGGCCGGACTTGCCGAACGGGACTCCAGCCCATGTGCGGAACCTTGAGGCGCTCGCCGGTGGCCAACGTCATCGCTTCCCCACGAAAGCGCACGACACGGCCGCGCAGGATCGAAAGTCCCGCCGTCGGCCCTTCCTCGCTCATGTCGAACAACATCTGCAGGCCGAGACAGATGCCGAGGAACGGCCGTGAGCGCGTGGCTTCAAGGACCGCGTCGCGCAGGCCGCTCTCGTCGAGATGGCGCATGCAGTCCGGCATCGCGCTCTGTCCCGGAAGCACGACCCGTGCCGCGCGGCCGATGACGGCGGGATCGCTGGTGACGGCAATGGCACGCTGCGGCGCCACATGCACAAGCGCTTTCGCGACGGAGCGCAGGTTGCCCATCCCGTAGTCGACGACGGCGATGTCGAGCATCGGCGTTTTCAGATGAGGGCGACGGTTGCGGAGGTCAGGGCGAAGCTGGCAACCCGTATTTAGCTCCGCCCTCCAGCCTTCCCGTTCAAAGCGTTCCCTTGGTCGACGGGATGGCGTCTGCCGCGCGCGGGTCCGGCGCAATGGCCATGGCGAGCGCGCGGGCAAAGGCCTTGAACACGGTTTCGGCCTGGTGATGGGCGTTCTGGCCGCGGAGATTGTCGATGTGCAATGTGACGTGCGCATGATTGACGAAGCCCTGGAAGAACTCGTGCGCGAGGTCGACGTCGAACGCGCCGATCATCGCCCGCGTGAACGGAACGTGAAACTCGAGGCCGGGGCGCCCGGAAAGGTCGATGACCACGCGCGACAAGGCCTCGTCCAGCGGCGCGTACGCATGGCCGAAGCGCGTGAGCCCCGCCTTGTCGCCGAGCGCCTCGCGCACGGCCTGTCCGAGCGTGATGCCGATGTCCTCGACGGTGTGGTGCGCATCGATGTGCAGGTCGCCCGTGGCCACGACCGTCAGGTCGACGTGACCGTGGCGCGCAAGCTGGTCCAGCATGTGATCGAGGAACGGGACGCCGGTCGCGACCTCGGCGCGGCCCGTGCCGTCGAGATTCACGGAGACCGCGATCTGCGTCTCGCGGGTGTTGCGTTCGACCTTTGCGGTGCGTGGACGGGTCATGATCCGGTTTTCACAATACGGCGAGCGCGGCCAGGAGCGCGTCGTTCTCGGCAGGCGAGCCTACGGTGATGCGCAGGCAGTGCAGGAGCAGAGGATGCACGCCGTGGCGGTTCTTGACCAGGATGCCGGCAGCACGCAACGCCTCGAACCAGCGCGGCGCATCCGGTACCCGGGCCAGCACGAAATTGGTGCGCGTCGGGAACACCGCGACACCTGGCAGGCGCGCAAGCGCCGCTTCGAGACGTGCACGCTCCGCTTTCAGTTGTGCCGCCCATGTCGCCAGCATCCCCTGTTCCGCCAGGAGCACCGGCGCCACGGCCTGCGTCAATGCGTTGAGATTATACGGCTGCCGCACCTTTTCGAATTCGGCAATCCATTCCGGGGCCGCGACCGCATAGCCGAGCCGCAGGCCCGCCATGCCGATCTTCGACACCGTTCGCAGGACGAGCAGATTCGGAAATTCGGCCAGCCTCGGCAGGAAGCTCGCGTCCGCGAACGCATGGTAGGCCTCGTCCACCACCACGAGCCCCGGCGCCACGCGCAGGATGCGCTCCATTGCCGATTCGTCGAACAGGTTTCCCGTCGGATTGTTCGGATACGCGAGGTACACGAGCGCCGGTCGCGCTTGCGCCACTGCCGCCTCCATCGCGTCCACGTCGAGCGCGAAATCCGCGCGCAGCGAGACGCCGACGTAGCGCATGCCGGAGAAGATCGCATTCATGCGGTACATCTCGAACGACGGCTCGGGCGCGATCATGACCGCGCCCGGTCGCGCGAGCGCCATCGTGATGAGCTGGATAAGCTCGTCGGAGCCGTTGCCGAGGATGAGGCCCGCCGCCGACGGCAAGTCGAATGCGCCGCGCAGGGCCGCCTTGACGCCATCGGCCGCGCCGTCCGGATAGCGATTCACGGGCACGGCAGCCACCGCCGCCGCGACCTTCGCGCGCACGGCCTCTGGCAGGGGGAAGGGTGACTCCATCGCGTCGAGCTTGACGAGGCCCGGCGCCTTGGCGACGGCGTATTTCGTCAGGGCCAGAATCTCGGGGCGCACGACGGCCGCGACGATGCCGGAAGCGGCCGCCGCGGGCACCAATGCTTCGATGCGACGATTCAAGCTAGATGGCTCCCGATTCCGCGAACATGATCTCCACGCCGCCTGTCGCGAAGTTGCCGATGTCGCCGCGCGTGACCTCGTACGCGCGCAGCCCCGGGATTCTCTTCGCGATGGGAACGTGCACGTCGCGATAATAACGGTCGAATGCCGCCGCGTCGGCGGGCGCCTTGTACCTCAGGAATACCTTTGCCAAAGTCATCTCCTTCGCACGCTCACGGATTCCCGAAACGATACTCGGCACTGCGCGCGTGCGCCTCGAGTCCTTCGCCCCGCGCGAGCGTCGCGGCCACGGGCCCCAGCGTGCGCGCCGCGGCGGCGGACAAATTGAGCACCGACGAGCGCTTCTGGAAATCGTAGACGCCGAGCGGCGAGGAAAACCGCGCCGTCCTGCCGGTCGGCAGCACGTGGTTCGGGCCGGCGCAGTAGTCGCCGAGCGCTTCCGATGCATGATGGCCGAGGAAGATGGCGCCGGCGTGGCGGATCTTCGGCAACAGCGCGGCGGGATCGGCGACCGCGAGCTCGAGATGCTCGGGCGCCACCCGGTTCGCGAGCGCGCACGCTTCATCGAGGTCCCGGACCTTGATCAGCGCACCGCGCCTGGCGAACGAGGCCGCGATGATCGCCCGCCGCGGCATGCCCGCGATCTGCCGCTCGATGCAGGTCGCGACCGCGTCGGCGAGCGCGGCATCCGGCGTGACGAGAAGCGCCTGCGCAAGCTCGTCGTGCTCGGCCTGCGAGAAGAGATCCATCGCGACCCAATCCGGGTGCGCGCTTGCGTCCGCGATCACCAGGATCTCCGACGCTCCGGCGACCATGTCGATGCCGACCACGCCGAACACGCGGCGCTTCGCCGCCGCGACATAGGCGTTGCCGGGGCCGCAGATCTTGTCGACGGCCGGCACCGTCGCCGTCCCGTAGGCAAGCGCGGCGATCGCCTGCGCGCCGCCGATCGCGAACGCTCGCGACACTCCCGCGATTTGCGCGGCCGCAAGCACCAGCGGATTGCGCACGCCTTCCGGCGTCGGCACGACCATGACGATTTCGGGCACGCCGGCGACGTGCGCCGGGATCACGTTCATCAGCACGGACGACGGATACGCGGCCCTGCCCCCGGGAACGTAGACGCCGACGCGATCGAGGGGCGTCACCTGCGCGCCGAGCTCGCTGCCGTCGGCTTCACGATAGGACCACGAGGTCATTTTCTGGTGCTCGTGGAAGGCGCGGATGCGCGCCGCCGCCGTTTCGAGTGCCACGCGCTGCGAGGCCGGGAGGGCGTCGAACGCCGCGCGCATCTCGGACGCCGGAATCTCGAGCGCCGAGGCCGAAGACACCGCCACGCGATCGAACTTCTCCGTGTATTCGACGAGCGCCGCGTCGCCACGGGCACGCACGTTGGCGACGATGACCGCGACGGCGGCATCGACGCCCGGATCCTGCGCCGTCTCGAAGGCGATCAGCGCGGCGAAGTCGCGCTCGAACCCCGGCGCCGTGATGTCCAACCGGCGCAACAGAAGCGCGCTCACTTGGCTCTCCGCTCCGCCACGGCCTTGGCCAGCGCGTCGAGCAGCGGCTGCATCACGTCGCGCTTCAGCTTCAATGCCGCTGGGCTGACGATGAGGCGCGAGCTGATCGACATGATCTCCTCGACCGCGACGAGATCGTTGGCCTTGAGCGTGTTGCCGCTGGAGACGAGATCGACGATCACGTCCGCGAGACCGACGAGCGGCGCGAGTTCCATCGAGCCGTAGAGCTTGATCAGGTCGACGTGCATCCCCTTGGCCGCGAAGTGTTCGCGCGCCGTGCCGACGTACTTGGTCGCCACGCGGATGCGCGCGCCGCGCTGTACCGCCGCCGCCCAGTCGAATCCACGCCTCGTCGCGACCACCATCCGGCAGCGCGCGATCTCGAGGTCCTGCGGCTGGTAGAGTCCGTCGCCGCCGTGCTCGAGCAGCACGTCACGCCCCGCAACACCCGCATCGGCGGCGCCGTACTGGACGTAGGTCGGCACGTCCGACGCCCGGACGATGATCACCGACACACCCGGGCGATTCGTGCCGAGGATCAGCTTGCGCGATGTCTCCGGATCATCGGACGGCACGATGCCCGCCGCCGCGAGGAGCGGCAGCGTCTCGTCGTAGATGCGCCCCTTGGACAGGGCGAGCGTCAGCGTGGTCACGGCAAAGGGTCGCGGTAGCGGCGTTCCATTCTACCGGACGGGCATCGAGGGCTACCCCGGTGCGCGCGCCGTCGACGAATCCGTCATCGACGCGCGAACGAATTCGCGCGTCAGAGCTACGCCGGCGAAGTGACGGCCGGATGCTGGACCGCGTGCACCCTGACCGGGCGATCGAATCCGCGGAGCGAAACTTCTCCCAGGTCATGGAACGCGAGGCCCTTCCCGATGCACAGCTCGGCCACCACGTTCGATACCAGGCTCTGTTCCGGCTGCGCATGCGAGCAGATCCGCGCGGCAAGCTGCACCGTCACGCCAAAGAGATCCATGTGATTCTCGACGGGTTCCCCCGCCGCGGCGCCGATGCGGACCTTGACCGGGATGTCCGCGTTGTCCTGCTCGTGCTGCGCCAGCGCGCGCTGGATGCGGTTGGCGCAGCGCGCGGCCGCGACGGCCGAAAAAAAGCAGGCCATGATGCCGTCGCCCGTATGCTTGACCTCGCGGCCCCCCGTCGCCGCGAGGGCATCCCGCACGATCTTGTCGTGCACTTCGAGAAAGATCATCGCCGCGTCGTCGCCCAGGCGCTGCGTGAGGGCGGTAGAGCCCACGATGTCCGTGAACAGGACGGTCCGGATTCCCGGGTCACGCTCGTTTGGCGCGCCGCCCGGAATGGTCGCGGCGCCTTCCGGATTCACTCCGCTCTCGCCCAGGAATCCCTCCGCGATTTCGGGCGCCACTTCGATGATCTTCGATGCGAGAAGGCCGTGGGCCTCACCGTGCACGGAGGCCGCGGCTTCCGGGTTGGGCGCGGTGCAGAGGCAGAAGATCTTGCCGCAGCTCTCGTTGAACCAGTATTTGTGATATTCAACGCCATACTTCTTCTGTACGGCAACGTCGGCGACGTGAGCCTTCGCAACGGCTTCTGCAGTTGCTCCCTGAATCTCGTGGATGTCGATGTACATCGGCATGGGGATCTCCGGATTCAGGTTGACGAAACAGTTTGGGAAACCGTCATTTCGGGAGTATGCCGCAATGTCTGATAGACCACGCAATAACGCTCCGTCAGGCGGATGAGGGTGGCCAACTGCTCCTCGGGCGCGTCGGTCGCAAGATCGAAGTGCAGTCGGATACGCTGAAATCCGACCGGCGCATCCTTCGCGACACCCAAGGTGCCGCGAAAATCGAGGTCCCCTTCGGCGCGCACCGCGCCACTGCGGATGACGACGCCTATCGCGGTGGCGACGGCGTTGAGCGTCACGCCGGCGCAGGCGACGAGCGCCTCGAGCAGCATGTCGCCCGAGCACGCACTGAGGCCGTCGCCTCCGGTGGCAGGATGGAGCCCCGCAGCGACAAGCGCCTTGCCGGTCTGCACGCTGCACGTGATACCTTCGCCGAGACGGCCTTCCGCCTTCAGGGTGACGAACGCAGCACCGGGATGCTCCTTGTAGCGCTCCTTGAGCGGCGCCTGTAGGGCGCGAAGGTCCTGCGCGTTCATCATATTCCTCCTGCTTCGTCGCGCTGCGTGGACCCGGCAACGCCGAAGACCACGAATATTACGCTAATCGCCGGGCCGGGAAAGTGCAATTCGCCCGGCGATTCGATCGTTCACTGCCGCGCGGTCCTGGCATTGGCCGGGGCTGGCTCCGTGCCACTCGTGCGCCACGGATTGATGTCGATGCCCCCTCGGCGCGTGAAGCGCGCGTAGACCGTGAGCGCCTGCGGCGCGCAACGCCGCCAGACGTCCGCGAAGATCCGCTCGACGCAATGTTCATGGAACCCCGCGTGCCGGCGGAACGACACGAGATAGCGCAGCAATCCCGCGCGGTCGATCCGCGCGCCGCGATAGCCGATTTCCACACTCGCGTAGTCCGGTTGCCCGGTGACTGGGCACACCGAGCGAAAAAGCCGCGAGAACACGGTTTCCGAAACGACGGTGCCCGCCGTCGTCAGCACCTCCGGCGCGGGGGCGCTGTCGTCACAGGCAATCGGCAGCACGTCGAGGCAATCGCCCGCGGGTTCGGCGTGCGGGAGGGCGCCAAACTCGTCCGGCGCGGCGAGCGTCACCCCGACGGCGACGCCGGCCGCGGCCGAAAGGTCGCGCGCGACCGTCGCCGCCACGTCGTCACGCGACACAAAGCGCGTCAGGTTGAGCGCGGTGAGGTAGAGCTTCACCGATTTCGATTCGACGATGCACGGCGATTCCGCAGGCACGGCGAACGTCCCGATCGCCACCTCGGGCTTGCCGCGCGCATCCTGCCACGCCACTTCGTACGCGTTCCACACGTCGACGCCGCGAAACGGCGGCGCGCCGCCGAACCCGAGTTCCCGGCGTTGCGGCGCGCGCTCGACCGGGAACAGGAGCTTCGGGTCATACGCATCGGACCACGTCGTCGAGTGGCCGAGCGGCGAATCCTTGAGATCGGTCATCGAGGAATCATCCCGTCGAGGCCGTCACGTCTGGCGGCGAATGCGCGCACCGAGCGCCGATAGCTTCTCTTCAATGCGCTCGTAGCCGCGATCGAGATGGTAGATGCGGTCGATCGTCGTGCTGCCCTCGGCGACGAGGCCCGCGATCACGAGGCAGGCCGACGCACGCAGATCAGTTGCCATCACGTCGGCGCCCGTGAGCTTGGGCACGCCGCGAACGATTGCCGTGCTGCCCTCGACTTCGATGTCGGCGCCGAGCCGGACGAGTTCCTGCACATGCATCATCCGGTTCTCGAAGATGGTTTCGGTGATCGTCGTCGCGCCGTCGGCACACGCGGCCACCGCCATCATCTGGGCCTGCATGTCGGTGGGGAACGCGGGATAGGGCGCGGTGCGCAGCGCGAACGCATTGAGCGGCCCGTGGCGTTCGATATGGATGGTGTCGGCGGCGACCGTGATCGAGGCGCCGGCCTCGCGCAGTTTGGTGAGCACGGCGTCCAGCGTGTCGGCTTGCGTTCCGGCGAGCGTCGCCGCGCCGCCTGCCGCGGCGACCGCGGCGAGAAACGTGCCGGTCTCGATGCGGTCGGCCATGATCGCGTGGGTCGTGCCGGACAGGCGCGACACGCCTTCGATCGTGATGCGATCGGTGCCGGCACCCTCGATTCGAGCGCCCATGGCAATCAGGCAACGCGCGAGGTCGACGACTTCCGGCTCGCGCGCGGCGTTCTCGAGCACGGTCGTGCCATCGGCGAGCGTGGCCGCCATCATCAGGTTCTCGGTGCCGGTGACGGTGACGAGATCGAACACGAAGCGCACGCCGGTGAGCCGGTTCGCGCGCGCGCTGATGTACCCGTGCTCGAGGTCGATCGTCGCGCCCATCGCGGCCAGGCCCTTGACGTGCTGGTCGACGGGACGGAGCCCTATCGCGCAGCCGCCGGGCAGCGAGACGCGCGCCTCGCCGCAGCGCGCGACGAGCGGGCCCAGCGCCAGGATCGACGCCCGCATCGTCTTCACGAGCTCGTAGGGCGCGAGGGGCCAGTCGATGGATCCGGCATCGAGCGTCACCGCACCCGCGTCGCGGGCGTCGACCCCGACGCCCATCTGCGCGAGCAGCGTCTGCATCGTCCGCACGTCATTGAGGCGCGGAACGTTGGTGAGAACGAGAGGCTCGGGCGTGAGCAGCGAGGCGCAAAGCAGCGGCAGCGCCGCGTTCTTGGCGCCCGAGACACGAACTTCGCCGGAAAGCGGCCGGCCGCCGTCGATGACGAGCCGGTCCACGTCAGGACGCGCCCTTCCCCGCCGCCGCCCATTGCGCCGGTGTCAACGTCGTCATCGAAAGCGCATGCACCTCCTCGCGCATCCGATCCGCGAGCGCCGCGTAGACGAGCTGATGCTGGCGGACCTTCGGCAAGCCCTCGAAGCGCGCGCTGACAATGACGGCTTCCCAGTGCTGACCGTCGCCGCGGACGGCAAGATGCTCGCAATCGAGCTGCGAGGCGATGGAGCGTTCTATCGATTCGGCGGTGACCATGGCATTTGTCTCGACTCGGGGCGGCCGCAACGACATACGCGCCGGCTCTCTTCGTGGCTCACTCCGTAGCGCACTCAGTGTCGTAATTTCCAGCCGCGCCGCAACAGCGTGAGCGTCAGCGACGACAGCACCGCGCAGCACCCGGCAACAAGCGCGAGCGAGAACATCGGCGGCACGTCGGACTGCCCGAAAAATCCATACCGAAAGCCGTCGATCATATAGAAGAACGGGTTCCAGCGGGATGCCGCCTGCCAGAACGGGGGGAGCGAATGGATCGAGTAGAAGACGCCGGACAGGAACGTCAGCGGCACGATGATGAAGTTCTGGAACACCGCGAGCTGGTCGAACTTGTCGGCCCACATGCCGGCCAGCAATCCGAGCGTGCCGAGGATCGCGCTGCCGAGGAGCGCGAACGCAAGCGCCCACAGCGGATGCGGCATCGCGAGAAGCGAGGGCACGAAGAACAGCGTGACGACGAACACGCCCGATCCGACGACGAGGCCGCGCACCATCGCGCCCAGCACGTAGGCCGCATACAGATCGCCCGGCGACAGCGGCGGCAGCAGCATGAAGATCAGGTTGCCCGTGATCTTCGACTGGATCAGCGACGACGAGCTGTTCGCGAACGCGTTCTGCAGCACCGACATCATGACAAGCCCGGGGATCAGGAATTCCGTGTAGCGCACGCCGCCGTACACCGTCACGTGCGACTCCAGCACGTGCGAGAAGATGAGGAGATACAAGAGCGCGCTCAGGACGGGCGCGAGAATCGTCTGGAAGGCGACCTTCCAGAAGCGCAGCAGCTCCTTGTAGAGCAGCGTGGGCCAGCCGGCGCCGGCGATGCGGATCACGCGGCCGCTCCCGCCGGCGCGCCGCGCAGGTCGCCGCCCATGATCTTGAGGAACACATCCTCGAGATCCGCTTCCAGAAGTGCCAGCTCGCGGATCGCCAGCCCCTCCTTGCGCATTTCCTGCAGCAGCATTTCGAGGTCCGCGTAGTGATCGAGCGCGACGAAGTGGAGGCCGCCCTCCTCGCGCAGCACGCGCGGCTGCCACGCCGCCGGGACGCGGTCCGCGCCCACGCGCACCGTGATCCCCGCGAAGCGGGACAGCAGGTTGTGCTTGGTGTCGAGCGCGACGACCTTTCCGGCCTTCAGCATCGCGATGCGCCCGCACAGCGCTTCGGCTTCCTCGAGGTAGTGCGTCGTGAGGATGATCGTGTGGCCGTCCCGGTTGAGCTTGCGGATGAAGCCCCACAGGCTCTGTCGCAGCTCGACGTCCACGCCCGCGGTCGGCTCGTCCAGCACGATCACGGGCGGCTTGTGCACCAGCGCCTGGCCGACCAGCACGCGCCGCTTCATTCCGCCCGAGAGCGAGCGCATGTTGGCATTCGCCTTCGACGTGAGATCGAGGTGATGCAGGATCTCGTCGATCCAGGCGCCGTTGTCGCGGATGCCGAAATAGCCCGACTGGATCTCGAGTGTCTCGCGCACGGAGAAGAACGGATCGAACACGAGCTCCTGCGGCACGACGCCGAGCGCGCGCCGCGCCGCGCGATAATCGCGCACTACGTCGTGGCCGAGGATGCTGGCGGTGCCCGCATCCGCGCGCGTAAGCCCGGCCGCGATCGAGATCAACGTGGTCTTGCCGGCGCCGTTCGGCCCGAGCAACCCGAAGAACTCGCCCTCTTCGACGGCAAGGCTCACGCCAGCCAGCGCCTTCACGCTGCCAAAACTGCGGGCGACACCGACGAATTCGACAGCGGCGGTCATGGGGACAGGAAAACGGCGGACGGCGGAGCAACGCGGTGCGGTCGCGCCGCGACGGACCATGCACTTCAGGCCGTCAGGATCTCCTCCACGTCGTACAACGTCGCCAGCGCTTCGAGGCGCGGCGGGAGCCCGGCGAAAACCAGGCGCCGACCTTCCGCCGCCGCGCGACGCTTGAGCGCCAGCATCACGGCGACAGCGGCCGAGTCGAACGCGCCGACGCCGTTGCAGTCGACCGTACCTTCGCTCGGCAGCGGAATTGCGTCTGCCGCCGCCAGCACCGGCCCCGCCTCGACGAACGTGAGCGGGCCCGCGTACGTCCAGCGCGCACCCGCGGCGTCCGCGGCGAAGCCGGGCATGTCCCCCGCGCAGGCAGCGCAGTCCAGGTTCATTTGGCCGCGATGCCCTTGTTGCGATCGGCGAGCGTCTTTATGAGGCCGTCGACGCCGCCGTTCTTGATCTGCTCGTTGAATTCGTCGCGATAGTTGGTGACGAGGCTCACACCGCCGATCACGACGTCGAACACCTTCCAGCCGTCCGCCGATTTCGTGAGGGTGTAGTCGATCTGGACCGGCTGGCCACCGGACTTCAGCACGAGCGTGCGCACGGTGACGTCGGTGTCGGACGGATTCATCCGCAGCGGTTTGTAGTCGATGGTCTCGTCGCGGTACTTCGCGAGCGCGCCGGAATAGGTGCGCACAAGGAGCGTCTTGAACTCGTCGGCCAGCCGCTTCTGCTGCTCGGGCGTCGCGGCGCGCCAGTTCTTGCCCATCGCCAGCGCCGTCATCCGCGGGAAATCGAAGTTCGGAACGAGCTTGGCCTCGATCACCTCGCGAATGCGCGCCTCGTTGCCGGCCTGGATCAGCGGGTCGGCCTTGATCGTCGCGATCACATCCTGCGACACCCGCTTCACCATGGCATCGGGCGCTTCCTGCGCGTTCGCAGGCATCGCCACGGCGGCCAGCACTGCAAACAAAGTAGCGCCGATCGCCTGCCGGGCCAGTGTCGTCGTCATGCTCATTGCTCGTCCTCGGGTTCCGGCGGCGGCTTGCCGTCGAAGATCAGGTAGCGGCGCCGCTGCAGGTAGGCATTGCGGATGAAGATGTAGCGGTCGAGCGCCGCCGTGTCGAGGATGCTGCCGGATTCCAGCACCTGCGAGCGCAGGTCGACGTAGCCGACGCCGTAGATGGAATTGCGCAGCGGCACTTCGTGGATGTAGCCGACCGGCCCCACCGCAATGCGCACGATCACGCCCGCGCCATCGCGCACCGTCGTCGGCCCGAACAGCGGAATGAACAGGTAGGGGCCTTGCGGGATTCCCCAGACCGCGAACGTCTGGCCGAAGTCCTCGTTGCCGCGCTCGATCCCCGCGTCGGACGCGATGTCGATCAGGCCGCCCATGCCGAAGAACGTGTTGATCAGCACCCGGCCGAGGTCGTTGCCGGCCTTGTCGGGCTTGCCCTGCAACAACCCATTGACCGCCGAGAACAGGTCGTCGATGTTGTTGAAGACGTTCGCGAATCCCGTGCGCATGAACTGGGGCACGACGCTGACGTAGCCCTCGGCGACCGGCTTCACGATGTTGGTGTCGAGGACATCGTGAACCTTGTAGAGCGCGCGATTCATCGGCTCGAGCGGATCGACTTTAGACGGCGTCGCCGCGCACCCGGCGAGCAGCGCCAGGGCGCCCGCCGCGAGCAGGCGCGGTATCGTTTTCATTTGGTTCCCCCGGCAGCGGCCTTGTCGAACAGGAATTGCCCGATGAGCTTTTCCAGCACCACGCCGGATTGAGTCTTGGTGATCGTCCCGCCATCAGCCAGCATCTTCGTGTCGCCGCCGGCGTCGAGCCCGACGTAGACCTCGCCGAGGAGGCCGGATGTCAGGATAGAAGCAATCGTGTCGGTGGTGAATTCATAACCGTTGTCGATCTTCATCGTCACCACCGCCTGATAGGTCTTCGTGTCGAGCCGGGTCTTCTCGACGCGGCCGACGACGACACCTGCAGCCTTCACCGGCGCGCGCAGCTTGAGGCCGCCGATGTTGTCGAATGCGGCCTCCAGGCGGTAGCCGGGCGTGTTGCCAAAAGCCACCAGGTTGCCGACCTTGAGCGCGAGAAAGAGGATCGCGGCGATGCCCATCGCCACAAAGATCCCGACCCAGAGATCGATGGCATTGCGATTCATGCAGCAACTCCCGGCTTGCTCACGATACACCCCTGAACATGAACACCGTGAGGACGAAGTCGAGCGCGAGAATCGCGAGCGAGCTCGTCACGACGGTGCGCGTCGTCGCGCTGGAAACCCCTTCGGCAGTGGGCTTCGCGTTGTAGCCCTCGAATACGGCGATCGCGCTGACCGCAATCCCGAACACGATGCTCTTGATGATGCCATTGACGATATCCTGCCGGAAATCCACGGCCGCCTCCATGTTGCCCCAGAACGCACCGGCGTCGATCCCGATGAGGCGCACGCCCACGAGGTACGCGCCGAAGATGCCAAGCGTCGAGAACAGCGCGGCGAGCAGGGGCATCGAGATGACGCCGCCCCAGAAGCGCGGCGCGACGACCCGCGCGAGCGGATCGACCGCCATCATTTCAATCGCCGCCAGTTGCTCCGTCGCCTTCATGAGTCCGATCTCGGCCGTGATCGCGCTGCCCGCGCGACTCGCAAAGAGCAGACCCGCGACCACCGGCCCGAGTTCCCGCACGAGCGACAGCGAAACGAGGACGCCGAGCGACTGGTCGGCGCCGTAGCGCTGCAGCACGTCGAATCCTTGCAACGCCAGCACCATGCCGACGAACAATCCGGAGATCAGGATGATGACGAGCGAGAGCACGCCGGAGAAGTAGATCTCGCGCAACGTGAGGTGCAGCCGCCGGAACGCCTCCGGGGTGTTCCTCAGCACGGCGACGAAAAAGCGCGCGGAATAGCCGAGCCGCGACAGTTGTCCGAGCGCGACGCCGCCGAGGCGGCGCAGCACGTGCACGGCCCGGTTCTCCGCGACGCTAGCCATCGGCGAACATCTCCTCGCGGTACGGCGCCGCCGGATAGTGGAATGGCACGGGGCCGTCCGCTGCGCCGTCGACGAACTGGCGCACGAACGCGTCGCCGGACGCGCGCACCTCCACCGGCGTGCCGCGCCAGACGATCTTCCCTTCCGACACGAAGTAGATGTAATCGACGATCTTCAGCGACTCGTAGATGTCGTGCGTGACGACGATGGAAGTAATGCCGAGCGCGTCGTTGAGCTTGCGGATCAGCTGGCCGACGACCCCGAGCGAGATCGGATCCAGGCCGGCGAATGGCTCGTCGTAGAGGACGATCATCGGGTCGAGCGCGATGGCGCGCGCGAGGGCCACGCGCCGCGCCATGCCACCCGACAACTCGGACGGCATGAGCTGCGCGGCGCCGCGCAGTCCCACCGCATGGAGCTTCATCAGCACGAGCTCGCGCACCAGCTCTTCCGGGAGGTCGGTGTGCTCGCGCAGCGCGAACGCGACGTTCTCGAAGACGCTGAGGTCGGTGAAGAGCGCGCCGAACTGGAACAGCACGCCGAACTTGCGCCGCAGCTCGAACAGCGCGTCGCGGCCGAGGTCCGGCACCGACTGCCCGCCCACGATCACTCGCCCCGCGTCGGGCCGGAGCTGCCCGCCGATGAGCCTCAGGATCGTCGTCTTTCCGCAGCCCGAGCCGCCCATGATCGCGACGACCTTGCCGCGCGGGATCGTCATTGTGATCCCGTTGAGCACGTGGCGCGTCCGCTCGTAGCCGAACGTGACATCCGCGAGTTCGACGGCAATTTCGGGGGTGGAAAGCGGCACGGAATCTTGCAAAGCCATGAGCGGGTTGCGATTGTAGCCTGTCACCCCTCCCGTCACAATGACCCGCGGTCAGTTGCCCCGTGCCGAGGCGGCGCCCGACAGCGTTCGACTCAACGCTTAAGCAGCTTCTGCTCGGCATGCGCAAGGTCTGCGGGCCGGCCGAGCAGGACCACGACATCGCCCTCCTCGAACACGAACCCGGGGCCGGGCGCCTGCGAACGCGCGCCCTTGCGGCGCACGCCAGTGACTTCGACCCTTCCCTCGATGCCGAGCTCGGCAAGCGAGCGGCCGACCGCGCGAGCGCGGCCCGGCAGCAGCAGCGAATGCAGCCGCGGCTGCAGGTTTTCCGCGGCGTCGGCGGCATCCGACGCGCCATGGAAGAAGCCGCGAAACAGGCTGTAGCGCTCCTCACGGATCGCGCGGATTCGTTTCAGCACGCGATTGAGGGGCACGCCGAGCAGCAGCAACGAATGCGTGGCGAGCATCAGGCTGCCTTCGAGGACCTCGGGTACGACTTCCGCCGCGCCGGCCGTCAGCAGGCGGTCGAGCTCGGTGTCGTCGAGCGTGCGCACGACCACCGGCAGCTCGGGCCGCGACTGATGCGCGTGATGGAGGATCTTCATCGCCACCGACGTATCCGCGAAGGTGACGACGACCGCGCGCGCCTTCGCGAGTCCGGCGGCGAACAAGGCATCCTTGCGGCCCGCGTCGCCGTAGACGACGCTGCTCCCTTCGCCCGCCGCCTCGCGCACACGCTGCGGATCGGAATCGAGCGCAATGAACGGGATGTCCTCCGCCTCGAGGAGCCGCGCCAGGTTCTGGCCGCTCCGCCCGTAGCCGCAGATGATCACGTGGTCCTGGCGCGCCATCGTCGTCGCCGCGATGCGCGTGATCTGCGCCGCGCGCGCGAGCCAGTCGTTGGCCGTGAACTTCTTCACCATCGGCTCGGCGAAATGGATGATGAACGGCGCCATCAGCATCGACAGCACCATTGCCGCGAGCACCGCCTGGGTCAGGGGCGGTCCGAGCACCTTGCTCTCGACCGAAAGCGCCAGCATCACCAGAGCGAATTCGCCTGCCTGCGCGAGATAGAACCCCGTGCGCAACGACGTGCCCAGCGGCGCGCCGAACAGGCGTGAAAGCAACACGACCAGCACGAGCTTCGCGACCACCGGCCCGACGAGCAGCACGAGTACGAGGAGCCAGTGCGCAGTGACGACGCGCAGGTCGAGGACCATGCCGACGGTGATGAAGAAGAGGCCGAGGAGCACGTCGCGGAAGGGCTTGATGTCCTCCTCGACCTGGTAGCGGTACTCCGTCTCCGCGATCAGCATGCCGGCGAGGAACGCGCCGAGCGCGAGCGAAAGGCCGGCGAGCTGCGTCAGGGCCGCGAGTCCGAGCGTCACGAGCAGGAGGTTCAGCATGAAGAGCTCGGAGCTCTTCTGCCTCGCCACCACATGGAACCATGCGCGCATGGGCCTCTGGCCGAGGAACAGGATCAGCATCAACGCTCCCGCCGCCTTGAGCGTCGCGATGGCGAGCTCGGTCATCAGCTCGCCGCCGCCTTTGCCGAGCGACGGAATCACGATCAGGAAAGCGACGACCGCGAGGTCCTGGAACAGGAGGATGCCCATCACGTCGCGCCCATGCGGCGTCGCGATCTCCATCCGCTCGGCCAGCATCTTCGAGACGATCGCCGTCGAGCTCATCGCGAGCATTCCGCCAAGGGCGAAGCCCGCCTGCCAGCCGTAGCCGATGAGGTGCAGCGCAACCATCGCCGCCACCGTCGTGATCGCGACCTGCGCGAGGCCCAGGCCGAACACCGCCCGGCGCATCGCCTTCAGCTGCGGCAGGCTGAACTCGAGCCCGATCGAGAACATGAGGAACACGATGCCGAACTCGGCGAGGTCGATGACATCCGCCGTCTCGGGCACCAGCGCAAGCGCGTGCGGGCCGACGGCAAGGCCGACGAGCAGGTAACCGAGGATCGGCGGCAGCCGCACCAGGCGGCAGATGACGACGGCGACGACCGCCGCGCCAAGCAGGATCAGGATCAGCTGCAGTGTCTGCGGCATCGTGAGCGCGGGCGTGGATGCGGTCGAATGTAGCACAGCGACATCACGCATCCGCGCGTGCAACCGACCGCCACGCCGCGGAGCGCCGGCGAAGCGCGCGCCCACGCTCGGTTATACTCTTGCGGATGAGCGTCACTGCCACCGCCGCCCGCGACACGGACGCGTCCGCCGCGCCTGCCGCTGTCGCAGGCGTGGACGCGCCGCGCGCGCTCGCGCTTGCGCGCGACGTGCTCGCGACCGAGGCCAAGGCTATCGCCGGGCTCGCGGAACGCCTCGGTGCGCCATTCGTCGCGGCGGTCGAGCTGATCCTCGCAAGCCACGGGCGCGTCGTCGTGTCGGGCATCGGAAAATCGGGGCACATCGCGCGCAAGCTCGCGGCGACACTTGCCTCGACCGGCACGCCGGCGTTCTTCGTGCATCCCGCGGAAGCGTCGCACGGCGATCTCGGCATGATCACCTCGGACGACGTCGTGTTGATGCTGTCGAATTCCGGGGAAACGGACGAGCTCGTGCTGCTGACGCCGCACCTCAAGCGTCAAGGCGCCGCGATCATCGCGCTGACCGGCAACGAAGGCTCCTCGCTCGCGCAATCCGCCGATGTCCATCTCGACGCCGCGGTCGACGCCGAGGCCTGCCCGCTCGGTCTCGCGCCGACCGCCAGCACGACCGCCGCGCTCGCGCTCGGCGACGCGCTCGCGCTGGCGCTGCTCGACGCGCGCGGCTTCTCGGTCGAGGATTTCGCGCGCGCCCATCCAGGCGGCTCGCTCGGGCGCCGGTTGCTGACGCGCGTGCGCGACGTGATGCGAAGCGGCCGCGAGCTGCCCGCCGTGGGAATCGACGCGACCCTCGGCGAAGCGCTGGTCGAGATGAGCGGCAAGGGGATGGGCATGACGGCCATCGTCGACGGCGAGCGCCGGATTGCCGGCATCTTCACGGACGGCGACCTCCGTCGCTGCCTCGACCGTATCCGCGACGTCAAGTCCGTCAAAGTCGTCGAGGTCATGACCCGGACGCCGCGGACGATCGACGCCGATCGCCTCGCGATCGACTGCGTCGACCTCATGGAGACCGCGCCCAAGGTGACGGCGCTCCTCGTCGTCGACGGCGACGGGCGCCTCGCCGGCGCCCTCCATCTGCACGATCTTTTCCGCGCGCGGGTGGTATGAGCGCCGCCGGGCCGCCCCAAGGCGCTCGCCCCCCTTGGGGGGAGCGGCGCGAAGCGCCGTTCGGGGGGAT
>Ga0209048_10001302_pt1 | contig 25826 bp, 23 predicted proteins | sample FrelakmetCRP12CR_FD_187146 | JGI IMG/M metagenome (GOLD analysis project Ga0209048, IMG submission 187146) | Freshwater lake sediment microbial communities from the University of Notre Dame, USA, for methane emissions studies - CRP12 CR (SPAdes)... | ecosystem: Environmental > Aquatic >... | reverse complement strand
TCTGCTTGGTGAGCAGCGCCACGCCGCCCTTGCTGGCGCAGTACGCGGCCGCGGCGTGGTCGCCGACGAGGCCGGCGACCGAAGCGTTGTTGACGATGGCGCCGGCGCCCTGCGCCAGCATGACCGGCACGGCATGGTGCGAGACCAGGTACACGGAGCGCAGGTTGACGCCGAGCTGCCGGTCCCACGCCTCCTCGTCGATCTCGTGCACCTCGCCGGGCTCGAAGATGCCGGCGTTGTTGAAAAGGATGTCGATGCGTCCGTGGCGGGCGACGAGGTCGCCCACCAGCGCCTTAACCTGATCGCCGCGCGTCACGTCGCAGCGCGCGGCGCTCACGGCGCCGAGGCCGCGGCCGCGCAGCGCGGCCGCCGCGGCCTCGGCGGCCTCGCCGTCCACATCGGCGATGACGACCGCGGCTCCCTCTTCGAGCAGCCGCTCCGCCGTCGCCAGGCCGATGCCCGACGCCCCGCCGGTGACCAGCGCCACCTTGCCCTCGAACCTCGCTGCGGTCACGCCCCCCCTCCCTGCACCGGCGCCACCATCGCCCCGTGATCACGCGCGCGCTTGTATTCGGAGTCCATCTCGAGCATGCCGCCGGGGAAGCCGTACTCCCCCTGCATCCGCACGAAATCGTCGCAGCTGAACGCCTCGGCCGGGAAGACTCCGGCCTCCGGGTTGTCCTTGTAGCCCTGCAGCCTGCCGGTGGCCAGCAGCTCGAGCGCGATCACGACCGGGAACGCCGTCTGCGCCACGACGCCCTGGGTTCCGTAGAGGGCCACGCTCTCCTGGTTGTCGGCCACCTGATAGAGGTAGATCTGACGCTCCGCGCCATCCTGGCGGCCCCTCACCCAGGTGCCGCCGCACGTCTGGCCCACGTAGCGCTTGCCGATCTCGTTCGGATCGGGAGCCGCGGCCTCGATCACGTCGCGCGGCCGCACCTGCACGCCCTTCACGTCGACCGGCTGCAGCGAGTGCATATTGACCGACTTGAAGACCTCCATCGCGGCGATGAACTCGTCGCCGAGCGCGTATTTGAAGGTCGCCTTCTTGACGCCCTTGAGCAGATGTTCGAAGTAGCCGATGTGGACGACCTCTTCGTGCTCGACGTGGGCGCAATCGACCCAGCCGATGCCCTCGGGCAGGTAGAACGGCTCGGGATCGGAGAGCGGCGGCACCGTGTAGAAGCCGCGCTCACGCTCCCACACGACGGCCGGGTTGGTGCACTCCTCGATCGTCATCCAGATCGAGAAGCCGAAGGTGATGCCCTTGAAGCCGGGGATCTCGAGGTTGGCGCCGTCGCGCACGCCGATCTCGTCGATCTCGTCGAAGAAGTGGTCGGCAGCGTAGCGGCAGTACCAGTCCGCCATGCCCGGCTCGACGCCGAAGCCCATCAGACCCAGCTTGCCGATCTTCGCGAACTCGTCGCTCAACGCCAGCTCGTCCTCGCCGAGGACCTTGCCCGCCTTGTTGAAGGGGTCGGTCGGGTGCGGCACCGACAGCGTCGTCGAGGCGTCCATGTGATGGACCCGCGCCTTGAGCGCCGCCTGCAGCGTGAACGGGTTGAACTCGACCGGCAGGAAGCTGCAGAGCATCTCGGCGTCGTGCTTCTCGCACAGGGCGACGACGGCATCGATGTCTGCGGCGTCGACCTGCTCGGCCGGGAAACGCTTCTCGTCGCCCAACCGCTTGGACGCAGCCTGAGCCTTGGCGAGATCCCGGTCGGCCATCACCATCTTCTCGAAGAGATCACTGTTGGGATCGCGACGCTTGGCGATCGCCGCGGTCGATTCGCCCACGCCGCCGCTACCGACGATCAAGACCTTCATGGATGCCCTCCGTTCTCCGTGACCTGCCTGCCAGCCGGCCGGTCTCCTCACCATACGACGCAATGCGCCGCCGTCAACGAGCGATTCTTGGGCAAACTGAACAGGTCTTGACGAACCGGCCGCGTCAGCCCGGGGAACGCCAACGCGCGCGGAAACGCTCGCCGGCGTGCGCACGGATCGCGCGGCCGTGTGCGAACGCGGCCACCTCGAAGTCGAGGGCCGCGAGCTTCGCGAGGCTCTCGCGGCCCTCGTCCACCTGCTCGTAGATCGGCCCCCAGCTCAGACGCATGAAGTTGGTGGCGGCGTCCCCGACGAAGAGCACGCCGCCGTCCCGCGGCAACAGCAAAGCAAGGTGCCCGGCCGTGTGCCCCGGCGTGTGCACGGCCCGCAGGCCGGCGAACGGCAACGTCTCGCCGTCGCTCACTTCGTGCTCGACGGCGATGGGCTCGCCCGGCGGCGCCGGCCGCAGCGCACTGAGCCGGGCGATCCCGCTGCGCAGCAGACCCGGCCCCGGCTCGAGCGGGCGCGAGAACACGCCCTCGCGCACCAGAGCCGCGTCGGCCGGGTGCATCCACACTTCCGCGCCGGTCCGGCTCTTCACCTCCGCCAGGGCGCCCGTGTGGTCGCCGTGCAGGTGGGTCATCACGACGGCGCGCAGGTCGTACGGCGCCCGGCCAAGGTCGCGGATGGCCTGGCCGATGCGCGGCCCGCTGCGCGCAAAGCCCGCATCGATCAGCACCAGGCCGCCATCGTCCAGCTCGATCAGAAAGGCGTTGACGCCTCCCAGGCCGATCTCGTACACGCCTGCGGCGATAGGCTTAGGCAGCCGTCTCATGACGCACCCCCTACTTCGCGACCGTGAAGCTCGCCTGGGCCACGGAGTCGTAGGCGTCGGCCAGCAGATAGAGCACCTGGTACTTGCCCGGCGGGAGCGGCCACGGCGAGCCCTCGGTGGTCTTGCCGTCCATCGCCAGCGTGCCGGCGGGCATGCCGTGCACCGTGCCCGCGCTCGCGCCGCCGGTGTACTGCCAGATGAGGTAGTAGTCGTTGGCGGGGTCGGCGGGCGCCTTGTAGACGCCCAGCCAGTCCCAGCGGTTGGCGGGCGCGTTCTGCCAGCTCACGACGATGGGCTCGCCGGGCGCGTACGTGCTCTTGTCGGTCGTCAGCTGCACCTTCGCGCCCACCGCCTTCACCCAGAAGGGCGCGCTGGCCAGTTCTTGGCCGTCCGCGCCCAGCAGCACTACAGAGTACGCGCCGGGCAGCAGGGAGTCGGTCGCGAATGTGAGCTTGCCATCGGCTGCCCCGGCCGCCTGGCTCGCCGCCGGGGCGCCGGCGGCAGTCGGCTGACCGGCGCTGCGGATCGCGACCGTCTCCCCGCCCTTGCCGGGCGAGTGGTAGGTGACGACAAGTGGCTCGCCGACCGTGACCAGCAGCTTCTCCGGAGCCACCAGCACCGGCATCGGCCCCGGGGTGACGGTGAAGGTCGACAGCACCGCGCGATGGTCGGACGGCCACGGGGACACGCTGATGCTCACGGCGGGGTCGCCGACCTCACCGACGATCTCGCTGGACAGCGTCTTCGACGGGCCGGCGGCGTACACATAGTCGATGCGGTCCTGCGGATCCTTGGCCGTGGGGTTCCAGCCCGCCACCTTGGGGCGCGCCGCCCACCAGGTCAGGCCCGGATCGGCGACCGGGTCGGGGTGCGCGTCACGGTAGGAGTCGCGCAAACCGGCGTCGGCCATGGCCTGGCTCACGGGCCAATCAACGACGTACTTGACCTCCTTGCGCGTCCCGACCGCCGCCGCCGTGTAGTCGAGATGCGACGGCGCATTGAAGTCGCCGGTCACGAACACCGGGATCCCCTGCGTTGCCAGCTGCGGCAACACCTCGACCTGCTGCCGGATGGCCGGCATTCGCACCTTGTTCTCGAGCGCGACCACCTGCGCCGCGGTCTTGCCGTCACGGATCCAGTTCGGACCGTACGGCGCGGACGGCAGGTGCACGTTGGAGATGGCCACGACGCGACCCGGCTGTACTTCGATCAGGGCGTAGGCGCCCCTGGCGCCGGAAGGCTCGAGGATCGGATACCGCGAGACGATCTGCATGCCGCTGCTGAAGTACGGGTAGCCGGCCAGCTTGGCGAGCCGCGGCGTGTTGGTCTCGGCTTCCTCGAGCCCCACCACGTCGGGGTCGGCCTTCTTCACCGCTTCCACGACCTTGGCGAAGCTCACCTGCGTGCCGCCGTACTCAACGTTGAACTCCATCACCTTGAGCCGCATCGGTGTGGCGGCCGGTGTGGGCGACGACGATGACGAGCTCGAACCACAGGCGGCGAGGGCCGCGGCGGCAAGCAGCGTGAGCGCCGCGGCCCCAACGGCCAGGACGCGCGTTCGAGCAGGCGTGGCAAGGTGCATGATGGCTCCTCCTCGGCTCGAGCCGACAGCGTGCGAGCTGACGCGCACAGCATGCCCGATTTCGCTGTGCCGTTGCAATGGCCGGCGCACATGCACCTCGGGCCAGCGAGGTCCGGAGCCGCGTACCGACCGTCGTCCGCGTTCTGCGTCGAGACCGCAGCGGCGATCCGAAGGCGGCGCTCGACGGGTCGGGCACGGCGTTTCCTGAGGCGAGTCCACGCAGACGCGCCGGTCCGAGGGCAGGCCTGTCGCCGGACTCAAGATCGATCCATATGGACCCGATAGGAACGGCATTGCAGGAGGCGCGCCACGGGTAGGGAACACGCAGTCATGAATCACGTGTAGGCAGAGCGCTGAAGACACACGCGAACGACCCATCTGGGCCAAGACAAGGAGGAGAGGTTCATGAGCTACAGCTACAGCAGCGGGCTAGGCGGAGCAGGGGCAGCCGTGATGTTCCTGCTGGTGATCGCCTTCTACGTCCTGGTCGTCATCGGCTTGTGGAAGACGTTCATCAAGGCCGGTCACCCAGGTTGGGCAGCGATCATCCCGTTCTACAACATCTACATCTGGGTGCAGATCGCCGGGCGGCCGACCTGGTGGTTCTGGGTCATCCTGGCGGGCGCGCTGCTCGGCTGGATCCCGATCGTCGGCTGGATCCTCATCATCGGCATCTGGGTGATGTCGTTGTTCCTGGCTCTGGACGTCGCCAAGAACTTCGGCCAGGGCACGGGCTTTGGCATCCTGCTCTGGCTGTTCTCGGGGATCATGTACCTCGTGCTCGGTTTCGGGGACTACCAGTACAAGCAAGTGGCCAACGTAGCGCCGGGATACGCGCAGCCCATGGCTCCGCCCCCCGGTCAGCCGATGGGTCAGGCGATGGATCAGCCGATGGCTCCGGCGCACGTCCCGTGGCAGTCCGTACCTCCGGTTCCCGGACCTGCCGCGCAGCAGATGACGCCGCCTCCGCCGCTCGTGCAGCCGCTTATGCCGCAGCCGCTCGCGCCGCCTCCGTCACAGGCTACGGTGTCCGCACCGCCGCCGGCCCAAGCTGCGCCTCCTGTGACGCCTCCGGTCGAGGCCGCGCCGCCCACGACCCCTCCAGCCCAAGCCGCGCCCCCCACGCCGCCGCCGGCCGAGCCGACGCCGCCGGAGGGCCCCACTCCTCCGCCGCCTCCGCCGGTCACCTGACGAGCGGCCAATAGTAGTCGGTTCGCACAGGGGCCGGGGAGGCGCAGCCGCTTCCCCGGCCCGTTCGCTGTCGCCGGCCGCACCACGCTGGCGCGCCCGCCGCCCAATGCGCCGGGCGGGCGCGACGTTTCCCTGCCGCCATCCCTGGGCACTCACCTCCGTAACGGGACTAGAAAACTCCGGTTTCGCGTAGTCGCGCGGGACCGTCATCTTTGAGGGGTGCTCATGAGACTCTCTACGACGACACTGGCGCGAGGCTCCGCAAAGCGGCCGTGGCTGACGGTGGGCGTGTGGGTCATCGCGCTCGTCGCGGCCGGCGCCATCATCGCGCTCGTGCTTCCCGGCAGCCTGACGGCGCAGTACAGCTTCCTCGGACATCCCGACTCCAAGACAGGGCAGGATCTGCTCGCCCAGCGGATGAACATGCCGCAGAAGGCCAACGAGGTGGTCATCGTGCGCTCGCAGGCGGCCACCGTGAGTGACCCGGCCTTTCGCGCCGACGTGCTGGGCCTGCAGCGCAAGCTGACCGCCCTCGGCCCCAACGTGGTCGACAGCGTGGCCAGCTCCTACACGGGCGGCGGGCCGGCGCTGGCCTCCGCCGATCGGCACACCACTATCCTCCCCATCGTGATGGCCGGTGACCTGGCTCACGCCGAGAAGAACATCGACAAGGTGCACGCCGTGGTGAGCGCCGCCGACGGAAAAGGCGGCTTCACGACGCTGATCACCGGTACGGCCAGCATCCAGAGCGACTTCAGCCATACGGCCAGCCACGACCTGCAGCGGGGCGAGGGCATCGGTGTGCCGATCGCGCTGATCATCCTGCTCATCGTCTTCGGCGCGGTGGTGGCGGCGGGCCTGCCCATCGGTCTCAGCCTGATCGCGATCACCGCGGCGGTGGCGCTCACGGCTCTCGTCGGCCAGACCCTCAGCGTCTCGGTGTTCGCCATCAACATGATCAGCATGATGGGGCTGGCCACCGGCATCGACTACTCGCTGTTCATCATCTCGCGGTATCGCGAGGAGCGCGTGCTTGGACGCGACAAGATCGCCGCGATCACCGTCACCGGCGGCACGGCGAGCCGCGCCGTCCTGTTCAGCGGTCTCACGGTGGTGTTGGCACTGGCCGGCCTGCTGCTGGTGCCGACCAGCATCTTCTTCAGCCTGGCGATCGGCGCCATCCTCGTGGTGAGCATGTCGGTGCTGGCGGCGCTCACCCTGCTGCCGGCCGTCCTCAGCCTGCTCGGCGACCGTGTCAACAGCCTCAAGGTGCCCTACCTGGGCCGACGGCTGCTCGAGGGTCACGCGGCCGGCCGCACGTCGTGGATCGCGCGCACCGCGCAGCGCGCCATGCGGCGTCCGGGGCTGGCGCTGGGCGCTGGCGTCGTCATCCTGCTGCTCGCGGCGTCGCCTATCGTATTCATGAAGACCGGCGTGTCGGGCGTGAGCAGCTTCCCCAACAGCTTCGAGAGCAAGCGCGCGTTCGGCATCCTCGACCGGCAGTTCTCGGCCGGGCGCGTGAGCCCGGTGCAGATCGTCGTCGACGGCCCCGTTAACAGCCCGCCCGTCCAGTCCGGCATCTCACGTCTCAAGAGCGCGCTCGCCGCCGACAGCGCCTTTGGACCGGTGCAGACGCAGACGGCCAAGTCGGGCATGCTGGCGCTGGTTTCCGTGCCCATCAACGGCGATTCCGTCGGCAACCTCGCGCTGTCCAAAGTGCGCGAGCTGAGGAGCACGTTCATCCCGCAGACGTTCGCCGACAGCGGGGCCAGGGTCTACGTCACCGGACAGACCGCCGGCAACGTCGACTACATCGACATCGTGAACCACTACTTCCCCTGGGTGTTCGCGCTCGTCCTCAGCCTGAGCTTCATCCTGCTGATGGTGGCGTTCCGTTCCGTCGTGATCCCGGCGAAGGCGATCGTCATGAACCTTCTGAGCGTGGGCGCCGCCTACGGCCTCATCACGCTGGTGTCGCTGAAAGGCGTCGGCGCCGGCATCCTGGGCTTCCAGCGTGTGTCTACTGTGGAGGAATGGGTGCCGCTGTTCCTGTTCGCGGTCCTGTTCGGGCTCTCCATGGACTACCAGGTGTTCCTGCTCAGCCGCATCAAGGAGGCCTGGGACCGCACCGGCGACAACACGCTCGCCGTCACCGAAGGAGTCGGCGCCACCGCCGGCATCATCACCGGCGCAGCGCTGATCATGGTGGCCGTGTTCACCGGCTTCGCCTCCGGCAGCCTGGTGATGTTCCAGCAGGTCGGCTTCGGCCTGGCGGTGGCGGTCTTGCTGGACGCGACCCTGATCCGCACGATCATGGTGCCCGCGGCCATGAAGCTGCTCGGCCGCTGGAACTGGTACCTGCCGAGCTGGCTGCAGTGGCTGCCGCACCTGAGCATCGAGGGCGCTCCGCAGGTGGGCCCAGCTCCGGCGCCGGCGCCGAGCGGCGGGCCGGCAGGGCCGCCGCCGAGCGAGCCGGCCGTCGGCACGGCGCCGGCGGAGGAGCGGGCGGCCTGACAGATCGGTGACCGTGGGCAGTGGTAGGGTTCCTCCAGTCCAAGGAGGTCCCCATGACGAACCATGGAGCCGTTCCGTCGGGCGCGGCTTGCGTTCCGCCGGCGCACCAGGAGATCGACACGCCGGCGCTGCTGCTGGACAAGGCGCAGCTCACGCGAAACATCTTCCGCATGGCCGCGTTCGTCCGCGGCGGGCCGGCGAAGCTCCGCCCGCACGCCAAGACGCACAAGTGCGTCGAGATCGCGCAGCTGCAGCTCGGCGCCGGCGCCGTCGGCATCACGTGCGCCAAGGTCGGCGAGGCCGAAGCCCTGGCCGACGGCGGCATCCCGGACATCCTCATCGCCAACGAGATCATCGGGCCGCTCAAGATCGCGCGTCTGGTCGAGCTGGCGAAGCGCTGCACGATCACCGTCGCGGTGGACGACGCCGACAACGTGCGGCAGCTGTCCGCGGCCGCGGTGCAGGCCGGCGTCACCCTGCGGTGCTACGTCGAGGTGAACGTCGGCATGGACCGCTGCGGCGTGGAGCCGGGCGCGCCCGCGCTGGCGCTCGCCCGGCAGGTCGCCGCGGCCGACGGCCTGGTGTTCGCGGGGCTCCAGGCCTACGAGGGCCACCTGCAGAACCTGGAGCCCTGCGCGGAGCGGCGCGCACGCACCGAGACGGACATGCGCAAGGCACTGACCGCCAAGGAGCACATCGAGGCAGGCGGCCTGCGAGTCGATAGCGTGAGCGGCTGCGGCACCGGCACGCACACGATCACAGGGCGGCTGCCGTGGATGACCGAGCTGCAGTGTGGTTCCTACGCCACCATGGACGCCCAGTACGCTGCAGTGGGCGGCGCCGACTTCGAGAACGCGCTCACGGTGCTCGTCACCGTGATCAGCCGGCCGCGGCGCGGAAAGGCGATCATCGACGCGGGGCTCAAGGCCATCACCCCGGAGTTCGGCGCCCCCACCGTCCTGGTGCCCGGCGCCACGTGGTTCGACTTCTCGGAGGAACACGGGGAGATCGAGCTCGATGGGTCGGCGGAGGAGCTACGCGTCGGCGACAAGATCGAGATCATCCCTAGGCACGGCTGCACGACCGTGAACCTCTACGACCGGTATCACGTGGTCGAGGACGGCGTGCTGACGGACGTGTGGAGGGTCGCCGCCCGCGGGCGCAGCCAGTGACGGGCACGGTGCAGACGGTGCTCGGCCTCGTCGCGCCGGAGGCGCTCGGCGTGACGCTCCCACACGAGCACGTCCTGAGCACGCTCGAGGTGTACCTCGAGAAGCCGCGCAGCGAAGCCGAAGCGCGGCTCCTCGACGAGCCGCTCACGGCGGCCAACCTGCCGGCAGTCCGCGCGGAGCCCTACCGAAACCGGCAGAACACGCTCTTCGACGACGAGGACCTCGCGGCGCGCGAACTCATCCGGTTCCGCGACGCCGGCGGATCCACGGTCGTGGAGCAGACCCTGCCGGACATCGGCCGCGACCTGGCCGGTCTCGCGCGCCTCGCGCGCCGCACCGGCTTGCACATCATCGCCGGCTGCGGCTACTACCTGGAGGAGACGCATTCTCCCGCCGTCGCGGAGTCCACGGTCGAGGAGCTGGCCGAGCGGCTGGTGGCGGAGCTCACCGCCGACGTGGCGACAGGCGGCATCCCGTGCGGCGTCCTCGGCGAGATCGGCCTAACCAGCCCCATGACGGCGGCCGAACGCAAGGTCCTGCGCGCCGTGGCCATCGCCCAGCGCGAGACCGGCGCCCCAGTCTCCATTCATACTCAAGCGCCGGACCCTCAGGGGATCCCGACCCTCGACCTGCTCGAGGCCGACGGCGTCGACCCGGGACGCGTGGCCATCGCCCACGTCGACGCCGAGATCGATCCGGCCTATCAGACGGCCATTGCCGCGCGCGGCGCCTTCGTGGAGTACGACTTCTTCGGCTGGGGCGAGATCGCGGCCACAGGCGAGGACTTCGTGCACAGCGATCGCCAGCGGGTGGCCGGGGTCGCTGAGCTGCTGGACGCCGGCTACCGCGACCGCGTGCTGCTCTCGCAGGACGTGGTCACGCGCCTGCAGCTCGTGGAGTACGGCGGCAGCGGCTACGCGCGCCTGGCGCGTGACCTGCCGCCTCTGTTCGCGGAATTCGGCGTCGACGGCGACGAGCTGCGCCGGCTCATGACCGCAAACCCGGCGCGCTGGCTGACCTGGCGCTAGGCGCCATGCGCGGGCTGTGGCGCGGCGCCGCGGAGAACGCCTGAGACCTCACAGAGCGAGGGCGGCGGCGCCTTTCGGCGCCGCCGCCCTCGTCCGTTGCGGGCCGACAAGCGGTCGTGTGACCTCAGGCCGCCTTACGCTCCGACTGCTGCGCCTGCGAGCTCGCCCGCTGCGCGGACGCTTCTCCGTCTCCGATGCTCGTCACCGACGCCACTTCGTCGGCACGCCGGGCGCCTCGGCTCAGCCCCCAGAACAGCAAGCCGATGAGGACCGCGGCGGCGGCCAGGCCTCCGGCGATCCAGCCGACGCTCGCAGTCGTAGCCGCCGTCGCGACCGGCACACGGCCCCGACCAGTGAACGCGCCCCTGATGCGGCTCAGCCCGTTGACTGCGCCGCCTCGAACGGTGGCCACCGTAGCGGGCGTGCCGGCGGCGGGGGTTGACGGCGCCAAGGCGACGCCACCTCTGCCTTGAGTACCGGCGGCGGGCGTAGACGGAGCGGCGAACGCCGTGCTTGCCAGGAGAGCGGACAGTGCCAACACCAGCAGGGTCATCGCAGTGAGCACTCCGCGCTTTGTGTCGATTCTGGTCTTCATGGTCTCACCTCTGGGCGTGGATGGTCTTGCCGATCGCCTCCGCACCCTGTTAGGACGACGGGATCTTTCGTCTTTGCTCTCGGGACATGACCCCAACGAGGGTGGAATAAACCTCTATGCGCAGTGTTAATGTCTGGAGGCCAGCGCTGGCGCCACCACAGCCTGCCGCGCCGGCACCTCTGGGCGGGTGTCTCAGCCGCCCGGCGAGCCTGGGCCGGCCGCGGCGTGGGCGCCGCGGGTGAGCGACACGGCGGCGCCGACGAGCGCCAGGACGGCGCCGGTGAGCATGGCGTAGCGATAGCCTTGCGCGTAGCCGCTCACCGCCCGCGCCGCCAGCCCTGCGGCCCCGGCGCCGTGCCCATGCGTGAAGAGCAGGCGCCCTCCGAGGCGCCCCAACTGGCTGGCGGCGATGCCGCCGAGCACCGCCACACTCAGCGCCTGCCCGGTGGTGCGCATGGTCCCGATGAACGCGCTCGCCACGCTGAGCTGGTCGCGCCGCACGCTCCCCATGATGGCGGAGGTGTTGGGCGCGCTGAACGCCGCCATGCCGAGGCCCACGATGGCCATGTTCGCCGCCACCTGCCATACCGGCGCAGTGATCGGCATGGCGGCCAGCAGGACCATGCCGAGGGCGATGGCCACCATGCCGCCGGTGGCCAGCACGCGCGAGCCGATCTTGTCGCTCAGGTGCCCGCTGAACGGGCTGAGGACGGCCATGAGCAGCGGTTGGCTGAGGATGAGCAGACCGCTCACCGCAGCCGAGCGATCCTGCACGATCTGGAGGAAGATGGCGGTGAGCACACTGATCGCGTACAGCGCCATGTAGTTGAGCAGGGCAGCCAGGTTGGCGGCCGCGAACAGGCGGTTGTGCAGGAGCAAGTCGAGGTCGAGGACCGGCGCTTTGACGCGGCGCTCGACGACGACAAAGCCCACGAGCGCCGCGCCTGACAGCACGAGCGAGCCGACCGTAGCGGGCGCGGCCCAGCCCCACTCCGTCGCGAACGTCAGCGGTACCAGCAGGCTGATGAGGAACGTGCCGAGCAGCGCCGCGCCGGCGAAGTCGACGCGCGGCGCACCCTCCATCCGCTCCGAGCGCGGCAGCAGAGCCCAGCCCCAGACGAGAACGATGGCGCCGATCGGCAGGTTGATGAGGAAGATCGAGCGCCACCCCAGCGTGTCCACGAGGATGCCGCCGAGTGGAGGGCCCAGCGTGAGGCCGATGTACACGGCCATCACGTTGATGCCCAACGCCCGGCCGCGCTCCTGCGGCGGGAAGACGGCGGTGACGATGGCGGCGGCGGTGGCCACCATCAGCGCCCCGCCGGCGCCCTGCACCACCCGGCTGCCGACCAGCCAGGCCCCGTTCATGCTGAGCGCCGCCAGCAACGAGCCGGCCGTGAAGACCACCACGCCGAGCAGGTAGAAGCGTACGCGTCCGTGTTGATCGGCCAGCCGGCCCAGCGGGATCAGCAGGACGGCCGTGGTGAGCAGGTAGGCGGCCTGCACCCACATGGCCGCGGCGAAGCTGAGGTGCAGCGCGTCGCCCATCTTGGGCAGTGCCACCGAGACGATCGAGCCGTCCAGGGGCGCCATGAAGGCGCCGACGGACGTGAGCGCGAGAAGCTCCCAGCGACGCCGGTGCGCGTCCTCGTCGGCGATGCGGCTCAGCAGCGGCACAGTGCAGCCGGGCGAGCTACGACACCCAAGTGACGATCTCGTCGAGATCCGCGCGCGAGCGCGCGAAGGTGTTGGCCGGCGAGTCGGCCACAGGGAAGCCGAGAGTGACCGAGACCACGAAGCGCATTCCTTCGGCGTTGGGCAGCAGCCGGTGCAGCAGCTCCGGGTAGCGGATCACGGTGGCGACGATGCAGGTGCCGAGCCCGCGGTCGTAGGCGGCGAGACAGACGTTTTGGACGAACGAGCCGGTGTCGAAGCTGGCGTAGGCCTCGGCGAGACACTCGTCGAAGCCGAACACAAGCAGGCAGGGCGCGCCGAAGAGGTCGGCCATGCGCGCCAGGGCGGCCGCGGGGTCCGAAGGCTCGCCCGCGGCCTCGAGCGTCTCCGCCCGGCTCTTCATGGTGGCGGCGATGCGGGCCGAGCACGCCTGCGGCCACTCCATCGTCGGCGACAGGTCGAGCTGCGCCGGCTCGTCGCGCTCGACCGCGGCGCGAAACTCGTCTTTGTAGCGCTGCAGCACATCGCCGGTCAGCACCCAGACGTTCCACGCCTGCGTATTGCGCCACGACGGCGCCCAGCGGGCCTCGTCGAGGATCTCACGGACAACGCCGTCGGGCATGGGCCCGGGCTCGTAGGCGCGGATGCTCCGCCGGCCGCGGATGACTCTGTCGAATTCCATCAGTCGCTCTCCCGGTTCGTCGACTTCATAAGGCGTGAGCCTACAACGATGCCACGTGCCACACGAACGCGCGTCGCCGCCGTTCATGCATCCCACGGCGTCGCCGCTGGGTTCGCTTGACACCCTTGGCCCCCCTCGCCTACGGTGTCCGGACGCCTTCCGAAACGGCAAGTTGTCCGTGACGCAGGGCAGGGCACTCACTCGGAGGTGTCAGTGACAGGCCTGAGACAGGGGATAAACCCACCGCATCGTGGCTGGTCGCCATGACCACGCCCGTGACCCCCTCCCCGCGCGTCTTCATGATCGACAACTACGACTCGTTCACCTACAACCTGGTGCAGTACCTCGGCGAGCTCGGCGCCGAGATCACGGTAAAGCGCAACGACAAGGTGACGCTGGACGAGATCGCCGCGGCGCAGCCGACGCATCTCGTCGTCTCCCCCGGCCCCTGCACGCCCAACGAGGCGGGGATCAGCATGGAGGCCATCGCGCGCTTCGGTGCCGAGCGCCTGCCGGTGCTCGGCGTGTGTCTCGGCCACCAGGCCATCGGCCAGGTGTACGGGGGCGTGGTGCGCCGCGCCGGCGCCCCGGTGCACGGCAAGACCGACGAGATCGGCCACGACGGCCGCGGCGTCTTCGCCGGGCTGCCCAACCCATTCACGGCGACGCGCTATCACTCGCTGGTCGTGGACGAGGCGCTGCCGGACGTTCTCGAACTCTGCGCTTGGAACGCCGAAGGCGTCGTGATGGGCGTGCGGCACCGCGAGCTGCCGGTGTACGGCGTGCAGTTCCACCCCGAGAGCGTGCTCACGGCCGTGGGCCTCGACTTGCTGGGCAACTTCCTGCTCATCTCGCCATGACCGACTTCCTGATGGAGATGATCGTGAGCTCGGCGCGGCGCGCCGAGGCCGCGCGCGAGCGCACGCCGCTCGGGCGGCCGCAGTCCGCCGGGCCGCACGGCCGCCTGCGCACGGCCCTGGCCGCGCCGGGCGCCGCCCCGCGCGAGGCGGGCAAGCCGGCGCCCCTGGCCGTGATCGCCGAGATCAAACGGCGCTCGCCGAGCAAGGGTGACATCGCCCCGGACCTCGACGCCGTGGAGCAGGCGCGAGCCTATGAGGCCGCCGGCGCCGAGGCGATCTCGGTGCTGACCGAGCCGGACCGTTTCGGCGGGTCGATGGGCGACCTGCGCGCCGTCGCCGCGGCCGTGGACGTCCCCGTGCTGCGCAAGGACTTCATCATCGACCCCTACCAGGTGTGGGAGGCGGCCGACGCCGGCGCCGCCGCCGTGCTGCTCATCGCGGCGGCGCTGCCGTCGGACTCGCTGGGCGCGCTCCTCGACGAGTGTCACGACTGCGGCCTGGACGCACTCGTGGAAGTCCACGACGCCGACGACCTGGAGCGCGCCTACGCGGTCGGCGCCACGATGATGGGTGTCAACAACCGCGACCTGCACACCCTCGAGGTCGACCTGGCCGTGAGCGAGTACCTCGGCGCCCTTATCGGAGCCTGCGTGCTGTTCGTGAGCGAGAGCGGCATCGGCGCCCCGCGCGACGCTGGGCGCGTGCGCGCCGCCGGCGCCCAGGCGATCCTCGTTGGCGAAGCGCTTATCGCTACTCCACACGCCCACCTCGCCGCAGCCATCGCCGCACTCCGCGGCGACGACCCATTGGACAGTGGCGGGCGATGACGCGCGTCAAGATCTGCGGGCTCACTACGGCGAGCGACGCGAAGCATGCCGCGAACTACGGCGCTTGGGCCTGCGGGTTCGTCCTGACCGACAGCCCCCGGCGCGTCAGCGTGGTGCAAGCCGCGGAGCTCACGCCCTTGTGCGGCGCCAGCCTGACGGTGGCCGTGGTCACCACGGAGAAGCCGGCGTGGATCGCCGGCGCCGTGGCCGCAGGCGGTTTCGGCGCCGTCCAGCTCTCGGCCGGCGCCGATGGGGCGAGCGTCGCGGCCGTGCGGGCGGCGGCACTGAGCCGCGGCCTGCGGCCGCTCGTCTTCGCCGCCGCCGACACGGAGGACGCCGGCGACGCCGACCTGGTCTTGCTGGACGCGCGCACGCCGGAGGCCTACGGCGGTACCGGCCGCCGGCTCGACTGGAAGACGCTCGCGGCCGCGGAGCTGCCGCGCGAGCGCCTCGTGCTGGCCGGCGGCCTGCTGCCGTCCAACGTCGACGGCGCCATCAAGCTCGTACGCCCCTTCGCCGTCGACGTCTCGAGCGGCATCGAGCGCATCCCCGGCATCAAGGATCTCCGACTCCTGCGTGCGTTCTTCGGCGTCGTCGCCGGCGCCGACATCTCCGGAGGTTCTGTGACGTGACCCTCGAGACCCGTTTCGGCCCGTACGGCGGGCGCTACGTGCCCGAGACGCTCATCCCGGCGCTGGACGAGCTGACGGCGGCCTACGACGAGGCGCGCGGCGACAAGGCCTTTCAGGCCGAGCTCGCGCGCCTCCTCGCCGACTACGCCGGGCGCCCCACGCCGCTGTACCACGCGGCGCGGCTCAGCGAGCGCTGCGACGCCACCATTCTGCTCAAGCGCGAGGACCTCTGCCACACGGGCGCCCACAAGATCAACAACGTGCTCGGCCAAGCGCTTCTCGCGAAACGGATGGGCAAGACTCGCGTGATCGCCGAGACCGGCGCCGGGCAGCACGGGGTGGCCACGGCCACCGCCTGTGCGCTGTTCGACCTCGAGTGCGCCGTGTACATGGGCAGCGAAGACGTGCGGCGCCAGGAGCTCAACGTCGTGCGCATGCGCCTGCTCGGCGCCACGGTGGTCCCCGTGGAGAGCGGTTCGCGCACTCTCAAGGATGCGATGAACGAGGCTCTCCGCGACTGGGTCACCAATGTGGGGCACACGTACTACGCCATCGGCTCGGTGGCCGGCCCGGCGCCGTATCCGGCGATGGTCCGCGACTTCCAGGCGGTGATCGGCGCCGAGGCCATCGCCCAGGTGCGCGAGCGCTACGGCCACCTGCCCGACGAGGTCGTCGCCTGCGTCGGCGGTGGCTCCAACGCCATGGGGATCTTCCAGGCCTTTCGCAACGTGCCGGTGCGGCTTACGGGCGTCGAGGCGGCCGGCGAGGGCCTCGACGCGCGTCACGGGGCACCGCTGGCCGAAGGCTCGCCCGGCGTGCTCCACGGCTCGTACAGCTACCTGCTGCAGGACGCCTGGGGCCAGGTCGCCGAGGCGCACTCCGTGTCGGCCGGGCTCGACTACCCCGGCGTCGGCCCAGAGCACGCTTGGCTGAAAGATTCGGGTCGGGCGAAGTACGCGGCCGCCACGGACGCCGAGGCTCTGGCGGCCTTCCGCACGCTCGCCGAGCTGGAGGGCATCATCCCGGCCCTCGAGAGCGCCCACGCCATCGCCTACGTGCTCCGCGGGCCGAGTGCGGCGGCGGCCACCGCGCCGTCTCCCTCGGCCACCGGTCGCTTCACGATCGACGGCGAGGCTGCCCCTTTCGACCCGGCGGGCACGCGCTTCGCCGCCGGCGACCTCGTGATCGTCAATCTCTCGGGCCGCGGCGACAAGGATGTCCATGAGGTCGCGCGCCTTCTGGAGGATCAGGCGTGAGCGGCGAGCAGCGCCCGCCCGAGTCGCGACCTCGCGCCGCGCGTCTCGCCCGACCTGAGGCTCGCGCCCTTGCTCCGCGCCTCGCCCGGGCCTTCGCGGCGCCGCGCGCGCAGCGCGCGGCGCTCATCCCCTACGTCACCGGCGGCCACCCGGACCTCGAGACGAGCTCCCGCGTCATCGCCGCGCTCATCGACGCCGGCGCCGACATCGTCGAGCTGGGCATCCCGTTTTCGGACCCCATCGCCGACGGGCCCGTGGTGCAGCGCTCCACGCACGAGGCGCTGCTTGCCGGCGTGACGCCCGACGACGTCCTGCAACTCGCGGCCGCGCACAGCGATAGCGCGCCCTTCGTGCTCCTGACCTACGTGAACACCGTGCTGGCCTTCGGGCCCGAGCGGTTCTTCGCGCGCGCCGCCGCGTCCGGCGTCGAGGCCCTGGTGATCCCGGACCTGCCGCTGGACGAAGCCGCCGGAGGCACGGCGGCTCTCGCCGCCGAGGCCGGCGGCCTCACGGCTCTGGCCGCCGCCAACGGCGTCAGCCTCGTACCCATGGCCACGCCCACCAGCACCGACGCGCGCCTCGACATGGTCGCCGAGGCGGCGACGAGCTTCATTTATTGCGTCGCCGTTACCGGCGTGACGGGGGCGCGGCAAGAAGTGTGCGCGGACCTGCCCGACCTCGTCGGGCGCCTCCGCGCCCGCACCGACGCGCCCATAGCCGTGGGCTTCGGCATCTCCACGCCGGAGCAGGCGGCCCGCGTGGCGGGCCTCGCCGACGGCGTGATCATCGGCAGCGCCCTCATCGACCTGATCGCGCACAGCGCCGACGCCGACTCCGCCTGCCGGGCGGTCGGCGACCTGCTGCGCGCCGCGAGTGCGGCGAGCGCCGGGGGCTGAGCCGCCCTCCGCGTCCTACGGGCGTTCAACGCCCACCGGGCCCCACTCCGGCGGTCTCTGGATCAGCCTCCCGTGCTTCCCCTCGATCGTCAGGGGAAGCTGACTGTCCACCAGATACGCTTGGCGCACCTCCCGCACGAACTTGACCTTGCCTTCGAACACGCTGCCGCGATACTGTCTCTTGCCCTTGTCCTTCCGCGGTACCATAGCCACGACGACTTCACGTCCGAGCTCCCGCTGGACCAGTCTGACAGGCTCCAGCAAGTCGGAGTCATCCGAGACCACGACCGCCGTGTCGTAGAGACCCTTGAAGCCGTCGCGGAGCAAGTACGTGGCGAGATTGACGTCGGAACCCTTCTCCTCCGTCTTGAAGACGAATGCTTTGGTGGGCGGCGGATCGTCCCCCTCCGGATCGAGGTCGCGCGCGCCCAGATAGACCACGCCGTCTTCGCGACCCGTCTTGGGGGGAGGCGCAAGCGGCATCTGCACAGCGTGCTTCGAGAACGTCCCGAGGTGGACGCTCAGACGCGGCTGGGCGCGCAATGCGTTGAGGTAGATTCCCTGGCGAATGTGCGCCCTCGGGCTGCGAGGAGTGGGTTTCAACTGTGCGGTGAAGTAGCGCACGTGATCGACGTGGTGATTCGGAACCAGACAGCGCGAGAAGGCCACGAGGTCGAGCCACTTCCAGCGCCCGAACGTGCCGTCGACAAACGCGGCGTAGTAGAAGTTGAAGCCATCGATGTAGACCCTCACGCGCTGCACCGTCTCGTTCACAGCACCGTCTCCTCAACGCAGAAACCGCCCGAAGGCGGTTTCGCACCCCGAGCCGCAGCACGGGGGAGGTCACATAATACTACGCCCCGCGTCAAGCACCTTGCACGCCCACGCTTGCGAGCCGTCCCCGCGTAGCCGCCGAACACGCCACGAGCCATCAAGAAAGCGTCCCGACAGCGACCACAATCACCGTAGCGGGAAGCGCCGCACGCAACAAGGGTGACGGCCGCGACGGCAGGGTGACAATGCGAAGCCGGTCGCCGGCGGCTTCAGTTGCCGTCCGCCGAATCGGCTGCGGAGGCGGAGAAGCCCGCTGGCTCATCGACCTAATCGCGCACAGCGCCGACGCCGACTCCGCCTGCCGGGCGGTCGGCGACCTCCTGCGCGCCGCGAGCGCGGCGATCGCCGGGGGCTGAGCCGCAGGACTTGACCACGATCAAGCGTCCGGGGTTCGCCCATCGGGTACCTTCTGAGCGAGCAACGACGGGAGACCCCATGCAGACCATCATCGCCGACCAGATCCCGGTCGCCGACAACCCCCACGGCGTGGACGTGCGGCACCTCTACAAGACCGACGACGTCGTGGTGACGCAGATCACCCTGCAGCCCGGCGAGGTCGTGAAGCCGCACAAAGCGCCCGTGGACGCCTTCTTCTACGTGCTCGAGGGCTCGCCGAGGATCGAGATCGAGGGTGAGACGGCCGCGACCGCAGCCGGCACGCTGATCCCCAGCGCCGCCGGACGCCTGCACGACATCCGCAACGAGAGCGACGGCCTGGTGCGCTTCCTCGTCGTCAAGACGCCGAACCCCGCCGCCTGACGAACGCCGCCGCGAGCGGCTTCACGCTCGCCTCGTAGAGCGGCCTGCCATGGCGCTTGTCGCGGCCGCCGACGAAGACCCGGAGCAGCCGGCCCGCGTAGGGGTACCCCGCCGACGACGCAATTGTCGGAAGCAGGCTCATCGACCTCGTCTCGCGCACAGTGCGGTCTCCGAAAGCCGAGCCCAACACGTGGCTCGAGGCGTGACGATTCGCCTCAGGGAGCCTTGCCCGTCAAGGAAGGTAGGGTAGGTGAAGGCGTCCGCCACGGTTTTCAGTCGACCCAGACCGTGCCTGCGGCACTCCTCCGGCCTCCACAGAGGCCCACATGGTGCCACAATCTCCATGGTTTCTGACGGGCATGTTGGCAAGATCGTTGGCAAGCGCGGGGGCTGCCTGACTTTTCGCCCCTGGGCAGACCGAAGCAAGCAGAGTCCCGTCGCCCTCACGGGCGGCGGGCCTCCTGACCTCGCGGCCGCAGTCGCTGCCGCGCCCCTACGAGAACCCGCAGCTTTCCCTTAGTAGCCGGACCGCACGGGCTGGGGCACGAGCGGCGAGGGTCCCCACACCTCGATCTCGAGGTTGAGGGTCAGGGTGTGCATCTCGCCGAGCACGCGCTGGCTTTCCTCGCTGCCGCTCCAGACCGCCCAAGCTGCGAGGTCGACGAACTCGAAGGTGATCACGCTCTGGTGGGTGCCGGCCGCCGTCCGATAGGCGCGCATCTCGACCTCACCGGGCGCTCCCATGGTGTCCTTGATGGCGCCCGCCGACCACTTGACGTAGGCCTCTACCTTGTCCGGGTGGACGTCGAACTTCATGACCTGCACTACCATGGCGACGCTCCTCTCCCTCCGAGACGTTCAGGTGGGGCGCTCGCCGCAGCTACCGCGGCGAGCGCCCCCCTTGCCTCTGTTGTCATAAGCCGTTCCTCTTCACCGACGTTTTTTGCGGCTGGGCGCATCGATCGCAGGAACGCCCCCTCGATGCTGACAGTGCGTGTCTCGCCCGCTTCCTAATGGATCACGGTGACGTTCTTGAGGATGTTGTCCCTGCCCTGGTCGAGCACCAGGGTCGGCGCACGGCCGCCGATCACGGTGCAGGCGGTGGTGCCGGGGCCGAGCCAGATCGGCGCGCCTTGGACTGGCGTCCCGTCGGGGCCCGGGCCCGGCACGGCGGTCATGTGGCTGACGTCGTTGCCGATGATCTTCCAGCCGCTGACCGAGCCGGAAGCGTCGTCCCCGACCAGCGGGATCCCCAGGTAGATACCAGCCAGTCCGACGCCCGAGATGCGGTTGTCCAAGACCTGGACGGCTTGCGCGCCGAGCTCGCCGACGCCGGCGACACTGTACACGGCCGGCAGGCCGGGCGAGCCCGCAAGGACGACGGCGTTGCCTGAAACAACGGCATCGAGAAGCGGGCCGGCACCGGCCCGCGTGCCGTAGTCGAAGAGGTCCACGCCGTCGGCGGGAGGTGCCACGCACATGCTGTTGTGGCTCACGAGGTAACGCGACGGGGCGGGCGCCGCTTCGCCGAGATAGTAGGCGCGTACGCCTTGGCTGACGCTGACGCCTGCGGAATACAGACCGCTGTCGCCCGTCGCCGGATGGCCGACATGGAACTGGTTGTAGGAGACGACGAAGTCCGTGTCGCCGCTGTCGCCGAAGGAGCAGCCGATGCTGGCACTGTCGAAGACATTGCCCTGGCAGGCGCTGCCGCCGATCGTGATCCGGGCGCCCGTGAGGCCCCACTCCCCGACGCCCTCTTGGGTCGCGAAGGTGCAGCGGGTCATCGTGAAGGTGCCGCCGCTCGGGGTCACGTCGTTCTCGACCCCGACACTCGTATTGGTGTTCGCGCCGAAGTTGTCGGACCCGCCTGCGTGCCCCATGAAACTGACTCGGTCGATGGCCGCACTCGACTCCCCCCTCAGGGAGATGACGATAGCGAGGTAGTCGTTGGGACCGCCGAATTCGGACGTGGTCCACTCCTTGGCCGGGTAGAACGGGGTGATGTCGAAGCTCATGTCGGAGACCCGGACGTCACCGTCGTGGAAGTCGATGAGGCGGGTGGAATCCTGGCCCGCCATCAGGGTCACGCCCCGGCGCCGGGTGTCGATGACGGTCGCACCCTCACCGGCGCCCTTGAAGGTGCCGTGGAAGCCGGCCACGAGGATGTTGTTCATGGAGAAGTGGCCGGCTGTGAGCTGCACGACGCTCCCCGATCCGGCCTTGAGCGCGGCGTTGAAGGCCGCCTGGATGTTCCCCGTGTCGTTGCCGCCACTGGGATGGACGAAGAACGTCTGCGCGCTCGCCAAGGAGGGCGCCACGAGCACAGCGAGGCAGGCGACGGCGAGCACTGCGACCAGCAGAAGTCTCTTCATCGAACTCTCCCTTCGAAACGCTCAGTGTAGGGTGGCCGCCGCGACTACCGCGACGAGCACATCCACTGCCTTTGCGTCATAGGCACGTCCTCCTCACGGCCTGCCAAGTGCCGGTCTCAGCGTGAGTGCCATTCGTTGCCGTTGAGGCGCACCCAGCGATCGGTGGTGTCGGCCGAGTAGGTCTGCAGGCCGAACACGAAGAGGGGTCCGTAGTCGCCCAGGTTGGCTGCCCAGTCGGGGTTGTTGGCAAGCCACGCAGCGGCGTCGAAGTGGTCCCCGCTGCCTCTTCCCCAACATGCCCACGAGCGCAGGCCGTCGAGCGCCATGGTCTCGGTCGTCACCTTGCCGTCCAGCGCCCCGGCGGCTTCGCTGCCCGTGCCGTCCCAGGAGGACAGATGGGGGGTGACGAACTCGGGCTCCCCGCAGAGGTCTCTCATGTCCGGCAACTGCTTGTTCAGGTAGCTGTCGAAGGTGTCCGACTCCATGGTCATGCCGATCTTGGCATTGATTCGGCCCCAGTACTGGTCACGGAGCTGACCCCAGCGGATGTAGCGTGCGTAGCAGATCTCGGAGGGGTCGTAGGGGCCGGGCGCCCAGCCGGGATCGGCGGCCGCCTCTTCTGACCTGGTGTTGGGGCCCCAGTCGAAGTTCGACGAGCCGAAGAAGCCGTTGCGCGTCGTGTTTAGGTCGTAGGCCTTGTCGCCGAGTTGCAGCGAGGCGATCTTGCCGCTGGCATCGCCGATCAGCCACTCGTTCGAGTAGGCGCCGTTGTTGCGGTAGAGGAGCGTGTGCACCGCCTGCGCGACGGTGGCGTCGTACTGCGCGGCCTCGCGCGCCCGCACGAAGACCGGCAAGCCGGTCGGCGTGTAGGTCGAGTCGGCCAGCGTGGTCTCGGTGAGCAGCAGGCCGGCGCCGTTCTCGTACCAGTCCAAGCCGCTCCAGATCAGGCCGCCGGCCGACTGGTAGCTGAAGTCGTAGCCATGGCTCGGGTGGACGTAGTACATGACGTTGAACATGAAACAGCCGGGGTACCAGATCCAGGTGTCGTGACCCATCACCGGGCGACCGTCGGCGGTCGCGTTGCCGGTTGCGATGAAGGCGCTGCAACCGGTGCCGTGCTTCGGGCGGGCGGGGAGAGCGGCGGTCGCGGTCCTCACCGCCGCCGAAGCGCTGCTGGGCATCAGCGTCGCGTAGCAGGACAGGTCGGTGAAGGCGTTGGTCATCACCACATCCCAGAGCGTGTCCTGCGCATACCCGGCTGCCTGCAGGCCATCGGCGATCCCGCGCAGCTCCTGCTTGTACTCGGCCGGTATCAGCGGCCAGACGTAGTGCTGCGATTCGTAGTCCCAAGTGGCGCGGTCCTGGGGCGTACCGAAGGTCTGGATGTTGTAGTCGTCGCCCTGGGCCGTCAGGTAGCCGTTCTGGAAGCCGATCTGGTAGGGGCCGCCCTGCAGGTGGACGACGATCCAGGAATCCTGCGAGGTCACGCTCGATCCGCGCAGCAGAGAGCGCACCGCCGGGGATACCGCAGGCGGCACCTGCGGCGGGATCAAGTACGAAGCGAAGGTCGGGGCGCTCTGGGCGGCGGCGCTGGCGGCGCTCCCCAAGCCGGCAAGGAGCACGAGGCCTGTTCCGACCGCGAGCAAGAGTCCAAGAGTGCGTTTCTTCATGACACATATCCCTCCTGAGAGTGCCGAAGTGACCCGCCAAGGCGGGCGTCTCGGCGGGTGTGTGGAGCTCCCGTCTCTCATAGGCTCCTCCTTTTCACCGTCGCACGATCTTGTGCAGCCGCGAGGCGAGGCCGGCTCTCGAGATCGTGTTGGCCTGCATCGAGCGGGCGGCGAGGGGCGCGAACACCGGGGTGACGTTGATCAGCGTGTCGTTGCTGCCCTGGTCGAGCACCTGCGTCGGTGCCTTGCCGCCCACCACGAGGCAGTTGCTGGCGTCCGGTCCGAGCCAGATCTGCGCCCCCGGCCCGCCATAGGCGGTCGAGGCGTTCACGCCACTGACGTCGTTGCCGATGATCCGCCAGCCGCTGTCTGATCTGTGGAAGCTGGGGCCACCGAAGGCGGAGATGATCCCCATGTCGATGCCCGCCAGCCCGGTGCCCGAGATGCGGTTGCCCAAGACCTGGGCGCCCTTCACCCAGAAGCCTTCGATGCCGCCGCTCTCCCCGCCGTTGTCCAGAACGATGGTGTTGCCGGAGACGGTGGCATCGAGGCGGTGGGGTGCGCCGTAGCTGGGAGAGTCGTCTTCCAGGAGCACGGCGTCGGCGTACCCGGTGGCCAGCATATGATTGCCGCTGATGAGGCAGCGGGGCGCCGGCAGAGACGGCAGGGGAGCGCCGGCTCCTTCGAAGGCGGCGAAGCCCTGCCAGAAGACGACGTTGCCGGCCTTGCTGCAGTGCATCTGGTTGCCCGTGATCGTGACCTGCGAGGCGCTGACGTCACCGATCAGGCAGGGGATGGCGAGATCGTCGAGGACGCTGCCGCTGACCATGAGACTGCCGTGGGTGAGGCCGTCGACCTGGACGCCGTCATGGCCGATGAGGGAGCAGTCGCAGATGCTCTCGTTGCCGCTGATCAGGGGGAGGGAGAGCCAGTTGCCGTCTGCGTCGCCCGGCGCGTAGCCGATGATGACGATGTCCTCGTCGGCGTTGTAGCCCTGATCGCTGCCGGGGCCGGCGGTGATGGCGACCCGCTCGAAGGCCGAACTGGCGTTGCCGGTCACGAGGACGATGGCCTGGATCACGTCGCTGCCGCCGTTCGCCTGTGGATCGACCGGGGAGGCGGCGGTGATGTCGAAGCTCAGGTCGGAGACCCTGACGTTGCCGCCGTCGAAGCCGACCAGGAACGGGAACGGGTTGATGTCCGGCTCCGCCTTCACGATCACGCCCGGCAGGCTCGGGTCGAGGCCGCGCAGGCAGTCGATCACGGTCCCGTTCCTGCCCTCACCGGCACCCTTGAACGTGCCCTTGAAGTTGTGGACCAGGATCCTGTTCGTGTAGTAGTGGTACGGCCCCAGCTGGACGGTGCTGCCCGGGCAGGTGGAGGCTTTGTCGAGCGCCGTCTGGATGTTGGCCGTATCGTCCTTGAAGGTGGGCGGGACGTAGAAGGTCCTGGCACTGGCCAAGGCCGGCGCCGCCGCTACGAGCAGCAGCAGGCCGAGCGCGACGAAGATGGGGACGACGGTCTTTCGCATGGTGCCCTCCGCTGTTAGCGAGAAGGAAGCGACGGCCAGCGGTCGGGCGCTGCGCCCGCGCCGCATTGAGGCCCGCCTCCCTGCACGCTCGCGCCCGCTCGGGCGCGAGCACAGTCAGGCGCCGAGCGGAGGCGGGCGGCCGACGAGGGCGACCGTCCAGGCCAGATCCTGGGGGGTCGGCCCGCCGCTGCACGGCGCCGCGAAGCCGCAGGCCGGGGCCAGAAGGAAGGGGTCGACGCCCAGCGCACAGCCGTGGTAGAGGTCGAGGAAGGTGACCACGTTGAGCGGGTCGCCAAGCGGGTCTGGGGCCTGGCATAGACCGCAGTCATCGCCGCTGCAGACGAGGGCCGCGGCGAACCCCGGCAGCACGACAAGCACCGCGCAGGTGACCAGCAGCAGGCAGAGCAGACCGGCGAACCGCAGCTTGCCGAAACGAACCGCGAAGCACCGGCGGAGCACCGACATGGTCCCCTCCTGACCCTGACGACGCATGCCCTACGAAACCCCAGGACTAGCCTGCGGGCCGGTCTCACCAGTGGCTCCCCGCCGGACTGCGGTGGCCGCAGCGGTACGCCCGGCGGATCACAGCCTCCCGCGTGCAACGCCGCACGCATGAGGAGTCTCGTATACCGACCGCTATACACCCGGTAGGTCGCATCTTCAAGCGTTTGTCACTCCTGCGGATTGACAGGAGTGTCGCCAGTGGTGGCTACGTTGCCCCGCTACTGGAGAAGAACGGAGCACCCCCCGTGCTCGAACACGATCGTGTATCGTGTGCGCTCTCGAAGCGGAGCCTGCACGAGGCCTCTGTCACGCACGTCACCCTCTATTCGGAGTGCACGAACGATGCTACCCGCAGGCGACGGTATCTACCGGAGAGCGGCCCTCGCGAGCGCCGCGATCGCCGGAGGCTGAGCCTGGCGGGTGAACGCGCGACATTCCGCACGGGACCGGCAAGCGAGGATGGCTTCGGGACGCGGGAAGATGGTGCAAAAGGGGCGGTGGTGAGACGTGGTGGGCGACGTTGGAATTGAACCAACGACCTCCTGCTTGTCGAGCAGGCGCTCTCCCAACTGAGCTAGTCGC